>OLLN01000030.1_pt1 | contig 21454 bp, 18 predicted proteins | sample 1604281 | NCBI WGS metagenome assembly OLLN01 (sample SAMEA104055716, study PRJEB20765) | soil metagenome | biome: Arctic tundra; feature: Polygonal ground; material: soil | place: USA | collected 2011-09 | depth 0-0.5 m | reverse complement strand
CTGGACGGAACGCCGCCGTCTCGGCGGCTGGCCCGGCGGCGTCCTCGCCGCCGCTGTGGCGAACAATCGATCGCTTGCATCCAGCTATGTCCTGATCCCTCATCTCCGCCATTGGTGTACGTTACGCGCATGAAAGCGATACGCGTTGCTGAGACTGGCGGTCCTGAAGTTCTTCAATACGTTGATGTCGATATGCCGGAGCCGGGCGCCGGCGAGGTGCTCGTCCGCATCGAGGCGATTGGCGTCAATTTCATCGACGTCTATCACCGGACCGGGTTGTACAAGATGCCGTTGCCGTTTACGCCGGGGTCGGAGGCGGCGGGAGTTGTGGAGCGGGTTGGCGACGGTGTTGACACCGTGAAGAAGGGCGATCGCGTCGCGTACGCGATGGTGCGGGGGGCGTATGCGGAGTATGCGATTGCGCCGGCGCAGATGCTCGTGCATCTGCCGGACTCGATCGATTCGAAGACGGCTGCAGCGGCGATGCTGCAGGGGATGACGGCGCATTACCTGGCGATGAGCGTTCATCCGATCGCGGCGGGGGAGACGGTGTTGATCCAGGCGGCGGCGGGTGGTGTGGGGGCGCTGCTGGCGCAGATCGCGAAGATGCTGGGGGCGCGCGTTCTCGGGACGGCGTCGACGAAGCATCTGCATATTGCTGCCGAGGCGGGGTGCGATGTCGTTGTCGATTACACGAAAGATGATTTTGAAGCGATCGTGATGTCCGAGACGGACGGCAAGGGATGCAACGCCGTCTACGATTCGGTCGGGAAGACGACGTTCGACAAGAGTCTGAACTGCTGCGGTCTTCGCGCGACCCTCGGGCTCTTCGGTCAATCGAGCGGGGTCGTGCCGCCGTTCGATCCGAGTCGGCTGGCGAAGAACGGCGTGTTCCTGACGCGGCCGAGTCTTGGGCACTACATCCACACGCGCGAGGAGTTGCTCGATCGTGCGCGTGAGCTGTTCGAGTGGATCGGCTCGGGGCGGCTGAAGCTGCGCATCGATCGCGAAGTGCCGCTACGCGACGTGGCAGATGCGCATCGCGCGTTGGAAGCGCGGGAGACGACGGGGAAGGTGTTGCTGATTCCGGGCAATTGACAAAGGAGAAATCAATTGACAATTGACAATGGATAATTGACAACTGAGAACGCTGTCCGCTGTCCGCTGTCCGCTGTCAATTATCAATTGTCCATTGTCAATTATCAATTGAGATCCGCTCCCCGTCTCTGGCGACGACGATTCCCCGCCTTCTCCCGCGCAGCAACGGATTCGATTGGTTCAGATGAATGAACCGCACTTTTGCAAGCATCGGCGACGCCGCGAGGCGTGACAGGGTCTCTGTCATCAGCGGATGCGGAATCTCGCGCAGATCGCGTCCCGGAAGCTCGCTGGCATCGTAGAAAGTTCCATCGACATAGGCGACATCGACGCGGGCCAGGATCGACTCGAGCGGCGTCGGCCATCGCTCCCACTTGTCGATGTCCGGCAACCACAGGATCGAGCGCGAGGGGCCGCGCACGATGAACCCGACCGTCTCGGAGTACTCGTCGCGATGCGGTACACGGATCGGCGTCACATGGATTCGCTCGTTCAGCGCCACTTCGACGCCATCCTCGATTGGCGTGATCTCGATGTTGTGCAGCGTCACGAGCTGATCCCATGGGCCGTTGTGCGTGAGGAATTCGCGCATACGCGGCATCGCGTAGACGCGCACCGAATGCGCGCCGAGAACTTCGCGGCCGAGCTGGGCGAGCCCGAGGTAGTGGCCGATGTGGGCGTGGGTAAGGAGGATGCCGTCGAGGAGCGGAGACGCCTCCGCACGCGGCGCGGTCTCGTCGAGCGTTCGCAGTTGTGATCCGAAATCGGGCGTCGCGTCGATGATCCAGCGCTGATGCGACTGCGGGTCGACGATCGCCAGCGACGCGACGCGCTGCCGCAACTTCGGATTGCGCCAGGCCTCGGCGCAGTCGGGACGATTGCACCCCGCCTGCGGATACCCGCCATCCTGGGCGATGCCGAGGACGATGGTGAAGGGTGTTGTCTCGCGCGGAGGCGCGGTTGCGCAGGCGGTGATGAGGATGAGAAGCCAAACCTTCATCCGCAGATGACGCAGATAGACACAGATATCTGCGTACATCTGCGTCATCTGCGGATCAACAGGTTCTATCATTCCAATCATGCGCGTCATTCTCCTCGTCTTCCTCTTCGCCGCCAACGCATTCGCCCAGAACGACGCGGGCGAGGTCGCCTTCGCAAACTCCGGCGCACCCGACGCCCAGGCGCCGTTCCTGCGCGGCCTCGCGTTGCTCCATGACTTCGAGTACGAATCGGCGGCGCAGTCATTTCGGAGAGCGCAGACCATCGATCCATCCTTCGCGATGGCGTATTGGGGCGAGGCGATGACGTACACGCATCCCGTCTGGTTTCAGCAGGACGCCGATTCCGCAACGGCCGCGCTGAAACGCCTCGGCGCAACGCCCGCCGAGCGTCTGGCCAAAGCGAAGACGGAGCGCGAGCGCGATTACCTTCGCGCGGTCGAGATCCTTTACGGCGATGGCACGAAGGATGAGCGCGATTTCAAGTACGCAGAGGCCATGCGCGGCGTGCACGAGCGCTATCCGGATGACGTCGACGCTACCGCGTTCTACGCCCTCGCCCTCCTCGGCACGTCGCATCAGGGACGCGACTTCGCCATCTACATGCGCGCGGCGGCGCTGCTGGAAGAGGTTCTGCCGGCGCATCCGCAGCATCCCGGCGTGCTGCACTATCTCATCCACTGCTACGACGATCCGATCCACGCGCCGCTCGGACTGCGCGCTGCGCGCCGGTACGGACTCGTGGCGCCCGGCGCCGGCCACGCGCTGCATATGACGTCGCACATTTTCATCGCCATGGGCATGTGGGATGACGTGATCGACGCCAACCGCCGCGCCATCGACGTCGTCAACAAACAGCGCGCCGCGCACTCGAAACCGCCCGTGGCATGTGGCCACTATCCGCTCTGGCTTCACTACGCCTACCTGCAGAGGGGGCGTTTCGACGACGCTCGCAACGCTCTCGATGCCTGCCGCGCCTCGGCATTCGATGGGAAGTTCGAAACAGCCGGCCCGATGGATTCCGCCGCCGGGCGGATTGAGTCGTTTGCCGACATGCGCGCGCATCAGATTGCAAGCCGAGGAGCATTGACAGCCGCAGATGACGTGGTAATTCCTGACGGCTCGCAGTTCGCGAACGCCCGCTTCCTCGTTGCTTATGGCGATGTGCTCGTGTCAGCAGCGCACGGCGATTCTGCTGCGTTGAAATCCGCGGTGGTCCGGTTACACGCACTCCAGCAAGCAGCGCTGCAAAGCGTCGAACATCAGCACTCGATGAACACCATGAATCCGACGTTCCACATCCGCGCCGACGTGATGGTGCAGCAGGCGGACGCACTCCAGCTCGCCGCAGAAGGGAAGCGCGCCGATGCGATCGCGATGCTGCAAAAAGCCGCCGCGGCCGAGACTTCGATGCCGTTCGAGTTCGGACCGCCCGTCATCGAGAAGCCGACCTACGAGCTCCTCGGGGACGAGTTGATCGCCGCGGGCCGGAACGCAGAAGCCGCAGCCGCATACCGCTCTGCGCTGGAACGAACGCCGGGACGGACAGCGAGTGTGGATGGTTTGGCGAAGGCGCAGAAGATGCTCGATGGATCGAAAACGCTTTCCGATCTCAAGGTTGTGCCTCGCGCGATAGGGCCATCCTTGTGAGTTAGCCAATAACCCTGCGGCGCGGGGAACGCGAATCATTTCGCGCGAAGCGCTATGGAGTGCGGTGGCGCCAGCCACCGCTTTCTAGAACGTGGTTCAAGAGCAGCCATCACACCACAAGCCGCGGTCTCGTTTTTCGTCACGCGATTCAAAGCGGTGGCTGGCGCCACCGCAGTCCAAAGCGCTTCGCGCGAAATCGAATTACCATTCCGGTCCGTGAAACACTTTCTGGCTGTCGCATTCTTCGCGGTTGCTGCGCATGCCGAGGTGACGGTGACGGTTGATCACAATCGGGGGACGGCGGGGACGACGGCGTTCAAGTTCGCGCGGGTGGCCGCGCCGGCGCGCGACGATATTGCGGCGTCAGCGAAGATCGAAGTGATCGCCGGGACAGTCGATCGCAATAGTGCGCCGATTGCGGCGCTGACCGATGGCCGCCTTCCCGGCAACCAGGACGAGCCGGAAGCCAATCTCTTTTTTCGCGGCGATTCGTGGGGCGGACGCATTCGTTTCGACCTTGGATCGATCGTCGACATCGCGGCCGTGAACACCTACTCGTGGCATCCCGATACGCGTCCGCCGCAGGTGTACCGGCTGTACGCGAGCGACGGTACCGATCCGAATTTCAATCCCAGTCCCGGTGTGAAGGTCGATCTGTCCACGTGCGGATGGCGTGAGGTTGCCTTCGTCGACACGAGGCCGAAGGAAGGCGAAGGCGGCGGACAGTACGGCGTGAGCATCACGGACACGAGCGGCTCGCTTGGCCGCTATCGATACCTTCTTTTCGATGTGTTCGAGACGGAGAGCGACGACCCGTGGGGGCAGACGTTCTACAGCGAGATCGACGTGGTGGCGAAGAAATGATCCGGCGACTGAGTCTCTTGCTTGTACTTGCCTCTGCCACGTTCGTGCGCGCGGCGGACGCGCCCGACCTCACGAAGCAGCCAACGCTCTACGTCGTCGGTTACGCGCATCTCGACACGCAATGGCGGTGGGAGTATCCGCAGACGATCAAAGAATTTCTGCCGCACACGATGCACGACAACTTCGCGCTCTTCGAAAAGTATCCGCACTACATCTTCAACTTCAGCGGCGCGAATCGCTATCGGATGATGCGCGAGTACTACCCGGCGGACTACGCAACGTTGCAGGAATGGGTGCGCAAAGGGCGTTGGTTTCCGGCCGGATCGTCGATGGAAGAGAGCGACGTGAACTCGCCGTCGGCGGAGTCAATCATCCGCCAGGTCCTCTACGGCTCTGAGTATTTCCGGCGCGAGCTGGGCCGCACCAGCGCGGAGTACATGCTCCCCGACTGCTTCGGATTTCCCGCGTCGCTGCCGAGCATCCTGCATCACATGGGAATCGTTGGTTTCTCGACGCAGAAGCTGACGTGGGGATCATCCGCGCCGGTGGGCGGACCGGACTCGCCGGAGAAAACGCCGGTGGGGACGCCGTTCAACGTCGGCGTGTGGGCAGGTCCCGACGGCAGCAGCGTTCTGGCCGCGTTCAATCCGGGCAGCTACAGCGCGGACATCCGCTACGACCTCTCACGCAGCGACACGACGCCGCCGAACGGGGTCGACTGGCCGAAGCGCGTGCAACGCAACGGCGAGGTGAGCGGCGTCTTCACCGACTATCACTACTACGGTACGGGCGACGTCGGCGGCGCGCCACGCGAGCCCTCGGTGCAACTGGTCGAGTCGATCGTGTCGAAGAACGATGGCCCGCTACGCGTGCTCTCCTCGACGGCCGAGCAGATGTTCCTCGACATCAAGCCATCGCAGCAGGCCGGCCTTCCACGGTACAAGGGCGAGCTCGAGCTCACGAATCACTCCGCCGGATCGCTGACCTCGCAGGCGTATCAGAAGCGCTGGAATCACAAGAACGAGCTGCTCGCCGATGCCGCAGAGCGCGCCTCGGTGGCCGCAGAGTGGCTCGGCGGACGCGCGTACCCGAGGAAGAGATTAAATGATGCGTGGACGCTGGTGATGGGCGGCCAGTTTCACGACATCGCCGCCGGCACCGCCACACCGAAGTCGTACGAGTATTCGTGGAACGACGACGTCATCGCCATGAACCAGTTCGCGGGCGTGCTGACGAGCGCGACGGAAGCGGTTGCGTCCGCGCTCGACACACGAGTGAAAGGAACGGCGATCATCGTCTACAACCCGCTGAGCATCGCGCGGGAGGATGTGGTGGAGACAAGCATCGATGTTCCCTTTGATCACGATGTTCGTGTCTTTGGGCCGGACCACAAGCTGGTTCCTTCACAGCACGAACACGGCATGGTGATCTTCGAGGCGAAGGTTCCAGCGGTCGGTTGGGCCGTATACGGCGTGAGCGATGCGGGAGTCAGGAGCCGGATACCGCGAGCTGGAGACTCGGTATTGCACGCCCAGCTCCGGCAGCGAATTGTCGACTTCGTGCCGATGGATGCCGCCACACTCGAGAATGCCCGCTATCGCGTAACGATCTACCCCAACGGTGACCTGGCCTCGATCGTTGATAAGAATACGACGCGCGAGTTGCTCTCTTCACCAGCGGGTCTGGCGCTGCAGACCGAGGCACCGCACGACTGGCCCGCCTGGAACATGGATTGGGCGGATCAGGAGAAGGAGCCGCGTGGATTCGTTGGCGGACCAGCGTCATTCGAAGTCGTCGAGGACGGCGCGGTTCGCGTTGCCGTACAGGTCACTCGCGAATACGAGGGATCTCATTTCGTGCAGACAATTCGACTCGCCGCCGGCGACGCCGGCAACCGCATCGAGATCGACAACGCTATCGACTGGAAGACGGAGGCCGCCGCGCTGAAGGCAACGTTTCCGTTGATCATCTCGAATCCGCTGGCGACCTACAACTGGGAGGTGGGTACGATTCAGCGCGGCAACAACGACGAGAAGAAGTTCGAAGTCGCGTCGCACGAGTGGTTCGATCTGAGCGATTCACACGGCGGCGTGACCATCCTCAGCGACAGCAAGTACGGCTCGGACAAGCCCGACGATCACACTCTCCGCCTCACCCTTCTCTACACGCCGGGCCTCGGCGCGAATGGCCGCGCCTACAGCGATCAGGCCTCGCAGGATTGGGGGCATCACGACTTCATCTATGGGCTCGCGTCGCACGCGGGTGACTGGCGATCCGAAGGAACGGACTGGCAGGCGTTGCGTTTGAGCCAGCCGTTAATCGCGTTTGTGTCGGCGAAACATGCGGGCACTCTCGGTCGCAAATTCTCACTGATGCGAGTCAGCAATCCTCGCGTCCGCGTTCTGGCGATGAAGAAAGCGGAGAGCGGCAACGAAGTGATCGTGCGGTTGGTGGAGCTCGACGGCAAACCGCAGAACGATGTCCGAATCGGCTTCGCCGCGAACGCCATCGCCGCGCGCGAAGTGAACGGGCAGGAGATGCCGATCGGAAAGGCGCGCATCGTCGACGGACGTGTCGTCGCGTCGTTCTCGCCGTACCAGCTTCGGACGTTCGCGGTGCGGCTCGCCGCAACACCGGTGCGATCTCATCCGCCGCGCTCGCAGCCCGTAGCCCTTCCTTACGACCGCGTCGTCTCCAGCCGCGACGGGTCGCGCTCTGCGCCGGGCTTCAATGCCGCCGGCCGTGCGATTCCTGGGGAGATGCTGCCGCGCGAGATCGATTACGCCGGGATTCGCTTCCATCTCCCCTCGGACGGAAAAGCGAACGCGGTTGTCGCACATGGTCAAGCCATCGCCCTTCCCGCCGGCGATCACAAACGCTTCTACCTTCTGGCCGCGTCGTCGGAAGGCGATCAAATCGCGAACTTCATCATCAACGACAAGTCATTCCCGCTGACGATTCAGAACTGGACCGGCTACATCGGTCAGTGGGACAACCGTCTCTGGGCGACGAAACAAGAGACCTTGCCGCCCCGACCCGATGCGCCGCCGAACGCACCGGCGCGCCAGCGCACAGCAACCGTCTTCAACGGACTGACGCCCGGCTTCATCAAACGTGCGCCGATCGCCTGGTTCGCCTCGCATCGGCACACGGCGGATGGTGCTAACGAGCCGTACGCATATTCATACTTGTTCGCGTACGCCATCGACCTGCCGGACGGCGCGCGAACACTGACGCTGCCCGACGATGACAAGATTCGCGTGCTGGCGGCGACCGTGTCGACTGAGAACTTCCCGATCCAGGAAGCGCAACCGCTGTATGAGTTGTTTGATCCGATCCGCAGATTACGCAGATGAACGCAGATAAAGGCTCGCGTGATTTTTCATCTGTGTTCATCTGCGTCATCTGCGGATAAAACCGGAGACTGAATGAAACGAATCGTCATCGCGATCGCCATCCTTTTCCTTGCCTGCTCGAAAACGGAGCAGAAGAGCAGCAAGTCCTTCACCATCGCCGTCATCCCGCAGGGCTCCACGCATGAGTTCTGGAAGAGCATTCACGCCGGCGCGATGAAGACGGCGCAGGAAGAAGCGAAGGCCGGTGTCAACGTCACTATCATCTGGAAGGGTCCGATGCGCGAGGACGACCGCGAGCAGCAGGTGCAGGTCGTCGAGGGCTTCGTTACGCAGCACGTCGACGGCATCGTGCTCGCTCCATTCGACAAGAACGCCCTCGTCCGCCCGGTCGAAGAGGCGAAGCGCGCCGGCATTCCGACCGTCGTCGTCGATTCCGGTTTGGAATCGGCCGATCCGATCAGCTTCGTGGCCAGCAACAACTACCACGGCGGCGAGCTTGCCGCCGATGAGATGGACCGCCTCCTCGGCGGCAAAGGCAAAGTCCTGGCGCTGCGCTATCAGGAAGGGGTCTTCAGCACCGAGCAGCGCGAGAAGGGTTTCATCGAGCGGATCAAAGCTGCGTATCCGAACATCCAGCTCATTTCCTCGAATCAGTTCGCCGGCGCGACGCGCGACACGGCCAAGACCGCCGCAGAGAATCTGCTGAACCGCTTCGGCAACGACCTCGATGGCCTCTTCACGCCGAATGAATCGTCCACCGCCGGTGCGCTGCTTGCGCTGGAAGATGCAGGCAAGGCCGGCAAGATCCGTTTCATCGGCTTCGACTCGAGCGAGGTCTTCGTCAAAGCGATGCGCGACGGCAAGCTTCACGGCATCGTGGTCCAGAATCCGTTTCGCATGGGCGAGCTCGGCGTCAAGATCGTCGTCGATCACCTCCTTGGCAAGCCGGTGGAGAAGCGCGTCGACACCGGCGTTACGCTGATCACGCCCGCGAACCTCGACGCTCCGGAGTCGCAGACGTTGTTGCATCCGCCGCTGGAGACGTATTTGAAGTGACGCGAATGTGGAACGCTGGCGTCTCGCCGGCTGGCTCGCAGGCGTCCTCGCCTGCTCTGCGGCTGCATGCGATCACCAAACACTTCGGCGCGACCATCTCCCTCGATGGCGTCGATCTCGAAGTCGCGCCCGGCGAGGTGCACGCGCTCATCGGCGAGAACGGTGCGGGGAAGAGCACGTTGATGAACGTTTTGTCGGGCACTGTCGCGCCTGACAGCGGCTCGATGATCGTCGATGAGAGAGCGTACGCGCCGCGCGGGCCGGCCGATGCGCGTGGCCGAGGAGTGGCGCACATTCATCAGGAGCTGGCGTTGTGTGGGCATCTCTCCGTCGCCGAAAACATCGCTATGGGAGTCGAACCGTCGCGCGGCGGATGGCTGCAGCGCGAGGTGATGAACGAGCGCGCAGCTACGCTCCTCGCTGAGTTCGGACGTAGCGAGATCAAACCTTCCAGTCGGGTCGCTGGTCTCTCGCTCGCGGACCGGCAAGTCGTCGAAATCTGCCGCGCCCTGGCGCGCGATGCCCGCATCCTGTTGATGGATGAACCGACGAGCAGCCTGCAACGTGCGGACGTCGAGCGGCTCTTCGAAACCGTGCGCCGCCTCCGCGATCGCGGAATCGCCATCATCTACATCAGCCATTTCCTGGAAGAGGTGCGCGAGATTGCGAGTCGCTTCACCGTGCTGCGAGATGGTCGGAGTGCGGGCAGCGGTGAGCTGACAGATGTGAGCGATGAGGAGTTGATCTGGATGATGGTGGGGGCACAGGCCGGAGGAGCACAGACAAGAGTGTCTGTGCCACATCAAGCTGCGCATGAGCCACAAGGCGACCGCGATGTGACAAGAGTGCCGGTGCCACAAGAGGCAATGCCTGAGCCACAGAGCCGGCTCAATGTGGCACAGACACTCTTGTCTGTGCAGCCGTCTGTGCAGGCCGAAGTCCTCCTCGAAGTCGAAAACCTCTCCGCCCCTCCGCGCCTCCGCGTGGCAAGCTTTGTTCTCCATCGCGGCGAGATCCTCGGCATCGCCGGCCTCGTCGGCTCCGGCCGCAGCGATCTCGTTCGCGCACTCTTCGGCCTTCAGCGGGCAACCGGAGGTGTTGTGCGGTTGCGAGGGCAAGAGCTGAAAACGCTCGCCCATCAGATTCAAAACGGTTTCGGCTACCTCAGCGAAGACCGCAAAGGCGAAGGGCTCGCGCTGCAACTACCCATCGCCGACAACGTGACGATGAGCCGTTTCGCGACCTGCTCGCGCGGCGGATGGATCGATCGCCGTCAGCAGAACGCGCAGACCGACGATGTCGTGACGCGCCTTCGCGTCAAGGCGCCGGGGCCGCGCGGCATCGTCGGAAAGCTGTCGGGCGGTAATCAGCAGAAGGTCGCAATGGCGCGGCTGCTCCATCAGGATCCCGACATCCTCCTTCTCGATGAACCGGCGCGTGGAATCGACATCGGCAGCAAGGCCGACATCTATCGCGAGATCGCCCGGCTTGCATCCGAAGGAAAGGGGATCGTGATGGTGAGCTCGTATCTGCCTGAGCTGCTCACGGTGTGCGACTTCATCGCGGTCATGACGCGCGGACGGTTGTCGCCCGCGAAACCGGCGAGCGAATGGACGGCCGACAGCATCCTGCAAGCGGCGATGGTCTGAGAGACGTTTCACGCGGAGACGCGGAGGACGCGGAGACAAAAACTCCGCACCTCCGCACCTCCGCGTCTCCGCGTGAAACGGTTTCTTTTCTCCCGCATACAATCCGCACCTCGCATGAATCGTTGGCTTCGCGTCCTCGCGCCCCTGGCCGGCCTCGTCGCGGTCATCCTCCTCTTCGCGATCCTGACCGGCTCGCCGGCACGTTACCTCTCCGGCGCCAATCTGCGCGGGGTGCTCGCGCAAACCGTCATCGTCGCCATCGGCGCACTCGGCATGACGATGATCATCGTCAGCGGCGGCATCGACCTCTCCGTCGGTGCCGTCATCGCGCTCACCAGTGTCGTCACGGCGTTGGCGTTGCACGATGGATGGCCGCCGATCGCTGCGCTGAGCGCGGGCGTGATCGCGGGCGGCATCGTCGGCATTATCAATGGACTGGCCATCACCACGCTGCGCGTCGTCCCGTTCATCGCCACGCTCGGCATGCTCGGCATCGCGCGGGGCGTCGCTAAGTACGTCGCCGGCGAACAGACTGTCAACCCGCCGGCGACGTGGCTCAACGAACTGGCGGTGACCTTTCCGTCGCGCGACTGGATGCTCTTCGCGCCCGGCGTCTGGATCGCGATCATCCTCGCGGCGATGATGGCGCTCGTGCTGCGCAACACCGTCTTCGGCCGCCACGTTTTCGCACTCGGCTCGAACGAAGCGGCGGCGCGCGCCTGCGGCATCAACACCGGCGCGCTGAAAGTGCGCATCTACGCGCTAGCGGGATTGTTCTTCGGCCTCGCCGGCGTGATGCAGATGTCGCGCTTGCGGCAGGGCGATCCGACCGTCGCAGTCGGCGTCGAGCTCGACGTCATCGCTGCCGTCGTCATCGGCGGCGCGAGCCTCAGCGGCGGTGAAGGCAGCATCGCCGGTGCGATGATCGGCGCGCTGGTCATGGCCTTTCTCCGCAACGGCAGCCAGCAAATGGGCTGGCCGAATTACGTGCAGGAGATCATCATCGGTATCGTGATTGTCCTCGCGGTCGCCGCGGACCGCTGGCGTGCTTCGCGCGCTACCGAAAGGAACTGAATCATGTCCGAGCCGCTTTCCGCGTCACTCCGCCGCGACCTCGGCACCGTCGAGTCCTACGCCACGCTGCTGGGCATGCTCATCGGCGCCGGCATTTTCAAAGTGACGAGCGATGCCTGGGCGCTGACCGGCCCGAGCGTGATTCTCGGTTACCTCGTGCTCGCTCCGGCGATCCTGGCGACGTCGGTTGCCTATTCGGTTTTCCTCTCCACGCCGCTCGGCCGCGAACCCGGTGGCGAGTACACGCATTTGTCGCGGACGTTCGGCGGCTACGGCCTCGCGTTCGTCGGCGTGTGGCTCAAAGTGATCTCGTACATCGGCGCGCTGGCCTACCTGTCGCGTGCGCTCGGCGACTACATGGTCGAGCTCTTTGCCGGCGCGTTGCCGAAGAGCGCCGCAATGCCGGTGGCGATCGCCAGCCTCCTTTTCTTTTATGTCATCCACGTTGCCGGCGTCCGTTGGTTCGGCCGGATTCAGGTGTGGATGTGCGTGCTTCTCGGTCTGTCGATCGTCGTCCTCGTCGGTCCGGGCCTCTTCGCCATCCATTCGCACAACTACCAGCCGTTCTTCACGCACGGCCTCGGCGGATTCGCAGCGGCGCTTCCATTGGTTTTCTTCGGCTACGCCGGCTTCGAGTCGCTGGCACAGACGGCGGGCGAAGTGCGCGACTCCACACGCCGTCTGCCGCGCATCTTCCTCAGCGGCATTCTTGCGACGACGGTCATCTACTTCCTGATGTCGGTGGTCGCGTTCGGCGTCCTTCCCGGCGCCGAGCTGCGACAAGCCGCCGCGCCGATGGCCGCGGTGGCGTCGCGTTATCTGCCGATGGGAGCGGCGTGGTTCGTGACGCTGGGTGCGGTGATGGCGCTGACGACCTCGGTGAACGCGACAATGCTCGTTCCATCGCGTGTCGGAATCATGCTGGCCGAGGATGGACTGGCGCCGGAGTTCATCGGGGCGATCTCAAAGCGAACCGGCACGCCGATCGTCGGATTGACACTGACGCTAATCGTAACGCTGCTGCTCCTCGTCAGCGGACAGGTCTCGCTCGCGCTGAACATCGCCGTCTTCGCGCTGGTCTGCCTCTACTTTCTGCACAGCCTCGCGCTGCTGGCACTCCCGCGCGCGAATCCGTCCCTCTACGCCAGCGTGACGATCGCGCTGCCGCGTTGGGTGCAGCAAGTCAGCGCCGCGATCTCGCTGCTGTTCATGGGCACGCTGATCGCCGTGCAACTCCGCAGCGACGTGGAAGTGCTGGGGCGCCTCTCGTTCCGTGAGCGCATCGAGCATGCCTCGCTGACGACGATCGAGCTGGTGGTTTTCTGGGGGGTGATCGGAGCGGTGCTGTATCTGATTGCGGCGCGGGGGCGGAGAGCGATCCGCAGATGACGCAGATGAACACAGATGAGGGCAGGTTTTATCTGCGTACCATCTGCGTCATCTGCGGATGAAGTTCGTCTAGGAATTCATGTCACAATGGTCTGCTTCGCCGCCTGCCGCTTCCAGCGATCCGTCCGCAGGATCTCATCGACCGTAGCGAAGGCGATCTCCAGCTCTTCGTCCGTCGTGTAGAAGTGCGGGGAGAAGCGGACGCCGGCGCCGGGGCGGAAGTCGCAGACGATGTCTTCGGCGTTCAGCTCGTAGGCGACTTCTTTTGCGTGCGGCATGAGAACGGAGACGGATCCGCCGCGCCGGTCTGATTCGCGAGGGGTACGCAGCTCGAAGCCGCGCGCGTCGGCGAGATCCATGATCCGCTGCGTTTGGCGCAGCGACTTCTCGCGGATGACGTTCATGTCGCCGCCTGAGGCCTCCGCGATCACCTTCGGACCTTCGCGTGCGGCGTAGAGCGCGGGGATGGGCGGAGTGCCGAGGGCGAAGCGGAGGGCGTCGTCGCGAAAGCGCATCGGCGGTGCTTCGAAGGCGAATGGATTTGCATGCGCCATCCAGCCGGTGAAGCTTGGCTCCAGCTTCGGCCGCAGTGCGGGATCGACGTAGAGGAACGAGCCCCCCGGTCCGCCGCAGAGCCACTTCAGCACGCCGCCGACTGCGATCGGAACGTCCCAGCCGGTCACGTCGACCGGGACGATGCCGGCGGATTGGAAGACATCGAGGACCAGCGTCGCGCCAACTTCGCGGCAGCGCCGTGCGATCGCTTCGACGTCGATCATGTATGACGATTCGAAGAGGATGTGGCCGATGGGAACGATCTGCGTCCGCTCGTCGATCGCCGTGAGGAGCCGGTCGAGATCGAAGCCGAGTCCCGTGGAGTCGTGCGGCACGGTGACGATCTCAGCCCCGAGGCGGCGGGCGAGACGGTCGTAGATGTAGCGGACGGAAGGGAACTCGCCGTCGACGATGACGACGCGGTTGCGCGGCGCCGTGTATTCGTAGGACGACAACACGACCGCCTCCGCGGTGGTGACGTTCGGCAGCATGACTACCGAGCCGGGCGGCGCGCCGATCAGCGGCGCGATGATGTCGCCGACCTCGATCGACATCATCCACCACTTGTCGCCCCACGCGCGCACGCCGCGCGAAGCCCAGAGGTCGGCGTACTCGACCAGCGCCTCGCGCGTCGCTTCGGGCATCGCGCCGAGCGAGTGCGAGACGAGGTACTTCGTTTTGCTGAGGATGGGAAAGCGATCGCGATACTGCAGAAGAGGGTCGGTCATTTCACCGCGTAGTCGTCTCCATAGAATTTGCTGGTGATGCTGGTGTGAAAGTTGATCGCTTTCACGGGCGGGTATTTCGGACTGGAAATGCAGGGCAGCACTTCGAGCATCTCGTCCTCCCACAAATAAACCGCCATCGGGAAGGAGACGCGCGTCTTGTTCCTCTGTTCGGGTTCGCGCGGCTTGCTTACGCGATGGGTAGTCGACGGGAAGATGTCGTTGCTGATGCGCTGCATGTAGTCGCCGGTGTTGAGGATGATGCTTCCCGGCGGGGCGGCGATGCGCACCCATTTCATGTTGCGGCGATTGAGAATCTGCAGGCCTTCCACGCGCGGTGCCGGGAGGAACGTGAACATGTCGATGTCCTCGTGGCCGAGGAGACGGGCGGCGCCGGAGGCGTCATCGGAGGCGGAGACCGGCGGGTAGTAATTGAGACGAAGGCCGAAGTTCGTGCCGGTCAGTCTTGCATCGAAGAGATGGGCATCGCAGCCGAGGTAGGCGAGGAGGCTCTGCGTGATTGGGAGGATGAGGCGTTCGTGGGCTTGGACGATCTGACCAAAGAAGGCAGCCTGCTCCGGCATCGGCCAGAAGGATTCGGGATCTTCGAAGGCGCGGCGGCAGAACACCCATCCCTCGACGAGATCGGGATGCATGTTGCTCGTCTCTTTGATCGGGAAGTAGCCTTGATTGACGGAGCCGAAGCGCTCAGCACGGAAGCGCATCTTCTCTTCGAGCGTCAACGTGCTGAAGATCTCTTCAATCCTGCGCTCCGCCTCGGCATAAAGACCCGGATCGACACCGTGGCCTTCGATGATGGCGAAGCCGATCTCATGCAGCGCGTCGCCGAGTTGCATGGCGAACGCCCGCTTGTCGTCGGCGCTTCCGTGCAGAAAGCGGTTGATGTCGACTGTGCGGATTTGGAAATCGTCGTCGAACTGATTCTCATCCAGCCCTTCGGCGAGCTGGTAGGTCTGGTGTTTCTCGACCTGGTCGTAACGGATGAAGTCCTGGTTGGTGGCGCGGACTCCTTCTTCCCTGCTGGTCATGCGCGGAGCATAATCCCACGAAATGGTTGCAAAACTCGACGGTGGTTGCCTGGTCGTGGCGCTGAGAGAGGGCGAGCCAGCGGTCGATGGCGCCCTTCGCACCTGGAAGCATTTCGGCCGCGAAGCGGGCGCCAAGGCGATCTCGCTGCGCGTGCTGGAGTTGCCGGCAGGTGAGAGGGCGACGCTGCAGAACGAGGTGGCGGATGAGGTGCTTTACGTCATCGCCGGCTCTGGAACTGCGGGCGGTTCAGTGATCTCTGTAGACAGCGGCATCTATGTGCCGCCGTCTGCATCATTAGATATTGTGGCTGGCGAGACGCTGACTCTCGTCAGCTCGCAATGTCCGGACGCCGGCGCCGTCCTCGCGGGCTACGAGCCAGGGAACGGTTCGCCACTCGTCGTGGCGATGCGCGATCGCCCCGTTGAGCGCACCGGCGATCGGTGGTATCGCGAAATCATCAACGCGGACGACGGCAGCACCCAGGTCACGCAGTTCGTCGGCGGGATTCCGCCGGGCCGCGCGCCGGATCACTTCCACATGTACGAAGAGGTGATCGTCATCCTCGATGGAACCGGCATCATGTGGGCAGGAACGTCGAACACGCCGATCGAGACCGGCTCGTGCCTCTTCCTTCCGCACGGCCAAGTCCATTGCGTCGAGAATCGCGGCGACGGTGAGATGCAGCTCCTCGGCGTGTTCTACCCTGCAGGGAGCCCGGCGGTGCGGTATTTGGCGAGGTGACCTCACTTCGATCTCGTGCGAGAATGTCTCCGCAACTTGGACATGTTAGGCAGATCAAATGGACAAGAACGGATGGAACGTCGGTGAAGCCAAGCAGCAGTTCTCCGAGGTCTTGAGACGCTCGGAGAGTGAGCCGCAACTGATCTATCGCCGGAATCAGTTGATTGCCGCCGTCGTCTCCGTCGACGAGACTAAAGGGCGCACACTCACGAAAAACAAAACCATCGCCGATCGCTTTGCGGAACTGCGCGAGATTCTTCGCCAGGAGAATTATCGCTTACCCAAGAGTCGCCCCACGATGCGAGAAAACGCTTTCGTGAAAGTCCTCGATGAACTGGCTGACGGACACAAACGTTCTAAGTGAGTTAGCGCGTCCTCGACCTGACTCGGGAGTGCTCGATTGGGCAGCAGCAGTCGAGCGTATCGTGATCAGCGCCGTGACCGTCGAAGAGATCATGTTCGGACTTGCTTGGAAGCCAAATCCGAGAACTCAGAAATGGCTGGAGCAATTCATTGCAGAGTCGTGCGACGTCATTCCTGTAACCGAGATGATTGCGAGTCGGGCTGGCGCGATGCGCGGGAAGTTTCGTGCACGAGGAATCACGCGCTCGCTGCCCGATACGCTCATTGCCGCGACCGCTCACGTTCAGCGTCTCACTCTCGTCACACGAAACGTTCGAGACTTTGAAGGATGCGGAATCGAGTTGTTGAATCCGTTCCGGTGAGAGTGTGGCTTTTGCGGCGGGAGAAACCTTGAGCACCTGACTTTCGTCAACATCACATGCGCTGGCCAACTCTCGCACTTCTCGTATTCTCGACCGCGGCCGTTGCGGCCGATACCCACGTCAGGCTGACAGGAGCCACCGAGGGGGTTGAGGTCTGTCGCTTTCAGGCTCGTGACCGGGAGAAACCGATCGAGCGCTGGTTGAGTGCGCAGGCGGTTACTTGCGTGGCGTCCGAGGCGGCATTGACGTTTCCGCCCGGACTTTGGAATGTCTTCGCGCGGGCGAAGGGGATGGTGTCGGTCGATCCGATGCTCGTCGATGGCGACAGCGCTCCGGCGAATCTGGCGATCTCTCTCGTTCCCGCGGCGACGGTCGTGCTGCAATTTCCGCCGGGAGCGAGCGGCGTGCTGTACGCGCCGAAACATGCGGTCGCATTTCCCGTCGCGGAGCGGGCAACGGTGCCGGCGGGCGAAGAGCTCTGGCTCATCGTCATCTCGAAGGCAGTCCCGGTGGCCGTCGTTCCCATCGCAGCGCTCGAGGCGGGATTCGAGCGCGTTGTCGATGCGCGGGCCGTCAGCGATGCGCCGGCCGTTCTCGGTTGGATCTACGTCTCCGATGTTGATCGTGCCGCAATCAAGACGGCGCGCGGCGTCCAACTGCCGCGCATCGGGATCACTCTTGCTGGCAAGGAAACCGTTGCCGCCTCTTTGCCCGTTCAGGACGCCCTGAACGGCGCATTCGTTCTGTTTCGCGGCCTGTCCGCGGGGAACGCGGATCTTCGGCTCGATGGGCGGGGCTGGCTTCCGTTCCGGCGCTCGGTCCGCATCGCGCCGCAATCGGTGACGCTGATGCGCGAACCGATCGCGGCCCGTGCGTCGACGACAGTGATGGTGAACTGGAGCACGTTCGGCGATCTCCCCGCGCTCGATCGCTCGCTTGGATCGTGCGAGACGCCGAAGGAGGCTCCACCATTCGAGCTCACCATCGCCGCGTGTCCGGAGCCAAAGCCCGGCAAGTCACTCGACCTGGCAACCTGTTCCGTCATTCACAAGGAGACGCTACGCCCCGACTTGAATTTCGGCTCGGTCCGAGTCGATGAGGTTCCGCCCGGGATGTACCGCGCGGAGCTGCGCTTCGGCCGGCTGCCTCCGTTCGATGTGTTGGAGGAAGTGCCGCCGCTGCAGCAGCGGCCCATGGAGCCGTTACAGGCCAGGTATTTCGAGGCGTACGGCAGTCTCACCCGCGGCGGTGAGCCGCTCCACGAAGACGCCCGAATCGAGTTTCCGCTGGAGGGCGTCGGATTCTCGCCGCGCGAGTCGGGAGAATATCGCGGCGTCGTGAAGGACAGAGTTCTCCGCTCGGATGCGAAGATCGACATCGTGACCTGCGGCGGGAAGCGCTCATACGTGATCACCGACCGGGAGATGGCGCCCAAGTCGCGGTTCGACATCGACATCCCCGACAACACGCTGACGGTGACCGTCGTCGATACGTTCACACAAAGGCCGTTGCCCACGGCGACGCTGAAGTACGTGGTCATGTCGCTGCGCGGGCGGTCTCCTCTGCTCACCCGCGAGGTCAGCCAGAGCGACGAGGGCGATGAACCGGGCAAGCACGTCGCGGGACAGTTCGTGATCAAGGAACTGCCGGAGCGCAAGCTGTTCCTCACCGTGAGCTGTCCCGGCTATAAGAAAAAGGAGATTGATGCCTTCACGATGACGAAGAGCGAGAAGAAGGACATCGACGTCGATCTCGTTCCCCTCGGCGGGTCGGAAGCGAAGGTTCTCTCCGCCCGTCCCTTCGCAAACGGCATGATCTTCTGGTTCTCATCGGCGGGCGCGGAGACGGAACGCGCCGAGCTCGCTCCCGACGGAACGTTCCATTTCGAGCAGACGCACTATCGGGACGAGACCATGACCGTCGTCTCGCTGTCGCATCCGCTCTGGATTCTGCGCGCTCCGCCGGTCGAGAAAGCGACGCCGCTGCAGGTCCGGTTTCCCGATGCCGCGCCGCAGCGTGATGCCGAGGTCACGATCTACAACATGCCGCCGCGGATGTTGACGCCGATCGGTGTGGCCATCGGCGGACTGCGCGTTCCGCAGCCGGCGCTGGCGCAGCATCTTGCGCTGCGCGGGACCGCGCCGCTCGTCAGGGGAGGAGGCCCGTTGCTCATTCCCGGCCTCGCCGAAAGCGGTCCGATCGACATCCTGCGCGGGCCGCCGGGTGTGCAACGACAGCCGCAGTTCATGGAACCAGCGATCCGCAACTTTGCGCCGGTGGCGACGCAACGGCTCGAGCCGGGGAGCGCGGTGGTGTCATTCGACGCGGTGTCGAAGTAGAGAACCCCTTCCACCACAGAGCCGCAGAGGTCGCAGAGTACGGCTTCACCCCTGTACCCTCAGTGTTTCTGTGGTTCAATCTTGTCAGATCATTCGAAGCCGGTCACCCGAGGTGCGTTCTGAAGACCGTGAAGACGTTCGAGGACGTGCGAGACGCGCTCGCGCTCCTCACCCGGCGGAAGACCTCCAATGTTCCGGCGACGCTCTCACGAATCGTGTGACGGCCATCCTCGCCCGCGTGGCGAAACTTGGTCGCCAGCACATACGCAATGATCGACGCCTTCGATTCCGACAGCGCCACGAGATCGGGAAGGTCGCGCAGCAGGCGGTCGGTCGGACGCGCTTCGAGATCTTTGACGAAGGCCTCCAACTCGCTGAAGGTCTTGGCGTCGATCGCTTTCATCACGATCGATGACGTCGGTATCTTGTCGTTTCTGTCAGGTGCCATAAGTGCGTCGATCGTACATGAATCGCGCCGCGTCCTGACTTTGCACCGCTGCCGGCGTGATAACGAACGGTTACGAATCGCTCGCGCTCCGAGCTAGGCACACCGCGCTCCCTCTGGATCATCGCGCCGATGATCGGATCAGTGATGGTGCGCTGCCAGTTGCTTTTTCGTCTCGGCGATCTGATCCTTCATCGTGTAGCCAGCGGGAAGCGTAAATGCCGATGCGGGGATCGGGCTCTGGCTGATCGAAGTCACCTCCGTCAGAATGTCGTTGGCATACCCGGACATGCGTGTTCTCAGAGCCACGCCATTGAGCTTCGCTGTGGCCTCCATGAGATTGCTCATCACCTTCGCCATTTTCGGATGCCCGGCCAATCCCGCGTAGCTGGCGCTGGTCATCTTCAGCATGGAAGCGGGGTCGATCGGCGATCGGAGCGTGGGATCAATGCAGTGTTCCCATACGAGTTTGCCGCTGGTGATCCTCGTTTTGTTGCAAGCGCGTCCGATGACGGTGTCCGTTCCGACATTCTCCACCTTGAATGTCGAGGGGTCGCCATACAGGTCGTTCATGCCGGCATTGAATTCCGCCATGCCTTTTCCCTTAGGCTGGTTCGCGTTCACTGCCTCGACGAGACTGGCAACATCCGCAACCTTGGTGAAGGAGATCGTCTTGTCCTTGTGGTTGACGTGGTATCACGCGGCCGGCGGAGAGACTCCAATGATCCCACCCCGTGTCGGCAGCGGCGGGAACGGCAACGACCAACAATGCGATCACAGCGAACGATGACAGACGCATAGATACCTCCCATGACAGGATCGGCTATGGGACTTCGTTTGTATTGGAGATTCCGGCCAACTCAACCAAGCTGCATTCGCCGCTCGCGGTGTAGTGCGGCGGGCGTGAGGCCGGTGAGCTCGCGCACGTCGTCGATCATGTGCGACTGGTCGTAGAAGCCGGCGTCGAGCGCCAGGGCGGGCCAGTCCGGCTGCGCCTCGCGGTCGGCAGCGACCGCGAGGCGGTTCAACCGCATGATGCGTTGGCCGTGCTTGGTTGAGAGTCCGGTCGTGGTGATCACGGCACGCCGCAGTTGCCGCTCCGAGACTTGAAGGTCCCGCCATATCGCGGAGACCGCGCGGCCCGAGCGCAAGCGTTCCATCGCGCCGTGCGAGATCGTCGTGACCCGCTCCACACGAAGAGGATTTCAAGCGCCTCGGTTGAAGAGCGCGATCGCGCCAGCAACTCGCGCAGTCGCGGCATGTTTCGCTCTTCGCGCGTTTCGTTGAGATACTCCAGTGGATCGAAGCGCAACAGATCGCGCGACCACTCCGCTTTCAGCCGCACTGCCTCGAGGTGCATTCCGGGCGGCGGGTTGAAGAAGTGAATGTCCGGCGCCGGACCGATGATCGTGAGCTGCGGATCGGAGACGGTCCCGCGGCCATCGCGACGCGACCAGAAGCAGATGCTGACGCCGGTCTCAGGCAGCACACGATGCCCTTGACCCGGAATCGGCCCTTCTCCCTCGGCACGCGAGTAACACCAAGCCACCTCGGCAATCGGGCGCAGGTCCGCCGGGACGCTGTATTCGCGATATCCGCCAAGCGCGTGGCGAAGTGAGTCGTCGGGAGTCACGGCAACCGATTATCGGCGCAACTTTGCAACGGCGCGGTCACATCCGGGTAACGGCAGCGGTAGAAAAAGGCGGTCACGCGGAGACGCGGAGATGCGGAGTTAGAACC
>OLLN01000216.1_pt1 | contig 22015 bp, 12 predicted proteins | sample 1604281 | NCBI WGS metagenome assembly OLLN01 (sample SAMEA104055716, study PRJEB20765) | soil metagenome | biome: Arctic tundra; feature: Polygonal ground; material: soil | place: USA | collected 2011-09 | depth 0-0.5 m | reverse complement strand
CGAGGCCCGCTCCGTCGGCGGGGGATTCCTCGCCCACCCTCGCCACCGCCCTCTCGGAATGACAGCGAGAATGACAGCGTGAATGACAACGCGTGTCATTAGAGGACTGCCGGAGCCGCCCGCTCGAATCGCGATGACACCCTCGCACGCGAAGCGAACCCGGGTGTTTCTCCCACTCCCCACTCCCCACTCCCACTCCCCACTCCCCTCCCACCGACCACCCCACTCCCTCGCACGCGATATGCTTCCCAGGCGGAGGTCAAGATGAGCAATCCATTGAGAGATCTGGCGAAAACCGGCCAGAGCGTCTGGTTTGATCAGATGGAGCGGCGCCTCGTCGCCAGCGGCGAATTGCAGCGGATGATCGATGAGGACGATCTGCGCGGTCTGACTTCGAATCCGACCATTTTCGAGAAAGCGATCGGCGGCAGCGACGATTACGAAGCGCAGTTGCGCACCCTGGCGTCGCAGAACAAGTCGCGCGACGAGATCTACGACGCCATCACGATCGAAGACATCGGCAACGCCGCGGATGTTTTTCGCCCCGTCTACGACCGCTGCAAAGGCGGCGACGGGTTCTGCAGCCTGGAGGTCTCGCCGATTCTTGCGCGCGACACCGCCGGAACTGCCGCCGAAGCGAAGCGTCTCTTCGCCACGCTTGGCCGGCCAAACGTGATGATCAAGATCCCGGCGACGCCGGAAGGAATCCCGGCAATTGAGGAGTCGATCGCGGCCGGCATCAACATCAACATCACGCTGATCTTCTCCAACGACGTCTACGCGAAGGTGATGGAGGCGTACCTCCGCGGGCTGGAGCGGCGCGTCGCGCAGAACCTGCCCATCAACGAGATCTCTTCGGTCGCAAGTTTCTTCGTCAGCCGCATCGATGCGCTGGCGGAGAAGCAGATCGAAGCGGCGCTGAAAGAAAAGGACGATCCCGAGGTTCGCGCGTTGATGGGAAAGATCGCGATATCCAACGCCAAGCTCGCCTATCAGCTCTTCAAGGAAACGTTCAGCGGCGCGCGATGGGAAGCACTGCGTCACCATGGCGCCAACCTGCAGCGGCCGTTGTGGGCATCGACCGGCACCAAGAATCCGGCCTACAGCGACGTGCTCTACATCGAGTCGCTGATTGGTGCCGAAACCGTCAACACCGTTCCGCCTGCCACGTACAAGGCGTTCAAAGATCATGGCCGCGTGGCCATGACGCTGGAAGCGGACCTCGACGAAGCGCGCGAGGTGATGCGCAAGTTCGCGGAGAAAGGATTCAGCCTCAAGGCGATCACCGACAAGCTCACGGACGATGGCGTCAAGTCATTCGACGAGTCGTTCGTGTCGCTCCTGGCGACGATCGAGGCAGGGCGTGATGAAGCTATCCGTGGACTGGCCCGCCGCCAATCGCTGCACCTCGGCGGCGCTCAGGCCACGGTCGATCAGGCCGCGCAGCGCATCGAGAAAGAGAAGTTCATCGATCGCATCTGGGCCAAGGACGCCACGCTCTGGAAGAACGACGACGCGCACAAGAAGATCATCGCCAACGCCCTCGGCTGGCTGGTTGTGGCCGAGGAGATGGCGAAGGCGGCACCGGAGCTGGTGCAGTTCGCCGACTCCGTGAAGGCCGATTTCGATGACGTTATCGTCCTCGGCATGGGCGGTTCGAGTCTCTGTTCCGAGGTGACGCGGCGGTTGTTTGGAGCGCGGAGTGGCTATCCGCGGCTGAACGTGCTCGACTCGACTGTGCCTGATGCCGTGCATGCGCTGGAGTCGAGTCTCAACCTGGCCCGTACACTGTTCATCGTCGCCTCCAAATCGGGGACGACGACCGAGCCGGCCATGTTCCATCGCTACTTCTACGATCGCGTGAAGTCGGTGAAGGGCGATAAGGCGGGTGAGAACTTCGTTGCGGTCACCGATCCCGACACGCAGCTCGGCCGCGATGCGAAGGCGGACAACTTCCGCAAGATCTTCATCAATCGCGCCGACATCGGCGGCCGCTACTCGGCACTTTCGTACTTCGGAATGGCGCCTGCCGCAATTGCCGGCGTCGACGTGGCGACGCTTCTCGACCGCGCCGTACACGCCGGCCACATCGCGCGCGTGCCCAGCGCCATGAAGAATCCTGCGGCGATGCTCGGCGCAGTCATCGGATCGCTCGCGCTGCAAGGGCGCAACAAGCTCACGCTGATCACGCCCGCGCCGCTCGACACGCTCGGACTCTGGATCGAGCAACTGATCGCGGAGTCGACGGGCAAGGAGGGCAAGGGCATCCTGCCGGTCGCCGGCGAACCGCTGCTCAATCCTGCCGACTACGGCAACGACCGGCTCTTCGTATGCGTGCGCATGCGCGGCTCGGATATGACGTCGACGCTCAAAGCGCTCGCCGGCGCCGGCCATCCGGTCGTCGATCAGGTGCTCGATGATCCGCTCGATATCGGCGAGACGTTCTTCACCTGGGAGTTCGCGACGGCCGTCGCCGGCGCCATCATCGGCATCGATGCCTTCGATCAGCCGAACGTGCAGGAGTCGAAGGACAACACGAAGCGCTTGCTGGAGGAGTTCAAAACCAGCGGCACGATGCACACGGATGACCATCAAGTGAAGCCCGATGATGCCGCCGCGATCGGCGCGCTGCTCGCCAGTGTCAAGGCCGGCGACTATGTGGCGCTCACCGAGTATTTCGTGGAGACGTCGGAACGCGACAAGGCCATCGCCGCAATCCGGGAGACGATCGGGCGTGAATTGCATGTCGCCACAACCACCGGCTACGGCCCGCGTTTCCTGCACTCGACCGGTCAGTTGCACAAAGGGGGGCCGGACACCGGCGTCTACATGCAGCTCACTGGCGGCGGCCACGAGGATGTGCCGATTCCGAACGAGAAGTTCAGTTTCGGTGTGCTCGTGCGCGCGCAGGCGATCGGCGATCTGCAATCACTGACCAGCCGTAAGCGGCGCGCGATCAGCATCAACCTCGGCGAGAACATCGATGCCGGACTGGCAACGCTGGCAAGCACGGTGACCAACGCCCTGTCGAAGGTAAAAGCATAAAAGGAGACGTAAATGGCTGAAGCGCAATTCGGCGTAATCGGACTCGCGGTGATGGGCGAGAACCTTGCGCTCAACATCGAAGACCACGGCTTTTCCGTTGCGGTCTGGAACCGCGAACCAACCGTGACGGACCGCTTCATCGCCAAGACTGCGGGAAAGAAATTCACCGGTACGAAGCCACTGGCCGAGCTGGTGAAAGCGATCGAGCGTCCGCGCCGGATCGTGATGATGATCAAAGCCGGCGCACCGGTCGACATGACGATCGACGCGCTGGCGCCGCTGCTCGACGAGGGCGACGTCGTCATCGACGGCGGCAACTCCTGGTTCAAAGACACACAGGAGCGGACGAAACGGCTCGAAGCGAAGAACCTGCACTTCGTCGGCTCCGGCGTTTCCGGCGGCGAGGAAGGCGCGCGCTTCGGCCCGTCGTTGATGCCCGGCGGCTCGAAGGAATCGTGGGAAGCGATCAAACCGGTTTTCGAAGCGATCGCGGCGAAGAGCGATTCGGGTCCGTGCGTGACGCATGTCGGTCCCGACGGCGCCGGCCATTACGTGAAGATGGTGCACAACGGCATCGAGTACGGCGACATGCAGCTCATCGCCGAGGCGTACGAGATGTTACGAAAAGGATTGGGGGCGAATGCGGAGGAGCTGGCCGCCATCTTCGACGAATGGAACAAGGGACCGCTCGAGTCGTTCCTCATCGAGATCACCGCGCACATCTTCCGCGTCAAGGACCCCGAGACCGGCGCGCCACTCGTCGACAAGGTGCTCGACAAAGCAGGACAGAAAGGCACCGGAAAGTGGACGGCGCAGATCGCGCTCGACCTGGCCGTTCCGATTCCGACGATCGCCGCGGCGATCGATGCGCGGGTGTTGTCGTCGATGAAGGAAGAGCGGGTCGCCGCTTCGAAGGTACTCACGCAAAGCGGAGTGAAAGAACCTATGGATCGGCAGGATTTGATTCAGGGCGTGCACGACGCTTTGTATGTGTCGAAAATCTGCTCGTACGCGCAAGGAATGGCGCTGATCCAAGCAGGATCGAAAGAATGGAACTGGTCGATCGACATGCGCGAGATGGCGCGCATCTGGAAGGGAGGCTGCATCATCCGCGCGAAGTTCCTCGACGAGATCATGAGCGCGTATGAGCGCAAGCCAGACCTGCCGAACCTGCTGCTCGACGCCGAGTTCAGCGAAGCGATCATTCGCCTCCAGCGGCAGTGGCGCCGCGTGGTTGCCTACGCGCAAATGAACGGCATGGCGATCCCGGCGATGTCCGCCTCACTGAATTACTACGATGCGTACCGCAGCGCCGAGCTCCCGCAGAACCTGACCCAGGCGCAGCGCGATTACTTCGGCTCGCACACGTACCAGCGCAACGACAAAGGTGCGGACACGCCCTTCGTCCACACGGATTGGATTCACAAGTAGTTCGGGGGCAGCACAGACAAGAGTGTCTGTGCCACATCGCAGCGGACAGGAACATGAGTCTTGCTGGTGCCACATAGCAGGGACTATGTGGCACAGACACTCTTGTCTGTGCTCTCGGAATCACAGCTGCGGCCGGAAGACTTCGGCCATCTTCTCTTTGAGCTTGTCCAACCAGCCGCGCTTGAACCACTTGCGCAGAAGTACCTCTTCGCACTGTTTCAAATCCTCGTGGAACATCGCCTCCATCTGCGCGGCGATGCCGTCGTCGTAGACGTTGACGTTGACCTCATCGTTGAGACGAAAGCTGCGGTCGTCGAAGTTTGAGGATCCGATCGTCGTCCAGACGCCGTCGACCACCATCGTCTTGGCGTGCATCATCGTCGGCTGGTACTCGAAGATGTGAATGCCGCGGCGCAGGAGGAGCTCGTAGTGCCATCGGCTGGCCTGGCGGGCGATGGGAACGTCGCTCTCTTCACCGGGAACGATCACGCGCACATCGACGCCGCGCCGCACGGCTCCTTCCAGCGCCCGCAGCGTGTCTTCGTCGGGCACGAAGTAGGCGTTGCTGATGTAGATCGACTTCGAGGCACTGACGATGGAGATGATGTAGAGCAGCTTCACCATCGAGCTTCCCTCGGTGGGCGACGACTTGAGCACCTGCGTCAGGTGCGAACCGCCCCGAGGAACTTCGGGAAAGTAGTCGAGACCGGTGAGCAGCTCGCCGCGGCTCTTGATCCAGTTGTCCATGAACGCGAACTGCATCTGCGTGACGACAGGGCCTTCGACGCGGGCCACCGTGTCGCGCCAGTGCTCTTTCGAATCGGCATCGCCGAGCCAGGTGTCCGCGATGCCGACGCCGCCCGAAAAACCGACGCACCCATCGACGATGAGCAGCTTGCGGTGCGTGCGGTGGTTGAATCTGGCGAGCATGTACCAGCGCAGCGGGTGATACCACTCCAGATCGATGCCGTTGCGCGTCATGAAGTCGATCAGCGATTGCGACATCTGCGCGGAGCCGACGGCGTCGAGAATGATTTTGATTTCGACGCCGGCCCGAGCGCGTTCGGCCAGCGCCTCCGCGAACTTACGGCCGATCTCGCCATCCCAGTAGATGTAGAACTCGAGATTGATCGTCCGTTTCGCGGAACGGATCGCGGCCAGCATTGAAGGGAAGATCTCGACTCCGTTCTTCAGAATCGTGACGACGTTTCCCTGCGACATCGGCGCGCCGGTCAGCGCGTGCATCGTCTGCAGGAAGGCGACGTCGCGCACGCCGAACTGATGCTTCATGTGATAGCGCACGGGCAGCCGCCGCCGGATGATCGGCAACTGCGGGCGCCGCGGATAGCGATGTGCCTTTTTCTTGCGGAAGAGCATCAGCGCTTCGATGTGATCCAGATGATGGCTGCGACGACGCCGGCGAGCATGAGCATGGAGAAGCCGAGGATCACCATCAGGATGATCACGGCCGCGCCTGCGATCGCCTTGAACGACCGCGGCGGACGCGTGCGGTCGCGATGCAGCAGCAGCGCGTTGAGGTTGATGATGTTCTCTTCGAACAACCAGTCGAAGACGGTGCCAACAACCGGAATCGATCCGATGGACATGTCCAGAAGGATATAGAGGACCATCCGGCCGATGCGCATCAACGGCACGCGATGCCGCAGCGCGCCGACGATGATCCAGGTTGAAAGCACCGCGCCGATGACTTCCCCGACGCCGGGAATGAGACTGAGTCCCGCATCCAGCCCGATGCGTTTCTTCATTCCCGGAATCGGAACCGCTTCGTCCATGAGCCGAGCGAAGTGACGTAGCGCGACCAGATCCGCCGGAAGCTTCTCGTCCGGCTCGATCACCTCGGGGATGAAGATGTGGGGCATGGTCAGGAGTGATGCAACCTATGGCCCAGGCAGCACAAACAAGAGTGTCTGTGCCACACAACCACTGTTTCCAGGATTGCATGCGGCATAAGCCAAGGTCCATGTGGCACAGACACTCTTGTCTGTGCTGACCCTAATCACTCTCGCGGAAAACTCGGCGAATACAGCACCGCGTTCATGAACAAGGGCAGCGTTCCGCGCCAGAAAAGTCGGAAGTGCGGCTCGTCGGCGAAGGTGATCACGTGTCCCCTTCCGTACGGTTCGCTCACGAGATAGATCGAGCCTTTCAGGCGGTCGAGCGATTCGTTCCAAGCCACGCCTGCCACGAGCGGCTTCTCCTTTTCGATCGTCACTACGTTGTCGACCGTGTGGCTGACTTGCAGAAACGCATGCGAGCCTTCGATCAACACGAACGGGCTGCGAGGGACGCCAAAGGTCAGATACGAATGGCTGTTCATCGCCGTGCGGAACGTCGCGCCGGGCACGCGGTAATCGTTGTACATCTCCGGCGTTGACGGCGTTTTGTCCTTGTCCTTGTCGTCGTCCTTCTTCTTCGGTGCTTCCCACGGTTTGAGCTTGGAGATCTCGACCTCTTTCTCGCGCAGGAAGCTGCTGGCACCTTTGATGACGACGAGCGTGCCGCCGCCGTTGAGCCAGCTCTTCAGCTTCTCCGCGTTCTTGCCGAAGCGGTCGCCGTAGTCGCCGTCGGGAAGAACGATCACGCCGAACTTCGATAGATCGATATTGCGAAGCGACTCGGCCGAGAGGTTCGTGTGCGGCAACGGCGTGTCGATGTCGAGCGTGTGCCACAGCATGCCGTACGACGTCGCGCTGACCTTCTGCCCGCCGACGAGGGCGATGCGAGGATCTTTGACGAAGTGAATCTTCGACGAACCGAAACTCGTGGCTCCTGTCCAGCCGGAATCGACCGGCAGCACGGCGACGCCGGTATCGTGCACGAGGCGCTCGAGCGCGGCATCGACATCCGGTTTGTTGTTGCCTTTGAGGATGACCAGCGAGCCGCGCGCGAAGTTGCGGTCGTTCACGGTAAGCACGTCATCGCTGACGTTGAAACGGACGCCGTCGCGCAGCATGCGGCCGGCAGCGCGGTAGACGTTGGGGTCGTTGCCATCGATGAGGTAGCCGTAGGGCGCAGCGCGGAACGCGGGGATTGCACTCGCGGCGTACGGATGCGTCTCGCCGGTCACCGGCGTTGCGGTCACCCAGGCCTCGACGTTCATCGCCAAAGGGAGCGACCACGACGTCAGATCGTAGAACTCGTCGGGCTCGTCGGAGTGCGTTCGCTTCTGCTGCTCTTCGACGTAGCCTTTGGTGAAGACGGGCGACTTTTCGAGCAGCGTCTGGGCGAGTCCGCCGAGGGGCTGGCGTGTGCTGACGAGGACGGTGCCGGCGGGGAAGAGATGCGATTCGGCGGTGTCGCCATCGATCCGCGTCGCCTTCAGCGTCACCGGCGCGTTGAGTTGCGACAACGCGATCTTCTGGCGCTGAAGCATCTCGACGAGCGCTTGGAAATTCGGCGCGTTCGGAACGAGCAGATACGTGTTCTGCCCCGAGGCGACCTGCTTGCGCATCATCTCGTAGGTGTAAAGGAGCAGACCTTCGCGGTTCTCCGATGCCGTGCGCAGCGTCGCCATCGACGTCGTGTAATGCCGCGCGATGCGGTCGGCGAGCGTGTAGACATTGCCGTCGTCGCGCAGGACGGCCGAGCCGCCGCGGCCGCCGCCACCGACCTCGTACGTCATCCCGATCGCGCCATGCAGCGCCGGCCACGAATCGCCGTAGCCGGGATAGAAGAGGTCGAACTCCTCGCCGACGAAGAACGGCCATCCCTTCTTCGTGAAGGCGCCGGCGTTGGCGCGGCCGAATTTCTCCAGCCACGTGTCGACGTCCGCGGGCAGGTTGGCGTTGACCGGCCGCGCATCGGGAGGGAAAAAGTACGACGACTGGTAACCCATCTCGTGAAAGTCGACGAAGACCTGCGGGTTCCAGGTACGGTACAGCGCCACGCGCGCGAGCGTTTCGCGCTGCGACGTCCAGGTCCAGTCGCGATTCATGTCGACAAGGTAGTGATTGAATCGGCCGCCCGGCCACGGCTCGGCGTGCTCGAACGCATCGGCATTCGGATCGGCGTCCGCGCCGCGCGTGCGAATGAACCATTGCACGTAGCGCTCACGCCCGTCGGGATTCTGCAGCGGATCGATGAGGATGACGAGGTTGTCGAGCAACGGCGCCGACTGCGGATCGCTCACCAGCGTACTCGCCACCTGCATCGCCGCCTCGGATGACGACGATTCGTTCCCATGCACGCCGTACGCGAGCCAGGCAATGGCCGGCGAGGTGTGGGCAATCTCGTTCGCTCGCGCCTGCGTCGTGGCGCTCGGATCGGTGAGCGCGGCAACGTTGGCGCGGATGGCGTCGAGCGCCGCGCGGTTCTTCGGCGACGTGATCACTGCCAGCATGAGCGGCCGATGCTCGTACGTCTCGCCGAACTGCTGCATCGTGATCAGATTCGATCGCGTCGTCAGCAGTTGGAAGTAGTCGAGAATGCGCGCGTACGGCGTAAAGCGCTCGCCGAGCGGATACCCGAGGAACTGGTCAGGCGTCGGGATGGCAGTTTGAGCCTGAACGGCCACAGCGAGGAACAGAACGAAAAGGCAGAGAGTGAGTCGTCTCATAAGAAGAGTGAAGAGTGAAGGGTGAAGGGTGAAAAAGGAAGAGGAAAGTGAAGTTTGAAGAGTGAAGAGTGAAGGTCCGGCTCTGTTTCACCCTTCACCCTTCACACTTCTACCTCTTCCTCCACCTGCGCATTCGACTTCGTGTGGATGCCGAGGCGTTTCATCATCTCGTTCAGGGTGGAGGGCTTGAGTTGCAGCAGCTCGGCGGCGCGTTTCTGGACGCCGTTGGCCATCTCCAGGGACTGCAGGATCATGCCGCGCTCGTAGCGGGAGACGGCGTCTTTGAGCGAGATGCCGTCGGACGGGACGATCATGGCTGGCTGGTCGGTCTTTACGGGGAAGCGGAGATAGTCGGGGAGGAGCTCAGGGCCGATGTGGTCGCCGGTGCAGAGGACGACGGCGCGCTCGATCGTGTTCTCCAGCTCGCGCACGTTGCCGGGCCACGTGTGGTCGAGGAGGATGCGCATCGCGTCCGGCGTCACTTCGCGCACTTTCCGTTTGTTCTCTTCCGCGTACTTCTCGAGGAAGTGAGCGACGAGGAGGGGGATGTCCTCACGCCGCCTGCGCAGTGGCGGCAGCGGGAAGGTGATCACGTTGAGCCGGTAGTAGAGATCTTCGCGGAAGCGATTCTCGGCCATCAGCTTGTTCAGGTCCGCATTTGTTGCGGCAATGATGCGCACGTCGACTTTGATCGTGTCGACGGAGCCGAGGCGCATGAACTCTTTTTCCTGAATCACGCGGAGGAGTTTTGCCTGCGTCTCCAGGTTGATGTTGCCGATCTCGTCGAGGAAGATCGATCCGCCGTCGGCGACTTCGAACAGTCCGCGTTTCGTGGCGATGGCGCCCGTGAATGAGCCCTTCATGTGGCCGAAGAGCGACGACTCCAGAAGCTCGGGAGGCAACGAGCCGGAGTTCACGGTGACGAAGGCGTTGCGCGCGCGCGGACTGGCGTGGTGGATCGCTTTGGCGACGAGCTCTTTGCCGGTGCCGGACTCGCCGGCGACGAGGATGTTCGACCGCGACGGCGCGGCGAGCCGGATCAGCTCGTACACCTTCTTCATCGGCTCGGACTTGCCGATGATGTTGGCGTAGGCGTACTTCTCCGACAGCTCCGCTTTGAGCCGCTCGTTCTCTCGTGACAGGCGCCGCTGCTCCAGCGCCTTGTTGACCGTGAGGATGACCTCTTCGTTCTTGAACGGCTTCGGAACGTAATGAAACGCGCCGTGCTTCATCGCTTCGATGGCGCCGTCGATCGAGGAGAAGGCGGTGATGATGATGACGGGCAGGGTGGGGTTGGAGATGCGGATGGCGCGCAGCGTGTCGATGCCGCTGATCCCGGGCAGCATGATGTCGAGGATGACGAGGTCGATGTTGTCGTCGACGTCGAGAACGGCCAGGGCCTCTTCGCCGCTCGAAGCCATAGCCACTTCGAACCCTTCGCGGCGCAGAACGGCATCGAGCACGTCTCGCAGGACTTCTTCGTCGTCGACGATGAGGATTCGCATGTGGGTCAAGTCAGAGATCAGATCAGTGGATTAGTTGATTAGTCGATAGTGGATTAGTGATCAGAGATCAGTGGATCGGGTTCAGTGGATTCTCCAGTTATCGATTCTCTCGGGTGGTTTGTCTTCCAGCAAGTCAGTAACCTGGCAACCGCAATCAATGAACCAACGGATCAGATCCAACGACCGCATCTTCTGATTCTGATCCACCGATCGACGGATCCACTGATCCACTGCCATTCAGAGGCAGTGTAATCGTGAATGTGGCGCCGTTGCCGGGGGTGGACTCGACTGTCACGACTCCGTTTGCGGCGTCGAGGATGCGCTTGGTGATCGCGAGCCCGAGTCCCGTACCTCCCTGGCCGCGGCGCGTCGTCACGAGCGGTTCGAAGATCCGGCTGATGATGTCAGCAGGAATGCCTTTGCCGTCGTCCTTGATGCGGATCGAGATCGTCGCTTCATGCTCTTCGGCGGTGATCCAGATGTTGCCCTCGTCCGAAACGGCATCGCGGGCATTGAGGAGGATGTTGGTCAGAACCTGCTGCAGATCGTGGAAGTTGCCCTGAACTCTGGTGTCGTCCATCGGTGCCACGTGCACGCGAATGTTCTTCGGCTTGAAGAGGTCTTCGTGCAATGCGACGGTTGCGGCGATGAGCTCTCGAAGGTTGACGATCTCCCGGGAGCGCGGGCGATTGGCGATGAGATCGAGGAGATTGTTGACGAGGTGTGAAGCGCGGAAGGACTGCGCTTCCATTTTCTTGAGCAACCGGTAGCGCGGATCGTCGGGCTTCGTGTCGGCCAGAAGCAGTTGTGCGTACGATGAGATACCGGTCAGCGGCGTGTTGACCTCATGGGCGACGCCGGCGGCGAGGAGGCCCAGCGATGCCAGCCGCTCCTTGTCCTGCAGCTCGCGCTCGAGACGCACGCGGTCGGTGATGTCGCCGATGACCAGAACGCGCGCACCATCGGGCTCATCTGCATTCAGCGGGCTGGCGGTGATCGTGACTTCCTTCTCCTCGCCGTTCCGGTTCTCGAAGTTGGTCGTGATCGAGCGCGCTTTGGTGCGGCGCATCTCGTCGTATGGTGGGAAGAGCTCGCTCATCGCTTCTTCCGTCGCTTCGAGCGGGACCGCGGCCGGCCCGACGCCGCCGATGAGCTCCCAGAACGCGTGATTCGCCGTCAGCACCGTGCCATCGGAGGCGACGACCGCGATGGCCGACGACGACGATTCGATGATGTTCTCGTTGTACTCCTTGAGTGCGCGGATCTCTTCCAGTTGCCGGCGCAGGCGGCTGTAGAGGCGGGAGTTCTCGATCGCCAGCGCTACCGGCGCGCAGAGCGACTCGACGAGGTGCAGGTCATCGCGCGACAACGGCTCCTCGTTGCGCTTGGTGCCGAGAAGGAGGAGGCCCTGAAGCTCGCCGCGGTTCCGCAGCGGAAAGAGGTAGCGATATCCCGTCCGCAGCAATTGCCAGGGAAGGTCGCTTCCTTCGGGCAGCCGTGGATCAGTGAGGACCAGCGGTCCCTCGGACGGCATGGCACCGAAGTCGACGATCGTGGCCCGCCGCGGAATGCCGGCCTCGGCGTCGTAGATGACCAGCGATGCCCCCTCGCGCGTGAAAAGGTTCATGCAATGAAGGCCGAGCGCATCGCGCAACCGCTCGCGCATCATCGAGATCAGCTCGTGCACATCGTGAAACGTGGCCAGCTCCTGCGCGAATTCAGCGATCGCCCGGCGGTGCTTGTAGCTGTCGCGGTAGACCAGCATCTCGATGACCGACTCGATCCGGCCTTTGACGGGAATCAGCACGCCGGCGATCAGGAGTCCCGAGGTGAAGGCGAGGAAGTTGCGCTCGAGTGCGGACCGCTCCTCGATGACGTGCGAGAGGATCAGATTGATCGTCGAAAAGGCGATCATGCCGAAGATGAACGTCACCGAGTACGCCAGGATCTCCTTGATGACGACTTCGACATCCCACAGTTTGTATTTGAGGATCGAGACCGCGAACGCGAGCGGAATCAGCGCCAGCGGCAGAATTGAGATCGTCGAGTAGATCGGCTTCACCGAACCGATCACCAGGTACGGCACGATGTAGACGAGCAGGAACGGCACGAAGCCGAGCGACATGCCGAGGTAGATCCACTTGATTTGCTTCTTGCCGACCGCCGCCGCCGTTCGGTAGGTGTACGCCAGTGCCACAACTGCCAGCGTGAAGTAGATGGCGAAATGGACGAGCTCCCAATGCTGAATGAGGAGGAGCGAGCGGTACGGAGCGGCGATGGCCAGGCGATTGCCGAGAACGAGGAGGTCGAAGTCCCAGGCCGCGAGCAGGGCAGGCGGGATGTACATCGCGGCGATCAGACGCCGGTAGCGAACGATCGGGCGCGGGAAGACAAGAAAGAAGTTCAGCGTCAGCGGCGGAAGAAGGATCGTGGCCAGCTCTTCGACGAGCTGCAGGACTTTGTAGGTGAAGTCGATATCGCCCGCCGGCGTGTAGACGTAGACGATGAACGACAGCAAGGTGACGAAGAAGAAGAGGATCGACTCGCGACGGCCACCGCGAAAGAGTGTGAAAAGGCCGATGGCGAGATAGAGAAAGCCGATGAAGCTGAGGATCAGGTAGGCGTAATCGATCTTCAGCTCGGGAACGAGATAGGTGAGGCGAAAGGTCTGCCCGCCCCGGGCGATGACCATCGGCACTTTCTGACCGATACGGCGAAGCGTTTTCTGCAGGCCCTCGATCTCGTTCGAGGGAGTGTCGCCGATGAGCCAGATCTGGTCGCCGGCCCGCAGGCCGCTCGTCTCAGCGCCACTGCCAGGGTCGACGCCCTTGACGACGACGACGCCCTTGTCGCGGGTGAAGGTGAAGTCGATCCGCTCAAAAGAGGAGCGTTTGCGCTGGAATGATGCGAACGCACCGGCAACGATCGCCACCGTCACGGCGAGGATCACCAGGTTCGTGAGGAAAGAGCGGCGCATGAGAGTAGAGACGGACGTGACGCGCGTTAAGGCGATTCAACAGGGGTGCCGTTGCAGAAATCGATCTAAACCATTGAACATAAACGTCCGGTTGGTTGAATCGTCGCGGGCATGATGCCCTAGATCTCCAACCAAGCGAATTTGGAGAGCAGATATTTGGAGGATGTCCGGCCTCCAGCCGTGAAACCGAATGCGTAATTCAGAGATCGGGTTTGCCATCTGGCCGCTCGCCGCTTCCAAACCCGGAGTCCGCGCTAGACTCCGTCGATGTGCGGCCTGACCGGTTTCGTTGCCAGCTCCGCGAGCACCGCTGATGAGCTAACCGGCACCCTGCGGCCGATGTGCGAGGCGATTGCCCATCGCGGGCCCGATGATTCAGGCGAGTGGATCGATCCGGAGCTCGGGGTCGCCCTCGGATTCCGGCGGCTGGCCATCATTGATGTTTCGCCGGCCGGGCATCAGCCGATGGCGTCGGCATCGGGCCGCTATGTCGTCACGTTCAACGGCGAGATCTACAATTTTGAGGCGCTTCGTAGCGAGCTGCGTGAGGCCGGTCTGGCGCCGATGTTCCGCGGGCATTCGGACACCGAGGTGATGTTAGCGGCGTTTGAGGCGTGGGGGGTGGAGGCGTCCTTGCGGCGCTTCAACGGCATGTTCGCGATCGCGTTGTGGGATCGCAAGCTGCGCCGGCTGTACCTGATGCGCGACCGGATGGGCGTGAAGCCGCTTTACTACGGTTTTGCGGGGCGGACGTTCCTTTACGGATCGGAGCTGAAAGCGCTGCGGCGGCATCCGGACTTCGACGGGACGATCGACCGCGGCGCGCTCGGACTCTACTTTCGCTTCCTCTACGTCCCGGCTCCGTACAGCATTTACGAAGGCATCCGCAAGCTGATGCCGGGCACGATCCTCACGTTCGATCCTGCGACGAGGGGGATGGAGACGACGGTTTACTGGTCGGTGGCAGACGCGGCGGCCCGAGGGATGGAGCATCGTTTTCAGGGCTCGGAAGACGACGCATCGCGCGCAGCCGAGGAGTTGCTTCGCGACGCGGTGCGCATCCGGGTGATTGCCGATGTCCCGCTGGGCGCGTTCCTCTCCGGCGGCATCGATTCCTCTCTCATCACGGCGCTGATGCAGGCGGAGAGCTCCACGCCCGTTCGCACATTCACCATTGGCTTCACCGAGGCCGATTACAACGAAGCTCCCTACGCTGCGGCCATTGCCCGCCACCTCGGCACCGACCACACCGAGCTTTACATGACGCCGGACGACGTCGTGAACGTCATCCCGAAACTGCCGGCCATGTACGACGAGCCGTTTGCCGACTCCTCGCAGATACCGACGCATCTCGTGGCCATGCTGGCCAGGCGGCACGTCACGGTCAGCCTCTCCGGTGACGGCGGCGACGAGCTCTTCGGAGGTTACACGCGCTACTTCATCGGCCAGAGGCTGTTTCGCCGTCTGGCGGCATTGCCGGTTTGGACCCGGCCGGCGATCGGGCGTGCGCTCGCTTCGTTGCCACCGCGCGCGTGGGATCGCCTTTTCGGTTTCGGACGTCCCTTCTTGCCGTCGTCGCTTCGTCAGCCGAATCCCGGCCAGCGGATTCACAAAGTCGCGCGAGTCATTGCGGCGAACGATCAGGACGCAATGTATTTCGAATTGGTCTCGCACTGGTCGAAGGTCGTTCTTCAGGCGGGTGATGCCGAGGCGCCGGTGACTTCCCAAGCGGGACGTCCGCGAATCACCGATCCAGTGGAGCGCATGATGTATTTCGACCAGATCTCGTATCTGCCGGACGACATCCTGACGAAGGTGGACCGGGCCAGTATGGCTGTGTCGCTGGAATCGCGCGAGCCGCTTCTCGACTACCGGCTCGTCGAGTTCGCGTGGACGCTACCTTTGTCGATGAAGGTGCAGAATGGCCAGGGGAAACGCGTGCTGCGTCGCGTTCTCGATCGCTACGTGCCGAAGGATTTGATCGATCGCCCCAAGATGGGATTCGGCATTCCGCTTGAGTCGCTGCTCCGAGGCCGCCTGCGCGATTGGGCGGAGTCGCTACTCGATCCTTCCACGATGCGCGCACAGGGGTTCCTCGACACGGCGATGGTGCAGGCGCGATGGAAGGATCACCTCGACGGCAAGGACCAGTGGAAGTTCCACCTGTGGGGAGTGCTGATATTTCAGCAATGGATGATCGACAATTAATAGTGGACAATTGACAACGGAGCAAATTGACCAGCGACGATGGACAATTGACAGCGGAGTTGACAATGGACGGGTGACGGCGGCGGACGCGCTGGCTTAGTGGACGAACGGTCACTCTGTTCATTGTCAATTTTGCAAATCGTCATTAGAAACCCGTTGTTAATTGTCCATTATCAATTGTCAATTAGGCCATCACCGCGCGAACGCCCGTGCCACGATTCGGATCGGATACGCGGCGAAATAGCCGAGGTTGCCAAGGTCGTAGCGAAGGCTCTTGATCATGTGCCTGAAGAACTGCCGCGGCTGGTGCAACTGAAAGTAGCAGCCGGCCAGCACGCGGTGGATGCGGCCGTAGGAGTGGTTGCGAAGCGACCGGACTGTTGGATCCATGAATGCCTTCTCGAGCGCTCGCAGCATCGAAATCTCCATCCGGCCCACATTCAGATGAAGGCCACCGCCGTGGAGTCGATACGTGAGGAGAGGCTCGCGAATGTATCCGACGCGGTAGCGGACGGCGATGCGATAGCAGAAGTCCCAATCCTCCGACGGTTGCAGGCTTTCGTCGTACCCGCCGATCTCCGCGGCCACCTGCTTCGGCACCATGATCCCGCTGCCGGGTGTTCCTATGACTTCGCGATCGAGGCGCAATAGCTCCGTCGCCAGCCACCCTTCCATGCCGTTCAGCGATACGGAGAGCAGTTTTCCGTCGCCGTCGACCGATTCGGCGGCGCAGTGAACGAGACCCAGGCTCGGATCGGCGACGAAGCGGGCGATCTCACGCTCCAGCGACTGCGGCTTCAGGATGTCGTCGGAGTCGAGAAAGGCGAGATAGTCGCCTTTCGCCGCCGCAGTTCCTCTGTTTCGCGCCGCGCCGGCTCCGCGGTTGTCCTGACGAATGACACGAATGCGCTCGCCGTACGCGGCCAGGACCTGCGGCGTGTCGTCAGTCGAGCCGTCATCGACGACGATGACTTCGATTGGACGATATGTTTGCGCGAGCGCGCTATCGATTGCTTCGCGCAGGAACCGGCCGTAGTTGTACGTCGGGATGATGACTGAGACTGTTTTCACGGATGCGCCTTTGTGCCACGAGTCCGGTCCGATGTAAACAAGTCAGTGATCGGAGGAATCTCTGCGTCGCCGCGGCATGGGCAGCAATCGCCGGAGGGCCTTCCTCTCATCACCTTTGAGGACGCGCGTCAGAATCAACATGGCATACGCGGCGACGGCCGCGGCAGCAACGGCGGCGCGCACTATCGGGGACGTCGTGAGTATCGCGACGATTGGAACGGGCAGCAGCAGGACTGCAGCGGCGGCGAGGTACGCCTGTTTGTTGTCCGGCCACGGTGCGTACGCAAAGCCTGACTTGCGTTGGGCGAAGTATGCAAGTGCGACCGCGCCGGTCAGCGTGCGAAGACTCCACGCGATCGCTGCTCCGACCGCGCCGAACTGATAGATCAGGACGGCGGAAAGGATTACGTAGGGGATCACCAGCGCCAAATTGAGGCGGGCGATGATGTCGGTGCGCCCAAGCGCGATCAGCAACGCGTAGGGAACGTACGTCATGATCTCGGCGACCACGCCGCCCATGAGCAGGTACAGCGGCAATGTGCTCTGGCGTCCGAACTCCGCGCCGGCCCAGACGGTGAAGAACGGCTGTGCCACCGCGCAGACGAACATCGCCGCCGGCACGGCCCAGAACAGCATGCCGTGGAGCGCGCGCCGGTAGAGCAACTGCATCGCCTCGAGGTCGGGTCGCATGTGGAGCTGCGAGAAGGCGGGCACGAGTGATTGGACGATCGTCGCCGGCAACTGCGTCGGCATGTAGGCCAGCGTGAACGCGATCGAGTAGAACGCCAGCGCCTGCACTGACGCAAAGCGGGGAAGGAGGGCTTTCTCCGAGTTCGCCAGCAATGTCGCGGTCATCGAGGAAACGACCAATGCTCCACCGAATCTCGCAAGCGGCTTCAGAAGAGCGCGGTCGACGTGAGGCTGCCGCAGGCTGGGCAACAACTTCACGCCGGCGATCGCGTACAGCAGCGCGGTTGCGATCGCGGCGCTTGCGATCACCATCACGGCGGAGGTCAGCCCGCCGCCCAGCAGCAGAACTACCGGGATTAGCAGGATCTGTCCGGCTGCGGTGCCGGCGGTGATGAGCGCCACGAGATCCATTCGCAGGCGCACGAATGCCGGTGTGTTGAAAACCCCTGCCACTGCCCGCGCGAGGAATCCGACGGCGGCCAGGCGCATGGCCACAATCGCTACAGGGCGCAACGCAAGAGGAAGGCGCAGACCGTGCTCGACGAGCAATGGCGCACCAAACATCAGCAGGATTGCCAACGTCGTTGCCGGGATCACCGCGAGGGCGAGCGCCGACCAGATCGCGGTCGCCTCGCCTCGGTCGTCGCCGGCGGCATAGGCGTGCGAACCAAATCGCGTCGAAGCCGTTCCCATCCCCAGGTCGCCAAAAGAGAGATAGCCGATCAGGACATGCACGAGCGTGAGGACGCCGTAGCTTTGTGCGCCGAGGAGGCGGATGGTGAACGGCGTCGCCACGAGCGTCGCCAGCATGGTCACGCCCTGGCCGCCGAGGTTCCAGAAGCTGCCTTGCACGACGCGTGAGGTCAGGCCCGCTCCGAAGCGCGGCGCACCGGCTTGCGCGAGATCGCTGAGCGGCGCGCCGACGCTCAGGTCATCGAGAGGGTGCAGCGATGGATCGTCAGTCATGCCATGATTGCGCTTAGGGGCCGGACGCGGGAGCGTACCTTCCCCGCGCACCTCCAGCAACTTCCTCGGAACGATGACGACCGGCGCTCGCGCTCTCTACCTCTGTTACTTCGGTCTGCGCGAGCCACTCGTTCAGACGCAGGTTCTCCCTTATCTGCGCGAGCTGGTTGCCGGAGGCGTGAGCATGTCTCTGCTCACGTTCGAGCCCGAACCGAAGAGGCGCTGGACGAAAGAGGCGATCGAGGAGTGGCGGGAGCGGCTGCGACGTGATGGGATCGAATGGTACATGTTGAAGTACCACAAACATCCGTCGTTGCTGGCCACGCTCTTCGATGTGGTTCGAGGCGCGCTCCTGGCCGTTTCCATTTCGCGCAGAGAGCGCATCAACCTGTTTCACGGCCGTAGTCATGTCGGCGCGGCGATTGGAGCGCTGGCGAAGTGGATGACCGGCGCGCGCCTTCTTTTCGATATTCGCGGCTTTCTCGCCGACGAGTATGTCGATTCGGGCAATTGGCGCGCGGGTGGCCTGCTCTTTTCGATCACGAAGGTAGCCGAGCGGTGGCTTTACCGGGCCAGCGACGGCTTCGTCGTCCTTACCGAGAGCGCGAAGGAGACACTATTCCCGGGTGGCACCGGCGCGAAGCCTTTGGAGGTCATTCCGTGCTGTGTCGGCGAGGAGCGGTTCGCAAACGCTCTGCTCACCGATCGTGAAACGACGCGCGCGGAGCTTGGTCTCGCCGGCCGGACTGTGTTCGTTTACATCGGTGCGCTGGGCGGCTACTACCTGACGCGTGAGATCGCCGACCTGCTCGCGGTCGCGCGGCGGAGGGATCCGAGCACGTATGCGCTCGTGCTGACGGCGACGGCGTCAAACGCGATGGCCGAAGAGCTCGAGCTGCGCGGCTTGACGAAAGATGACTTTCGCGTAACAAGGATCGATCCGGGAGACATCCCGAGGCATCTGCGAGCAGCCGATGTCGCGTTGGCGATCATGCTCCCCTCGTTTGCCCGGAGATCGACGTCGCCGACAAAATTGGCGGAGTATTTCGCCGCGGGTTTGCCGGTCATCGTCACCGCGGGTATCGGCGACGTCGACGCGCATGTCGCGGAGAGCCGGGGAGGCGTTCTGCTTCGGAGCTTTGACGAAGCTGCGTACAACGAAGCGCTCGACGCGATCGAAGAGCTGCGCCGCGATCCGTGCCTGGCGGCGCGCTGCCAGACGGAAGCGCGTCTTCGCTATGACCTCAGGGAAGTCGGAGGCAAGCGGTACCTCCGGCTCTACGAAGCAATCCTTCGCCCATGATTCTCGCAACTCCGGAACGACGCCTCCGTGTTCTCGCTCTGGCCTCGTATCCGGAGGAGGCTGCCTCGTCGCGATACCGCATCGTGCAATACATCGAGCCCCTTGCCGCGCGCGGGATCGACGTCACGTTTTCGCCGTTTCTCGACGCGCGTCTTTTCGCAGTGCTCTACAAACCAGGGAAACTCATCGGCCGGTTTCCTGCGCTCGCGTTGCGGACGCTGGCGCGAATCGGCGCGGTGATTGGTGCGTGGCGCGCCGACGTCGTCTTCGTGCAGCGCGAGGCCATGTTGTTCGGCCCGCCGCTGATCGAGTGGATCGCCGCGCGCCTTTTCCGGCGTCCGCTTCTCCTCGACCTCGATGACGCCACGTGGGTTTCGTATGCCAGTCCGGTCTATGGCCGCGTGGCCACGCTTCTGAAGTGGCCTTCGAAAACGAACAGGCTCATTCGATGGGCCAGTGCCGTCGCGTGTGGCAGTCCGAACGTCGCGAGTTACGTCCGTTCCCTCGGTGCATCAGCCACGCTCGTTCCGACGACGGTCGATACGCGCGTTTTCCATCCTGCCCGCAACGCCGTCGCGCGCGTGCCCGTTGTGGGTTGGATCGGCACGCATGGCACCTACGCGTACCTGGAGCGGCTCTTTCCTCTCCTCCAGCGGCTGCGGCGCGAGATCGAGTTCCGTTTGCTGATCGCCGGCGCCGGCCGTGACGGCATCGACGTGCCGGGAGTCGAGACGATCACGAGGTCGTGGAGTCTGGAGACCGAGGTGGCGGATTTTCAGTCGCTCGACATCGGGCTCTACCCGATTGCCGAGGACGAATGGAGTGCGGGAAAGTCCGGACTCAAAGCCGTGCAGTACATGGCCTGCGGCGTGCCGTTCGTCATGAGCCCAGTCGGGGTTTGCGCGACGATGGGCATCGCCGGCGAGACGCATTTCGCTGCGATCACAGATGATGACTGGTACAGGCCTCTGGGTGCCTTGCTGACGGACGAGAAACTTCGCAAACGAATGGGCGCGAGCGGACGCGCATTCGCGGAGACGCACTGCGGCATCGAAGCCAGCGCCGACCTGCTTTCTGACCTTATTCGCACTGTCGCACGAACGTGAGACACTGCGCCGCCGTTGATGATTCTTGACCTGCTTCACATCCCCTTTGCTGTCGCCGCATGCTTTGCCCTGTGGAAGCTCTGGACCTCGCTTGCAGGACGTGGCCGTGCATCGCTCATCATCACCGTCGGCTTTATGATTCGCGCCTTCGGCGGCGAGATCCTCTTCTGGATCTCGTATCTGAAACTGCCGGTCGCGAGGTCGCTGCAGCTCGGCGACGGCTTCTGGTTCTTCGCCGTCGACGGACCATGGATGCTTGGCTACGCGCGGGAGTTGATCCCGGGTGGTCCGGCCGCACTCCTGTTGGTCGGGAAACAGCTTCCCTCGCATGCATTCATCCAGGTGTTCACCGCGTTTGCCTGGACATTCGGAACGTTTGCGTCGGTCGCAATCCTGCTCAACTGTGCATCCTTTCTCGCCACGTGCGCGATCATCCTGCGGCTCGGCGAATACGGCGCGCGCGGTGAGCGGCTGCGCCTCGTCGCCCTGGCGGCCATGGCCTTCGGCCCGGGGACGATTCTCTGGTCTCTGCAGCTTCTCAAGGACACGCTCTTTATTTTCCTGATCGCGGCGATGATCGCCTGCTGTTTCTCCTGGCAGGAGCTGTGGCGCGGCGCTCTCATCGACTGGAGAAAGAAGGTCTTTGCTGCAGGCGCGATGCTGGCTGTTTTGTACACGATGGCCGGCATTCGGTGGTACCTCGCCGTTTTCTTCTGGGGTGCATGGAGTGTGTTTGGACTGCTTACAACACTGGCGGCCAGGAAGAAGCTCGTGGCAATCCCCGCCAATGTGTTCCTCTTCGTGCTCCTCGCACAAGCAGTGCGCCTGGGCGGCGCCTCAGATGTGCCGCAATCGATTCGTCGCGTCCTCGATCCGCGCCCTTCGATTGCCGCAACGTTCCGGCCGTCAGTCCTGACGAAGGACCTCAGCGTCCGTCGCTACGGATTCGAAAAGACGCCTGGAGCGACCACGATCATTGCCGGCCGCGCGCTCGAGTCGAATAACCCTCGTAGCGGCGAGATTACGAAACAGCAGCCCGCGCAGCTCGCCTTGCCCGCGCCGTCCGTGCAGCCTGCGCCGTCCGTGCAGCCTGCGCCGTCCGTTCAGCCTGCGCCGTCCGTGCAGCCTGCGCCGTCC
>OLLN01000463.1_pt1 | contig 22306 bp, 18 predicted proteins | sample 1604281 | NCBI WGS metagenome assembly OLLN01 (sample SAMEA104055716, study PRJEB20765) | soil metagenome | biome: Arctic tundra; feature: Polygonal ground; material: soil | place: USA | collected 2011-09 | depth 0-0.5 m | reverse complement strand
GCCGCGCGCACGATGGCCTCATCCGTGCTTCATAAGGGCCGCGGCGCTATAATTCAGTCATGCTAACCATCGGCCTCGCACTTTTCCTCTACACCGCTGCGGCCAACACGCAAATGCCGATCGCGCTGACCCACCCACCCCGCGTTATCGCGCAGGCCGCGAACGTCACGTCGCCCGATCACGCCCCGCCGCACCCTCTGGAGCCGCGCACCCCGCCGCCGGAACGTCCTCCGGAGAGTGTTCTGGGTTTCGTGCTCCAAGTCGCAAAGGCAGCGCTCGCAAGTCACGGCCACTGATCGTTATCCGGCAGGCATCCAGTCGTGCCATGATTCAGAACTGACATGCCTCGCCTGCGAACAACCCTCGGATTCATCGCGATCCTGATTCCGACGCTGGCGATCGCCGGCCCGGCGCGCATTCGTCTGATCGCGCCTGCCACCGGCGTTGTGCTTCGCGGCGGCGGTACGGCCGTGGTTTCGTGGGACGCGGATTCGCTTCCGGCAGCGGCCGAAGAGTGGGAGGCGTTTCTCTCGATCGACGGTGGACAGCGTTACGCGATTCGCATCACGCCGCATCTCGATATCGCCCGCCATCGGGCCTCATTCCCGGTTCCGAACATCACGACCGGCGACGCACGCCTGCTCCTCCGTTTCGGCAATGAGCGGAGCGAAACGGAAGTCGAGCTTCCGGCTTCCTTTGCGATCGAGGGAACGTTCGATGGCACACCGATCTGGCCCTCTGTCTCGGCATCGGCAGCGCCGGGAGAGGAAGCGCGCCACGGTGATGGCGGGGTCGTCGCCTGGGTAGCAGGCGGCCGCGATGGCCGCGGATCGCATCTCGTCACGGCGAGCATCCCTGAAAGCATGCGCGGTCAGAGCCTTTGCTCTGGCGCCGGCGCACGTTCGCAATCTGCCGCGCTGCAGCGGGCGCCGCTCGCGGCACCTCCCGATCAATCGCCGCTCTCTTCCAATCCCACGCATCAACGCCTGCCTTCTCGTTCCAAGAAAGCGGCCCTCACCGATGTCCTCCTCGTCTCGGGCCGGCTGAACATTTAGGAGCGATCCTCCGCTCTCGCCGACGTGCCGCGACGCCGGAGCCGGCTGATTCTCGAAACCCTTACCTCGTCTGAACACGCTCGTCCGACGTGCCGGGTTCCTGAATTACGCCTGCTTCCGGCAGCGAACACCCTTCGTTGGAGGACTCGTTCCGTGAAAAAAATTCTGTTGATTCTTCTCTTGATTACGAGCGTCGCCGCCGCGCAGACGCCCGTTGTTCCTCCGCAGCACGAAACGATCGAAGTGACGGCTACGCGAGTGGCCGAAGACGTCCTCATCGTTCCAGCTTCGGTCACCGTCATCGACGGCGACGATCTTCGCTCCCGCAACGCCACCGACCTCGGCTCCGCCCTCTCCACCGTCGCCGGCCTCTCGATCGCACCGGGTGGCGAAGGCGGACCCGCTGGGGCCGTTCCCGAGATGTGGGGACTTCGCGAATTCGACGCCTTCCTGCTCGTCGTCGACGGCGTACCATGGGGCGGCGCCTTCAATCCCGATCTGCCCACGCTCGATCTCACCGATGTCGATCGCATCGAAGTGCTTCGCGGATCGGCGCCCGTGATGTACGGCGCAACCTCGTTCGTCGGCGTCATTCACGTCATCCATCGCGCAGCCGGAGCCGCGGGGAGCGGCCACGTCTCTGCCGGTTCGTACGGAAGCGGATCGATCGCGGCATCGGTGCCGATCTCGCAGACGCCTGAGCTTCAGCAATCGATCAGCGCGAACGCCGACCGCCGACGCTTCCGCGACGACGACACCGGATTCGACCGCATCCACGCGCTTTATCGCGCATCGTCCCAGCAAACCGCCGGAACGTTCCGCTTTGATGCGGACCTGACCGGCATTCGTCAGGACCCCAACAGCCCTCACCCCCGCATCGGAAGCAATCTTACGAGCGACGTTCCGATCGATGCCAATCACAATCCCGGCGATGCCCATCTCGATCAGAACCGCATCCATCTCGTCGGAGGCTGGGACGCGAAACTGGCTGGCGCGCCGTGGACGACGACGATCGCAGTCTCCCATTCGACCTTCGACATCGTGCGCGGTTTCCTCACCGACGTCGCCACAACCGATCCGAATGCGTTCGGCTTCTCACAGAACCGCAGCGTCAACGACGTCTACTTCGATACGCACATCGTCCGCACGGTCTCGCCGGCGTTGCGCATCGTTGCCGGCCTCGATCACCTCTACGGCAATGCACACGCGACGAGCGCAACGTTCGACTACTTCGCGCCGCTGGCCGGCGGGCGCGGCGACCGCAGCGGCGACGTTCCCGTTTTCGAACAGTTCGATGCGCGCGACCGCCGGAACTTCTCCGGGCTCTACGCAACCTCGCAATGGACCGCCAGCCCGCAGCTCCGTTTCGACATCGGTGCGCGTCTGAACAGGACGACGGAAAGCCGCCATACCAATGGTCCCGACGGCCCGGAGGCGGAGACGCGAACGTTCAACAAGCTCTCCGGAAGCGCCGGCGCCAGCTACACCATGTTCACGCGCGGCCAGGACACGGCCGTGCTCTTCGCCGACTACCGCAACACGTTCAAGCCTGCCGCGATCGACTTCGGCCCCGAGGCGGAGGTGGACATTCTCAATCCGGAGACGGCATCAAGCTACGAAGGTGGTGCGAAAGGCCGCTGCCAGGACGGGAAGCTGCGGTGGACCGTTTCGTTGTTCCAGATGGACTTCCGAAACCTCGTTGTCGCTACGACAATCGATGGCTCGCCTGTCCTCCAGAATGCCGGCAAGGAGCGCTTCCAGGGCGCAGAAGCCGAGGTGGAGTACGAATGGGCGCCGGGACTTCGAGGGGAATTCGGCTACAGCTATCACGACGCGCGATTCCGCGACTTCATCAAGGAATTCGATCCGGGTATCCCCACGCAACTCGCAGGGAAACGGCTGGAGATGACGCCCTTCAATCTCGCCAGCGCCGGTTTGCTTTTCGCGCCGAAGGGCGGATTCAACGCCAACGCCAACCTCAACTATGTCGGCGACCGCTGGCTGAACCAGCGCAACACCGCGCCGGCAAAGGCCTACACCACATGGTCCGCCGGAGTCGGATACCGAATGACCCGCGGCGAGTTGCGCCTTGATGGCCACAACTTGACTAACGTCCGCCCGCCGATCGCAGAGAGCGAGCTCGGCGACGCCCAGTACTACCTTCTGCCTGCACGCAGCTTCGACGTGTCCTACCGCTGGTTCTTCTGATTCCGGTCATCGCAGGCGCGCGGCTCCGTCCGCGCGCTTGCGAGACCTAGTTCTTCTGGAACCAGGCAAGCCTCTTTTGGCATGAAGGAGATTGCTGAAGGCGTTGCTCTCAGCTAAATACCTCGTCCTCGGAGGTAAATACCTCACGCTCGGAGGTAAATACCTCGCCCTCGGGAGGTAAATACCTCGGACTCGGAGCTAAATACCTCGGCCTTCGAGGTAAATACCCCGGCCTTCGAGGTAAATACCCCGGCCTCGGAGGTAAATACCTCAGCTTCGGAGGTAAATACCTCGGACTCGGAGCTAAATACCTCGCCTTCCGAGGTAAATACCTCGCCCTCGGAGGTAAATACCTCAGCTTCCGAGGTAAATACCTCGCCCTCCGAGGTAAATACCTCGCCCTCGGAGGTATTTATCTCGCCCTCCGAGCTCTCGTAACCTATTGACCGGATGTCAGTTATTGGCATCCCGCGCCGGATCCAACCACCGAGGCGTCGGAGGGAGTGCGGTCGTCTCGACCGCGGGCACTCGGGCGTCCTCGCCCGAATGCAGTAGGGGCGGAGGTCGAAACTCGTCAACGTTCAAGGCTTGGGTGAAGTACGGCGTCGCAGTTTCTGCCGCGCAAACTCCTACGTCCCCTTCTCCAGCAGATCCTTGAACTGCTCCTTGTCGATCGCTTTGTCGTAGGCGGCGCGGGCGGTGACTTTGCCCGCCTCGAAGAGGCGGCGGATCGATGTGTCCATGTCGACCATTCCTTCGCGCACGCCGGTCTGGATCGCGGACGTGACCTGCGAGGTCTTCCCTTCGCGGATCATGTTGCCGATGGCGGGGGAGGCGAAGAGGATCTCGAGGGCGGCGACGCGGCCACCGCCGACTTTGGGCATGAGCTGCTGGGCGACGACGCCGCGGATCGTTTCGCCGAGGACGTTGCGGACACCTTCCTGCTCGGGTGCGGGGAAGACGCTGATGATGCGGTCCATCGTCTTGGCGGCGTTGTTCGTGTGCAGCGTGCCGAAGACGAGCGTTCCTCGTTCAGCCGCGGACAGAGCCATGGCGATCGTTTCGAGGTCGCGCATCTCGCCGACCAGGATCACGTCCGGGTCTTCGCGCCCCGCCGCTTTGAGCGCCTCGGCAAACGACTTCGCGTGCGAGCCGACCTCGCGCTGATGCACGAGGCTCTTCTTGTTCGAATGAACGAATTCGATCGGGTCTTCGATGGTGATGATGTGCAGACTGCGGTTTTCGTTGATCTCGTCGATGATCGCGGCCAGCGTGGTCGACTTGCCGGAGCCGGTCGGGCCGGTGACGAGCACCAGGCCGCTGCGGATCGATGCAACACGGCGCACCTGCTCGGGCAGACCGAGCTGTTCGATGGTCATGATCTTGGTCGGGATGACGCGGAAGACCGCTCCGCCGCCGCGCTGCTGCCGGAAGAGATTCACGCGATAACGCGCCTGGCCCGGAATCTCGTACGCGAGGTCGGCGTCGCCGGTTTCGAGGTACTCCTCCCACATCCGCTCCGGAACTATCGGCTTCACTAGTTCCGTGAAATCGGCTTCGGAGAGTGTGCGATAACGAATCGACTCCATCGTTCCCGAGGCGCGCAACATCGGTGGACGGCCGACGGTCAGATGAAAATCCGACGCGCCGCGGTCGTTCATCAGCTTGAGGAAGCGGTCGATTTTCTGGATCGCCATTACGCCTTGCCTCGGGCCACGAACTCGGCGCTGACCATCGACTCGAAGTCTTCTTTCTTCAGCGCGGCCATATAGGCGGTCTCCGGAGAGATCTGATCGCGGCGGAGAAGGTCCTTCAGCGCCTCGTCGAACGTTTGCATTCCCTGCGAGCGGCCGATCTGCATGGCCGAGTAGATCTGATACGTCTTCTCGTCGCGGATCATCGTGCCAATGCTGCTTGTCCCTTTGAGGATCTCGAAGGCCGCGACTTGCTTTCGCGCTTCCTTCCCCGGCAGCAGACGCTGTGCGATGCAGTACTTGAGCGACTCGGAGAGCGATGCGCGAATCTGCGGCTGCTCGTCGGCCGGAAAACTGGAGAGGATGCGGTCGATCGCCTTGGGTGCGCTGGTCGAGTTGAGCGTGCCCAGGACGATGTGGCCAGTCTCGGCGGCGGTGAGTGCGAGCGTGATCGACTCGTTGTCGCGCAGCTCGCCGATCACGATCACATCGGGATCTTCGCGCAGCGCCGCTCGCAACGCACGCGCGAACGAGCCGGTATGCGTGCCGACCTCGCGCTGATTGACGAGACAGTTCTTGAAGGGGTGCACGAACTCGACCGGATCCTCCATCGTCAGGACGTGATCCTTGCGCGTCTCATTGAAGAGATTGACGAGAGCAGCCAGGGTCGTCGACTTTCCCGAGCCGGACGGACCGCAGATGAGCACGAGTCCCTGGTGATAGTCGGAGATCTCGGCGAGATGCAGCGGCAGCCCGAGATCGACGATGGTCGGCGGCTGATCCGGAATCACCCGAAAGACGGCGTTGTAGCCGCGATGATCGTAGAAGACGTTGGCGCGGTAGCGTCCACCCTGCGGAACGACGTAGCAGAAGTCCACCTGGTGCAACGTCTCCAGCGTCATCCACTGCTTCTCGGTCAGCACTTCCTTCAGCATCGACTCGGTCTGCTCCGCGGTGAACGGCTCGGCCTGAGCGCGCAGCAGATCGGCGGCAAGCCGGACGATCGGAGGCTGACCGACAGCGAGGTGAAAGTCGGACGCGCCCTGATTGCGGGTGGCGATCAACATCGTGTTGAGCTTCGGCTCACCCTGCGAGCTCGATACGGCGAGGGCGGTCTTGCGAATGGCGTCGACCTGATCCTGCGACGTACGATCGAGCGTCGCCAGCTCATCGAGGATCTCGACTGCGTGGGTGCGCACACCGCGATCGGGATCGCTCTTGGCGATACTCGTGACAGCGTTGAGCACCTGCGGATGTTTGAAGTTCCTGAGCGCGAGCATCACTTCGATGCGCACGTCCGGCGAAGGATCGGCCAGCATCTTGCCGAGGGCCGGCAAGGCGCGCGGATCGGCGATGCGGCCAAGCGCCTCGACCGCCGCCCACTTCACGTCGGGATCGCCGAGAACGCCGACGAGACCTTCCACGGCGCGCGGATCTTTGAGGCGGCCGAGGGTGTCGGCGGCGGAGATGCGGATCCACCAGTCGGCATCCCGCAGCAATTCGATCGTCGCAGGCACGATGCGGACATCCTCAAAGACGCCCGCCACTGCCATGGCGCCGGAGCGGGTGTCGGGATCGGGATCGTGGAGCAGCTCGATGACCGGCTCGACGAGCGCACTGCCAAAGTCGCGCAGCGACTCGAGAGTCCGGTCGCGAACGAAACCGGCAAGACTGCTGGAAAAGCGGATGTAGCGTTTGATCACGCCCGCGGGATCGCCGATGCCGAGCAGGATTTTCAGGATGGAAGTCCGCGTCGCGGCATCGCCTGAGGCAAGTCCGGGAAGGATCTTGTCCGCGAATGCGGCACCCTGACCGGCCGCCGCGCGCGTGATCGCCTCGACGATGATCTGTTGCAGACCGTACCCGGAGCTCGGGAGAGCCTCGATCAGCAGATCGAGCGACTGCTGCGGCGCGCGCGTAGCGAGAATCTCGATGGCTTTGTCGCGCACGGCGTGATCGGACTCGGCGGCGAAACGGCGCCAGCGCCGGATGGCGTTGTCATCAAACTCTCCGGAGGCGAGTTTGTTGAGAAACGGGATTCGTTCGTCGGCCGGCCCGGCGGCAGCGAGCTGCCAGAGCAGCGGTTCAATCTGCCGTGTGACCGGCGCCTCGGCGAGAACGCGGCGCGTGGCCTCCTGCAGCTCGCGCCACTCCTTCGTCTCCTTCGCCGGCGGTGCGAGGAGCTGCACGAAGCGGGCATCGAGCCCAGTCAGTCCGAGCGAGAAGAGCGACGCCGAGGCCGCACGCAGAGCCTGATCGGGCTTGCCTTTCGATTCGCCGAGGAATTGGTCGAGCGTCTCCGCATCGCGAATGCGCGTGAGCACGCGCACCGCCGTGTCGCGGAGAGCGCGGTCGGGCCGGAACAACATCCACACGACGTCGCGGGCGCGCAGGCCGTCCGCTGCCTCGACGCGGCCGAGCAGCACATCGCGATCTTCCTGCGTCGCGTAGGTCTTCGCAGCGAGGCTCTTCAACGCCTCGCTGACGGCAGAAGAAAACAGGGCCATGGACGGGCGAAGTGTACAACGGTGATTCGCCGGGTGGTGGGGGGCGGGAATGCCGTGGGTTAGAGGAAGTGGATGAGTAGATCAGTGGATTAGTAGATTAGGGGGCCCGGCTCGGGAGCTGTGCCGCTCGGCCATTTCTGCGCCGGCATGCTGATCACTGATCTCCTGATCTCTGATCACTAATCTACTAATCACTACTCACTTCAACGCCGCCAGAAACGTCGCGTCATACGAGAACGACATCGTGTTCGTCTTCACTCGCAGCGACGAGACGGAACCGCCGATCGTACCCGAGTCGCCCTTGTGAGGTTTGTACTCGTAGTCGGGAATCCCTTCGAAGTAGCCGCCATCGAAGTTGCCGGTCGGATGCTGGACGGCAACGTGTCCGACACGCCCCTGTTTGTCCACACAGATGATCACGCCGTTCAGATCGCCGGGAAGCGTGTTGTCGAGATCCGTGAGCTTGGTGCCGTCGGGAAGGGCCCGGTCGGTGAGGATGATGCGTGTCATTTCGTTGCGGTCGGTGAGCTGGTTCTTCTGCTTCGCGATCGCATACGCAAAGTTGAGCTGGTACTTCACGCCATCGATGACGAGAGCGCCTTCCGCGTGGCCGGCATCGACCGCCGCCGCAGGTAGCGCGATGAGAACGAGCAGAAGAACTGCCCCGAGAACATAACGCATGACACACCTCCCTGTGATCCGAGATGGGGAGTGTAGCATCGGGTGCGGGCGGAGTGGGGAGTGGGATTTTGGGGATCGGGGGTGGCGTGTCGGAGCTGCGTGCCGCGGCGGGACACCGACGCCGGACGTTGGCCCGCATCGCCCGGTCACTTCCTCCTCCCGAATAAAAGCGGCGCTGGGTCGCGTTCCCAGCGGACGGTGCATCGTCCCGGTCCGTTGGATTGGCTGGCGTGCGCCGGCCCTGCATACGATCTCGGATCGGCCTCAACGCCGCTCGGATCAATCCACCGAACCTTCAATCGCGGACGTGCTCGTCACTGGGATTCCAGCGCGCCGCAAACGAAAGAAAGAGAGTCATCAACGTGCCATTTTCCTCATTCGGGCTTCACGCCGATCTTCTGCGCGGAGTCCAGGAGCTCGGATTCACCCGCCCCACACCGATTCAGAACGATGCCATCCCGCCGGCCGTTGCCGGAAAGGACGTCCTCGCCTGCGCCATGACCGGCAGCGGCAAGAGCGCGGCGTTCCTGCTGCCGATTTTGAACAAACTAATCGGAAAGAAACGCGGAACAACGCGCGCCCTCATCCTCACGCCGACGCGCGAGCTGGCGGCCCAGATCGATGAGCACTTGCGCGATCTGGCCGTTCACACTCCCCTCTCCGGCGCGGCGGTCTACGGCGGCGTCGGCGCCGGGCCGCAGGAGCACGCCTTCCGCAACGGCGTCGACGTGATCGTGGCCACGCCCGGCCGGCTGCTCGATCATTTTCAGTATTCGTACGCGAAGCTCGAAGGGCTCGAGATCCTCGTGCTCGACGAGGCCGACCGGATGCTCGACATGGGATTCCTCCCCGACATCCGCCGCGTGCTGAAACATCTGCCTACGAAACGCCAGACGCTGTTCTTCTCGGCAACGATGCCGGCAGCGATCGTCGAGCTGTCGCGCGAGATGCTCAAAAATCCGGTCACCATCGCCATCGAGCGGAAGTCGTTGCCGGCCACCGGCATCACGCAATCGGTCTTTCCTGTCTCGCAGGATCTGAAGATGCCGCTCCTGCAGGCGCTCCTCGATCGCGGCGAGGTCGAGAACGCTATCATCTTCACGCGGACGAAGCATCGCGCCAACCGCGTGTACGAACAGCTCGAGCGCAGCAAGGTCAAGGTCGCGCGCATCCACGGAAACCGCAGCCAGGTGCAGCGCACCGATGCGCTGGCCGGTTTCAAGTCGGGGCGTTATCGCATCCTCGTGGCCACCGACATCGCCGCGCGCGGCATCGACGTCGAGGCGCTCTCGCACGTCGTGAACTTCGACGTGCCGAACATGCCTGAGGATTACATCCATCGCGTCGGCCGCACCGCGCGCGCAGAACTGACCGGCGACGCCATCACGTTCGTCGCGCCGGACGAAGAGAACGATCTTCGCGCCATCGAGCGCGCCATCAGCAAGCGGCTGCCGCGCATTACGCTCCCCGATTTCGACTACAAACAGAAGCCGGCGGAGAAGCTGGAGATCCCGATCCAGGAGCGCATCGCTGCGATTCGCGCGAAGAAAGCCGAGGATCGGGCACGAGCGAAAGCGAAACTGGAGAAAAAGGGTGCGGCTTCGGGCCACGCTGCCGCACCGTCACGCCAGCCGCAGCGCAACGCCGGCCGCGCGCCGGCTGCCGGCTCTGGGCGTGGGCCACAGCGCGGGGCGGCACCGAGTCATTCCGCAGGGCGCGGTCAGTCATCCGCACCTGCGCATCGCCGGCCCGCATCGTCGTCGAGCAACCGTCCGGGCAATTCTCCATCCGGCAACCGGCGGCGTCCGTGAAGGTCCTGATCTTTGGCGCGACCGGCTCGGCGGGCGGCAGTGTTCTGCGCGCATGTCTTGCGTCATCGATCGTCGATGAAGCTCGCACGATCACGCGGCGTCCGCTGCCACTCGATCATCCAAAGCTGCACTCATTCGTACACGGCGACTTCCTAGATTTCTCACCGGTCTCCGGGGCCTTCGATGACATCGACGCGCTCCTTTTCTGCCTCGGCGTATCGGCGACGAAGGTTTCGAGCGATGAATACCGGCGCATCACCCACGACTATGCGATGGCCGCGGCGAACCTGCTGAAGGCTCACAGCCCGCAAGCGGCGTTTCACTTCATCAGCGGCCAGGGCACGCGTCCCGGCAGCAAAATCATGTGGTCGCGCGTCAAAGGCGAGACCGAAAACGATCTGATGGAGCTCGTCGGCGCGGTCTGCTGGCGTCCCGCCGCGATCGACGGCGAGCCGGTAGGCACGTACAAGATGCTGCAACCGTTCTACCGCCTGCTTCGCCCCTTTCGCAGCCTCTACATCGGTGGCCAGGATCTCGGCCGCGCGATGCTTCAAGCGACAACGGAGAAGATGCACCATCGCGTGATCGAGAATCGCGAGATTCGCGAGATCGCGGAGCGGGCTGCGAACTGACCGAGGCGACGCAAATCACTGTCTTCCAACTGTCATCCTGAGACTGCCGGAGCCGCCAGCTCGAATCGATACGCTCGCGCAGAACATGCTCGGCGGCGGAGGACGTCGAAGGACCCCCCGCCTATGTGCCGGGTGGGGTGGTGGCGATGTTGATGATGCACATGGGCGGGGGGGGCCTTCGAGCGTCCTCCGGCACTTCGTGTCCTCCGGCGCCTCAGGATGACAGCAGCGGCTGTCAACCAAACCCGGTCTGAACCGTAGTACAACATCACACGCGCTGCGCTCATCGAGTCGGCGACTCCCCGGTTCAGGAGCGGACAATGATCCTTCGTCGATTCGTGATGCTGGTGGTTTGTACCTTCATTCTTTGCGCGAGCGTCATGGCGCAGGCGCCGGCCAATCCGTCACCCGCTAACCCGTCAGCCGCCAATCCGTCTGCGGCCAACGCGATGCCCTCGGTAGTCGTCGTTCCTCCGGCGGCGCAGCCATCGGCGCATTTCGATCCGCAGGCGGCGACCGAGGCGTATCTGGCGCAGATTCCGCCGGCGGCGAAGGCGCGTTCGGATGCTTACTTCGAAGGCGGCTACTGGCTCATCCTGTGGGATTTTCTCTACGGCATCGTCGTCGTGCTCATTCTTCTCCACTTCCGCTGGTCCTCGGGTATGCGCGATCGTGCCGAGAAGATGACCCGCTTCAAACCGCTGCAGACCATCATCTACTGGCTGCAATACCTGATCGTCACCTCCATCCTCGGATTTCCGATCGGGGTCTACGAAGGCTACTTCCGCGAGCGCCAATACGGGCTTGCCACGCAGACCTTCGGTCCGTGGATGGGCGATCAGCTCAAGGGTCTCGGGGTGAACGCCGTGCTGGGAGCCATTATCGCCGTTCTTCTTTTCGGCGTCGTGCGGAAGCTCGAGCGAAGCTGGCACATCTGGGCCTCCATCGTCACGTTGCTGTTCCTGATCTTCGTCGTGCTGATCGCACCGATCTACATCGTTCCGATCTTCAACAAAGTCCATCGGCTGGACAACCCGAAGGTCACGGTGCCGATCATCAGCATGGCCCGCGCGAACAGCATCCCGGTCAACGACGTCTACGAGATCGACGCGTCGCGCCAGACCACGCGCATGAGCGCCAACGTGAGCGGCTTCGGGCAGACGATGCGCATCACGCTGAATGACAACCTTCTCCGCCGCGGATCGCTGGAAGAGATCCAGGCCGTGATGGGCCACGAGATGGGGCATTACGTTCTCAACCACATCCCGAAGGACATCGAGTTCTTCCTGATCGTGATCGTGGCCGGCTTCGCTTTCCTGCGCTGGTCGCTGGAATGGTCGCTCGGGAAATGGGGAGAGAAATGGGGGATTCGTGGGATCGGCGATACGGCTGTGCTTCCGCTGGTCGTTCTGATCCTCTCCATCTTCTTCTTCGTTCTCACGCCGATCCTCAACACGCACATCCGCACCGCGGAGCGGGAGGCGGACATGTACGGCCTCAACGCCAGCCGGCAGCCCGATGGCTTCGCGCAAGCCGCCATCCACCTCGGCGAGTACCGCAAGATGTCGCCGGGGCCGGTCGAAGAGTGGATCTTCTTCGACCATCCGAGCGGGCGGAATCGCATCAATGCGGCGATGAAGTGGAAGGCGGAGAATTTGAAGCTGTTCGAGGGTGCGGCGAAGTAGGTGGGAGTCGCGAATTGCGCAGAATTCGGGGTCGCCAGCGGGCCGCTGGCGGTACGGCCGCCGGGCCGGCGGCGCTACGAAACTACGGCGCTACAAACTTGTGCACTCAAGCCGCCATCTGCATGCGCATTTTCGATTTGGCACGGAGGTACATGGGGCCGATCGAGCCGAGGGGGAGTCCGAGGCGTTCGCTGACTTCGTCGTAGGCAAGGCCTTCGACGGCGATCAGGATGCAGAGGGTGCGCGACTTTTCGTCGAGGGCGGACAGTGCCTGGCGAAGGGCGATGGCGGTGTCGGGAGAGACTACGCGCGTGTCGGGAAGGGATGCGAGGGTATCGTCGCCGTCGAATGTTTCGCGCCGGCGGACGGTCAGACCGATCTGACGCTTGCAGAGATTCGCGACCGTTCCGACGAGCCACGGTTTCGCCAATCGAATGAGATTACGTTTCTCGAGAAACAGCAGCCAGGCTTGCTGCACCACCTCTTCCGCTTCCTCCGCGCTCAGGCCGTAGCGTTTGCGTGGGATTGAGTGCAGAAGTCTTCGCAGGCCGAAATGCAGTTGCTCGAGGTCCAGGCTCTCCTGGGCGCCGGCGAGCTTTTCCACTTCCGCCAGCAGGTCGGCGACGGCAGCGAGGATCTCCTCCCCTTTTGCGGGTTTATGGATCACCATCGCCGAGCCTCGCCGCAGAACCTCGGAGACCATTTCCGGCGTGCTGTAACCGGTCAGGGTGACGACACGCGAGCGCGGACTGATCCGCCGGATTCCGTCGAGCAATGCCAGACCCTCGGCTTCCGTGTGCAGCCTGAGGTCGGCAACGATGACAGCGTAGAAGGTCGTCTGCATCAGCGCCTCCGCCGAGAGGCGGTCGAAGGCGCCGGCGCTCTTGATCGCTTCATCCTCCAGCAGGCACATCAGCCCGGACACAATCGCTTCTTCATCGTCGACAACCAGGACCTGTCTGCTCATGTTCGCTTCCTCTGCCGGAGCAGAGAGCAGGCGGCGTACCGAGCTCGGGATTGCGCCAAACCAAGTGGAATCAGTCGCTTATGCGAAACACACCCATGGAGCATGCGTATGGAAAGCGGACAGGCGCTCCGAAACCAGCCACATCATGACGACGGCGATTGGCGCACGCACTCGTCGACGGTCGAGAGCAGCTTGCGGTAGTCGAACGGTTTGGCGATGCTGGCGAACGTGCCGAAGTCGCGGTCCGACGCCAGCCTGGAGTAGCCGCTGAGAAGGATGACGCGGCGAAGGATCGCGGGATCGGTCATCCTCCAATAGTCGGTAAGGCGCGCCGCATCGAAGATCGGCATTTTCATGTCGAGCAGAATGACGTGGTAATCCTTCTTCAACTCGACGGCATCGATGCCATCGCGCAACGTCTCCACTTCGAATCCAGCCGTTTCGAGAAGTGTCTGCAGCAGCTCGCGGATGTGGTCGTCGTCGTCGATGATCAACGCGCGTTTCAATGATGGGTCCGGATTCATGACGTACCTTCCGACTCGACGTCCACCATCATTTCCAGCAGGTCCGTGACTTCGAACGGTTTCTGCAGGAATCTCGTGTGCGGGTCTTTGAGAGAATCGTGAAGAACCTGACCGTCGCCGTGGCCGGTCGCGAAGATGACCGGGAGCAAGCGGTCGATCTCGCGGATGCGCTCATAGACCTCGCTGCCATCCATGCCCGGAAGCCCGAGGTCGAGCACGACCAGATCGGGTTGAAAGCGGGCGATCGTCTCCGCTGCCTCAAAGCCGCTGCCGATGGATTCGACCTCGATGCCGTCTTCCTCCAGCAGCGCCGTGATGCCTTCGACGATCATCTGCTCATCGTCGATCAGCAACACCTTGCGCGCGGCCGGCGTTCGGTTGGCGGCGGTTTGACCGGACTTTCTTGTCGGAGGTGGTGCCGCTTTCGGCAGGAAGAGATGGAACGTGCTGCCCTGGCCAAGCTCGCTCTCGACAAAGATGTAGCCATCATGCTGCGCCATCACCTGATGCGCGACGGCGAGACCCAGACCTGTGCCGCCGCTTTGCCTGGTGGTGAAGAGCGGTTCGAAAATGAGCTCCATGACGTCTCGCGCCATGCCCTTTCCTGTGTCGCTGATCGAGATCCGGACGAAGCGCTCAGGATGTGGCACCACGCCGAAAGAGAACGACGCATCGGCTCCGAGGTCATTCGCTTCGACAGTGAGCACTCCGCCGTCCGGCATGGCATCGCGGGCATTCGCCACGAGGTTCGCCAGAACCTGCGAGATCTGCGTCCGGTCTGCCGCGGCATACAGGCCTTGCGGAATGGCCGAGACGATCGAGGTCATGTTGCCGAGAACGTTCTCCGCTTCAGGCGCAAACGTCTCCCACAACTCGCGAACGTCGACCGCGGCCATGACCGGTTGGTACGGCTGTGCGAAGCGAAGGATGTCGAGCACGATTCGCCTGCCGCGCTGGATGGAGTTGGCGATGTAACCGGCGCCTTTGGCGATCAAATCGGGCTTTGCGTCCGGACGTTGCATCAACTCCGCGAACGGCTGCATCCCCATCAGGACATTGTTGAACTCATGCGCGACGGTGGCGGCGAGGCGGCCCAGTGCGCCGAGGCGGTTGGCCTGAGTCAGTTGCGCCTCGAGGAGTTTGCGTCCGGTGATGTCGCGGGCATTCAGCACGATGGCCGAGGTCCGTCCCTTCTTGACCAGATTCGTGGCCATGATCTCGAAGGACCGCCAGGCACCGCTGGCGTGGCGCATCTGCAATTCGATGGTCTGGGCGGCTGCCGGATCCTCGACCTGGAGCGCGAGGTAACCGGCTGCTTTACGAACATCGTCGGGATGGATCAGGTCGAGGCCGCGCATGCCGCGAAGCATTCTTCTCGAATACCCGAGAACTCTGCCGACGGAGGGACTGCCGTAGCGAAGGCTGCCGTCCAGCTCGATGACGGCGATGATGTCGGAGACGTTCTCGATGATCGAGCGGAAGTACTCCTCGCTGCGAAGGACGGCCCGGAACGCTTCTTCGCGTTCGGTCACGTCGCGTGCGACGCCGCGGATGACGGGCACGGAGTGCTCATCCATCTCGAGCGTATTGCGGTACTTCCAGGTCCGCCGGCTGCCGTCGCGCGTGATGATATTCATGATGCCTTCCGCGAAGCCGTCGCGCCTTAGTCTCTGCATGTAAGCGACAAAGCCCCAGGTGCTGTCCTTCGCCAGCAGATCCTGAATCGTCATCCTGCGAAGAACGGCGGCGGGCATACCGAGCGCGTCGCAGACGGACTGACTGACGAAGAGGATGTGACCGTCAAGATCATGCCTGCAAAGCAGATCGGCACTGGCCGCGGCCGGCTCGATTCTGTCTATTTCATCGAATGCTTCATGACGTCTCGGCATCGCTCCCTCTGGGTGACTGATTGCGTTCAATTGGTGTTCGAACATTGTTTCGGTGACGGCTTCATGGCCGGCTCCTTTGATGGGGATAGCGGCGGACTCACCGCGCTGAATAGGAGTGCCGGAGGAGGCCTTGAAAAATACAAGCGCGGGAGCGCTTGCCCCTCGCTAGCGCCAAGGAGTTTGCGCGGCAGAAACTGCGAAGCCGTACTTCACGCAGGCAAGAGCGTCGACGGATTTCGACCTCCGCCCTGACAACACTCGGGCGAGGACGCCCGAGTGCCCGCGGTCGAGACGACCGCACTCCTTCCTACTCCCCACACCCCACCCCCCACACCCCACCCGGCCCTCTGTATTTTTTCCACTCCCTCGATGCACTTCCGTGTTGACCCTGTCCCGAGGTCTCAAACAAAGGAAGTGCTTGTGCCCAACGCTGGAAAAATCCGCGAACACCTCAGCTCAAACGTCACCACTACACGCCGGAAAGGTCTGGCTGCAGGATTCATCGCATTGTCGCTGGCCGCGGGAACACTCCAGGCACAGCAAAGCCGCGATCTCTCCTCGCTCAGCGTCGACGATCTGATGAACGTCGAAGTGACCTCGGTGTCGCGAAAAGGACAGAAGTTGTCGGACACCGCCGCAGCAGTCTTCGTCATCACGCAAGAGGACATCCGCCGCTCGGGAGCAACGAGCATTCCCGAGGTCCTGCGCATCGTGCCGGGACTGGACGTGGCGCGGATCAACGGAAACACCTGGGCCATTTCGGCACGTGGCTCTAACGGACGATACGCCAACAAACTGCTGGTCATGATCGACGGCCGCACCGTCTACACGCCGCTTTTCGCCGGCGTTTACTGGGATGTTCAGGACACGCTGCTCGAAGACATCGATCGCATCGAGGTGATCCGTGGTCCGGGTGGGACGCTATGGGGAGCGAACGCGGTCAACGGCATCATCAATATCATCACCAAACACTCCATCGAGACGCAGGGAACGCTCGTGTCTGCAGGCGGCGGAGCGGCGGAAGGCTCGTCCGCCTCGGCACGCTATGGTGGATCCTTCGGGCACAACGGCAACTATCGCGTCTTCGGAAAGACGTTCGATCACCCCGTCTCCTTCGGGGGCACGGATCCGACCCACGACGCCTGGAGGGTGGGGCGCGGAGGCTTCCGCGCCGATTGGACCTCGCGGGATGGAGACAACTTCACGACTCAGGGTGACATCTATCGAGGAACGGAAACCACCCTGGGCGCCTACAACCCAACCAGTCCTCTTGCGGATCGTGCCGCGCTGAACCATGTGGTGGGAGAGAACCTTCTATTCCGCTGGACCTCCGTCCAATCAAGCCGGTCGGATACGACCTTGCAGGTGTTTTATGACTACAGCGCTCGATCGCAGCCCAGCTTCGTGGACGGCCGGCACACATTCGACGTCGACCTGCAGAATCATCTGAAGCTTGGCAGATGGAATGACGTTGTTTGGGGGGCTGGGTACCGCCGCTCCGTGGATCGCGCCGGCGGCACCGCCTTCAGTCTCGTCCGCGATTCGAACATCGAGAGCATCGCAAGCACGTTCGTTCAGGACGAGATTCTCGTGGGAAAGCGCCTCCACCTGACCCTGGGTACGAAACTTCAGTACGAGCCGGTTTCGGGTCTGCAACTGCAACCGACGTTGCGCCTTCTATCCAGGGTGAGCCCATCCCAGACAGTCTGGGCGGCGGCCACCAGCGCCGTCCGGATGCCGTCCGAATTAGAGCGTTACGTCCGGCTGTACGTGGGCGCGTTCCCCGACGCGAACGGCACCACGGGACTGGTCGTCCTGACCGGCGCTCCAACGATGCATCCGGAGCGCGTCAATTCCTATGAGGTTGGCTATCGCTGGCAGGCCGCCACCAGCATGACCTTCGACGCCACCGCCTTTCACAGCCGCATGACGAATCTCGTCGGGACGACAACGGGGAGGCCCTTCGTCGATTCCACTCAACGAACGATCATCCCGATCACGTTCGGCAACAGCGCCGGCGGGAAGGCAGATGGGGCCGAGTTTCTGTTCACGGACACCCTGACATCCGGCTGGAACGTCGCCCTCGGCTACGCCCTGCTTCGGACCTCATTGAAGACGATCGACGGGCTGCAATCCAGCACGGACATTGACAACTCCAGTCCCCGGAAGCAGCTGCAACTGCGGTCTTCTACCCGATTATCACGACTGCTCGATCTCGACGCGTCTGCTTATTACGTCGGCCGGCTCGGCTCTGATGTTCCGAGCTATCTACGGCTCGATACGCAACTGGTATGGAAACCGGCCCCGCGATGGGAGCTGAGCCTCTCGGGCCAGAACCTGCTCCGGGCGCGCCATCGTGAGTTCGCCGGGATCAGTGGCGAGGCTGACCTCGCAACGGATATCCAGCGAACGGTGAATGGCAAGATCACATGGCGCTTTTGAGATCGTCGCAGAGCGCCGGCAGAAGCGACAAGCTGCGGCTTGTTCGTTTTCCGCTCGTGATCGTCGTGATCGCGATGGCAGGATTGCGGACTCGAAGTGTCCAGGCACAAACGAGTGATGAATACCACGTGAAGGCGGCGTACATACTGAACTTCGCCCGCTTCGTTGAATGGCCCGCGGACGTCCTGCCGGCCGGATCGCCAATGATCATCGGGATCGTAGGCGACGATCCGTTCGGCGGCACTCTCGATGATCTCCTGCGGGGCAAAACCGCAAATGGCCATCCCATTCTGCTCAAGCATTTCCGCTGGAACGACATGGTCACGGGGTGCGAGATTGTCTTCATCAGCAGTTCCGAAGAACCCCATCTCGCGCAATTCCTTCGCTACCTCGGAACACAGAGCGTGCTGACGATCAGTGACATCGATCGCTTCTCTCTTCGCGGCGGCGTCATCGAATTCCGAATGGTCGGCAATCGCGTGCGCTTCGACATCAACCGTGAACCGGCCATCGCAGCGCGATTGAGCATCAGCTCCAAACTTCTGAGCGTTGCCCGGGCCATTCATGAAGGGAGCGCCTCGCGATGACCGCGAAGTGGGGACGATCGATTCGCGGAAGGCTGATTCAAATCGCGATGCTGGTGTGTCTGGTCGCGGTGCTGCTGGCGTGCGCGCTCTCCGTGGTTAAGGACGTCGTCGATGAGCGTCACCAACTCGACGAGCAGCTCATGACCTTTGGCCGGCTGGTCGGTGCGGGCAGCGAGGCAGCACTTGCGTTCAACGATCGAAAGGCTGCCGAGGAGGCGCTATCTGTCCTTCGATTGAACCCAGCTTTCATCGCAGGTGGCATCTACACGGCCCGAGGTGAGCTGTTTGCGAAATACTCCGAGGGCACCGTCTCGGCGCCCCCACGCCTTCCGCGCGCCACGCTCGGTATCGCAACCGAGGAAGGCCGCGTCGAACTGCTTCTGCCCATCACGCACGATGGCGAGCGCATCGGCACCGTTTACCTCATATCCGATCAACGAGACCGGCGTGCCCGTTTGCAGGAAGATGCGCAATCCTCGGTGATCATCCTTCTCGTGTGCCTGACCGCCGGCTTCGTCCTCTCGTGGAAGCTGCAGAGAAGAGTCACCGAGCCGATCGTCGAGCTGGCCCGCATCGCCGGCCACGTCTCGCAGCACAAGGACTACAGGATTCGGGCAACTCCCCGCAACGCGAACGGCGGTGATGAGATCGCCAATCTGATCGACGGATTCAACGGCATGCTCACCGAAATCGAGTACCGCGACGACAGGCTCCTCCAGACGCAAACGGATCTCGAGAAGACGGTTGCCTGCCGCACCGGCGAGTTGACCAGAGCCAATCAAGAATTGCTCGACGCAAAGACCGCCGCCGAGAAAATCGCCGACGTCAACGTTCGACTGGCCAGGGAAAGCGCGTTGATTCTGAACAACGCCACCGACGGAATCCTCGGCATCGGTCTCGACAACCGGGCAACCTTCATCAACCCGGCCGGTAGCCGTATGCTCGGCATGACCCTGAGCGAGCTGCAGGAAACATCGATTCACCCGGCTATCCACCACTCCCACCCCGATGGCACGCCCTGGCCGGAAGCGGATTGCACGAACACGCTGGAGATGCGCAGAGGCAAATCCTTCGGAATTCTGGACGACACGTTCTGGCGGCCGGATGGTACGAGCCTGCCGGTCGAGTACTCCTCGCAACCGATGTTCGATGAGGGGGGAACGCAGGTCGGCACCGTCGTGATCTTCCGCGATGTCACCGAACGGCGCGTCGTCGAGCGGCTGAAGAGCGAATTCGTGTCGACGGTCAGCCACGAACTGCGGACACCGCTGACGTCCATCCGCGGCGCGCTCGGCCTCCTCGGCAGCGGGTTGCTCGGCACGATCGGCGACAAAGGCAAGCGAATGCTGGAGATCGCCGTCAGCAACACCGACCGCTTGGTCCGGCTCATCAACGACATCCTCGACATCGAGCGGATCGGTTCAGGCAAGAGCGAATTGTCGGGCGGCCATGTCGACGCACACGCCGTGATGGTACAGGCCCTCGAAGGAGTGCTCTCGATGGCGGACGAAGCGGGCGTGCGGCTGGCCATGGAGCCCGCATCCGGAGACCTTTGGGGCGACACTGACCGGATCGTGCAGACGCTCACCAACCTGCTCGGCAACGCCATCAAGTTCTCGCCTCCCGACACGACCGTAATCGTGAGCGGCGCTGCGAACGGTTCCGAGTTCGTGTTCTGCGTCAGCGATCAGGGACGCGGCGTTCCCGAGGAAAAGCTCGAGACGATCTTCGAGCGATTCAGCCAGGTGGATGCCTCCGATTCCCGCGACAAAGGCGGATCAGGCCTCGGGCTCGCCATCTGCCAGAGCATCGTCCGCGCGCACGGAGGCCGCATCTGGGCAGAAAAGAATGATCCGGTTGGCAGCCGGTTTCAGTTCACCATTCCGCTGGCAGTTGCTTCCACCATGACTCCGGAACGCGATGACCTCGCGCGCACCACCGATCTCCCCTGCACCGAGCCCACGGTTCTCGTTGTGGAAGACGATCTCGATCTGGCCCGCGTCATGACGGCATCGCTGCAGAATCACGGAATCCGGACGCTGCACGCACTCAACGGCCGTGATGCGATCCAGCTTTGCGCGCAACAGATGCCCTGTCTGATCGTCCTCGATCCCGGGCTACCTGACATAAGCGGCTTCGAAGTCGTCGATGTGTTGCGCAAGAACGCGGCTCTCTCGTGCATCCCGGTCCTCGTCTACTCGGCGCTCGAAGTCGGCAGCGACGATCAGGCCCGTCTCCGTCTCGGCGCCACCGAGTTCCTGACGAAAAGCAGGTGCAGTCCGGCGGAGTTCGAACGGCACGTCATCCGGCTGATCGCGGCCGTCACGAGCGGTAGTCAGCACGCTGCGTAGGAACCTTTCTGCGCGACAACGCCACGGGAGACGTTTTCCCTCGTCCATCGCAGGGATCTTTGTATTTTTCCGAGCGCCCCAATGCACTTCTCTCCAGGACGTAGCCAGCATGCCGCGTAAACATTTGCTCCTAGTCGTGGACGACGAAGACGACATCCGCGAAGTGGCCGGCCTTAGCCTCGATTTGACCGAGGGCTGGACGGTCCTGACAGCCAACGGTGGTGCCGCGGGAATGGCGCTCGCGGCCTCCTCGCATCCCGACGCCATCCTTCTCGATGTGATGATGCCGGACTGGGACGGCCCGACGACGCTTCGAGCACTGCAGGGGCTGGACGTCACCGAGTCGATCCCCGTCATCTTCCTCACGGCGAAAGTTCAGGAATCCGACCGGCAGAGATTCATGCAGATGGGCGTCCGCGGAATCATCGCCAAGCCCTTCGATCCGCTCACCCTCGGCCAGCAGATCAGGAACCTCCTGTCCTGGAACTGAGCAGTTTCCCGCTCAACGGAACATGAAGAACACCGCGCCAATGAGGCAAAGGCCGGCCCACAAGAAATTGAGGTTGACCGTCTGCTTCATGTAGAAGACCGCAAAGGGTACGAAGACACAAAGCGTGACGACTTCCTGAATGACTTTCAACTGCGCCAGGGAAAGCCGCCCGAATCCGATGCGGTTCGCCGGCACCTGCACCATGTATTCGAAAAACGCGATACCCCAACTGATGATGGCCGCGATGTACCAGGGCTTCAACGACAAGTTCCTGAGATGGGCATACCAGGCGAACGTCATGAACAAGTTGGAGATCGCGAGCAAGGTGACGGTCACAGCAATGGTTCGCAAGGAATCCTCCTGATCGGAAGATACTCCGGTTCGATGACAGGTCGTTGTTCCGATGCGCTCTTGTATTAGAGTCTTTGCATGAGAGCACTCACGCTGCGTCTTCCCGACGCGATGGTGGCGGAGATCGAGTCGGAAGCTCGTGCTAACGGCATCTCGAAGTCGGAAGTTGTTCGACGCCGGCTGGAGCGCGCATCGACTCGTCCACTGACATTTTTCGATCTCGCTGCGGACCTGATCGGAGGCGTCGACGATGATCGAATACCGAGTGATCTTTCCGCGCACAAGAAGAGCTATCTCCAAAGCCGAGGGTACGGCAAGCGCGGACATCGCTAACCCGGATGGTGTCATCCTGAGCGAGGGGAACGGCACGCGTGCCGATGAGGAGCGAATGACCCCGTCTGTCATTCCGAGAGGGCGGGGCGGCGGGTGGGC
>OLLN01000014.1_pt1 | contig 22941 bp, 19 predicted proteins | sample 1604281 | NCBI WGS metagenome assembly OLLN01 (sample SAMEA104055716, study PRJEB20765) | soil metagenome | biome: Arctic tundra; feature: Polygonal ground; material: soil | place: USA | collected 2011-09 | depth 0-0.5 m | reverse complement strand
GGGCCGGGGAAGAGGATGGCGTCGAGGTTCTGCGACTTCATCACCTCGTCGATGCCGTGTGTGGCGGTAAGGCGGATGTCGTTGGCACGGTCGGACTCGTAGCGCGACTTGTAGAGATCGAGGTCCATGGCGTCGGAGATGTCCAGTAGCGACTGGCCGTATTTGATCGCGCCCATCTTGGCGTGATCGGTGTTCCACTTGCGAAGGTCGGTCAGCGATTTCACCGGCGCAGCCTTGCCGAGGGCGGTGAGCCATTTGTTGAAGTCGCGCTCCATCCCGTAGGCGAGAGCGATCGAGCACTTGTGGCCCTTCACCTCGTCCATGTCCGTGCATACGCCCCAGAGGAAGTAGTTGTCGTTGGCGTTCTTGTCGGTGATGCTGGGGATGTCGGCAGGATCGATGACGACGGCGCCCTGCTCTTTGAGCACGGCGATGGCGTCGTTCATCGCTTTGGTCTGATCGGGATTCAGACCGCCGCGCGGCGTGGTCGCGCCGGGTAGGGTGATCTTGTCGTAAAAGCCGGCGCGCGGGATGCCGATGCGCGCACCTTTGAGGCCGTCCTTTTTCAGGAACTGCGTGTAGTCGTGATTGGGCGGAGGCGTGCAGAGCTTGGTGGCCGGATCGTTCGCGTCAGGATTGTTGCCCTCGAGGACGCCGAAGAGGATCGCGGCGTCGGTGACGAACTTCGCCATCGGGCCCGCGGTGTCCTGATCGGCGGTGATGGGGATGACGCCGTAGCGCGAGATGCGGCCGACGGTCGGTTTGATCGCGGCGAGCATGTTCTGGTTCGCCGGGCTGAGGATCGATCCTGACGTTTCGCTGCCGACGTTTGCGGCCCAGAAGCTTGCGGTCGTTCCAGCGCCTGAGCTCGAGCCACCCGTTGCAAGGGCAGGCCGGCCGTCGCCGGTTTCGGTGCGCGGGTCGCGGCGCGGATCGTAGGGATTGAAGCCGTAGCCGTTAAGCGCGTTGTAATTCGTCGGCATCGGCGGATTGCCAGCCACCCAGTTCGCGAGCTCGGTGAGCTGTGTCTTGGCCATGATGATGGCGCCGGCATCGCGAAGGTTTTTCGTGAGCGTCGCGTCGTACGGCGGCGTTAGGTTCGCGAACGCCAGGGCACCGCCGGTGGTGAGCAGGTCGGTGGTCTGGATATTGTCCTTGAGCGCTATGGGGATCCCGTGCAGCGGTCCGCGAATCTTGCCGGCGGCACGCTCGCGATCGCGCTCGTCGGCCTCTTGCAGCGCGTTCGGATTGACGGTGATCGCGGCGTGCAGCTTGTCTTCGTACGTAGCAATGCGAAGCAGGTATTGCTGCACGAGCTCATGCGAGGTGACGCGGCCATCACGCAGCGCGGCCTGCATGTCGGAGATGCTGGCTTCGACGACGCTGAATGGTTTCGGGGCGGTTTTGTTCGTCTTGCCCGCGGCGAGTGTCGTGCTGGCGATTGCGAAAAGGAGGAGGGCGGATATTGCGGCGCTCTTCATGGCGCGGGATTGTAATTGAGAGAGCACAGACAAGAGTGTCTGTGCCACACAAACCCGCTCATGCCAAGGATGCGGCTCGATGTGGCACAGACACTCTTGTCTGTGCTCATTGAAATGACTACTTCGAGATCACTCCGCGTAACCCTCCCGATATGAGCGCGGCGAGGTTCGTGAGGACCCGAGGCAAGACAAATCCTCCGGGGCTGGCCAGGTACATCGGCTCCCAAACGGGGTCGAACTTCTCCTTGTACTGTCGCAGGCCCTGGAAGTTGTAGAAGTTTTCACCGAAGCGATAGGCGAGCGCGCCCATGCGGTTCCAGATAGTGCCCAGCGAGCGGTTCTCCAATCCGGACAGCGGGGCCATGCCCAGGTTAAACCAATGGTATCCGTGCTCTTTCGCCCAGAGAATGAGGCTTACGAACATGTAGTCCATCACTCCGTTGGGCGCGTCGGGCAGGTGGCGCATGAGGTCGCCGGATAGCTCGACGCCTGCCCCCTCCCACAGATTGGAGAAGGCCACGATGCGATCGCCCCGCCGCACGACCGCAACCTTGCAGCGGCGGATGTACTGCTCGGAGAAGAAGCCGAGGGAAAAGCCTTTCTCGCGCGTGCGCTTCTCGGCGAGCCAGGAATCGGAGATGACGCGGAGCTCTTCGATGACCGGTCCCGGATCGATGATCTCGAAACGGCAGCCCTCCGCCTCGACGCGACGCAGTACGTAACGCATCCATTTGCGGTGGCGCCCTTCGAGCGAAAAGTCCTCCAGCCTCACGCGCCCCTGTTCGCCGACCTTCAACAGCGTCAGCCCGAGGTCGAGATACAAGTGCATGTTCTGTCGCTGTACTTCGTAGAACACAGGCCAGCCGGCATGCAGATCGCACAACTCGCGGAACTGCCAGATCAGCTCTTGTTTTTCGTCTTCGGCGCCGATCGGATCGCCCATGGCAATCCAACTGCGGCCTTCGATGCCGTACATGATGAATGCTTGTCCGCTCGGGCTGAAGAGCAGTGGCTTATCGCCGAGCAGGGCGAGGTTAGTCTGGCTGTTCTTCTCGTTGACGATGATTGCGGCGGCGTGCTCGACCTCTTCAATCCGCGGCGGATCGGGCTCCTCGGGTGCGGGACGGAGCAGCCGCTGGATGGAAAACAGCAGCAGCACGGCAATGACACCGACCGAGGCTCGCAGAAACCGTGGCGCGTCGGCGCGGAACTGGAAGTGCCACCAAAGATCGCGCGAATACTCGACGTGCTTGTAGCTGAAGAAACCCAGCCAGGCCGAGGTGATCACAACCAGGATGATGGCGGTGATCCATCCCGGCCCGAACCCTTCATTGAGGAGAGCAGCCTTGCGGTAGAAGTGGCGCCGGGACGCCACGAGAGCGAACAACATCACGGCCAGGATGATGGCTTCTTCGAAGTCGCCGCCTTTGAAGAGCTGGAACAGGATGCCAGCACCGAGCACACCCAAAGTGACCTGGTAAGCCCCGTCGAGGCGTCGTTGCAGCCCACGCGCGAGCAGTAACAGAGCCGCGCCGGCAATCGATCCGAAGAAGTGTGACAGCTCGACGATCGGCAGGGGCACGACACGGCGAAGAAAACCGAGACGTCCCGGAAGCGTCGGCGTTGCGCCGGAAAAGAGCAGTACCGCGCCGCCGACGAACGTTGTGATGGCAAGAAGCTGCGGCGCGAGGCCAGGCGCCCACCGCCCAAAGATCCTCCACGCTTTTGCCACCCCTTCGCGCTTCTCGACGATCTCGTGGATCGCCAGCAGCACGATGGCCACAAGGAGCGGCAGCAGGTAGTAAATGGCGCGAAAGGCAACGAGCGCGCCGAGGATCGACGATGCCGAGAAGAATGGCACCAGGAAGACGATGATGATGGCCTCGAAAATGCCCAGACCGCCAGGCACACTGGAGGCGACGCCGGCGATCTGCGCCAAAAGGAAGACGCATAAGAACTGGCTGAACGTCAGCGGCAGCGAGACCGGCAGCAGGATGTAGAGAACGCTGGCGGCGAGAATCCAATCGAGGCACGACGTCGTTACCTGCGCGAGGAACAATCCCGGCGACGGCAGCTCGAACTCCCACTGTTTGAAGCGGATCGGCTGGCGGCGGATTGCGATCCAGAGCAGGTAGCCGATCGCCGGCAGAAGAAGCACGATACCGAGGAGACGGATGGACACGAATGGCAAATGAATCGAGGGGGGAATCTCCGGCGGCGTGGCCAGAAAGAAAACCCCGCCGAGCAGGACGAAACCGAGCCAGAAGGTGATTGTGCAGAAGGCGATGACTTTGGCGATCTGGACGCCGGTGAGACGCCATGCGTTGTAGAGCCGGAAGCGCAGCGAGCCGCCCACGAGCCCGGAGAAGCCGACGCTGTTGTTGAAGGCGTAGCCGATGAACGAGGCCAGAGCAATCTTGAAGTACGGAAGCGGATGCCGGATGTAACGGAAGGCCAGGGTGTCGTAGCCGGTCATCACCAGATAGCTGAGGAGCGTGAGGACGACGGCGAGAACGAGTTGTTGGCGCGGAAGCGTGTTGATGTAGGCCAGGACCTGGCGATAGCGGTACCCAGTCAGCGTGTCTTGCAGTATCCGCAGCGCAATGGCGAACAGAGCCAGCACCAGAAGCGGTTTGAGAAACGGCACGAGCCGTTTGAGTCGATCCATTCGTGTCGATTCTATGCGGTCGTGGTCATGGGGTCGCGAAGTGGCGGTTTTTTTGGAGTCCCCCACTCTCTGAGAGGAGTGGCCGGCGAGACCTCGGGGTCGCGATCTCAATCCAGCGCAATCCACAAAGCCATACCCTGGGCTCCCGCCTGCTTGGCAGTCAGAAGAAGCTGCACGTACGTCTGCACGTCAAGGTCGGCATCGAAAAGCGCATCATCTTCGAGATACTTCGCCGCGAGCTGCAGCAGCTCAACATCGTCGGTCGGCAGAGCGACACTCGTGGCAAAGAGGCGCAGCTCATCGAGTAGGACGGGCAGGCTGCCGGCCTCCAGCGGATCGGCAACGGTCGGGATGAGGATGTGCTCCACGTTCGCGAACGGCAGAGGCAGATAGACCGATTGGTAGGCGTCGATGCCGGAGATCTGCGGCGCGGAGGGGATTGCGCGCATGACGCTCTCCTGCAATTTCGACCACCCAATCGCTTCGACTGGATCGGAGCGATAGGCCTCGGCCTCCACGAATCCGAGCGCGGGAAATCGTTTCCGAAGTTCGGCGTCCATGGCCTGCGCGAGATCTGGTGCGAAGACATCGGCAGCGCTGCCGGCGACGAAGACGATCGACACATGGGCAGCGTACCGTACGTGGGCGCCGTTGTGCACTGGGGATCGGGGCCAACGTGGAGCGATAGTGCGCGCCTACGTGTGTTCGGGTCTGGCAATACCCAGATCCCGGCAGATCTTCCGAATCAGATCATCGTTGATCTCGGCGTGTCGAGGGACGGAGGAGCGCCTGTTAAGACTCGCGTTGACGTACCACGAATGGCGCGCACCCTCACGCTGAAGAGTGCATCCATGGTCCGTCAGCCATCGCTCGAAGGCGCGGCGTTTCATACTGCGATACGGATCTCCTCGAAGTTCTCAGTCGCGGCGGAACGCGCTTCGGCACGATTGAGCTCGAGGGCCTCGGACAACGTGATGCGAAGCGTCGCCAGCAATTCGTCGCGCGTTCGCTCCTGGCAGTTGACTCCGGGGACCTCTTCGATCCAGCCGATCCAGTCACTACCGGACTGTTTCACGATTGCTGTGTATTCAGTCATGCGGTTCATCTTAGCAGGCAACCCTTCCGTCAGTTTCTCGCAAAAAGCGCTCGGCAGCCGCTCTTCTCCAAATTACAATCCCCGCCCATGCGCCGCACTGTTTTCGCACTTGCCGTCTTTCTCGCCACCACCCTCTTCGCCCAGACACCTGCAGCAGATCCGCCGATGCTCGGATTCAGCGCGACGAACGCCGCGAAGGAACGTGCGCTCGAAGCACAGTTCGACTCGTCGCTGAAACGCGACGAGCTTCGCGATTGGATGAAACGCCTCTCCGCGCGGCCGCATCACCTCGGCTCCGCCTACGACCACGACAACGCGCTCTTCATCGCAGCGTTGTTCAAGTCGTGGGGCTACAACACGAACATCGAAGAGTTCAGCGTGCTCTTTCCGACGCCGAAGCGGCGCGTCGTCGAGCTCATCGCCCCTGAGCGTTTTATCGCGAAGCTCGCCGAGCCGCCGGTGGCCGGCGATGCGACGTCGGGACAGACCAGCGAGCAGCTTCCGACCTACAACGCCTACTCGATCGATGGCGATGTCACGGGCGATCTCGTTTACGCGAACTATGGCATCCCTGCCGACTACGAGTTGCTCGAGCGAAACGGCGTCGACGTGAAGGGGAAAATCGTCATCACGCGCTACGGCGGTTCGTGGCGCGGCATCAAACCGAAGGTCGCCGCCGAGCATGGCGCCATCGGCTGCATCATCTACTCCGATCCTCGCGACGACGGCTACGCGCAGGGCGACGTTTATCCGAAGGGCGCTTATCGCAACGAGAACGGTGCGCAACGCGGATCGGTGATGGACATGCCGGTGCATCCCGGCGATCCGCTCACACCCGGCATCGGCGCCACCGCGGACGCCAAGCGGATCGACCGGAAGGACGCCGAAGTCATCACGAAGATCCCTGTGTTGCCGATCTCGTATTCGGACGCACTGCCGCTGTTGCGCGCGCTCGGAGGTCCGGTTGCGCCTCCCGATTGGCGCGGCGCGCTGCCGATCACCTATCACCTCGGGCCCGGCCCATCGAGAGTGCACCTCGCGCTCGAGTTCAACTGGAACATGGTTCCGGCGTACGACGTCATCGCGCGCATGGCGGGATCGCAATACCCCGACGAGTGGATCATGCGCGGCAATCACTCCGACGCCTGGGTGAACGGCGCGAGCGATCCGATCAGCGGGCTGGTCGCGGAGCTGGAGGAAGCGAAAGCGATCGGCGAGCTGGCGAAGAGCGGCTGGCGTCCGAAGCGGACGATCCAGTTCGCCGCGTGGGACGGCGAAGAGGAAGGGCTCATCGGATCGACCGAATGGGCGGAGACGCACGGGGATGAGCTTCGGCGCAACGGCGTGGTCTACATCAACTCCGATACGAACGGCCGCGGCTTCCTCGACGCCGGCGGATCGCACACGCTCGAGCGTCTCGTGACGCAGGTTGCCCGCGACGTTCCCGATCCGGAGCGTAACGTTTCGGTCCTCACGCGTATGCGCGCCCACGAGGCGATGTTGAACATGAATGCGGAATCGAAGAACGCGGAATCGAAGAAAGAAGCGCACGAGCACGAGCTGATCCGGCTCGACGCGCTCGGCTCCGGTTCCGATTACACGCCATTCCTGCAGCACACCGGCGTGGCCGCGCTGAACATCGGATACGGCGGGGAGGGTGGCGGCGGGTCGTATCACTCGGTGTACGACTCGTTCGATCACTACACGCGGTTCGGCGATCCCACCTTCGACTACGGCGTGACGCAGGCGAAGACGACGGGACGGATGGTGCTGCGGCTCGCCAACGCGGACGTGCTTCCATTCGAGTTGAGCACCTTCGCCGACACGATGTCCCGCTACCTCGATGAGCTGACGAAGCTGGCCGAGAAGACACGCCAGGATATCGACGAGCGAAACCGTCTCGTGCGCGAGCGCACCTACGAGATCGCCGCCGATCCGACAAAACCGTTCGTGGCGCCGAAGGCGGAAGCGGCCGGGCAGTACCTCAATTTCGCGCCTCTGCAGAATGCGGTTTTGCATCTGAAAGAAAGTGCGCGTGCGTTCGACCGGGCCGCAGCAGCGCTCCCCGCCGATGCAACCGCACGTCAGGCGGCTGCCGATCAGGCCTTGATGCACATCGAGCAATCACTGCTTCGCGCCGACGGATTGCCGCGACGGCCGTGGTTCCGCCACCAGATCTACGCGCCCGGCTTCTATACCGGCTACGGCGTCAAGACCGTGCCCGGCGTGCGTGAAGCGATCGAACAGAAGGAGTGGAGCGAAGCAAACCGGCAGATCGAGATCGCCGCCAGCGTGATCAACAAATACATCGCCGAGACGGAGAAGAACCGGGAGGCGCTGCGCGGGAAGTGAATCAGTTGAGCTGTTCTTCCGATGCTCGAAGTCGAGTTCGTCGATCGGAACCTGAACGGATCTGAGACAAGAGACAAGAGATCAGGACAACGCCCGAACCACGCGCCGCGTCAGCGGCGCAACCAACCGACAACGGACAACGCGCCGCCCACCGGGCGGCGCAATCACCTCGCCAGCAGGTAAATCACTTCGCCCTTGCGCGACATCCCCAGATCCTCGCGGGCGACCCGCTCGACCGCGTAGGTCGACTTCTTCACGCTGTCGAGCTCCGCGCGAAGGCGGGCGTTCTCCTTCTCGAGCTGCGCCACCTCGGCGTTGAGCGATTCGATGCGCTTGCGCGATTGCTGCAGCTCCGAGGTTGCGCGCCCGGTGAAGAAGAGCGACGCCACGCCCCCAAACGCGAATACGGCCACCAGAACCACCGCGATTCTGCGGATGGCCTGTGCGGCTCGGCGTGGAGCCCGTGTGTAGACGGCGGGATGCATGTGTCAAAGGTAGTGTCGCGGGTCAGTGCGGCGGTGTCAACACCGTATAATTCGATTCGGTGACTCGCGACGCCGCTCAGAACCCTCTTACGGATCGATATGCCTCGAAAGAGATGTCGTATCTCTTCTCGGCCGACTACAAGTTTCGGACGTGGCGGCGGCTGTGGATTGCGCTTGCCGAGGCCGAGCGGGAGTTGGGGTTGGCGTTTACTGATGCTCAGATTGCTGAGCTGAAAGCACACGCGAACGACATCAACTACGCCGATGCCGAGCGCCGCGAGCGCGAGATCCGGCACGACGTCATGTCGCACATCTACGCCTACGGTCTCCAGGCCTCGTCCGCGAAAGGCATCATCCACCTCGGCGCGACCTCGGCGTTCGTAACCGACAACACTGACATCCTCCAGATGAGCGAGGCGCTGGCCATCATCCGGCGGCGGATCGTGAACGTGATGGCTAAGCTGCGCGATTTCGCCTGGCGCTGGCGCGCCACACCGGCGCTCGCCTTCACGCACTTTCAGCCGGCACAGCTCACCACGGTCGGGAAGCGTGCCACACTCTGGCTCCACGATCTGCTGCTCGATTACAGAGAAGTCGAGTTCCGCAGCGCGAGCCTTGCGCTCCTCGGCGTGAAAGGTGCGACCGGAACGCAAGCATCCTTCCTCAGTCTTTTCGACGGGGACGCCGCGAAGGTCAATCGCCTGGAGCAGCTCGTCGCCGAGAAGGTGGGGATGACTCGAAGCTATCCCGTCTCCGGTCAGACGTACTCGCGCAAGGTCGACTCGCAGGTGGTGAACGTGCTGTCGGGCTTCGCGCAGTCCGCGTCAAAATTCGGCTACGACATGCGCCTTCTCCAGCATCTGCGCGAGATCGAAGAGCCGTTCGAGGACGATCAGGTCGGCTCCTCGGCCATGGCGTACAAGCGCAATCCGATGCGCGCGGAGCGAATCGATGCGCTGGCGCGGCACCTGATTGTCAACGCCCTGAATCCCGCATTCACCGCCGCCACGCAATGGTTCGAGCGCACGCTCGATGACTCAGCCAACCGGCGCATCGCCATTCCGGAGGCCTTTCTCGCCGCCGATGGAATCGCACTGATCTATGACAACATCGCTGCCGGGCTCGTCGTTCACGAGGAAGTGATCGCGGCGAACGTCCGGCGGGAGCTTCCCTTCATGATGACGGAGAATCTGATGATGGAAGGCGTGCGGCGCGGCGGCGATCGGCAGGTGATGCACGAGCGCGTGCGGATCCATTCGCAGGCTGCGGCTGGCAGGCTGAAATCGGGCGCGGGCGACAACGATCTTCTCGACCGCATCGCCGCGGATGCATTCTTCGGCATCGATCGCGCATCGATCGAGGAGATGGCGCGGCCTGATGCGTTCACGGGCCTTTCGACGCAGCAGACTGAAAAGTTCCTGATCGAGGACGTCGATCCCATTCTCGATGCCGAACGTACGCAGATCAGATCGGATGTTGGCGAGGTGCGGGTATGAAGCGAGCTCTGATGACCGTGGCGATGATGGTACTGGCGGCGTGCGCAATCAGGCAGCACGGATCGCCGCAATCGGTGCCGGCATCGACAGCGGCCGTGGCGCCACAGGAAATGTCCGCGCACGGCGCGGCGGGCTGGGTCGGCCAGGAGTTCGCCGGGCGCACGACGGCCAACGGAGAGATTTTCGATCCGATGCTGATGACGGCGGCGCACCGCACGCTCCCGTTCGGAACGCTCGTCGATGTTCACAATCCGAAGACCGGCCAGACTGTGCGCGTCCGCGTCAACGACCGCGGACCGTACGTCGGTGACCGGCTCATCGACCTTTCCTACGCCGCAGCGCAGCAGATCGGACTCGCGGATGGCGGCGGTGGCGAAGTCGACATCAACGTGGCGAAGGTCGGCCGCGGCGATCGGGAGCCGCCCGTCGCATTCTCGGTGAGCGTGCCGGACAACACGAGCGTCGCCGCAGTTCCACCTGCTACGGCGACAACTCCTGCACCAGCTCCCACTCCAGCGCGTGCAGAGTCGCAACCGGCGCCCGTTCCTGCAACTGTCGATAGCGTGCAAGTCACCGAGCAGCACACAAGCGGCGCGGAGACGCGAAAAGAAGTCGCCGCCGACGGCACGACGATCGTCGAAGTCCCGGTGACCTCAACTCCACTTCCCGCGCCGCCGACGCCGGTGCCCGTTACTCCAACAAAACGCTCCACGCCCGCGACATCAACGCCCGCTCCCGCAACATCGCGGCCACAGTCTGCGGCGCCTCGCACCGGACGCTATCAGGTTCAGGTGGGCGCGTTCTCCCAGGAAGCAAACGCGAAGGCCCTCCAGAAGAAACTGAAAGCCATCGGCCAAGACGCGATGATCGAGCACACGGCTCTCTACCTCGTGCGCATCGGTCCGTTCGAAACCCGCGAACAGGCAGTCAGCGTTCGCGCCAAGCTGGAAGCAGCAGGGATCTCGGCGATCATTACTACGCAGTAGATACGCGGGGGTTCGGGGTTCGGGAGTCGGAGCAAAGACGTGGCCGTTCGATCCTTTGACTTGAGACCGAGATCAGAGACAAGAGATCAGGAAGCACGTAGACGGCCGACTGGCGTCTGATCTCTGACTCTCTCTGATCTCTGACTCTTTCCGACCCCCGACCCCCGACTCCCGATCACCGACCCCCGCACCAGCTATAATCCGCCGCCCATTTCAAACCGCAAGGACAACTATTCATGGCGAATCGCACGTTTACGATCATCAAGCCGGACTCCGTCCGCAAAGGCAACTTCGGCAAAATCATCAGCCGGCTCGAGTCCGAGGGCTTCCGCATCCTCGGATTGAAAAAGGTCAGCCTATCCACCAAACAGGCCCAAGGCTTTTACGCAGTGCACAGCGAGCGGCCGTTTTATCCCGACCTCGTGAAGTACATGACTTCCGGACCCGTTTATGTAGCGGCACTGGAGAAAGAGGGCGCCGTTCCCGCACTCCGCAAGATCATGGGTGCGACCGATCCTTCGAAAGCAGATGCCGGAACGATCCGCAAAGAGTTCGGCGAGTCGATCGAGCAGAACGCCATCCACGGATCCGACTCAGATGAAAACGCGGCGATCGAGATCGGTTTTTTCTTCGCCGCATCAGAGCTGCTGTAGCCCGGCTGGAGTCGCGAGCCGGGAGTCGGGATTGACAGCATTTCGTTCCGACACCCGGTTCCCGGCCCCCAGCACCCGGATTGCCGGTGCCGCTTCGTCGTAGTCGATCGGAAGGTAGAGAGTGAAGCAGGTGCCTCGTCCCAAAGCTGACTGAACCTCGATGCGGCCATGGTGCAGCTCCACGAAGTTGCGCGTGAGCGACAAGCCAAGTCCCGTACCGCCTCGCCGCGCCCGGCGCCCTTCCTCGGTCTGATAGAACTCGTCGAAGATCCGCTGCAGCTCATCGGGCGCGATGCCGATCCCTTCGTCCGTGACGTCGATCCGCACCGTGACCACGTCAAGCGGCGACAACCCAGCCGTAATCGAGCTCACTGCTATCGTGACGGGACCGCCGCGCGGGGAAAACTTCACTGCGTTCGACAGCAGGTTGAAAAGGATCTGCTTCAGACGCCCCTCATCGAGCCGGACGCGTGGCACGGCAGGATCGATCATTGCGCTGATGCTCACCTTTGCCTCGGCGGCAAATCCCTTCATGACCCGCTCCACCGACGCGATCGTGTCGCGCAGGTCGAACTCGTCTGTGCGTAGCTCCATCTTGCCCGCTTCGATCTTCGAGAGTTCGAGGATGTCGTTGATCAGATCGAGGAGATGGTTCCCGGCGACGTGAATGTTTTCGAGGAATTTGTAGAACCGGCTCGGAAGCGTGGTGCCCGTGTTCTCGAGCAGCACGCTGGAGAAGCCGATGATCGAGTTCAGTGGCGTTCGCAACTCGTGCGACATATTGGCCAGGAACTGATTCTTGGACCGGTCGGCGGCGAGCAGGCGGAGGTTCGTTTCGCGCAACTCGTTCGTGCGCTCCATGACGCGCTGTTCGAGCGCGTACGTGAGTCCTTCGAGATCTTTGTAGAGGTGCGCGTTCTCAATTGCCACGGCCGCCTGATTGGCGATGGCCGTGAGCAGGAGCATGTCGTCGGGCGTGAAGGCGTTTTTCTTGAAGCTCTCGACCGAGATCACCCCGATGACGCGGTCGCGGGCGATCATCGGAACGCCGAGCCACGATTGCGTGGGTTTCGTGTCGGCCACGGCCATGACGCCGAGCCGTTTTTCATCAGCGGTGCTTCCGATGAGGAGCGGCTCGTGATGATTGACGACCCAGGAGTTCAAGCCCTGGCCGACCGGAATCCGTTCCACCGGCAGCCTGATGTCCTCACGGACGTCGAGCTCGAACGACAGCTCGTTCGTCGACTCGTCGAGGAGAGCGATCGTAAAAAGCGTGCAGTCGACGGAGCGTTTGCACTCGTTGTAAATCGCGCTGAGAAGCTGATCGGTGGTGTATCGCAGTGAAATGGTCTTACCGATGTTGGTGAGCGATGCGATGCGCTGCAACTGCTGCACGCTCTTAATCCTCGTCTTGGCCAGCATGCGCGCCATCCCGACGGCGATGCTTCCGCTGAAGGCGAGGGCGATCAGCGCACCCCAGCCCATGGCCGCAAACCCGAGCGCGGTCATGACGGCGTACGGCAGCGTGACGAGATAGATCGCCAGGTCCACGCCGTCGAGGCGCAGGATCTTCCGCAGCGAGTAGCCGTACGACTGCGCCACCCGGAACATGAGCAGGATATTCGTGACGCTCAGGATGACGCCGCAGAGCGCAATCTTCAGTGCGGCTCCGAGGGTGGCGTGAGCCAGCGGGATCTGGCCGTGGAGCCGCTCGTACAGCGTCGCCGCCGCGACCACGGGAATGCCGTATGTTCCGAAAAGGCCGAAGGTCTTGACGTGATCGAGGAAGCGGTCGGTCGACTCGATTTTTGCCGGCCCGATCTGTTTGAGCGCTAGAAAGCGCGCGAACGCGGCAACGATGACCGCCAGCCACGATGCCGCCACGACACCGAGAATCGGGATCATGACTGTGTACGCCGTCAGCACGAGCGAGACGAAGATCAGCTCCGTGAGCTCGAACTTCAGGAGCGCCAGCGTCGTGGCGAATGCGACGAGGATTGCGATCACGACGATGGCGTTCGGTTGAAGGTTCCGGAGGATCGCCGCGGTCTGGTCGAACCGCAGCCACGTCACCCAGAGCATCAGCAGCAGGCCGGCCAGTCCCTGCGTGAGAAAAACGGTGATCGTGCGCCGTTGGGCGGTGTCGGAACCGTGTGGCATCGGATTGTGAGTGAACCCGGCAGTTATCGTAGCACCGGAACCCGACGCTGCACTGCTCAGGCAGGAGGCTCATGCCGCTTGCTACTTCCGAGAACTGTCCCGCGTTTCGGCAGACTGATGTGGCACAGACACTCTTGTCTGTGCTTTCCGAGTTGTCGATCAAATGTCGCGGAGAGCCAGACCCTGCTCGAAGCGGCACTCGCCGTTGCGAGGGATTGCTGCCTCGTCCCGGCAGATGAGCACGTTGCGCAACGCGACCGGAGCGGAGATTTCGACGCCGTGCGCGATGACGCACGACTCGAGAACGACGCCCGGAGCGATCCGGCAGTCATCCCAGACGACGGAGTCGCGAAGATCTCCTTCGCTGGTGCTTCGGGCGCCGATGATGCTTCGCGCGCACTTGCCTCGCACCGACGCAGTGTCATGCACGAGCGAGTCGCCCGCCACGTGCGTTCCGCGGGAGGGGGAGAGCGTGCCGTCGACCGTCCGGGCGAGTAATGCGCGCGAGGCTGCCATGTAGCGGAGAGGCGTGCCGATGTCGAACCACAATAATCCGTCGTCGACGACTCCCGCCACGCGTTCCTTGCCGCTTTCGATCAGCGGCTGGTAAACCTCGTCGACGATGCCCGAGAATTCTTTGTCTGGCAGGTAATCAAAGATGCGGCGGGAGATCAGATGCGTGCCCGCGAACATCAGCGGCTCGCCGGTACCGTTCCCGAAACCGGTGATGAGATTCTGCTCGAACCAGACTGGCGTGAAGCGGTCACCCTGCGGCGGATGCCGCAACGTCAGTGCAGCCAGCGCGTCGCTGTCGCGCAGAACGGAACGCAGGGCGTCGTAAGGAGGGAACTGGATCGTGTCGCCGTTGACGAGAAAGAACTCGTCATCCGCCTCCAGCAAGTGCTGCACACGCCGCACGCCTCCGCCAGTGCCGAGGATCTCTGACTCATAAGAAAACGCGAAGCGCGCCTGGCCGGCATACGCCTCGCTCAAATATCGCCTGATGGCCGCAGGAAGATGATGGAGATTGACGATAATGTCTCCAATGCCCGCAGCAAGCAGCGACTCGACGGCCCACGCGATCAGCGGCCGGCCGCATAACGGCACGATCGGCTTCGGAATCGTGTATGTGACCGGCCGGAGCCGCGTGCCGTAGCCGGCGGCGAGGATCATTGCTTTCATGGTTTTGCGCTGAGTTGCTGAGTTGCTTGGTTCTGAACTTGAGATGCAACCACCCAGCAACCGAGCGACTCAGCAACCAAATTCACAACTGATCCGGCGTAAAGATCATGTTCTCCCCGAGGTCAGGACGTGTTCTCCGCGCCAGGCGATATAAATCCGAGTACGTCTGGCGAATAGCCTGATCCATCGACATACCGAGCTCCGCGGTGACTGTTCGAATCACATCGATTGGACCTTCGATCTCAAAGTAGTCGCCGATGGGTGTGCGGTCGAGGACGACTTCGACATCGCGGATGCGCCAGACCTCGCGAAACTTCTGGTAGCGGAAGACCGGTTTGTAGCCGAGCGCGTCGAAGAGCTGGATGGCAAGCTCGAAGCTCTCCACGCCGGTCTGCACTTCCTCGCGCGACTTCACGCCACCCTCGATCGACATCGGTCCTTTGTAGGTCGCGATCGAGTATTTGCCGAACTTGCGCACGCGCAGCAACGAGCCACGCGTCCTCAAATCCCCGCGCCGGTCGAGAACGATGTTGTCCTCGAACGTCTCCGGATAGAGCCGCTGCCCTCCGATCTCGTGCAACCTGCGCACGAGTTCAGCGCGGTCCTTGAGGGCGAACTTGACTTCGATTTCTGTAGCCATGCGGTCTCGCGGTCGCGAGGTCACGAGGTCTCGTGGTGGGCGGGGCTGCGAGACCCCGGAACCGCGAGACTGCGTGACCTCACTCTCGCAGCACCTCCACTCCCGGCAGAGTTGCCCCTGAAATGAACTCCAGCGAAGCGCCGCCGCCGGTCGAGATGTGGCTGATGCGATTGGCAAATCCGGACGCCTTCACGGCTTCGACCGATTCGCCGCCGCCAACGACCGTAATGGCATCGGCTTCGGCGACGGATCGCGCCATGGCCATCGTGCCTTTGGCGAAGGCTTCCTTTTCGAAGACACCCATCGGTCCGTTCCAGAAGATGGTACGCGCGCTCTTCAACACGTTGTCGTACTGCACGATCGTTTTCGGGCCGATGTCGAATGCCTTCTGTCCGGCCGTGAGCCCTTCGGCGACATCCACCGACTCGATCGACGTTGGTGATTCGAGATCGCCGGCAACGATCAGGTCGACGGGCAGCGTCACGTTCTGGATTCGCTGTGCCACTTCGATCGAGTCTTTGTCGACGAGCGAGCCACCCATCGGAACGCCGCGGGCGGCGAGGAAGGTGTTGGCCATGCCGCCGCCGATGAGCACGGTGTCGGCGAGCTTCACGAGCGCTTCCAGGGGCTCGATCTTCCCCGCGATTTTTGCGCCGCCGAGGAGGGCGACGAACGGGCGCTCGGAGACATTGGTGATCTTCTGGAGAAACTCGATCTCTTTTGCCAGCAGCAAGCCGCCGGCCGTGCGATTCGTCTCGAACAAGCGCGGGAGCGCATCGATCGACGCATGCGCGCGATGGCACGCGCCGAACGCATCGTTGACGTAATAGTCCGCGAGTTTGCGCAATTGCGCAGCGAAGGCAGCGTCGTTCGCTTCCTCGCCTGCATGAAAGCGAAGGTTTTCGAGAAGCAGCATCTGGCCCGCCTTCAGTTGCGACGCCTTCGCCTCGGCTTCATCGCCGGCGCAATCGGCCGCCCACAGAACTTCGGCGTCGAGTAGCTCGGACAGTTTCGCGCGCACGGGCTCGAGCGAGTACTTCATCTTTCGCTCACCTTTCGGCCTGCCGAGGTGGCTGGCGATCACGATGGCGGCGCCGGCATCTTGCAGACGACGTAGCGTCGGGAGCGTCTCTTCGATCCGCGTCGCGTCGGCAATGCGCGCGCCATCGAGCGGCACGTTGTAATCGACGCGATAGAAAACGCGTGCTCCGGCGGAGAGCTTCAGGTCCTCGAGCGTTCGGATCCGGATCATGCGCTTCGCGGGGCGTCCTTCTTCACCCGTCCAACGTAGGCGATCAGATCGAGGATTCGATTCGAATAGCCCCACTCGTTGTCGTACCACGCCAGCACCTTGTGCATGTGCGGATCGACCGAGCGGGTGAAGGTCGTGTCGATGATCGAGGAGTGCGGGTTGTGGTTGAAATCGACGGAGACCAACTGCTCGTCGGAGTAATCGAGGATGTTCTTGAGCGGCCCCTTCGCGGCATCGCGCAGCACCTGATTGATCTCCTCGGGATTCGTTGCTTTTTCGGTCCGAAACGTCAGATCGACCAGCGAAACGTTCGGCGTGGGCACGCGCACCGAAATCCCGTCGAACCTTCCCTTCAGCTCCGGCAGCACGAGGCCGACCGCTTTGGCCGCTCCGGTCGTCGTCGGAATCATCGACATCGCCGCCGCACGCCCGCGGCGCACGTCCTTGCGCGGCAGGTCGAGAATCTCCTGATCGTTCGTGTACGAGTGGACCGTGGTCATGATCCCCATCTCGATCCCGAACATTTCGTGCAGCACCTTCGCCACCGGCGCAAGACAGTTCGTCGTGCAGGAGGCGTTCGAAATGATCTTGTGCGCGGCCGGATCGAAAACGCCTTCGTTGACGCCGATGCAGATCGTGACGTCGGCGTCTTTTGAAGGCGCCGAAATGATGACGTGCTCGACTGAGCCGCGAAGATGGCGTGAGGCCTTCTCCTTCGACGTGAAGCGTCCCGACGACTCGACGACGATCTCGACGCCGAGGTCGCCCCAGGGAATGTCGTTTGGATCGGGAGACGAGAAGACGCGAAGGTCTTTTCCATCGACCGTGATGCTTCCATTCGTGTGGCCCACGACATTCGGAATCGTGTGATGCACCGAGTCGTACTTCAGCAGATACGCCAGCGTGGCCGCGTCGGTGAGATCGTTGACGGCCACGAATTCGATTTCGAGATTCCGTTCGAGCGAGGCGCGAAGCACGTTCCGCCCGATCCGCCCGAATCCATTCACTCCTACCCTGATCATTGATTCTCCAAGTGTTTTCTGAGTCTGCATACACTCGTGTCATGCTGACTCGGCGCGTAGTATAACGACGCGTTTCACTGCGAAGCCCATGCACGTTGAACCTATCCGTTGGCGCGGCGACGCGCTCGAGTTGCTCGATCAGCGCCTTTTGCCGCGGGAAGTCCGTTACGTCGCGTTGCACGATGCGCACGAGGTCGCTGACGCCATCCGCGACATGATGGTCCGCGGCGCACCGGCCATCGGCGTGTCAGCGGCTTTCGGCGTCGCGCTGGCGGCACAACGCGGCGACGATGTCGATGCCGCGGCCGCCGAGTTGCGCAAATCGCGTCCGACAGCCGTCAACCTGATGTGGGCGCTCGACCGGATGCTGCGCGCACGCGATGGCGGACGCGATTTGACTGCCGAGGCGGAGGCGATGTTTCGGGAGGATGTGGAGTCGTGCAAACGCATCGGCCAATACGGCGCCGCGCTCCTCGGCAGTTCCGTCACAGTGCTGACCCACTGCAACGCCGGCGCGCTTGCCACGGCCGGTTACGGCACGGCGCTGGGAGTGATTCGCGCGGCTGTTGAGGGCGGCAAGCGGGTGGCGGTCTTTGCCGACGAGACGCGGCCGTATCTCCAGGGCGCCCGGCTGACTGCTTGGGAACTACACGAGGAAGGGATCGACGTCACGCTCATCACCGACAGCATGTCGGGTCATTTCTTCCAGCAGGGGAAGTTCGACGCCGTAATCGTGGGAGCCGACCGCATCGCCGCCAACGGCGACGCCGCGAACAAGATCGGAACGTACACGGTGGCCGTTCTGGCCAACGCGCACGGGGTACCGTTTTACGTTGCGGCTCCGCTGTCGACGATCGATGTTCACTGCCCGACCGGCGCGCAGATCCCGATCGAAGAGCGGAGCGCCTTGGAAGTGACGTCGATCAACAACGTCTCCATCGCGCCGGAAGGCATCAGCGTGCGGCACCCGGCATTCGACGTCACACCGGCGCGCCTCATCACGGCCATCATTACCGATCGCGGCGTGCTGCGTGCGCCGTACGACGAAGCGATCCGCGAGGTATTTCGATGACCGATGAGCCGGTTGCAGAGCCGACGGGCGAGGAAGCGTCAAACGTCGCGTCGCCGCTGACGATCGATAATCACACCGCCATCGGCGAGCCAAATGCGCCCGTTCCTGTCATTGAACACCATGCCGCGCCTCCGCCGGTCGCCGAACCCCGCGTCTCCTCGCCGCGCCCCTTCTCGCTCGCTGTCGCGCGGCTCGTTCGCGCGTTGTGGCTCGGCAGCGGCGCGTTTCTCCTTCTCACCGCTGCTGCCGCGTTCGGGGCGGCGGGCAATGCAACGGATGCTGCGAACGTCGTCGGAGCCGTTCTCACGCGCTGGCACTACATCGCCCTCTTTGCGCCGCTGCTGCTGCTGTTGCTGGAGTGGCGCCGCAGCCGACCAGTCATGCTCATCCTTCTCTTCATCGCCATCCTTCTGGCGTCCTCTCAGGCGCTGCTCGACACGCGCATCCGCATGATTCGTCTCGACTCCCTGGTGCCGATCAGCAGCCTCTCGCCCGATGACCCGTTGCGGCGGCACTTCGGATTCCTGCACGGCATGTCGTCGCTCTTCCTGATCGGTCAGGTCATCGCCGCGGGCGTCGCGGTCGCGATGCGCGAGGAGCGCGCCCTATAATCGCCGCGGTGAAATCGTGGACCTGCTGATCGTTGACGATGAGGCGTCGCTGCGCGACTTCCTCTCGATTGTTTTTGAAGAAGAGGGCTGGCGCGTCGAAACGGCTGCCTCACTTGCCGCTGCGCGCACCGCGCACGCGAAGCACGAGCCCGATCTCATCCTTTGCGACCTCATGCTGCCGGATGGCTCCGGCATCGACCTGCTGCGCGAGGTGAAGGCCTCGGCTCCTTCGGTGGCGGTCATCATGATCACCGCTCACACGTCGACGAAGTCGGCGGTCGAGGCGCTCAAAGCCGGCGCCTTCGACTACATCGCCAAACCGTTCGATATCGACGAGCTGAAGATCATCGTCCGCAACGCCGTCGAGCGGAAAGAGCTCGAAGACGAGAACATTCACCTGCGCACGGCGCTGGAAGAGCGCTTCACGTTCTCCAACATCATCGGCCGCAGCGCGCGGATGCAGGAGATCTTTTCGGTCGTGGGGCGAATCGCCAAGACCTCGTCGACCGTGCTGATCTCCGGCGATTCCGGCACCGGCAAGGAGCTGATCGCACGGGCCATTCACTACACTTCGGGGCGCCGCGGCAAATTCGTTTCGATCAATTGCGGTGCGCTGCCGGAGACGCTGCTGGAGTCGGAGCTGTTCGGCCATGAGCGTGGCGCGTTCACCGGCGCGATTCGCGAGAAACGCGGTCTGTTTCATGAGGCGGACCGAGGCACGATCTTTCTCGACGAGATCGGCGAAACGTCGACAGCCATGCAGATCAAGCTGCTGCGCGTCCTGCAGGACCACGTCGTACGGCGCGTCGGCTCGAATAGCGAAACGCAGGTCGAAGTGCGCGTCATCGCCGCGACGAACCGCGATCTGGCGGAGTCGATTCGAGCAGGCACCTTCCGCGAGGATCTCTTCTATCGAATCAACGTCATCCCCATCACGCTGCCGCCGCTGCGCCAGCGCCGGGAAGACATCGCTCTGCTCGTTGAGCACTTCATCACCAAGTACTCGAAGACGCTCGGTGTTCCACAGAAGCGGATTTCCGCGGACGCCATGCGCCTGATCGAGAAGTACAGTTGGCCCGGCAATGTGCGCGAGCTCGAGAACGTCATCGAACGGATGATCGCGCTGGAGCCGTCAGACGTCCTCACAACGAAGTCTCTCCCCGAGCACGTCCTCCTCGGCGGCGCTATTCCGGACATGACGTTCGAGCTGCCACCCGACGGGATCTCACTCGAGAATCATCTCGAGGGCATCGGCAAGTTTTTCATGCTCAAAGCCCTCGAGCGTTCCGGTGGCGTGCAGACCCAGGCCGCCGAACTGCTGCGGATGTCCTTCCGCTCGTTCCGCTACTACGCCAAGAAGTACGATCTCATCGTACGGGAAGGGCGTCACGATGAGACCGTGGAGGTCGAAAATGAGAAGTAGTGTCGTTCTGCTCCTCGCATGCGCGCTTGCGTGTGCGCAACGGGTGCCGGCACCGTCGGCGTCGTCGGCGTCAGCGGCTACGGCCCCTTCAGACGCGGGCTCTCCGCGAATCATCCTTCCGGACAAATCCGTCATCTCGGTCGAAGTCGCGGCGGATGACGAAATGCGCGCTCAAGGCCTGATGTATCGGGATCATCTCGCCGATGACCGCGGCATGATCTTTCTCTTTCCGCAAGCGGGCGAGTATCCATTCTGGATGAAGAACACGCTCATTCCGCTCGACATGATCTGGAGCGACGCCAGCCATCGCATCGTGCACATCGCGCATGACGTCCCGCCCTGCAAGGCCGACCCCTGCCCGAACTACCCCCCTCACGCCGAAGCGTCGTCGGTCCTGGAGCTGGCAGCAGGGGTCGCAGCGAAGCATCACCTTGCCGAAGGAAACACGCTGGAGTTCGAAGGCATGGACAACGTCGTCGTGCGGTAAACGGTTCAACACCTCCCGAGTCTGATTCGTATCAAATCCCGCCGGGAGTGTTGAACTATTCAATCGCGAGGGTATGTTCGGACCGTCATGTTCCGCAGCCGCGGGGAGAATCTGCGCTCGACGTATATTCTGTTGTTCCTGAATATCGCCTTCTTCTTTCTGCAGTTTCAGGATGGTGCGAAGTTCACGCGGCTTTTTGGATTCGATCGTGACGCTGTCGCCGCCGGTCAGATCTGGCGCCTCTTCACCTACCAGTTCGCGCAGGCCGGACACATCGGCCTCTTCACGATTCCGCCTGTTCTGACACTCTTTCTCAACCTCGTGCTGCTTTCGCTCATGGGGTTCGCAGTGGAAGCGGAGTGGGGGACCGGGCATTTTCTTCGTTTCTATTTGATGTCGACGCTTGCTACGGCGCTGGTGGCGGCATGGTTCAACACGCCGCTGCTCGGCTCGTTCTTCATTAACTTCACGCTTCTGTTCGTCTACGCGGCTCTGAACCGCGACCAGACGTTTTCGCTGTCGACGATTCTTCCGATCCGCATCACATTTCTGGCGTGGCTGGCGCTCGCCGCGCTACTGACCGGCGTCTTCTTCGGCAGCAAGGCAAACCTCGCGGCGCTGGCGGGTGCAGCGGTGGGATTCGGCTATTACATTTCGCAGCGGATACGAGTTCTCGCACTCGTCACGGGTGGAGTTGGCGGGACAGCCAAGGTCGATTCCGATGATCGAGCGGTGATCACCGCGACGCGCAACGTCACGCGAGTAACGGCCGTCAAGAGGGCGATCGAGACCGGATCGGTGACCGACATCGACCAATTGATCAAGCTCGCCGAACGGGAGATCGTCAGCGGCGTAAACATCTGTTCTCCGGGCGACTTCAAGCCGGAGCATTCGGACCGCTACTGTGTTCGATGCGAAGGTTTTGCAGAATGCACGGCGCGCCACCTCCGCATGAATCGGCCGAACGTGCCGGTATCGGTACCTGCGTCCGCCTCAATCGAGCAAGCCGGCGCAGCTACGTAGCCGGCGGTCCGCTCTGCGGTCCACCGCCGTCACCACCGCCCGGCCGGCGACGCCGGAAACGTCTCCGCCGCTTCGATCCACCCTCACCTTCGGGGCGCGGCGCTCCGCCATCCGCTTTTGCTTGCGGTGGACGCGGAGGGCGAGCCTCGCGCGGTGGCCGCTGGGGCGGACGCGGAATCGCTGCTGCCGGTGCACCGCCAGCGGGCGGAGCTCCAGCCTCTCCGCGCCCGGCACCTCGACGACGCCTGCGACGACGTCCGGTCCGCTCTCCCTCGGGCTGCGCGGCGGCCTGCTGCTGCGGGGGCCGTCCCTGCGGAGGACGTTGAGGTTGTCCGCCGCGTTGTGGCGGCCGTTGCGGACGCCCGTCCCGGCCCTGTTCGCGCTGCTGTTGCTTTCGTGGTCTCCCATCGGGTCGGGGTGGGCGGGCACCACCACCGTCTCGCCGCGCATCCTTCCGGCCCGTCCGTTGCTCGAACTCCTGTAGCTTCTTCTGCATGAATTTCCGGATCGGCCCGTCCTGCCGCGCACGCACTTCGTCGAAACCGCAGTAGGGACAGCGCCGCCAGCCTTCGGGGTAGGTCTTCCTGCAGGAGCTGCAAAGAATACTTTTGGGCAGCGGCATGGTCGGGCGGGATTGTACACTTCCGGCCGTGGACGCCAGGAACGATGCGGAGCGGCGCAAAACATTGCTGACGCTGATCGAGTTAGCGGAAGGCTCGAGCCCGTCCGATTGCTGGGACGATGCTCGCGCCGAGGATCTGTTGCGATCCCAGTCGAACCCCGACGAAGTCCGCGAGCTGGGGATGAGCGAGGAGATGATCTCTCGGGTGTTCGGGGCGTGGGGGGTGGGGA
>OLLN01000408.1_pt1 | contig 23036 bp, 18 predicted proteins | sample 1604281 | NCBI WGS metagenome assembly OLLN01 (sample SAMEA104055716, study PRJEB20765) | soil metagenome | biome: Arctic tundra; feature: Polygonal ground; material: soil | place: USA | collected 2011-09 | depth 0-0.5 m | reverse complement strand
GCCAAGCTGCGTTCCATCTCCGCAATCAACGTACTCACCGACTTGCTTCGCGCCCCCCAGCCTCTCGCCCATCCCCTCATGCGGTAAACAGATACGATATCGTTTTAGCAGCTCAAGATTAACCGACCACCCAATCCTTCTGAATACTCTGTTGACTGCGTACCTGAACCGAGTGGGTGTGTCGAATACCACAGCCTCGCCGAAGGAGGCCCCCCGGTCGTCTCGTGCTAATAATTCCTCGATGGATTCGCTGGGTCTGCGCCGAAACGCAGCGACGAGAGCGGCGATGACATCTGGATCAGGCCTGTTTGGGTCGAATGCTTGCGCCAACTCGAGCAGTTTGCGTGATCTCCACCTGAACCGCCCGAGTCTTTCGAGGCCGACAAGAGTGAGGATTATGATATTTGACTCGTCCGTCGCTGCGTAATGAGCCGCTACCTTGACGAAGTCTGTTAGCAGTGGCACGGGAGTTTCTTGTTCGGACTCCAATGCCTTACTGAGGCCTGCGCCGATAAAGTACACAGCCTTCCGCATACTCGTATTCTACGTCCGCTCCGGCTTCAGTCATTTGCCGAATCCCCTCACCCCTCCCCCCACTTCAACTTCGTGCGCAGCACATCGAAGTAACTCGTCTTCGATGTCCGGACCAGCGTTACCGGGTTCGGGGACTTGTTGATGCAGACTTTGTCGTTCTGCGCGATCGGCAAGCCTTCCTGTCCGTCGAGGGTGAGGAAGATCTCCTGGTTGGGGGTGGCGATGCCAATCTCGATCTCGAGGTCGTCGGGGAGAACGATGGGGCGGTTGGAGAGCATGTGGGGGCAGATCGGGGTCAGGACGACGGCGCCCATCGTGGCGTAGATGATCGGGCCGCCGGCGGAGAGGTTGTAGGCAGTCGAGCCGGTTGGTGTAGCGATGATCAGGCCGTCGGCGCGGAATGAGGAAACGAACTGGCCGCCGACGGTCACGCGCATCTCGATGATGCGGGCCAGTGCGCTCTTGTTGATCGTGGCGTCGTTGAGGACGCGGTAGCTGCGGTGATCGCGGCCCGGTCCGCGTACCTCCACGTCGAACGTCACCCGTTTCTCGGTCTCGTAGTCGCCGGCGAGCACCCGCTCCATCACCTCCGGAAAGTCCTCAACGCGCACCTCGGTGAGGAAGCCGAGCGTGCCCATGTTCACGCCGAGGATAGGAACATCCTTCGGAGCGTGCCGGGCCACGGAGAGGAGCGTGCCGTCGCCGCCGAACGTGATCAGCAGCTCGGAGTGTTTGCCGAGGTCGCTCTTGGCGACGCACTTGCCGCGGTCGCCGAGCCTGTCGGCGGTGCCGTAGTCGAAGCAGACGTTGTAGCCGCGGCCGCGAAGATCGGCGGTTACGCGCGCGGCGAAAGCGAGTGCGTCCTCCGAGGTGGTCTTCGCGGAGATGCCGATGGTCTGCACGGGAAGAGTTTACGCGATCACTCTTCGCACATCTTCCGGCTCGATGACGACGCGGTCGCCGGCGCGCTCGGGGCCGGTGAAGAGCACCGGATGGAGCACCTTCTCGAGGATGGCGCGCAACGCCCGCGCGCCGAGCTTCTGTTTCAGGGCCGCCTCGGCGATCGCGAAGAGCGCACCGGCCGAGAACTCGAGCTGGATCTGGTCGAGCGCGCAGAGGCGCTGGTACTCGGGAACCATCGCCTCGCGCGGCTCGGTCAGGATGGTGACGAGGTCGTCGGCGGTGAGGGAATCGAGCTCGACATGAACGGGCAGCCGCCCGAGGAGCTCGGGCAAAAAGCCGTACTTCACCAGCTCTTCCGTCGAGATCTCTTTTGATGCTGCGTCGCCTTCGCCGAAGAAACCGATCGGCTTCGCGTCGCTGTTGTCGTCGATGTCGCTGAACGCGCCGGCGCAGATGAAGAGGATGTTGGCGATGTCGATCTCGACGTAGTCGTACTTGTTCCAGTGTGAAGTCACGTTCAGCGGAACGAAAAGCTTCTCGCCCTCGAGGATCTTGAGCAGCGACTGCTGCACGCCTTCGCCGCCGATGTCGCGCGATCCCGAGCCGGTGCGCGTACCGCCGGAGCGCCGCGCGATCTTGTCGATCTCGTCGATGAAGACGATGCCGTTCTCCGCGGCGTCAACATTCTGATTCGTGGCAAAGAGCAGCCTTCCGATCGCGACCTCGACATCCTCGCCGTAATATCCAGCCTCGGTGAACGCCGTTGCGTCGTTGTAGGCGAAGGGGACGTCGAGGATCTTCGCCAGGGTGCGGGCCAGGTAGGTCTTGCCCGATCCCGAGGGACCGATCATCAGGATGTTCGACTTGCGGATGGAGACGTCGCCGCCGAACTTCAGGTACTCGATCCGCTTGAGATGGTTGTACGCGGCGATGGCCAGCACTTCTTTGGCGTGCTTCTGGCCGACGACGTATTGATCGAGCTGCTCGTAGATGCGCCGCGGCGTGACGTGCAGGAGCGGTAGATGTCGCGCTTTTCCTTCATGGGCGGCGGGTCGAGTATAAGCCTGCGGAGCAGAGATCGGAGGATCAGAGACAAGAGATCAGGAGGGGCAGCGTAACACTCGATCTCGAGCGGCCGATTCTGCCCGCCTGTTTCTCTCGTCAGATCAGAATCAGGAAAGCCCGGTCCGCCCCTGACCTCTTGTCTCTGATCTCTTGTCTCTCGTCTCTGCCCCACCTTCTTCATGAGGAATTTAAGCCAGATGTGTGAGACTGCCGACCCTTTCATGTGCGGAATCAACGGGATCGTCTCCTTTCGCGCCGGCGCACCGCTGGTCGACCTCGATGAGCTGACGCGAACACGGGAGGCGATGCGCGCGCGCGGTCCGGACGCAGCCGGTTCATGGATGTCGAGCGACGGACGTACCGGTTTCGGTCACCGGCGCCTCTCCATCATCGACGTCAGCGACCGCGCCAATCAGCCGATGGTCAGCCGCGATGGCCAGATGGTGTTGACGTTCAACGGAGAGATCTACAACTACACGGAACTTCGCTCGGAGCTCGAGGCCGACGGCGAGACGTTCGATACCGCGTCAGACACGGAAGTGGTTCTGCGAATGTACGCAAAGTGGGGCCGGGAGATGTTGCCGCGACTGCGCGGTATGTTCGCGTTTGCCATCTGGGACTCGAGTGCAAGGACACTGTTTTTGGCGCGCGACCCATACGGAGTCAAACCGCTCTACTACGCGAATGATGGGCAGACCATCCGCTTCGCGTCGCAGGTGAAGGCGCTGCTGGCCGGTGGAAAGGTCTCGGCAGAGCGCGATCCCGCCGGCGTGGTCGGCTTTCTTTTGCGCGGCAGCGTCCAGGGGCCATTCACGATCTACGAGGCGATCCGCGAGCTGCCCGCCGGCAGTTCGATGATGGTTACCGCAGACGGTCCGACTCCGCCCTGCACTTATTTTTCAATCGCAAACGTGCTGCGCGATGCCGTGAACGAGCGCCGCCACTACAGCGACGACGAGCGCGCGGCCATCATCGCCGATGGCGTCCGCGAATCGGTGCGCTATCACCTTGTCTCCGATGTGCCGGTCGGCGCGTTTCTATCCTCGGGACTCGACTCCGGCACGATCGTCGCGCTCGGTGCAGAGACCGGCATTCCTCTGCAGACATTGACGCTGCGGTTCAAGGAATACGCCGATACGCCGAAGGATGAGGCGCCGCTCGCCCAGATGGTGGCGAAGTCGTACGGCCTGTCGCACGAGATATCGACCCTCTCGGGAGACGTGTTTCGGACGCACCTTGCCACCGCACTCGATGCGATGGACCAGCCATCATTCGACGGACTCAACTCCTACTTTGTCTGCAAAGCGGCAGCGGAGCTGGGTTGGAAAGTGGCACTCTCTGGCACAGGCGGCGACGAGCTCTTCGGCGGCTACTCAACCTTCCGCATCATCCCTCGCATGGTGCGGCTGTTTGCCGCGTTCCGATACATGCCCAGCCTGGCCTCGGCGTTCCGGCGCGTGCAGCCGCGCATGTTCAAGAACGACATCCGCTACAGCCCGAAGACGGCGTACACGTTGAAATACTGCACGTCATACGCTGGTGCGTATCTGATGAAACGCGGGCTTTTCCTGCCGGAAGAGGTGGCCGGAATCGTCGGTGAGGATGTCGCGCGCGAAGGTCTGGCGCGTCTCGACATGCTCGCTCGGATTCGGGCGGCCATGACTCCCGATCCGGGAACAGCGTTTGCCCGCGTGGCGGCACTAGAATCCGCGCTCTTCATGCGCAACCAGCTCCTGCGCGACATCGACTGGGCGTCGATGGCACATTCGCTGGAGGTGCGCGTGCCGCTCGTCGACGCGTTTCTCCTTCGCAAGGTCGCTCCGGCTGTCTTCTCCACGAGGAAGCGCAATGGCAAGGAGTTGATGGCACGAGCGCCGCGTCAGCCTCTTCCCGAGGCCATCGTGAAACGGAAAAAGACCGGCTTCACGGTGCCAATCCGTAACTGGCTGGCCGACCCATCCGAGGCTGCGAAACAGTTCGGCATGCGCCCATGGGCGCTCCATCTGCTCGAAGCAGGCGGGCACAAAGCCTGAGCCGGGTTCCCGTCGCCCGGAAGTCACCCCCCACGTAAAAATCCTTTGCTCTCCGGCGCCTTTCTTGACGCCGCGCCGCTTCGTGTTTTCGCGTAAGTCGCGTTACCGCAACGACTTGCACCTTTAGGCGCGCTGGCCGTCCGATCGCACTAAGAAGCCGCGAAAGGAGGTGGTGCTAACGAGGAGAGCAATTCCCAACTGATGCAGAGGATCAACGGTCCTCGTGTGGGAAACAGCCAAAACAACGAAACGCGTCAACGTTCAACCAACCAATCAACCACCAACAAATAAGGAGAAAAGACCATGCGGAAGTCCCACCTCATCGTCCTCTCGGCAATTCTCATCATCTCGATGTCGACCGCGGTCATGGCGGCCGACACACAGCAGACCCAGGCCGCGCCGACTGGCGTCGTCAACATCAACAGCGCGGACGTGGCGCAGCTCGCATTCCTGCCGCGCGTCGGCGTCAAAGCAGCGCAGCGCATCGTCGACTATCGCAAAGAGCACGGCAGCTTCAAGAAGACCTCGGACCTGATGCAGGTCAAGGGCTTCGGCGAGAAGTCGTACGAGCGTCTGGCCAGCTATCTTTCGGTCGACGGCAAGACGTCGCTGGCCGCGAAGGTTCACGCCGGCCGCATCGGTGGCGGAAAGCGCACCAAGTCCGCCAAGCCCGCCAAGCCCGCGAAGTCGTCCTCATCGCCCTCCCCCGCGACGCGATAACGCGCCGCCCCTCCAAAAGGCCGCCTCGCGCAAGCGGGGCGGCCACCTCGGAGAGAAGCCAGCGGCCAGAGATCAGCGGTCAGACCGATCGCTGCTCTCTGCCCACTGACCACCCAAACCACCTGCTTCATCACAAGGAGAACGTGTGCTCAAACGTCAACGCGGTTTCAGCCTGATCGAGATCCTGGTCGTCGTCGCCATCATCGGAGTCATCGCCCTCTGCGCGATTCCCTCCTTCGCCAACTACCGGCGACGCGCCTCGTGCGCGGCGGCGGCCAACGAAATGCGCAGCATCCTGCGTGCGGTCCGTTCGCGTGCAATCGCCCGAGGAGCGAATGCCGGCGTGAAGTTCGTGCATGCGGGAAATAACTGGACCTATACGCTGTACGACGACGGCAACGGCAACGGAATCGCCAATACCGACATCACTTCCGGCGTCGACCGGCGCTACTTCGGCCCGGCGGTGACGATGCCGCTGTACCACATCGCCGCGATCGCACAGTTGCCGAAAACCTTGCGTGATCCTGACGGCGATCCGCTCCTTCCGAGCGATCCCGCTCTTCAATTCGGCCGTTCGACGATCTGCTCGTTCTCGCCGTTGGGAAGCGGCACTCCGGGGACGATTTACATCAGCGACGGCATCGACGTGCTCTACGCGGTGCGCGTGCTTGGCGCCAGTGGGAGGGTGCGGTTGCTGCGCTATGAGAGCGGGACGCAGAAGTGGGAGGAGCGATGAGGCGCGCTCGCTTTTCCTGCGTGCGGCGTACTCTCACTGGCACTTCACGACAGCGCGGGAAGGTCACTCTTGGTGGGTCCTTTGCTCCCCTCATCCGCCTTCGGCACCTTCTCCTCCCGCAAAAGGCGCGGGGGGAGAAGGCGCTCGATGTTTGTTCACCGCGGTTTGCTCGAAGCAAGGCGCTCGATGTTTGTACACCGTGGTTTGCTCGAAACAAGTCGCTCGATGTTTGTGTAGCGCGGTTTAGTCGAAACGACGAGCTCGATGTTTGTGCACCGCAGCTTGTTCGAAACAAGGCGCTCGATTCAAACGATCGGTTGAAGGTTCGAGGGGACTGTGGGAACTCAGGGCTAGTTTTCGCCGCGCCGCACTACGAGTCTTTGCGCTTCGTAGGTCTGCACCACCGACAGTGGATTCGTTCGCAACGACTCCTCGGAGAATGCGTCGGACAGGATGCTGCCGTCCATGTCGCGCGCGACGGGGAGGCCGGCGATGTAGAGAACGGTCGGCACGACGTCGAAGGCGGTTGCGGAGCGAGGCTTGTCGCTGCGGACGACGCCGGGACCGCGGATCAGCACGAAGCCGTCGTCGGCGCTGGGGTCGGCCGGATCGACGAAATCGCGGAGCAGCGCGTAGGGCGTCGCAGGCAGTTCCGGCGGGACGGGTCCGGATGGCGACACGACCACGAGTGTGTGATTGGGATAGTCGCGCGCCAGCGCCGCCAGCATCCTATCGATCTGTTCCGCGTACGCACGCAGGACCATCCCCTTCACGGTCGAGCGAGGAGGAAGCTCGTTGCTGAAAATGTGAATGGCGCGTTGTGCCTGCTCCAGCCCACCGAGCGTGCAGACCGTGAGCGCAAACTCCGGCGCCGAGGCGCGGAGGATGGCGACAGAGGTGAGGTCGTCGGCCAGACTATTCACGATCCGCTGGCGCGCGTTGCCCGTGCCGTTGAAACGCTGCGTATCCGCTTCCGCCGGAACGGCCTTGAGGGCCGTCACGGTGGCGGCGAACTGCGGAGGAACGATTTCGCTCTCCTTTCGCGGTGCGGTTTCGAAGTAGCGATCGGTGACGAGTCGCGACGCTCCCGCCGGTTGCGACCATGGCCAGCCGATTACCGCGGAGCGAATGCCGAGCCGCTCAAAGACCGTCCAGAACGGAAGAGAGAGTCCGGAAGGAAGCGGCGTGGCCACGCGCTCGACCGGCGGTATCAGTCCCCACACTTTGAAGCCGACACCGCCTGGAATGATCAGGAATCGTTCGCCGGGACGATTGAGCGGCGTGCGATAGCCGAGACGTCCGGTGACACCGTGACGGAACGGCAGCTTTCCGGTCGCGACCGAGGCCCACAGAGACTTCGGGCTTATCGTCGGGAAGGGCTCGAGCCGCGTAACGAAGTCGTGCGCGCGTGCCTGCTCGAAGAACGGCAACGAGCCCTCGCCGGTCATCGTGAGGATCCAGTCGTACGGCAGATTGCGGATGGCGACGACGATCACGGGACGGTGGCCGGCCACCGTCCCGACATTCGCCACCACCGACTGCGCCTCGGTGCGGTAACTGTCGCGGCGCTGGTAGAGGAAGACGGACGAGATCGCGATCAGCAGCACGCCGCAGACGAAGAGGATGCGCGAGGTGCGGCGGCTGACGTTGCGCTCGGCAAACCAGAGCAGCAGGAGCGCGAACGAGGTCGCGGTGATCAGGTTCGTCGCTTTCGACAACACCCGGATCGCGCCAATCGGCAAGTAGTTGTTGCGGAACACCTCGAGGTGCATCCAGTAGATCGCCGTGGCCACGAACGCGGCCAGGACGACGAAGCCGAAGCCGTGTGGCCTGTAGTCGCGGTCTGTTTCCGGTTTGCCGAGGAGGCGCACGCGGAGGACGCGGAGGAGCCAGAGGGCGGTGCCGGCCAGCAGGCCGCAGATCAGGCCATAAACGATCGTGACCGTTGCCAAGCGACCGGGTGTGATGTCGATCTGCGGATTGAGAAAGTAAAGAAGGTTGGCGATGTAGAGGCCGAAGATCGCACCTGCGAGTACGCGCTTGAGATACGCCCAACGAATCGGCATGCCGGCGTGCGCAGTGTATCGCGCGGAGGTGCGGCGTGATCACCGCGGCGCGCATCCAGCAATGCACGTCGCGCGATGCGGTGATCACGCTCTTCCGCGAGCTCGGTTACGAGGTCACGCCCGTGGCGATTGCCTTGGACGAGTGGCGCCGGGCCGGGATCGCGATCGGATGGAGCGATGTCATCACGCTCGATCTTGCGGCGCGCACGCCGGAGCTCGATCTCTACATCGTCAGCGGCGATACACTGCCGGAGGCGGGTGCGATCGGCGCGTTCCTCCGTTCGCTCACGTCGTACAACGCGCTCGTCAAGCCGGTGGTCGTCGGAGTCGCGCCGGCGCGGCTGGAGATTCACGATCTCTCATCGCGGCGCGAGCACCGTCGTCTCGACATCGACCTGGCACGCCCGTCGGCACACGCGCTCGACAGGCTCAACCTGCTCGCCTCCGGCCGCGAGCCGGCGCGCATCTTCGATCGCGCGCTCGACCGCGAGTCGTTGACGCGCCAGTTCTTCGAACGCTTTCGCCGCGCGGTGCGCGAGGTCTCGCAGGCGATCGTCGCGGCACGTCCACATGAGGCGAAGGACGCCGCAGATGGTCAGGCGTTGCTGCTTCTCTCGCGCCTTCTGTTTCTCTATTTCATCCAGCAGAAAGGGTGGCTCAATGGCGAGCGGCGCTTTCTGATCGATCGCATCGACGCCGCAATCCGCAATCGGCGCGGAGTCTACGCGACGCTCTTCACGCCGCTCTTTTTCGGCTGTCTCAACACGGCCGTTCGCGAGCGCGACGACGACGCGCGTGGGCTCGGCAGGATCCCGTATCTCAACGGTGGTCTCTTCGAGCCGTCTCCCTTCGAAGAACGAAACCCGGGTCTCGATCTGCCGGACGAGCTGCTGCGGCGCGTGATCGAGGAAGTGTTCGAGAGCTTCGCGTTTTCGATCGACGAGTCGGATGCCGCCGGAACGCACATCGATCCGGAGATGCTCGGGAAAGTATTCGAGTCGTTGATGGCGAACGATGAGCGACTGTCCACCGGCAGCTTCTACACGCCGCGCGCCATCGTCGACGTTCTGGCTGCGCGTGCGATCGTGGCGTGGCTGAGCGATGGCGACGCCGCAGCGAAGGACTTTCTGGAAATCACGCTTCGCGGCGAGTCCGCGCGCCGCCCGCGCAATGCCCGCGTGCTCGCGCAGCGTCTGCAAGCGGTTGCCATCCTCGATCCGGCCTGTGGTTCCGGCGCGTTCCTTCTCGGCGCGCTTCGCGTCGTCGAGCGTCTCACGCTCGCGCTCGAGCAGGATGTCCCTCGCGACCTCCGCCGGCGCATCGTCGAGCGCTCGCTGTACGGCGTCGATCTGAAACCGGAGGCGGTGCGTCTCTGCGAATTGCGGCTGTGGCTTGCCATCGTCGCGCAGACGGATGCATCCGCCGACAGCATCCAACCGTTGCCGAATCTCGACCGGAACATCCTGCAGGGCAACTCGCTCCTGAGCCCGACCGATTTTCTCGGCGACAACCGCGGCGACGTCTATCGCGAATGGATCTATGCGCTGCGCGCGCAGTCGGACCTGATCGCCCGTTATCGCAACGCGCCGCATCGCGAGCGTGCCTCCGTCGCGCGACTCATCCGCGCGAACGACGGACGCCTTGCCGCGGAGCTCGTGGCGAAGGCGATCGACCTCGATGAGCGCGAGCAGGAGCAGCTCTGCGCGCCGCAGCGCGATCTCTTCGGCCGTCTTCGTGCGCTGAACATCGAGCGGTGCCGCGAGCTGTACGAGCGCATCGGCGCAAACCGCCGCTTGCTCGACCGGATCGAGGACGGCGAGATCGGATTCTTCTCGTTCGACGTCCACTTCGCGCATGTAATGGCGCGCGGCGGATTCGACGTCGTCGTCGGCAATCCGCCCTGGGTCCGCAACAGCCGCATCGAGCCGGGCGCGAAGCGAATGTACGCGGAGCGTTTTCCTCTTTTTCACGGCGACGGCCTGCGCGGTGGGGCAGCATTTCATCAGCCTGATCTTTCGATCGCATTCGTCGAGCGCGCTCTCTCGCTGGCGGTGCCGGGAGGCGTCGTCTCGCTCCTCGTGCCAGCCAAGTTGCTCAATGCAGGTTATGCGGCAGCATTGCGGCGCGCGTCGGCAGCGAACGTCGTCGCGCTCGACGATTGGTCCTCCGAAGCCAAGCGCCACTTCGACGCCGACACGTTCCCGCTGGGCATGACGCTGACGCGGCGCAATGACACGCCTCCGTCGCCCTGCATCTCCGTCACCTCGGCCGGCGAGTCCTTCGCTGTTTCCCGCGCCGCCCTGACATTGCAAGGCTCCGAATGGTCGCTGCTGCCGCCAGATGTGCATGCGATCGTCGCGCGCATCCATGCGTCGCACGCACCACTCGTGGACACACTCGGCCGTGGGCCGGTGATGGGCGTAAAGACCGGTGACAACGGCTCGTTTTTTCTCGATGTCGGGCATGTCCGCGCAAACACCATCGAGACCATCGACGGCATCCAGATTCCGCTCAGCGCCGTCTGCCGTTGCGTGCGCGGCCGCGATGTGCGGCGCTGGACGATCGGCGAGCCGATGTGGATGCTCTGGCCGCCGGCGGGCGGTTGGCCGAATCCGCCGCGTTGGGTCGAGCGCTTTGCCGAAGCGCGCGGTGTCGAAGTTGATTCGCTGCAGTTGTCGTACGTTCGTCCCGAGCACGTCGGCATCAAGGTAGTCTGGAAAGACCTTTCGCGCGGTCTCTGCGCGGCCGTGCTCGAGGATTCCGTGCGTCTCGGCGATCGCAATATCCCGCTCGTTCCGAATCAGACGCTGTACGCGATCGATGCGGCCACGCTCGACGAGGCGCACGTCATTGCAGCGCTGTTGAACTCGACGATCGTCAATGTCCTGGCCATCGCCATCGCCGAGCGCGCCAAAGACTCGTACTTCCGCTATTTCGGACGCACTGTCGCGCGCCTGCCGCTTCCGGCCGTCGTCAACGCGAGCGCTTCCTGGAGCCGTTTGCTCCGCGCGGCGCGGCGTGCAGCGGAGAGTCCGGCCGCGATGCAGGACATCGATCGAACCGTGGCTGTGCTCTACGGTGTTTCCAACGAGGAGCACGAGCGGCTGGCTTCGTTCCTTCGCAAGCGGCTCGGTCTGGCCGGCGATGCCTGACCTGGCGCCGCACCAGTGCGCGGCCGTTACGCGCGCTCTGTCGCTGATCGGCCGCTACGGCGGGGCGATTCTCGCGGACGAGGTCGGCCTCGGTAAGTCGTTTGTGGCAGCGAGCGTGGCCGCACATTTCCAGCGCGGCGGATCGGCTGTGGAGATGATCGTGCCCGCGTCGCTGACCGTGCAATGGCGCGAGACGCTGCGCGACTTCGCTGTCGAGGCGCGGATCATCACACACGACGCCCTCGCGGGAGATCCGATCGTTGGCCATGGCGACCGGCTCATCGTCGTCGACGAGGCCCACGCGTTCCGCAATCGACACACGCAGCGCTGGTGCGCCTTGGCGCGCCGCTCCGTTTGCGCAAGGCTGCTGCTCGTCACGGCCACGCCGATCTGCAACTCCGTCGACGACCTTCTCGCGCTCGTCTCGCTCATTGCCGCGGACGACGCGCTGCGCCTTCGCGGTGTCGCATCGATCGATGACGCCTTCGTCAGCCGCGACGCGCGGGCGCTCGATGTGATCGTTCGCGAGCTCGTCATCCGCCGCGAGCGCGACGTCTTGCCCCCTGAGCTGCGTTTCGGAGCGCTCGACCGCCGCGTCGTCCGCCATCCGGTTGTCGATGTGCCAATCGACGCGCTGCAATTTCCGTTGAGCACCAGCGCGCCGTTGCTGCGGCAGTTTCTCGGAAGGCGCCTCGAGTCGAGTCCTGCGGCTCTGCTCGAATCCGTTCACCGCCAACGTCATTTCTACGAGCGCGTCATCGAAAGCGGGCGCCCTCTTTCGCGCCGCGATTACCGGCAAGCGTTCGCGGCCGACGAAGACGCGGACGCCTTCCAGCAGATCCTCTTCTGGGATCTGCTCGCGCCGAAGGCCGGCGTCGACACCGACTCGATCCGCGATGAAATGCGCACTCTCGACGAGATCCGAACGATCGTCGAGCAAGCCGGAGACGCGAAAGCATCGCTGCTCGAAGCGTCGCTGACCGATGATCCGACGCTGATCTTCACCGGCTCCGCGGCGACGGCGCGCGCGCTGGCGATGCGCCTTCATTGCGGACTGGCAACCGCGCGCGACGGCCGCGGCGCGATCGAGGCCTTTCGCCGGGGATCGCTCGACCGGCTGGTCGCAACTGATCTCGCTTCCGAAGGGCTGAACCTGCAGCGGGCAGGCGTGGTGGTTCACTACGACATCCCCTGGAACCCTGTGAAACTCGATCAGCGCAACGGCCGCGCGCACCGCATCGGCCAGACGCGCGACTCTGTTCGTGCCATCTACTTCCTCCCGGAAGCGCGCAGCCGCGTCGTCGAGACGGTTGCATCGAAGAACCGGACGCGGCGGCGTATCCTCGATTCGCGCAGCGATTTCACCGAGGTGCTCTCACCAAGTCTGCTGGCCCTCCCTCAACATCTTCCGAAGGATGCGCCCGCGCTGGCGTTGACACGAGCCCTTCGTGCACGAGGCCTGTGCCCACCTCCCGCCCTCACGCGCCGCCATCGCGCAGGAGTCGAGCTGCTCTTCGAAGCGATGGCGGATGAATACCTCGACGCGCGCCGGCTCGCGGAGTTGGAAGTGGTGCTGGAGCGGGAGGGGGCGCTCACTTCCTGCGCCGCGACTGAACCGGAGCGATCCTCTTTGCCGGCCGTGGATTGTTGCGAACCGCGCCAACATCTTCTCGAGTAAACGTGAATGCGCGGCCGGGCTCGGCTTCTCCGCGGAGGATTTGCCCTCCTTCACGGATGCTTTCAATCAATTCATCAAAGTCCTGATTCTTCATTCTGAGGCCCATTAAGACACACTGAGGCTGTGACATTTACCTGGCGTTGGGCGTGTTGCCGCATGTTGACTCGGTAAATCCACCGGCATATCTTCAAAGCACAGGCAAGCCAATGACCGCACCGCGAGACTCAGATCACACCTTTGAAGTCAGCGTGATCACCTATCGCGAGGGCTCGATGTGGACCGCACTCGCGTTGGAAATGAACCTTCGCGGATACGGACCAACGGTGGAAGCCGCGAACGACGATCTTTGCGAGATGCTGATCGCCCAAGTGAGATTTGCTGTCCAGATGGGCCATCCGGAGAGTGTCTGGAATCGAGCCGGCGATGAATTCTGGCAAATGTTCGAAGAAGCGCGTCGGAATCAATTCGTCGCCGAGGTTTCCGGTTCCCAGTTATCAGTCGATCGAATCGCCAACATGATGCCCCTTCCCCCGCTCGCATTGAAACAGCGCGACGAGTGGGTCGCGGCGCATGCCTAAACCGCTTCGCTGCCGCGAGATGCTGCGACGGCTTCGGGCGCACGACAAGCGCTTTGAAATATCTCTCGAACGAGGCAAGGGAAGCCACCGCATGGTCGTTCTGGCAACCACTGATGGCGTGAAGCACTATCCCTTCCCCTGTCACGACGACGGCACCGAGATCGGACGCCATTATCTGCGCGACATCATCCGGTATTTTGAACCGCAGGAAGACATATTCGATTAGTTCTGATCGGTTCCACCGCCTCCAAACTCGCCCCCGATTCCCTTCCCCCTCAACCCTGTATAATCCTCGCCTGTCTCCACGCATATGAGCGAGCTCGTCTCGGCAGAACAGCCGGTCGTCCCCACGCCGCGCCTCGGTGTTCAGGCAGTCCTGCGCACCGACGTGGGACTGGTGCGCTCCGAGAATCAGGACTTCGGCACCTACACCACCCCGCGCGAGGAGAGCCACAGTCATCCCGGCGGCAGGCTGCTCGTCGTCGCGGACGGCATGGGCGGACATCGCGGCGGCGCGACGGCATCGCGGCTCGCCGGTGAGACCGTGAAGGCGCAATACCTCGGCAGCGAGACCTACGACATCTCCCAGGCGCTGCGTGAAGCGCTGGCGCGGGCCAACGCGCGGATCTTCTCTGAGGCGCAGGCGAATCCCGATTTGCGCGGGATGGGGACGACGACCTCGGCGCTCGTCGTCAAGAACAACCAGGCCTGGTTCGCGCACGTCGGCGACTCGCGCATCTACGTCGTCCGCGGCGATGACATCCGCCAGATCACCGAGGATCACTCGCTCGTCGCCTCGATGGTGCGGGAGGGGCTGCTCACCGCAAAAGAGGCTGAGACGCATCCGCGCCGCAACGTCCTGCAACGCTCCATGGGAGTGAGTGAGGACGTCGACATCGACGTCAACGGTCCATTCGACGTGCAGAAGGACGACGTCTTCATCCTTTGCAGCGACGGCCTGCACGGACTCGTCAAAGAGCCGGAGTTGAAGGAGATCGCCGCCCTGCCGATCGATCAGGCGGCCACCGAGTACGTGAAGCGGGCGCTGTCGCGGGGAGCGCCGGACAACGTCACCGTGATCGTGGCGAAGATCGTCCCTGCCGATGACCCCGGCGACGCGACGCTGGTCGATGCCGATGAGACGCTGGCCGATCACCCGTTCGATGAGACGCAGCGCGACACCGCGCCCATCGTGCCACTGACCGAACCGATTGCTGCGAAGGCCGAGGAGGCCGCGCCAGCGGCGGCGGCGCCGGATTCGGCGTCGACCACAGGGCCGGTGACCGCGCCCGGCAACGTACCGCTCGAACACGCCGATGCCGTCACTCCCGACGTCACACTCGAGACGCCCGTCGAAACGGACGACGCCCTGCACGACGCTACGGCCAAGACGATCGAGACGCCGATCCGCGTCGATCCCGCGCCGGCCCCTCGGGGCTCGCTGCTCGGCTGGCTCCTCGTCATCGTTCTCGCGCTCGGTGCCGCCGGCGCCTGGGTCTACTGGAACCAGCATCAAGGAGCCGCCTCCAAAACCACCGCTCCCTCACGCCGGTAACTTCGATGGCACCCCTGTCCCGCCTCCTTTTCGTCTTCCTGTTTCTCACAGCACTCGGCTGCCGCGGCGACGTTGCGCACCTCGATGACGTCGGGAAGATGGTCTACGAGGTGAAACCGGCGGTCGTGCGCATCAGCGCATTTGCAACCGCGCAATTCCGCTACGCGCCGTCGACGATCAAGACCATTGAAGCGGCGCTGAAGCAGGACGGCTTCGGCCTCACTGCCCAGAATCTCGGTCAGAACGAAATGGATGTGCCAACCGGAGCTGGCGGCAGCGGCAGCGGCTTCATCATCAATCCCGACGGCCTCATTCTCACGAGCGGGCATGTCGTCGCACCGACGCGCGAAGGCGCCACGCTCGACCGCGATCTCCTTCGCAACGGAGCGATCGCGGCTCTGATCAAGCACTTTCCGGTCGACGAGCTTCGCAAACTTCATCGAACCGGGGCGCTCGACCGCTACATCGAGACCCTCGCTGCCAACGGCCATCTCGTGACGCGCGAAGTGACCAACGAAGTCGATCTCTCGAACGGCGAGATACTGCCGTTCACGATCGAGCGCTTCTCGCCGGCGTTGGCGCAGCATGGGACCGATCTCGCCCTTCTGCGCGTGAAACGGAAGAACTTGCCCGTGCTGACGCTTGGCGACTCCGACTCCACGCGTGTGAGCGAGTCGATCTGGGCCTTCGGCTATCCCGCTGTGGCCAGCAGCACCGACGATGTCATCGGTGGCTGGCTTTCGCGCGACAGCGACCTCGAGACGACGCTCAGTCCCGGCATCATCACCGCCATCAAACGAAACGTCACCAACACGCCAGTGTTTCAGTCGAACGTTGCAATTTATCAGGGCAACTCGGGCGGGCCGGCCGTGAACCGGAACGGCGAAGTCGTCGGCATCTCGACCTGGGGCCGCAGCGACGCGGAGGCGATCAAGTTTCTCGTTCCGATCAACGTGGCCAGGAGTTTCCTTGCGGAGGCGAAGGTCCCGATCAACCTGCAAGGGGAGTTCGACAGGCATTACCGCGCATCGCTCGACGCCGCGCAGGACGGCAAGTGGACGGTCGCATCGAGCGAGCTGGCCAGCGCGAACAATCTGTTCCCCAACTCGCCCGATCTGATCCACTTCCGGCACGACACGGAGCGCGCGCTGCAGTCGATGCCACTCTGGCGCAAGCATCCCGTCGCCACGGCCGGCGCCGGTGGCGCGCTCGCGGCTCTGGCCCTCGGCCTGACTCTTCCCCGCATCCGTCGTCCGCGCATCCCCGCGGACATGCTCAAAGTCACCACCGAGCGCGTCGTCTCGCCCTCCAGCGCGCCGCCCGGTGCATCGCAGATGCTGGGCAAGCTCACGATTCTCAACGGCCCTCGCGCCGGCGAGCGTCTCGGGCTCGGCGGTTCGGGCATTCGCATCGGACGGGAATCGGCGATGTGTGAGATCGTATTGGAGAATCCGAAAGTCTCCCGGCTGCATGCGGAAGTGGTCTCGATCGATGGCAAAGTGCTGTTGATCGACCGGAACTCGTCAAATGGCACGTACGTGAACGACCATAAGATCGACAAGCGGTTCCTGAAGGACGGCGACATCATCTATTTCGGCGGACGCAACGCGGTTGCGATCGCTTTCCACGCGTGAGGCTCTGAACGTGGCTGATAAGCGGTGTGAGAACGGGCATTTCATCGATGAGAGCTGGGATCTCTGTCCGTACTGCCCGGTGGATGATGCCGAGCCGGAAGTGCCGGTCGTCCGGCCAACGCGGTTCGGCGCGCAGGAGGGACAGCGTCCGGCTCCCATTCCCGTCGAGCCGCCGCGCCGCCCGACCGCCGTGCCCGCGCCGAAGACGATGGCGCGCGTGGACGCCGGTGTCGCATTCGAGTCCGAGCCGGCGGATCGAACAGTGGCCGTGCAGAAGCTCGACCCGACGGCACAACCGAAACGCTACGTCGTCGCCTGGCTGATCGGACTGAACGGAGCCGCGCGCGGCGAGTCGTTTCCCGTCCGCATCGGCCGCAACGTCCTCGGCCGCGACCGGCGCTCCGACGTCGTCGTCAACGACGATCAGGCTTCGTCGCATCATGCCGATCTCGTCTTTCGTCCCGAGGAGCGGCGCTTCATCCTCATGGACCACAACTCCACCAACGGAACGTACGTCAACGAGGCGGAGATCGAGCCGCGCCGCGATCTTGTGGCGAAAGACATCGTGCGCGTCGGCTCGCACAAATTCCTTTTCGTGCCTCTCTGCGAAGAAGGGTTCTACTGGGATGAAGAGGGTGTCCTGAAATGATCGGCAACGTCGTCGGCAACTACCGCATCGAGCGCGAGCTCGGCGAAGGTGGGATGAGCCACGTCTATGTCGGACGGACCGTCGCCCGCAGCGAGATTCTGCCCGAGGGATATGAAGTCGTGTTGAAGGTGATCAATGAAGAGCTGGCCGGCGAAGTGACGGCCCGGAAGCGCTTCGTCAAAGAAGCCCACATCCTCGAGAAGCTGCGGCATCGGTACATCACCCGTTTCTATGAGTTCATCAACAACGCCGACAGCGCCGTCCTGGTGATGGAGCTCGTCGAGGGAACTCCGGTCGACGTGCTGCTGACCGAGCGCGGCGCGTTGCCGATCGCCGATGCCATCGGAACCGCGCAGTGCCTGCTCGAAGCGCTCGTCTACGCGCACGGCAAAGGCATCGTCCACCGTGACATCAAACCGGCCAATCTGATCCGCGAAAACGCGGGCGTCGTGAAAGTCACCGACTTCGGCATTGCCAAGATCAAGGAAGGCGGCACCGGCGGCACGCAGACCGTGCTGACGAAATCCGGATTCCTCCTCGGCACGCCGCACTACATGTCGCCCGAACAGATCCGCGAGCCGAAAGACGCCGGAGCCAAGAGCGACGTCTACTCGACCGGCGTCGTTCTGTACGAGATGCTGACCGGCTCGCTGCCATTCAACAGCCGCTCGCTGCCGAAGCTGATCGACGCCATCTATCGCGGCGAAAAGCAGCCGCCGCGCGCGCTGCGGCCGGAGATCGACGCCGAGCTCGAGGCGATCGTGCTGCGGGCCATGCATCCGCGCATGGAGCAGCGCTACGAATCCGCGCGTGCGTTTTTCGAAGCGTTGGAAGAGTACAACCTCCGCCCCGGCTACACACCGACCGTCCGCCCGATGCCCGCGGCGCAAATGCCCGCCGGAAAGGCATCCGCTCCGCAACAGTGGCAGCTCGTGCATGTGAAGCCGGAGGCGAACGAAAAGCACTCGCTGCAGGGCGACAGCATCATGGTCGGCCGCGACCGTACTTGTTCCGTCGTACTCACCCATCCGGCCGTCTCCCGCCGGCATGCCCGTATCACGATGAACGGCGGGTCGTGCATGCTCGAAGATCTGAAGTCCGCCAACGGAACGTATGTCAACAACACGCGCGTCGAGAAAATCGCGCTGAAGCCGGGAGACGTCGTGCGATTCGGCGCCGATCCGGCGTGCAGTTATGTGTTGAGGAGCCAGTAGAACCCATGAGCCAAATCAACTGCCTTCGCTGCAAAAAGCCGATCGATATGGAACTGGAGCAGTGTCCCGCGTGCGGTGAGCGCGTGACGATGTTCCAGCGGACGTATTCGTCGAAGCTGCTCGACGGCAAGTACCAGATCCTCGACCGGCTCGGCGTCGGCGGCATGGGCGAGATCTTCAAAGTCCGTCACATCCACCTCAACGAGCTTCGCGTCATCAAGATCATGCGGCCCAACGTCGCCGCCGACGATCAGGGCATGCAGCGCTTCCTTCAGGAGGCGCGCACGTCGACGATGATCAAGCACAAGAATCTGGCGATGCTCTACGACTTCGCCCAGCTCGACGACGGCTCCTACTACATGGTGTGGGAGTTCATCGACGGCACGAACATCCAGAAGTGGATCGGGCAGAACGGGGCGATGCCGTCGCGCCTGGCTATCGAGATCTCGATCCAGGCGCTCAGCGGACTCGATCATCTCCACTCCATGGGCCTCATCCACCGTGACATCTCGCCCGAGAACATCATGCTGTCGCAGGACCATCACGGGAAGCTTCTGGTGAAGGTCATCGACTTCGGTATCGCCAAACAGCTCGCGGAAGGCGAAGGCGGACAGGGCCTCACGCAGACCGGCATGTTCCTCGGTAAGCTCAAATACGCTTCGCCCGAACAGGCCGGCTTCCTCAAGGAAGGCGAGCACCTCGATCCGCGCTCCGACCTCTACTCCTTCGGCATCGTCATGTACGAGATGCTGGCCGGCCGTGCGCCGTTCCAGGCCACCAACCCGCACGGCTACATCCTCAAACACGTCACCGAGAAACCGCTGCCGATTCACGAGATCAATCCGGCCGTGAAGGTGCCCGCGCAGGTCGAGTCGGTGATCATGCGCTCGCTCGAAAAGAATCGCGACAACCGCTACGCCACGGCCGCCGATTTCGAGCACGCGCTCGAAGCGATCCGCAACACCGTTCCCCCCGACGCCAAGTACGGCCTCGGCGAGCGGATGATCACGCTCTCCGGCGCGCAGACGCTGGCCGAGCTTCCAAAGTTCACGACCGGACCGGGCGGAACATTCAGCGGACAGCAAGCCACGCAGCAGACGATGACAGGCCAGCCGACGCAGGCCGGATCGATGCAGGCGCCGCGCACCGGTCCGACCGGCACGAAGATCGGCAGCGACGACGCGACCGTGATGGAGCGTAACCTCGGGCCGGCCGGCACGATGCCCGGCGCTCCCGGAACGCGCGCCGGCAGCGACGACGCGACGGTGATGGAGCGCTTCACGTCGCAGGCGGCACCGACCGCGGCGGAACAGAAGTGGAGCGGTGGAAACGCCGAAGCCACGATGATCGAGCGCCAGATCGCGCCGGGATCGCTCGCGCCGAAAAAGAGCAACACCGGAATGATGATTGGCATCGCAGCAGCGGTCGTGATCGTCCTCGGTGTTGCCGGGTTCTTCATCATGAGAAACAAGCAGAGCACCGCGCCGACCGCGGTTCCCAGCACCACGAGCGTTACCGCCACCGCGCCGCCAGCGTCTGCGCCGATTGCGGCAGGCCAGGGCGCGCTCCTGCTCTTCGCGTCACCATCGGGCGAACTGGAGACGATTCTCGACGACAAGGGCAAGTCAATCGACCTGACCGACGATAAGAAGGACATGCCAACGCGCATCGATCTCGAGCCGGGCCATTACACTGTCACAGTGGCCGGCCCCAACGGAACGAAGCAGACCGTGCCGGTCGATATCGAAGCGGGAAAGCGGAACCGGAAGGTAATCAAGATGGAGGATGTGAACTTCGACGAACTGGAAAAGGAAGTCGCGAAGCCATGAAAATTGCGCGCACCTTCACGATCGGATTGCTGGGGCTGTTGCTGGCCACTGCGGCGCTGGCGTCGTGGTACGACGACTACGACGCGGGCATCGCGGCCGTCGGCAAAGGCCAATGGTCCACCGTGATTCAGAAGATGACCGCGGCAATCAATGGCCATCCGAAGGAAAGCGATCACGAGCGCACCTACGGCGCGATCTTCATCACCTATCACCCTTACTACTATCGCGGTGTTGCCTATCTGAATACCGGCAAGTACGAACAGGCGATCACCGACTTCGAGAAGACCAGCGGACCCGGCGAAGCCGACCTCGGCCCGCTGGGCGATCTGATGCGGCGCGCGAAATCAAAACTCGAAGCGGCAAACACGCCCGAGCCGCAACCGCAACCCCAGTCTGTCGCACCCCAGCCGCGCGTTGTGCCGGCGCCCGTCCCGACGCCCGTGCAACCGGCAGTTCCATCGATCGATCCCGCGCTGCGTCAACAGGCAGCGGCGGCAATCAATCAGGCAAGAACGCGACTCGGAGCCGCGCAGCAGAGGAAAGCGGGGAACACACCGCAGTACACCCAAGCAACGCAACTGCTGACCGATGCGTTGACACGAAGCGCCAACCCGCGATCGAACGAAGATCTGACCAATGCGATCGGTGCCGCACAAAACGCCGCGCAGATCGCCGACCTCGCGCCCGCTCCCGGCGCTCCTATTCCGCCGCCCGTAACCATTCCCACGCGTCCCGCGCAAGCCAGCGCGGCCGTGCTCGCCGACCCGACGCGCCGCGTGCGCGACGCGCTGGAAAGCTACTTCCGTGGTGAGTTCGACGACTCGTCGGTGAAGTTTAAGACGCTCTCCCAGGAGATGCCGAAAAACGCCTGGATCTGGGCCTTCCTCGGCGCCTCGCAATACTCCCAATACGCCTTCGAAGCCGACGACACCTACAAGCGCGACGCCATGGAGTCGTTCCGCAAAGCCAAGCAGCTCAAGCGCTGGAACGGCGGCCTCTCCGCGAAGTACTTCTCGAAGCGGATTCGGAAGGTATTCGAAAGCGCGGGGTAGCCAGGAGTTGAACCACACGAGAGGGAGAACAACATGCGCAAACAGATCGTGGTTGCTTTCATTGCGGCAACGGCCGCGTTGTGTTCGTTCGGGTGCACGACCAACACAGTTACGCTGTCATATGTCGGCGCCGGTACTGCGAAACCAGCCGTCGCGCCGGCCGTTCACGTTTCCGTTGGGGACTTTAGCGATAACCGACATGAGCCTTCTCAGTGGATTGGTGCGATTCGAGGTGGGTATGGAAACCCACTCAAGAAACTGGAAACTGACAAACCAGTCGCCGAACTGGTCAAGGAAGCCTTTCGCCAAGCGCTGATTGCACGTGGTCTCTACGCTAGCGACGGTCAGGTCGTTGTATCGGGGTGGATCGATAGACTTGACGGCGACCAATACGCCCGGAAAGAGGCCACGGTTCAACTTCACGTTTCTGTGGCCGATCGGACCACGAAGCGCGAGATCCTGAGTCGTCCTGCCTCCTCGAACCAAGTGGAAGGATCAATGGTCACGATGAAAGCCGGCGTTTTCGGTTCGGTGGAGATTCTTCGCTCGCTGATCGAGCGTGTTCTCTCGAACGCGGTCGACAGTTTCGTGGATAACAGCGCATTCCGAGAAGTACTTCTCGTGTCTGGCACACCAGAAAAGCCGGAGCGGCGCTAGCCTCAAAGAGACTATCCCCGTCGGCATGCCCTTGATCGATCTGACGTCGAATGGACCTGACCCCATTTTGAACGTACGCGGCAAGTGCGGCAGCGTTCGCATTTTCGAGATACGTTCGAAGACGGCGTCCTGACGATGGCCCTTGGCCATGAGATCAATTCTGGTTCATGGAATGGGGCGTTCTCCGCTCTCGCAGCTTGTGCTTGCGAGGCGGCTTCGCTCCGCCGGTATTCGCGTCCATCTATTCGGATACTCGACTCTCAGACCCTTTGCCACCTCGTTGAAGCGGTTGGTAGATAGAGTCAACGCGCTCGAGGGTGACGAACCGTTCATCCTGGTCGGGCATTCGCTCGGCTGTGTCCTCATTCGAGCGTCGCTACGTCATCTCGTACGGCAGCCTTCGGCGTGTTTTCTGATGGCTCCTCCGAACAGAGTCCCGCGAGCGGCGCGTTTCTTCGGCAGGAATCCCTTGTATCGCCTCCTCACGCGTGACGCCGGTCAACTGCTTTCCGACGAAGCGTTCATGGCGGCGCTTCCGATCCCCGCCGAGCCTGTGAGGGTTTACGCGGGCACTGCGGGGCATACGGGCATGCGATCGCCTTTTCAGAATGAGGTTAACGACGGCATTCTCAGCGTCTCAGAGACGGTTTTGTCGCGAACGAATGTCCCTGTGCTTGTCCCGGCACTGCACACGTTCATCATGAACTCTGAGATCGTGGCAAACGACATCGTGTCCACCGTGGAGTCGCTGAGCGTCGCGGCCGCTGGTTCGTAGGCCGAGGTCTCGCAGCTCTGGCGTCGTCTCAAACCATTGGAGCTATCAGGCCGGATCCAACCACCGAGGCGGGACGCCCCGATGGCCGCGGTCGAGACGACCGCACTCCTCAGCGCTGCGAAAAATGCACTTCGTTAAAGGAGTGCGGTCGTCTCGACCGCGGGCACTCGGGCGTCCTCGCCCGAGTGCGGTCAGGGCGGAGGTCG
>OLLN01000035.1_pt1 | contig 23510 bp, 19 predicted proteins | sample 1604281 | NCBI WGS metagenome assembly OLLN01 (sample SAMEA104055716, study PRJEB20765) | soil metagenome | biome: Arctic tundra; feature: Polygonal ground; material: soil | place: USA | collected 2011-09 | depth 0-0.5 m | reverse complement strand
GAGCCGATCGAACGGCTCGTGCATCGGATCGCGAATCGAGAAAGCGGCAACGTAACGGGCGACGAGCGGCGCGAGTAGAGGTTGCACTACCTTCGATGCCGCGCCTCTTCCACCATCAGACAGCGGTCCTGCACCACCTTGATCCCTGCCTCGGCCAGTCTCTGCGCGGCTTCGTCGTTGCGGATGCCGAGCTGGAACCACACGCTCTTCGGCTTTGCCGCGAGGATGTCGTCGACATGCGCCGGGATGTCGGATGGCTTGCGGAAGACGTTGACCATGTCGATCGGACGGCCGATCGCGGCGAGCGTTCGAACGACTGGCACGCCGAGGATCTCGGTGACTTCGGGGTAGTAAACGGGAACGGGGATGATCTCGTAGCCGGCCTTTGCCATGTGGGCGGGGACGTAATGGCCTGCCTGCCCTGCGTGTGACTCCGGTTTGATGCCCAGCACGGCGATCGTTTTTGTGTCGCGCAGCAGCGCGTTGATGCCTTCGTTGTCGTCAATCAGGTTCGTTTTCCACTCTGTCATGGTGGCGGAGGGTAGCAAAAAGCGCGCAACCGCAGCGCGGTGATAGGATCGAGTTACACGGAATAACCTCTAGCGGCGTCTCCTTCTTACGCGACAAGTCCAAATAACAAGCGAGGTCTATCGTCGGATGAAACGTGCAGCTCTGACCGTGCTTCTGTTCGTTGTTCCGTTCACCGCGTTCGCCTCCTCGGCGCCGACGCAGGCCGTCATCGTGACGATGAAGCAAAGCGGCCGCCTGACCGTCAAGTCGCTTGCGGTGAATCTCGATCCAAGCCTTTCGGACGCCGAGCGCGACGTTCGCGACCTGCCCATCATTCACGGCTTCGCGGCCAACCTCACCGCCGGCGAGATTGCTTCGCTCAAAGCGTCGGGCAAGGTCATCTCGATCGATCCGGACCTCGAGCGCCACGCTTTCGCCGACTCCGTCAGCGTGGGCCAGCAGACCACACCCTACGGAGTGACGGACATCGATGCGCCGCCAGTGTGGCCGGTCACGCGCGGCAGGTCGCTGTCGAACGGTCCGGCTATTCACGTGGCCATCATCGACACCGGCATCGACTACAACTATTCCGAGCTCGCTGCGGCTTTCAAGGCCGGCTTCAACTACATCAACCGAACCCCCGATCCTCTCGACGATAACGGCCACGGCACCCACGTCGCCGGGACCATCGCCGCGGCGAATGACGGCGCCGGGGTCGTCGGCATCGCGTCGGATGTCGACATCTATTCGCTCAAAGTGCTCGACACCTGCGGCGGCGGCTTTACCAGCGACATCATCCAGGCGCTCCAGTGGGTTGAGGATAAGAAAAAAGAGATCGGCGGAAACTGGATCATCAATCTCTCGCTCGGTTCCGACACGGCGTCCACGCCGGAACAGACTGCGTTCGACGCCGCAAGCAACGCAGGCATCCTCATCTTTGCCGCGGCCGGAAACAGTTACGATGGGACCGACGGACTGTCGTATCCGGCCGGATATCCATCGGTCGTTTCGGTAGGCGCGGTCGACTCCAACAATGTCATCGCCTACTTCTCGCAGCGAGGTGCCGATCTCAAGCTCGTCGCGCCGGGTGTGAACGTGATTTCCACGTTCCTAAACGGCCGCGTGGCGACGGACGATGGCCGGAAGATTCCGGCGACTTTTGCCGACGGCACGCTGAGCAGCGGCGACGCCGCATGCCTGTCCAAAGGCCCGCTCACCGCCAGGTTTGTATCCGGCGGCACCGGCAACGTGACGGAAATCCCTGCCAGCGTCAGTGGAAAGATCGCGCTGATCGAACGCGGTGGTACCGATCCGACCGGTACAGGTCTCACGTTCCTGGCGAAAACACGCAACGCTCTGGCCAAGGGCGCAATCGGCGTCGTGGTTTATAGCAATGCAAACCCGGTCGTCACACCCGGCTTCAACGACTTGACAAATACGGACGTGACCGCCCTTCCTCCCATGGCGCTGATCGAGCGCGCGGACGGTCTGGCTCTGCTGGCCACACCGAATGTGACGTTGACCATGAGCTTCGACAGTCACGGCCTCACCGAGCTCTTTGCGCTCCTGAACGGCACTTCGATGGCGTCCCCGCATGCTGTCGGAGCGGCGGCTCTCGTGTGGGCGGTCTCACCAAACTCCACAGCGACGAACGTCGCCACGGCGCTCGAACAAACTGCGAAAGATCTCGGCACTGCTGGACAAGACACAACCTATGGCTATGGTCTCGTAGACGCCCTCGCCGCAGCAAAGCAACTCAACCCGGCAGCATTCGCGCCGGCGCCGGTGAAGGGTCGCCTGCCGGGCCGGCGTGGTCACTAACGTATTCGCTTTTCCACTTCCCGACGCGACGGCTTCGGGCGCCACGTTTTGCTGTGGCCATCTCCGTTGCCGGAAACAATCGGGTTTTCGGTCGAACGTCACCGTCCCGACTCCGGCCCCTGCACTTTCCCTTTGATAGAATTCGTTCTCGCCCTTCGATCCAGACAACCATACACACGGGAGCAATCCATGAAACGAATCATCTTCGCTGCACTCATTCTCACCTTCGTTACCGGCGGCGCGTTCTCCGCACCAAAGTCGAAGAAGGCGACGGCGTTGAAACAACCTTCCGCGAAACAAGCAGTCGTCAGCTCCGTGCCCCTGAGCTCGCTCTTTCCGGTAGCCACTGAAGAGAGCGCCGTCGTCGAGGCAAAGGGAATGGTCTCGATGGCGGCGCCGAACCATGAGGTCGTCATCGTCCGCATCAACGCAGACGGCACTCGATCGCATGCGTGCGTCGACAACGAGACCGCCGCCCGCGCTTTCATGGCAAATCAGAAGAACGCTGCGGCAACGGCAGCTAAACAGGCGCAGTGATCATGAAAAAACTCACCGTCCTCATCGTATTCATCACGACGTCACTCCTTCTTGCGGCGACGCAGGCCTTCGCCGGCGCTCACATCGTCATCCGCAACACGAACGCCGCGGGCGTCGGATTCAACGACGCTACTGCGGTTGCTCCGCTGCCCGGCAATTCCGGAACGACGATCGGCCAGCAGCGCCTGATCGTTTTTCAGCGTGCCGCTGCCATCTGGGGCTCGCTGCTCGAATCCAAAGTGGACATTCTCGTCGACGCCAGCTTCGCCAGCCTCGATTGCACCGCGAACTCCGCTGTCCTCGGTCAGGCCAGCGCTTCCACGATCATTCGCAACTTCGATAGCGCTCCGCAACAAAACGTCTGGTATCCGGCTGCTCTGGCCGACGCGATCGCAGGCAAAGATCTCGTCAACCCAACGAAACCGATTACCGACCCGACGAGCAAGGCTCACATCGTCGCGCAATTCAATAGTCAGCTCGACTCGCCCTCTTGTCTCAGCGGCAGCCTCGCCTGGTATTACGGCACCGACGGCAATCATGGCGCAAAGGAAGACCTTCTCGTCGTCCTCCTGCACGAGCTAGGGCATGGTCTCGGCTTCATCGGCGTCACCAACGGCACTACGGGCACCATGAGCAGCAACTTTCCCAGCGTCTTCGAACAGCACATGTTTGATTCGACGGCCGGACTTCATTGGAATCAGATGACCAACGTGCAGAGGATTACATCGTCAACCAACGATCAGAACGTCGTGTGGGATGGCACCTCGACGACCGCGGCTGCGCTCAAATTCCTGGGCGGCACGCCGACGCTCCGCATCAGCGCACCAGCGTCCCTGGTCAAAACCTATCAGATCAACACTGCGGCGTTCGGCCCTCACCTAACCGTCGCCGGTGTCAATGGAACCGTAGCCGCGACGCAGCCAATCGACGGCTGCGCGGCAATCACGAATGGCGGCTCGATCAGCGGGCGCATCGCCTTGATCGACCGCGGCACCTGCAATTTCACCGTGAAAGTGAAGAACGCGCAGCTCGTCGGCGCCACAGCCGTGATCATCGCCGACAACGTCGTCGCCAGCATCCCGCCGCTGGGAGGCACGGACGACACGATCTCGATTCCCACCATCGGCGTCAGCCAAGCGGACGGTGCGGCTATTCGCGCGGCGCTCGGCTCAAACGTAACGGCACTCATCTTCGCCGACTCCTCCCTTCTCGCCGGCGCCGATACTTCCGGTCATCCGAAGCTCTACGTTCCGCTGACATTCGCTGACGGATCGTCGATGTACCACTTCGACGTTTCGGCCTCGCCGAACCTGCTGATGGAGCCGAATATCAGCTCCGACCTTCCGTCCAACTCGGTCGATCTCACACTCAACGAGATGCTCGACATCGGCTGGACGATGGCCGCGCCGGCGCCGTCGCCGACCGGTCGACAGCCGGGACGGAGAGGACACTAGACAGCGCTGGTGAGGTCGCTGGGTTCCGCGGTCTCGAATCGGGGTGTGCCCGCGAGACCGCGAGACCTCCGAAACCGCGGAACCGCTTTGCGGAGCTAGAATACGCGCCCTGCTGCGTGGAGCTTCCTCCGCGCGCAATCACCTTCTAACGGAGAACGAAGCTCATGCGCATCGGTGTACCGACTGAGATCAAGAACAACGAATATCGCGTAGGGATGACGCCCTCGGGGGCGCAGGACCTGACCTCGGACGGTCACAAGGTATACGTGCAATCAGGCGCCGGCGCCGGCAGCGGTTTTGCCGACGGCGAATATGCCGCCGCGGGCGCCACCATCCTCTCCACTGCCGACGAAGTTTACGAACAGGCCGAGATGATCGTGAAGGTGAAGGAACCGATCGATGCCGACCTTGCCCGGCTCAAAGACGGACAACTGCTCTTCACCTATCTTCATCTCGCCCCGGTTCCCGATCTCACCGCGGCATTGTTGAAAAAGAAAATCACCGGCATCGCCTACGAGACGATCACCGACGATCGCAAACGCACGCTGCCGCTGCTGACACCGATGTCCGAGGTGGCCGGGCGCATGTCGGTGCACGTGGGAGCCTACTACCTGCACAAGCCCAACAACGGACGCGGCGTCCTGCTCGGCGGTGTGCCGGGAACGCTGCCCAGCGACGTCGTGATCATCGGCGGAGGCGTCGTCGGAACCAACGCCGCGAAGATGGCCGTCGGGCTCGGCGCACGCGTCACGATTCTCGACACGAACCTCGACCGCCTTCGCCAGCTCGACGACATCTTCCGCGGGGCCGTGCAGACCCTGGCGTCGAACAAGGCGCATCTCACCGATGCCTGCCGCCACGCTGATCTTCTCATCGGCGGCGTGCTCATTCCTGGCGCATCCGCACCGAAGCTCGTCACGCGGGCCATGGTCAGCGAAATGAAGAAAGGCTCCGTCATCGTCGACGTTGCCATCGACCAGGGCGGCTGCGTCGAAACAGCGCACGCGACAACGCACTCCGATCCCGTCTACGAAGTCGACGGAGTCATTCACTACTGCGTGGCGAATATGCCGGGCGCCGTGCCGCGCACCTCGACGATTGCATTGACCAACGCCACGCTGCCGTACACCCGCAGGATTGCGTCGCTTGGTTTCAAGAAAGCGATCGCCGACGCTGGACTCGCAGAAGGCGTCAATGTTTATGACGGAAAAATCACTTATGAAGCCGTGGCTAATTCACAGGGCCGCGAGTACGTATCACTCGGCAAATTGCTGTAATCTAAGGACGTGATGCGACGAATTGTTTTTCTTCCTGCCATTTTTCTCATTCTCACGTTCGTACCCGCTCTCCAGGCCGCTAATCCCATATGGATCATCGCTGCAGGAACCGGCAATATCGCGGACCTCACAGTCTCGAAGAACGGCCCGGTCAACTCTGGACCCGACACCGATGTCTCGTTTGACGTCACGATCGTCAACAACGGACCTGATGACGCGCTGACCGTTTCGCTCAGCGACCCGCTCCCGTCGACCACGGTCGGGTTGACGACCTACTCGATGACGTTCGTCTCGCGTACTCAGAATACCCCCCCAGCGTTCTCCTGCACGGATCCCGGCATCGGCAACCCGGGGACGATCAAATGCACGATCGCCACACTGCCGGCCGGAGCCAGCGCGAACTTCACGTTCGTGGCCCACATCCCGCCGGGTACGCCGCCGGGAACCACGTTCACGAATGTCGCGACGGCGTCCGCCAGCGGAAGCAGCGATCCGAATTCCGAGAACGACTCGGGCGTAACGTCCGTGACGGTTCCGGGCACGGACGCCGACCTCGGGGTCATCAAGAACGGCCCCAGCGCAGCCGCGCCCAACACCGACGTCTCCTATGACATCACCATCACGAACGGCGGACCGTCGGCCGCCTCATCGGCGTCGCTCACGGACACTCTTCCCGGCACGATGACGTTCGTTTCGATCACCCAGAACAGCGGACCGGCGTTTATTTGCTCAAGCGGCCCTCCCATCACCTGCTCGATCGCCTCGCTGCCCGCCGGCGCCTCGGCAAACTTCACACTCGTCGGACATATCCCGTCCGGCACGGCTCAGGGCGCCGCCTTCAACAACACAGCGACCGTCTCGTCGTCAGCGACAGACACCAACCCGGACAACAATTCGTCGACGACGTTTCTCAACGTCTCCAGCGTCGACCTCTCGGTAACCAAGAGCGGACCCGCGACGGTCACCGCCGGCCAGAACATCACGTACAACCTGACGTTTGCCAACGGTGGGCCGAACGCAGCCGACAACGCCCGTTTCGAGGACGATCCGCCCTCCTCAACGACGTTCGTCTCCCTCACCCTGACCGGCGGCAACGCGACGCCGGCATGCAGCACGCCCTCCGTTGGCGGCCAGGGCCCGATCATCTGCACATCCTCCCCCAGCCTCGCGTCGGGCGGCAACGCGGCGTACACGCTGGTCCTAAACGTCCTTCCCAGCACACCCGACGGCAGCACTATCACCAACACGATTGCCACGAGCAGCGACAGCTTCGACCCCAACAACGGGAACAACAACGCGTCGAGCTCGGCGACGGTCAGCGGCATCACCGACGTCGCCGTGACCAAGTCAGGGCCAGCTTCCGCCGTCGCAGGCAACAACATCTCGTATTCGATCACGGTCACGAACAACGGGCCCTCTCCAGCGACGAATACGCAGCTCAGCGATGTGCTCGCGGCCGGAAACACGTTCGTCTCGCTCACGCCGAACAGCGGTCCCTCCTCCATCTGCAGCACGCCGACGGTCGGCACAAACGGCACCGTCACGTGCACGTGGGCCTCGCTCGCCAACGGCGCCACGGCGACGTTCACGCTCGTGGTCAAGACATCGAGCAGTGCGACCGGCTCCGTGTCGAACACCGCGACCGTCTCGACATCCACAAACGATACGAACAGCGGAAACAATACCTCGACGGCGACTACGACACTGTCGGCCAGCGCCGATGTCTCCGTAACGAAGACAGGACCAACCACGGCCGTCCAGAACCAGGATGTCAGCTACACGATCATCGTCACGAACAACGGACCGAGCGATGCGCAGACCGTGACGCTGTCCGATCCGCTTCCTGCCACCACGACCTTCGTGTCGAACACGCAGAACAGCGGTCCGGCATTCAATTGCATCAATCCTTCGGTCGGTTCGGGCGGTACCGTCTCGTGCTCGATCGCGACACTGGCCGGCGGCGCATCGGCGACCTTCACGCTGGTCGTTCACACGACGATCTCCACGCCGGCCGGTCCGATGAGCAACACGGCGACCGTCAGCTCAGCATCGCCATCCGATCCGAATCCGGGGAACAACTCGTCCACGGCAACGACAGGCGTCTCGCTGGTCGACCTGGCCATCACCAAGACGCCGCCGCCGCCGCTCTACGGCACCGGCTTGCCGCTCACCTGGACCATCGTCGTGACCAACACCAGCGCAACACCCGCGACGGCAGTTTCGGTCACGGATGTGCTACCGGCCGGAACGACGTTCACCGGCTCGACGCCCGCGGGCGCCTGCACCGGCACGACGACGATCACATGCACCGCGGCGACCCTGAACGGCGGCGCATCGGTGACGTTCACGATCACCGTCACTCTGCCATCGACACCCGGGCCGGTCACGAACACTGCCACCGTAACGAGCGCGACGACCGACGCGAATCTGGCCAACAACACCGCCACATCGACCATCACGGTGATCCCGGCAGCAAACATTCCGGCGATCTCGCCGCTCGCGCTTCTCATGCTTTGCATCGCCCTAGCCGCGGCAGGCGCGATCACGCAACGACACTAACGTTTTAGACATTCGCTCAAAACACGGCGCCATCCGCAAGGGTGGCGCCGTTCAGAGTCAATGGACAATTGACAATGGACAACGGAACGGGGATCAGACTTGCTAACCTCTGATCTCTCATGCGCTGACCGCCGCCACCTGTCAATTGTCAATTCTCAATTGTCCATTGCCTTCAACGCTACAGCTTTGTAACCGTAGCAAGTCCCGCATCTGTTGGAATCCACTTCGGTAATGCTCAAACAAACACTCGTCCTGACTACGGTCCTTTTTCTCGCCGCGTGCGCGAGCGTGCGTGACATCGAGACCGTCACCAATCCTTCCGTTCACGGCGTCGGGTCTCCCGTTGCTCCTTCCACGCAATGGACCCCTCCGGCGAAGGCGGTGCCCCCGCCGGTACCACCGCCGAACGATCTCGCCCTTCCGCCGGCCGGCGCGCCGCTGGAGTTGGCGCAGATCGTCGGTCTGGCGCTGTCGAACAATCCGCTGACGAGGACGACCTGGCTCAACGCGCGCGTCTCCGAGGCGAACCTCGGCAGCGTGCGTGCGGCGTATCTTCCAACCGTCGACCTCGGTGCTTCGCTGACGCGCGCACGCAGCACGACCGGCACCGCCACCACGCTCACGGCGCCGAGTTTGTCGCTCGACTATCTCCTCTTCGATTTCGGAGGGCGCAACGCAGAGACCGAGGCGGCGCGGCAGACGCTCATCGCTGCGGACTACACGCACAACCAGGCCATCCAGGACGTCATCCTCCGCGTCGAGCAGGCCTACTACGACTATCTCGATGCGAAGGCGCTACTCACCGCCCAGGCCTCGACGATCAAGGAGCGGCAGACCAGCCTCGATTCGGCGGAGGCCAGGCATCGCGCCGGCGTCGCAACGATCGCAGATGAGCTGCAGGCCAGGACTGCCTTCTCGCAAGCGCAACTGACGTACGAAACAATCGACGGGAACCTTCACAAGCTGCGCGGCACCATCGCCACGACGATGGGACTCCCGACGACGACGCCGTTCGAAGCCGGCGAGCTTCCTCTCGACATTCCCACGCAGCAGGTCAGCGATGCAGCCGACGCGCTGATCGCGAACGCGGTCACCGAGCGGCCCGATCTCGCGGCCGCGCGGGCCGCAGTCGAACAGGCGCGCGCGCGCGTCAAAGTCGTGCGGTCGCAGGGATTGCCGACGCTGGGCCTCGGTGCCAGCGCCGCGCCGGTTTTCGCGAATGGGCTGCAACGGCAGATAACGCCGTACTCGGCAGGTGTTTCGCTTCGCTTCCCGCTCTTCACAGGCTTTCGCAACACGTACGACATCCGTGCGGCTGAGCTCGAGACAAAACTCGCCTCCGAGAACGCGCGCGGTCTCGAACAGCAGATCGGCCTGCAGGTATGGACGAGCTACTACGATCTGCAGACGGCGGTGAAGAGATTAGCGACCAGCCGCAGTCTTCTCCGCGATGCGCAGGAGTCCGTCGACGTCGCTCTCGGCCGGTACCGCGCCGGCATCGGAAACATCCTCGACCTCCTCACCGCCGAGGCTGCCCTGGAAAATGCACGGGCAGAGGAAGTTCAGGCGCGCGCGGATTGGTTCCTCACAGTTGCACAGCTTGCACACGACACGGGCACGCTCACACCGACGGGCGCGCCTCAAGGAAAATGACCACGATGATTCCAATGAAGTTGACCGGCCTCCGTGCCATCACCGGGGCCGCGATCGTGGCCACCCTCCTCGGCTGCAGCGAGGAAAAAAAGAAACAGGTAGATGAACGCGTCCCCGTCACCGTTGCCCTCGCTGAACAGCGAGACATCCCGGTGGACGTGCGCGTCATCGGCAGCGTGCAACCGATTTCCAGCGTGGCCGTCCGCGCGCTCGTAGCCGGGCAGCTCGAGCGCGTCTGGTTTCGCGAGGGCGACGACGTCCGCAAAGGCCAGCGCCTTTTCACCATCGATCAGAGGCCGTATCAGTCCACGCTGGCTCAGGCCGAAGCGAACCTGGTCCGCGATCAGGCGCAGGCGAAGAATGCCGACGCCGAAGCCACACGCTACGCGGAGCTCGTGAAAAAGGACTACGTCACGCGCGAGGAGTATGACAAGTTCGTGTCAGGCGCCGAGGCGGCCCGCGCGGTCGTCGCGGCGGATCGGGCTGCGGCCGAGAACGCTCGTCTCCAACTCGCCTACTGCGACATCCGCTCGCCGCTGGATGGCCGGACCGGCAGCCTGCAGGTGCAGGCCGGCAATCTCGTCAAAGCGAACGACACGACGCCGCTGGTCGCGATCAACCAGATCACGCCGGTGTACGTCACTTTCTCCGTTCCCGAATCACAACTTGGCGACGTGCGCGCCCGAGGACTCGGCAATGTGCCCGTGTCCGCTTCGCCGCAACAGGGCGGCGGCGCGGTTCAAAATGGCAAGCTGACGTTCATCGACAACGCCGTCGACGCGCAGACAGGAACGATCACGCTCAAAGCGACGTTCACGAACGAAGGCCGGGTGCTCTGGCCCGGCGAGTTCGTGAACGTAGCCATGACCCTGTCGAACCGGCGCAACGCCACGGTCGTGCCCGTGCAAGCCGTGCAGAACGGCCAGAAAGGGCAGTACGTCTATGTCGTCACCGAGGGCAACGGAATCCAGATGCGTCCCGTCACCGTCATTCAGCAGGTTGATAACCAGGCCGTCATCGGAAAGGGCGTAAATCCCGGCGACACCGTCGTCACCGACGGCCAGATCCGACTGACACCAAAGAGCAAAGTGGAAGTGAAGAAGTCATTGTGAATTGATCCCGAGCAACCAACACCATGAACATCGCCGCCATCTTCATCCGCCGTCCCGTCATGACGACGTTGGTCATGCTCGCAATCGTCCTGTTCGGAATCATGGCCTATCGGCAGTTGCCGGTCAGCGATCTGCCGAACGTCGACTTCCCGACGATCAATGTGAACGCATCGCTCCCTGGAGCGAGCCCAGAAACCATGGCCGCTTCAGTGGCCACGCCGCTGGAGCGGCAGTTCTCGACGATCGCCGGCCTCGACTCCATGGTCTCGTCGTCATCGCTTGGATCGACGTCCATCACCCTCCAGTTCGCTCTCAACCGTAATCTCGACGCCGCTGCCCAGGACGTGCAGGCTGCCATCGCTGCCGCCGGGCGGCAGTTGCCACCCAACATGCCGGCGCCGCCGTCGTACAACAAGGTCAACCCCGCCGATACGCCTGTCCTTTACCTGGCTATCACGTCTGAAAGCATGCCGTTGTATCAGCTCGACGAATACGCCGAGACGATGATGGCGCTCCGCATCTCCGCGATCGAAGGTGTGGCGCAGGTCCAGGTCTACGGCGCGCAAAAGTACGCCGTTCGCACGCAGCTCGACCCGCGCCAGCTCGCCACACGCGGTGTTGGCATCGACGAGGTGGCGAACGCCATCCGCAACAACAACGTAAACCTGCCCGGCGGCGTGCTCACAGGACCCTTCACGAATTACACGGTGCAGGCGAACGGGCAGCTCTACAAGGCCGCCGACTACGCCAAGATCATCGTCGCCTACCGCAACGGCCGGCCGGTGCGCCTCGGCGAGCTGGGCAACGTGCTAGACGACGTCGAGAACAACCAGACCATGGCCTGGTTCCGCGGAAAGCCCGGCTTCATCCTGGCAGTTCAGAAGCAGCCGGGAACGAATGCCGTCGAGGTCTCCGACCGTGTTCGCGCGCTTCTGCCTTTGTTCCGCAGCCAGATCCCCGCTTCCGTCGATCTGCAGGTGCATCGCGACCGCGCCGATTCCATCCGCGCCTCGGTCAATGACGTGAAGTTCACGCTGCTCCTTACCCTCTTCCTCGTCATCCTGGTGATCTTCCTCTTCCTGCGAAACGTCTCGGCCACGATCATTCCCAGTCTGGCGCTGCCGCTTTCCATCGTCGGCACCTTCGCCGTGATGTATCTGTTCGACTACTCCCTCGACAACCTCTCGCTGATGGCGCTCACGCTCTCCGTCGGCTTCGTTGTCGACGATGCCATCGTCATGCTTGAAAACATCGTCCGGCACATGGAGATGGGCGAGAAGCCGATGGAGGCCGCGCTGAACGGCTCGAAGGAGATCGGCTTCACGATCATCTCGATGACGATCTCGCTGACTGCCGTCTTCATCCCCATCCTCTTCATGGGCGGCATCCTCGGACGGCTCTTCCACGAGTTCGCCGTGACGATCGGATCAGCGATCCTCGTTTCCGGTTTCGTCTCGCTCACGCTCACGCCCCTGCTGAGCGCGAAGTTCCTCCGAGCGCACAAAGAGGAGAAGCACGGCAAGTTCTACCAGGCTACGGAAAAGATGTTCGATGGCATGCTCTCGCTCTACGAAAGAGGCCTGCGCTTTGCGCTGCGCCAGCGCGCCATGACCTTGATTGTGTCGCTGGCCATCCTCGCCGCGACGGTCTGGCTCTTCATTGTCATTCCGAAGGGATTCATTCCGAGCGAAGACCAGAACGAAGTGCGCATCAGCCTCGAGGCAGCGCAGGGAACATCGTTTCCCGAGCTCGTGCGGCACCAGCGCATGGCCATGGACATCGTGAACAAAGACCCGCGCGTGGCGGCGTTCTTTTCGTTCGTCGGCCGCGGCGGCGCCAACAACAGCAGCGTCATCTCCCTGCGCCTCGTCCCGAAAGGGGAGCGCAAGGCCTCGATCGACGATGTGATGAACGATTTGCGCCCGAAGCTGAACGCCATCCCCGGCTTCCGCGTCTCGCTGCAGAACCCTCCACCGATCCGCCTCGGCGGACGGCAGTCGAACTCGCAGTATCAGTACACGCTGCAGTCCGCGGACACGGCAACGCTCTACGACGCCTCGCAAAAGATGATGCAGAAGATGCAAACGCTGCCCGGATTCGTCGACGTGAGCAGCGATCTCTTCCTGCGCAATCCGACCGTAAACGTGGAGATCAACCGCGACCGCGCGGCAACGCTCGGCCTCACGCCGAACCAGGTCGAAGACGCGCTCTACTCCTCGTATGCGACGAGACAGGTGTCGCAGATCTACGCGCCCAACAACACGTACCAGGTCATCATGGAGCTCGATCCCGAGTACATGAAGAACCCCCAGGCGCTGTCGATGCTGTACGTCCGCTCCATCTCGGGTGAACTCGTGCCGCTCGACGCCGTGGCGAAACTCATCCCGACGGTTGGTCCGCTCGCGGTCAATCACTCCGGCCAGGCGCCGTCCGTGACGCTGTCATTCAACCTCAAACCCGGAACGTCGCTCGGCGCCGCCGTGAGCGAGGTCAACGACGCTGCCAAGATCACGCTGCCGGCAAACGTCACCACGTCCTTCCAGGGCACCGCACAAGCCTTCCAGTCATCGATGCAGGGACTCGGTCTGCTGCTTCTCATCGCCGTCGCCGTCATCTACATGGTGCTCGGCATCCTCTACGAAAGCTTCATCCATCCGCTGACGATTCTCTCGGCGCTTCCCTTTGCCGGGTTCGGCGCGCTCCTGACGCTGCTCGTCTTCAAGGTCGATCTGTCGATCTACGCCTTCGTCGGCATCATCATGCTCGTCGGCCTCGTCAAGAAGAACGGCATCATGATGGTCGACTTCGCGCTCGAAGCGCAGAAGCAGGGAAAGAGCTCCGTCGACGCCATCTACGAAGCATGTGTCGTTCGCTTCCGCCCGATCATGATGACGACGATGGCCGCGCTGATGGGCACGATCCCGATCGCGCTCGGCTTCGGTGCGGGCGCCGAATCACGCCGTCCGCTCGGTCTGGCCGTCGTCGGCGGACTTCTTTTCTCGCAGACGCTGACTCTCTTCGTGACGCCCGTCTTCTACGTCTACATGGACAAGCTGCGCAAGAAACCCAGCGGCGAAGTCCCCAGCGATGGCACAACGATCGAAGACGAGTTTGCTGCGCTCACGCCCGTTGAAGAACAGCCGGTGGGCGTGATGTTCAACACAGTCAAACCGGAACCTGCGCTATAAACGTCGGTAGTTCATGCGCAATCAACTCGCAGTCCTGGCCTTCTGCGCCGCCGTCCTCACGGCCGCAACCGCGGAAGCACAGAGCGCGGACCTCGTGATCTCCAAGAGCGGCACCGAATCCGCGTCGGCCGGCGACACGATCGGGTACTCGATCTTCGTTTTCAATAACGGCCCTGATGCAGCGTCGAATGTGACGGTGTCCGATCCGCTGCCAGCCGGCACCACCTTCGTCTCCATTGACGCCTCGGACGGCACATTCACTTGCAATCCGCCCGCTGCGGGATCCGGCGGAACGGTTACCTGTTCCGCCGCGACAATGCCCGTAGAAGGAACAGTCCGCTTCACACTATCCGTGAAGACATCGTCCGCTGCACCCAGCGGCTCGATCGTCAACACCGCCACGATCACCTCCCCTACACCCGATCCAAACACGTCGGACAACAGCAGCAGCGCCTCCACCGGCATCGTCGGCTCGTCGGCTGCCTCCGCGGATCTCTCGATCGACTCGATGGATCGAGCGACAGCCGTCAGCGCGGGTGCGACGGCGAGTTTTCAGGTCGCCATCTCCAACAAAGGCCCGTCCACCGCGAACCACCCGCGGCTCACCAATGCTGTTCCCGCGAATACAACGTTTCTCTCCGCCAGTGTTGCCGACCCGATCGGTGATTTCCACTGCACCACTCCCGCGGCCGGCACGACCGGCAACATCGTTTGCACGGCACCGACGTTCGATGTGCGCGGCGGCGACCAACCGGTGTTCACGTTCACCTTCCGCGTCAACAATGGTGTTTCGCAAGAGACGACGCTGACCAACAGCGCGAGCATTGCGGCCGATGAAACCGATCCGAACGCTTCGAACAATACGGCCAGCCGGACAACGGCGATCACGACGACAGCGCCATCGGCCGATGTCTCCGTGGCCGTATCCGGCGGCGGCACAACCTTCAGCATCGTCGTGCGCAACGCGGGCCCGAACGATGCCGCGAGCGTGACCCTGACCGACTCCGTCCCCTCGGGCAGCACCTTTGTCAATTGGTCGCAGAACAGCGGACCGGCCTTCAACTGCAGCACGCCCTCCCCAGGCGCAACCGGAACCATCAACTGCACGATCGGCGTTCTGCCCGGGCTCGAGGGAAAGACGACCACTGCCGAATTCGTGCTGACAGTCGATACGGCCACGCAGGTTACGAACACCGCCTCAGTGTCGAGCAGCACGGCTGACCCGAGGCCCGACAACAACACGTCTTCGTTCCCGGTCCTCGCGAAGATCAGCATCAATGACGTGATCGTGGCGGAAGGCAACAGCGGAACGACGCCGGCGGTCTTCACCGTCAATCTACAGCCTGCGAACGCAACACTCACCGCTACCGTCGATTACCAGACTACGGGTGGGACGGCCACCTCCGGCATCGATTTCCTCGCCACCGCAGGGACGCTGACCTTCCTCGCCGGCGAGACAACGAAGACCATCACCGTCCCCGTCATCGGCGACTCAATCGTCGAGGGGAACGAGTCTTTCAACGTGCAACTCTCGAATGCAGTCAACGCAACGTTCCAGGATACGGTCGGCGTCGGAACCATCATCGACGACGATCTGGGAGGGCCTCCGGCGCCATCCGTGCAGATCGGCAACCTCGCCTTCCCCGAGGGCAACAGCGGGCCGTCCAACGTCACGTTCACGGCGACGTTGTCGGGCGCGTCAACGAGCGTGAGCCGCGTGCGCTGGCAGACGCAGGATGGAACGGCCACCGCGGGATCCGACTACATCGCATCGAGCGGCGAGCTCGTTTTTCAACCGGGCGACCTCACGAAGACCTTCACGGTTGCCATCATCGGCGACACGAATTTCGAGCCTGACGAGACCTTCAGCATCCTCATCGTCAGCACGGACAACACCTCGACGCCGCCGGGACCGGCGGCAGTGGGCACCATCGTCAACGATGATGTCCAGCCTCCTTCCCGCCACCGCGCCGCCCGTCATTGACGTCTCTCCGGCGTCCCTCTTGACAGAATAAAGCGCCGAACATATTGTTAGCACTCACGAAGCTTGAGTGCTAAACGCTCACCTTCGAACAAGAGAGTCACTTCGCGGCGTTCTGCCGCGAATCCATCCATGAAGCAAAGCGAAAGGAGAAGCACAGATGTCTATGAAACTTCGTCCGTTGTATGACCGGATCGTCGTCACGCGCAACGAAACAGGAGAGCAGGTGCGCGGCGGCATCATCATTCCGGACACGGCCAAAGAGAAGCCTCAGCAGGCGAAAGTGATCGCTGTTGGCGACGGCAAGTTTTCCGAGGACGGAAAGCGCATGAAGCTCGACGTCAAGAAGGGCGACACCGTCCTCATCGGCAAGTACTCCGGCACCGATATCAAGATCGATGACGTCGAGTACACCATCCTCCGCGAAGACGAAGTCCTCGCCGTAGTCGAGTAAGCAACCAGGAAGAAGGAGAAAACCAATGGCAAAGCGCATTACGTACAGTGAAGATGCCCGTCAGGCGATTCTTCGCGGCGTCAACAAGCTCGCCGACGCGGTCAAAGTGACCCTGGGCCCCCGTGGCCGCAACGTCGTCATCGAGAAGAAGTTCGGTTCCCCCACGATCACCAAGGACGGCGTCACCGTCGCCAAGGAGATCGAGCTCAAGGATGAGATGGAAAACGCCGGAGCCCAGATGGTCCGCGAGGTCGCTTCGAAGACCTCCGACATGGCCGGCGACGGCACGACCACCGCAACGGTTCTGGCCCAGGCCATCTACCGCGAAGGCATCAAGAACGTCACCGCCGGTGCCAATCCGATGGACGTCAAGCGCGGCATCGAACTGGCCGTCCGAGCGGCCGTCGCGGCCATCGACAAAATGGCCAAGCCTGTCGAGGGCAAAGACATCGCCCACATCGGCAGCATCTCCGCGAACAGCGACGACGAGATCGGCAACATCATCGCCCAGGCCATGGAGAAGGTCGGCAAAGATGGCGTCATCACCGTCGAAGAAGCGCGCGGCCTCGACACCGTCCTCGAAGTCGTCGAGGGCATGCAGTTCGACCGCGGCTACCTCTCGCCGTACTTCGTCACCGACCCGGAGCGCATGGAGTCGGTCCTCGAGAACGCCAAGATCCTCATCTACGAGAAGAAGGTTTCCTCGATGAAGGACCTGCTCCCGATCCTCGAGCAGACCGCTCGTCAGGGCAAGCCGCTCCTCATCATCGCCGAAGACGTCGAAGGCGAGGCTCTGGCCACGCTCGTCGTGAACAAGCTCCGTGGCACGCTGAACGTCGCCGCCGTCAAGGCGCCGGGCTTCGGCGACCGCCGCAAGGCAATGCTCGAAGACATCGCCATCCTCACCGGCGGCAAGCTGATCTCCGAGGACATCGGCGTGAAGCTCGAGAACGTCAAGTGGGAAGACCTCGGCGACGCCAAGCGCGTCACGATCGATAAGGACAACACCACGCTCGTCACCGACACCGACGACAAGTCCCGCAAGGACGTCATCGCCGGCCGTGTGAAGCAGATTCGTGGCCTCATCGACGATACAACCTCGGATTACGACCGCGAGAAGCTCCAGGAGCGCCTGGCCAAACTCGTGGGCGGTGTTGCCGTCATCAAAGTCGGCGCCGCAACCGAAACCGAGATGAAAGAAAAGAAAGCACGCGTCGAAGACGCAATGCATGCGACCAAGGCCGCTGTAGAGGAAGGCATCGTTCCAGGTGGGGGCGTCGCGCTCCTTCGAGCCATTGCTACTGTCGAACTGGTCGCGAAGGACGGCGTCACCGTCAAGGTCAAGGATAATGACGGGCGCGAAAAGGACCTGTTTCTCAAAGCCGAGGGTGAAGATGCTCGTATCGGCGTCAACATCATCAAGCGCGCTCTCGAAGAGCCCTTCCGTCAGATCGTCTTCAATGCCGGCAGAGAAGCTTCTGTGCTCCTCAACAGCGTCAAGCTGAAGGGCGGCAATTGGGGCTACGACGTTCGAACCGGCGGCGACGAGCCGGTCGACATGATCGAAGCCGGCATCATCGATCCGGCCAAGGTCACGAAGCAGGCGCTCCAGAACGCCTCCTCGATCGCCGGCCTCATGCTCACAACTGAGGCTGTCATCTCCGAGATCAAGGAAGAAGAGAAGGGTGGCGGCGGCAACCCCGGCGGCGGCATGGGCGGCGGTATGGGCGGCATGTACTAAACCGAATCAAACACAACGTCGTTTCGAAACGGGCGGGCCGCAAGGCTCGCCCGTTTTTTGTTTGCGAGCCCTGGCTTCCCGTGCGCAGTTCACAAGATCCTCTTGAAACCTCTCGCGCTAACCACCAATCGAGCGCCTTTTTCCCCTGCGCTTTTTGCAGGGGGAGAAGGTGCCGAAGGCGGATGAGGGGGCTTTAGATGCAGACGCCAAACGCGGTTCTCTTCGGCACCGACCCAAGCCGAACCGAGTGTCGCAAAAGTCACCACTCCACGAACCGATAGCTCCCGTGGCTGTCGTAATCGATGCCGTGCTTTTCCTTCAACTTCTGGATGTACTTGAGTGTGCGGTCTCCGTGCGGACCGACGCGTCGAGCGTGTGCAGGAACGTCTCCTCGAACAGACTCGTCAGGCTCACGTGGTTGTGCTCGGCCAGATCGTGAAGCAGCGCGGGCCAGTCGCTTCTCCAGACGCACGGAAACATCGACGCGCTCGATCTCGATCGCGGGACCGGCGTTGTGAAGATGGTGTCCGAACGAGAGCTCGTAGCCGTGAAGGTCGCGAACTCTGTAGTCGCGCAGCCCGTAGAACCTGTCCTCGGGCGGCACAACGATCTCGACGCCGCTGGACCGCTGGAACTCGTAAAGCTCGTCGGCATCGCCAACTACGAAGTAAACCGAGCAGCCTTTGGGATTGGGCTCCCCCCGCTCCAGGAACATCTGCACGTTTCCCAGATTCAGGCCCGTGATATTCGGCGGATCGCCGAACATGAAGCCGATCTTGAATCCCAACTTCGTCCTGTAGAACTCGGCCGCAGCAGCGACGTCGCTGACCTTCAGCGCCGCATGCTCCTGCTCGCACTCGACATCCGGGGGAACTGGAGTCGTCACTTGCGCTCCTTCCGTTACGCAGACGCGAACTGCGCGAACGTGATCACGTTGCCCGCGGCGTCTCGAATCACGATCTCCGTCGAGCCGTAGAACGTCTTTCTTCGCGCGACGACCACGTCTGTGCCGTGCGGGATCAGCGCAGCCAGCGCCTCAATGTCATCGACTTCGATGAATACCGCCGCGGCGCCGATCGCGCGCGGCCCATCGAGCACTTTTGCTTCGTCGCCGCGCACGCTGTCGAAGGTCTGGTACATCACTTCGATGCCGTCGCGCGCCAGGATTACGAACCCGAGGCCATCGCCATGCGGCACCTCGGCGGCCCGGGCAAAGCCGAGGGAATCCCATAGCGGGAGGAGAGGCTCGATGCGGTCGACGATAAGAACGGGCGTGGCTTTCTTGATCATCGGACAACGATAGCGTCACGGACCCTGCCGTACAATTCGCCGCATGAAAAAAGCGCTTTGCCTCGCGGCCCTTGCTTTGTCCGCTTTTCCCCTCTTCGCCCAATCGCCGGAAGCCGCGCCGAACCGGCAGACGGTACCGGCAAGCGCCCGGCGCGAGACTGCCGCCGCGCCGGATAGCGACGAACGAGGCGACCGGCCGGAGACAGCGAAGCAAGGCGACGACGTGAAAAGCGGCAAGCCTTCGGCCGACGCGAAGGACAAAATCTCGACGACGCAGCACACCGTCACCATCGGCGGCCAGACCATCAGCTACACGGCCCGCGCCGGCACGATGATCATGAAAGATGAGGAAGGGAAGCCGCGCGCCAGCTTCTTCTTCACCTCCTACACGAAGGACGGCGCCGATCCCGCGCGCCGGCCGATCACCTACACCTTCAACGGCGGCCCCGGATCGTCGTCGGTATGGCTGCACATGGGCGCGTTTGGGCCCAAACGAGTTGCTTACGCGGATGACATGGGCAACGCCGCCCGGCCGCCGTATCGCACCGTCGACAACGAGGGAAGCATTCTCGACGTCACCGATCTCGTGTTCATCGATCCGGTCACGACCGGCTACAGCCGGGCCATTCCGTTTGCCGACGCGAGCAAGTTTCATGGCGTCGATTCCGACATCCAGTCCGTCGGCGAATTCATCCGCCTTTGGACGACGCGCTACGGCCGATGGTCGTCGCCGAAGTTCCTCGCCGGCGAAAGCTACGGAACAACGCGCGCCGCGGGCCTTTCCGGCTGGCTCGCATCGCAGGGCTTCTACCTCAACGGCATCGTCCTGATCTCCTCGATCCTCAACTTCGAGACGGCGTCGTTTGACAGCGGCAACGATCTCGCCTACGAGCTGTTTCTCCCGACGTACACCGCCATCGCTTGGTACCACAAGCGCTTGTCTTCAGAATTGCAGGCCGGCACGCTGGAGCACGCTGTCGCCGAGTCCGAACAATTCGCCCTCGGCGATTACACGCACGCACTCATGCAGAGCGACCGGATCAGCGATCAGGAACGCCGCGACGTCACGACAAAACTGGCCCGGCTGACCGGTCTCTCGCCGGAGTACATCGATCGCGCAAACCTCCGCGTCCGCATCGATCGCTTCGACAAGGAGCTCCTGCGCAACCAGCGCCGCATCGTCGGACGCCTCGATGGCCGCTTCACCGGCATCGATAAGGACGCGGCGGGCGAATCGACCGAGCAGGATCCGTCGTATTCCGCCATCTTCGGCGAGTACACCGCCGTCGTGAACGACTACGTCCGCCGCGAGCTGAAATTCGACACCGACCTGCCGTACGAGATCCTCACCGGCAAGGTGCGCCCCTGGAACTACGACCGCGCATCCAATCGCTACGTCGACGTCGCCGAAACGCTGCGCGGCGCCATCGCCCAGAACCCGTATATGAAGGTCTTCGTCGCCAACGGATACTACGACCTGGCCACACCCTTCGCCGCCACCCGCTACACGTTCGCCCGCATGCAACTCGATCCCGATCTGCGCAAGAACGTCTCGATGGACTACTTCGAGACCGGCCACATGGTCTACATCGACCGCAAGGCGCAGGCAAGATTGAAGAAGGATGTGGACGAGTTCATACGGGCGAACGCGAACGCGCAGTAGTTTGCAAGGCGATTCACCACAGAGACGCAGAGATCGCAGAGAGTCTCTGTGTCCTCTGTGGTTGAATGGATTTTCCGTAGACTTCATCCGAGGTCACAGCTTCTGCCCTTTCCCAGCCTGACCTTGAAGCAGGAATGTCTTCGGGAACTTTCCTTCGCCGCAGATCTTGAACGAACCGAAGTCTTTAACCCACTGTCCCTCAGGCGCCTCCGCCTCGGACTCCCGCCAAAGCTTGAGTTTGTAGAGATCTTCGACCGTGATCTGGCGATCGCGCAAGCGGTCGAAGAGATGATCGCGCAACGCCGGCGGAAGGTTGGTCCACTGGATCCGCGGCACGTGATTCCTATGGCTCTCCGAACGTCATACGAGCCAGCTCTTCTTTGAGACGTTTCTGCTCCGTGCGGTCGGAGGTTTGGACCAGCCGGTCAGCGAGGTCGAAAAATGCGACCTTCTCGCGTTCCTTCGCCTCGAGACCGCTTTCAATCAGATCGACGATGACCCGATTCGCGCTGGTTCGGCTGCGCTTTGCGAGCGCCTGGACACGCCGCGCCACTGTCGATGGCAGGGTGACGCTCTGCCGGACGCTCTTCTGTGATTGGGCCATGACTCATGCTACACCGATGCGCACCACAATGCACCGCACACCTCCGATCGACGAAGGGCGTGCAGGAGAAGAACCGTCGAAAAGCCGCTGATGGTCCGCCCGGCGAGCCGCCGGCGCAATGCGCTACCATGCGCGCGCCATGGCTCGCATCCTGGTCACCAACGACGACGGCATTTATAGCGAAGGACTGCGCACGCTTGCGGACGCCTGCCGGCGCATCGATGGCGTCGAGGTGCTGGTCGTTGCGCCCGATCGAGAGCAGAGCGCGGCATCGCATGCGCTCACGCTGAACCGTCCGCTGCGATTGCTCAAACTGCGCGAGAGCGAATACATCATCGACGGCACCCCCGCCGACTGCGTGAACCTGGCCATCCTCAAGCTGATGAAGGACGACCGCCCCGATCTCGTCGTCTCCGGCATCAACTTCGGCCCCAACCTCGGCGACGACGTCACCTACTCGGGGACGATCTCTGCTGCCTTTGAAGGCGCGCTGCTCGGCATTCCGTCCATCGCATTCTCCACGCTCGTCGGCGAAGGATTCTCATTCGAGCGCTGCGCTGTGGTGGCGGAGACGCTCATTCGTTGGGCGCTCGAGTCGCAACGCGATCCGCACATCATCCTGAACGTCAACTTCCCCGTCGCGTTCACCGGCGTGCGCGTGGCCCGCCTCGGCACACGAATCTACTCAGAGGGAATCATCGAGCGGAAGGACCCACGGGGGCGCACGTACTACTGGATCGGCGGCGGCGAGCCGACCTGGCATCCCGCCGAGGGGACGGACTTCGAAGCGGTGGAGAGTGGATTCATCGCCATCACCCCGCTGCACCTCGACCTCACCCATCACGCATCCATCCCGCGGCTCAAATTGCTCGAGGAGCTCCTTGGCGACGACGCGAAAGGATGATCACGCCACGCAGGACCGCGAGTTCGCGCACCAGCGTGCGCTCATGGTCCAGCGGCACGTCGCGGAGCGCGGGATCAAAGACGAGCGCGTGTTGCAGGCGATGCGTGAGGTGCCGCGGCACCTCTTCGTCCCGGCGCTCATGGCGGCGAAAGCGTACGGCGCAGGTGCGCTGCCGATCGGCGCGAAACAGACCATCTCGCAGCCGTACATCGTCGCGCTGATGATCGAGCTCCTCGATCTGACGGGAAAAGAGAAGGTCCTAGAGATCGGCACCGGCACCGGCTATCAGGCCGTCGTGCTCTCGAAGCTCTGCGCGAAAGTCTTTTCGATCGAGCGAATCAACGAGCTGGCGTTGCGCGCGGTTGAATTGATCCGCACCCTCAAGATACATAACGCCTCGGTGAAAGTATTCGACGGCACCTACGGCTGGTCCGATCAGGCGCCCTTCGATCGCATCATCGTCGCCGCCGCGGCGCCGGAAGTACCCGAGCCGTTGTTGCAGCAACTCTCGCGCACGGGCAAGCTGGTCATCCCGATCGGCCCCGAGGGGAAGCAACGGCTCGCAAGAGTGATGCGGGTCGGAACGAGCCTCAAGTTGGAAGACTGCGGATCCGCCGAGTTCGTGCCTCTGGTGGGGAAGTTCGGCTGGAAAGAGTAGCGGCCAGAACCGCTCGTGGATCGCGATCACTACCAGCCAATCGAGCCACGTCACTGCACCCGGGCACCCGCGTCGCCATCCTCGTCCCGCGAGTGCGGAGTCAG
>OLLN01000472.1_pt1 | contig 23862 bp, 20 predicted proteins | sample 1604281 | NCBI WGS metagenome assembly OLLN01 (sample SAMEA104055716, study PRJEB20765) | soil metagenome | biome: Arctic tundra; feature: Polygonal ground; material: soil | place: USA | collected 2011-09 | depth 0-0.5 m | reverse complement strand
GTCAGGGAGAGTGGCAAGGTCATCGTGTCGCTGACTTCTTGAATCGAACGAGCTCTGGCATCCGTCAGCAAAGTGAGCGATGTTCGCCGACGATTTCGGCCGCCGCCCGACAGCACTCGGGCGGGGACGCCCGAGTGCCCGCGGACGAGACGTCCGCACTCCTTGAAACTGGCGCCGAGCCGAAACAAGCTCTAATACTGACCGGTGCTGCTGTTGGGGATCTTGTACGAGACGCCGAAATGAACGCCGACGCGACGATCGGTCTGGGGGAGGTATTGGGTGTGGTTGGCGTACGTCAGGGAGAGTGGCAAGGTCATCGTGTCGCTGACTTTTTGCGAGAACGTCAAGGTTGCGACGAAGCGGTCCTTCATCGTGGGATCGTTCGAAATGTTCGTGTAGTTGACGGCGACGTCGACACGCGCATCCTTGATCTTCGCATTCGTGAGCGGACGCCCGTACGTGAGCGAATAGATGAGGCTCTTTGTTTCGGGGCGCACGACCGGAGTATTGGGCGGCACGACCATGAACTTGGACAGGTCGACGCTCTCACCCCTTGCCCGTTTGTACTCGATAGCGAAGGCAAGGCGATCGCCTGCATTGGCCTGTGACGCGGCGCCGGCAAAGGAGATGAGGCGGCTCGTGCAGGCCGACGCGTTCGCGGCGTTCACTTTTCCGGACGTCGTGTTCTTCGCGGGATCGCAAACGCTGTCGTTGGCCCGCAGGAATCGGTTGAGGCTTTTCGGCGAGAGCTCAAACGTTCCTTTCACCGAGATCTCGTCGGGGCCGGCGAGCGCGGTGCGGTAGTGGTAGGTTCCCCCGGCGTACACCTGCGGCTGGTTGTTGATCACGTTCGTCAGCGCCTTCACAATCGCCGTCGAGCGGGTCGAAGACTTCTGCTCCGCCGATGCGGCCGCCTCAACCTGTGCGATCACCGCCGCTTGCTGCGTGGGGTCGGTGATCGCCGAGAACTGCGAGCCTTCCAGGATCGTCTGCGGTACGTCGGCCAGGAGTTGCCCGATCTTCTGAAGCTGCGCGGCGGGATCGGAGCTCGCCGTTTCCAGATAACGGAGGAAATCGATGTGTGGCGCGATCGAACGTCCGAAATGTTGGTTGACCGGCGAGTACGAGATGAGCGTGGCCACATCGTCGAAGTTGGTCAGTTGGGACTTCGCGGTGGAGGCTTGAGATCCGAGGGGCGTGGAAACATCCGCGGCGAGCCACGGGTCTGTAAAAAAGGTCTGCAGCTTGATGCGGTCGTTGTCCTCGACGAAGGGGAAGGGGATGTTCCAGTCGAGTGTAACCGAGGTGGAGTTCTCGACGACGGTGCCCGCGTCGAGCCCCGCGGAGAAGAAGCTCTGGAAGTCGCGCAGGGCAGTCGCAGCCGCCTGCGTGGTCGCCGACGGCGTTCCTGTATTCGTCGTCGCGACGCTCTGCGCGGTTTTCGCGGCGATGCTGTTGAACTTCCGCCAGCAGACGAGGAGCGTGTCGTCGGGAGTGCATTGCTGGGCAATCGCGCTTGCTGCGACGGCCATCATCAACAGGGACGCACCGAGCGATTTGACGACTCTGTTCATCACGCTTTCACCACCAGCACGATCGAGACGTGAAACTCGGAACCGGCATCGGAGTTCGTCCACGTGCAGTCAAACGGCTTTGCGCCTGCGGAATCGACGATCCAGGCGCGCAGCGTGACGGTCGGGCCGCTGGGACCGCTGAGGAGCCTCGCGCTGGCGCCGTAGCCGCCGGCTGCCAGCGAGTCGATGGACTTCGGCCCTGGATCGAGATCCGCTTTGACCCAGTCGGACGCGCTGCCGCCTGGCTGCACGACGTGAACGCTGGCGTCGAAATCGTTGCTCGCCGTCCCGGTGCTCGTGGCGGCACTCGCTTCTGCGAAGAACTTCCAGCCGGGCTTCAACGGACTCCAGATCACAAACTCCGGGCAATCAGGCATGACAATTCCCTTTCGTTGACGAGTGACGACGGATGAGCGGGCGCAGCATTCTAAGGGAAAAGGACGAAAAGCTTTTCACGCGGAGACGCGGAGCGCGCGGAGAAAACCTCCGCATCTCCGCGCCTCCGCGTGACCGGTTCTTGAAGTTTTGAAATACCGAACTACCGCACCATCTCGATGAACCGGTTCGCGATGGCGGCATCGAACTGTGTGCCGCCGTTTTCGGCGATCATCGCCAGGACGGCGCCGCGGGGTTGCGCGGGCTTGTAGTTCTCGGTCGAGATCATCGACTCGTAGACATCGCACACATGAATGATGCGAGCCATGCGCGGGATCTCTTCGCCGGCCAACTCGTTCGGATAGCCGGTGCCGTCCCAGCGTTCGTGATGACAGAGCACGGCGCGGGCGATCTCGTGCCCCAGGACTGGCTCGATGAGGGCGGCGCCGACGGTGGTGTGCTCGCGGAGCAGGTGGATCTCGTCGAGCGAGATGTCGGGCTTGCGATAGAGGCGGTCGTAGTCGAGCAGGCGCATCCCCACATCGTGAACGAGGGCCGCGATCCGCACGTTCTCGATCTCACCGGGCGACATCTCCAGATAACGAGCCAGCGCTTCGGAGCGGGATGCCACCAGCTCGGAGTGGCTGCGCAACTCGGGGTACTTCGTGAAGTCGGGCTCGAGCAGCGCGATGGCCGCACGCTCCCGCAGCGACTGCAGCGACGTCCGGTCCACCGATCGTTCGATGGCCATCTGCAGTTGCGTCAGCATTGCCGTGAGCAGTTCGTGCGACACGCGGTCGGGGTTGGCGCTGAAGGCTACGGTCAGATAAAGCGACCGAAACGCTCCGGCCGTCACTGGCGCGGTGAACACCTTCACCATCTGTGAGGACTGGATCGACGCCGTTCCGGGTCCGAGTGGCAACTGCACATTCCTGCGCGTGTGTCCCCCTGACTCGCCGCGCTTCGCCAGCCAGACGTTGACTTTCGACTGCAGAAACGCCGACGCCTCTTCGGAGATCACGGCCTTCGCGGCCACCTCCTGGATTCCGCCCATGTGTCCGAACGCCGTGAACGAGACGACGGCCACGCTCGGAATCAGAAGAATCGATCGGAGCACGTCACGGATCGCGGAGAGCTCGTTCTCGGTCAGCGACTCCGGCGCAGGCGGCAGGACGATGCGGTTCGCCGCGGTCCGGCCGTCGATGATCAATGCGGAGAGCCGAGGAACGCGGGCGCTCTGGTCGGTGAGCGCTTTCGCCGGCACGGCCGGAATCGGGGAGGAGGTCCTGGCCGGCGATGAAACGGGAGCGCGGGTCACGTCCGCGGCCGCCGACGGCAACGGCGCAGACTGAATCGTGGAGCGCGGGACGACATTCTGTGGGTCGTCGGGGTGGGAGAGGGAGATGAAGCGCTGCCCGAACACGTTCCTGCCCGCGAAAAGCTCGGCGATCCGCTCGGCGATCTTTTGTGCTTTCGGAATATCGGCGGAATCGAACAATTGCTTCTGCGCTTTGTCGCGCATGTCGATCAGGCCGATGAGTTGTCCGCGGTTGTAGATCGGTGCGGCCAGGAGACGGTCGCTCGCCGACTCATACATGATCTCGGAGAAGCGCGGCTCGGCACTGAGGCCGTTGACGAAGAACGCCGAGCGTCCGCGGCCGCAGCGGTCGACGACCGGATCCTTCTGATCGACCGACTGGCGGATTGCGCCCTTGAATCCGTACTCCGCGACGATCTCGTAGCGTCCGATGCTGTCGTAGAGAAAGAGCGCGGCTTTCGTGGCGCGGATCTCCACGGCGCAGTCGTAGAGAACTTCCTTCAGTTTCGGCTGAAGATCCTTTACCTCGGGATTCACGGGCGAGATTGTAAGGCGTGAGGCGGCAATGTGGTTATTTGGCAGGAAGGGACATCTTTCCCTCTCCAACACTTTCGGCCAGCGGATGGTGAGAGGCGTTCATCCGCAGATGGCGCAGATGGACACAGATAGGAAGGGCTCTATCCGCAAACTTCTGCGATATCTGCGGATGAGCCTTTTGTTTCACGCTGCTGAAGTTGCGAAGGGCGCACTCATTCGACGCTTGCTCGATTCGGTGACGAGGACGCTCGAAAGCGTGCGTGCCATGCAGTAACTGGTCGGCGCCCACCTGCGAGTGGTGGGCGCCAAGCTACGAGTGGTGGGCGTCAGCCTGCGAGTGGTGCGCGCCAGCCTGCGAGTGGTCCGCGTCAGCACTCCACTGCTCAGCGCCAGCAGTCAACTGCTCAGCGCCAGCAGTCAACTGGTCGGCGTCAGCAGTCCACTGCTCGGCGCCAGCAGTCAACTGCTCAGCGTCAGCAGTCCACTGCTCAGCGTCAGCAGTCAATGGCTCAGGGCCAGCAGTCAACTGCTCAACGTCAGCAGTCAATGGCTCCGCGTCAGCAGTCAACCGGTCAGCGTCACGCTTGCACTGGTCCGCGCCACCGTTCGACTGCTTTGCCTGCGGAGTCATACAAGCCGCGCCGGCTGTGGATGGCACTGCGCCATCGGCGCGGAATCTCGCGGCCTTCAATCAGGGATCGCTGTCTATAAGAGAGGTCAAGTTGCCGCTGGGAAACTATTTCGTTGCTCCCTCCGTCAAAGGGAATAGCGAGGAACTGACGAATAGGCGACAGCTCGCATATTTCGCTCCATAACAAAGTATAGGAAAGATCATGACCTCCTCATCCCCCGGTAGTTCCAGTTCGACAACGGTAGTTCCGTCAACCCCGGCAGACATCGTGGCGGCGATCCGCGCTACGACGTTGGCACCAGCCGATCGCGTGGAGATCCTGAGAGCTTTACGAGAGACGATGCCTGAGATTGTGCCGCCCGATCCGCTGCAGAAGGGGCGCATCCGCGCAGCGAAAGGAGTCCCGCAGCAGTTTGTCGATGCGGCCATCAACGGTCTCACCGCCTCGGAAGTATGGACACAGTCGGCGGCGACGACCTCCGCCGAGATGCAGGCCCATCGTGACTTCGAAGAGCAGCGCCCCGTATTCGACGAGTTGAAGACGTACACAGACATCCTCGGGTACGGTTTGAATTATCACCATTGGCAGGCCACTGCGAAGGCACGAACGGTGTACAAGGTCGGCAAGCAGCTCGGCGGCGATGAAGGTCTGGTCCTCCAGCCCCACATCGAGATCATGGCGTCGACGCTCCCTCGAAGATCGCGAAAGGCGAAGACTCCGCCGCCGTCAACAACGCCACCGCCGAAGCCTGTGACTGAGTAGTTGTGTTGTGCAAGTGGCGGCTTCTGTTTGGGGCCGCCACTTTTTGCCAGCGGACCGCGTCACCCACCGTGTCATCCTGAGCCGCCGAGCCGCCGCAAGATTCGCTGCTCGTGCCCCGGCAGGCATTGGCGGCGAAGGACGGTCGAAGGATCTCAAACTTCGTGAATCGTGTTTGTCCAGCGCGAGCGGTCGTGATGAATGCACTCGCTCGCGATGGGCCAACGAGATCTTCGCATTTTGAGATCCTTCGACCGTCCTTCGCCGCCGATACACGTCAATGTGCAAGCGTACGAAATCTTGCGGCGGCTTCGGCGGCTCAGGATGACACACACACGGTCTGGCTGGAGTGGGGTCTGTGGTGATCGGTTCTCCGCCGTTACCCGGACACCTGTCCGCGGACATCTGTCCCTTCGGACACTGCGCGGACAGCTGTAAATGAGCTGAATCATCGAAGGATCAATCACTTCGCTCATGGCACCTCGGTTGCCCTAGAGCGTCGCTGAATGATTGAAAACACATCCTCGATGGACCGCGCTGTCGGCCCGGCGTCGGCGTTTACCCGGCCGAGGATGATTGCGGCGGGGGTGTTGCTGGCGGTCGTCATTGGGCTGGCGTTTGCGTTTCCGGCCATCAGGCGGTGGTCGCGTGCCGATCGCGCGGTGGACGCCTCGACGCTTTCGATGGGCGTTGTCGTGCGCGGCGATCTTGTGCGCGACATCTCAGTGCAGGGGCGCGTCGTTGCCGCATTGCATCCGACGCTCGTCAGCCCGGCGCAGGGGATCGTGTCGCTGCAGACGAAGGCCGGAAGCGTTGTGCGGCGTGGCGACGTCCTGGCGGTTGTCGACAGTCCCGAGTTGCGGAGCGCGCTCGATCAGTCGCGGGCGCAGGCTCGAGCGTGCTCACCGTCCAGGATCGCGGCCGCGGAATGGACGACGAGACGATGAACCAAGCCCTCCTGCCGTTCTACTCGACCAAGCCCGGCGGTACCGGACTCGGCCTCGCCCTGGCCGGCGAGATCGTCGACGCCCACGGGGGGAACGTTCGCATCAGCCGCCGGGAGGGCGGTGGAATCTCGATTACGTGTCTGATTCCGGATGGGGGAGTGGGGGGTGGGGCGTAGGGGGTGGAAGAACGATGACGTAGATGTTGTCGAACCGCTTTGACCACAGAGACGCAGAGGTCGCAGAGTACGGTTCTAACGCGCTGCTGATCGAGCGCGTCGCAACGTTGTTTCTTCCACTCCCTACTCCCACCCCCATCATTCTTTCCGACCGTTCCAACATTGTTTCTCCCACACCCCACCCCCACTCCCCACGCCCCAACAAAACGAAATAGCCATGTTCCGCACCACTGTTAGACCCGGCGTGCAGCGAATCGTCCTTTCCCTTTCCGTCGCGCTGTTGACTCTTGTCTCATCGGCGGCCTCGGCCGCTACGACAACGATGCCGCTCTCGCAGGTCCGGAAGGGCATGCACGGATACGGCGAGACTGTGTTCGACGGGACGAAGCTCGAGCGCTTCGACGTTGAGATCACCGGCGTCCTGCAGAACATCGCGCCGGGACAGGACCTCATCCTGGCGAAGGTCTCCAGCCCTGTCGTCGACCGCGCCGGTGTCATCGCCGGAATGAGCGGCTCGCCGATCTATATCGACGGCAAGGTGATTGGCGCGCTCGCGTACTCGTGGCAGTTCGCGAAGGAGTCGATCGCCGGCATCACCCCGATCGACGAGATGCTCAAGATCGCACAGGTCGACGGCGCGCCGATGGGCGTGCTGGCCGCTGCAACGCCGCGCATGACCGGCGCCGAATTTCTCGACGCCATGATCCAACATAAAACAGCCGAAAAGTTCGAGCTGATGATGAGCAGCCTCGCCGGCGCCTCGCCCGCATCGTCGCTCGGCGGCGCCAAGCCGATCGCCGTGCCTCTCTCGATGTCGAGCTTCGCGCCCGACACGCTCGGACGCTTCGGCAAGTACCTCGATCCGATGGGCTTCATGCCCGTACCTGCCGGCGCGTCATCGATGTCCACGTCCAATACGATTCCGGCAGCCAAGGAGTTTGCCGCAGGCGACGCCATCGGCGCCGTCCTTCTTCGCGGCGACTTCAACGTCGCTGCAACAGGAACCGTTACCTACATTGATGGCGACCGCGTCTACGCGTTCGGCCATCCTTTCCTCGACATGGGCGTCGTCGCCTTCCCGATGGCGAAGTCCGAGATCGTCGGCGTGATGCCGAGTCTGGCCAGCTCATTCAAGTTCGCCAACACTGGCGCCGTCGTCGGCGCGTTCCGTCAGGATCGCGCGGTCGGCATCATGGGCGTGATGGGGGAGAAGGCCGACATGATCCCGGTCGACCTCGAAGTCGAAGGGAGCGGCATCGCGCAGAAGTATCACGTCGACGTGCTGCGGCATTCGCAGCTCACGCCGCTGATCCTGGCCATGGCCGCCGACACCGTCGTCGCCAGCGCGCAGCGCGCCGCGGGCGAGCGAACGGTGATGCTGGAGTCCGAGATCAAGATCAAAGGCTACCCCGATCCGATCGTGCTTCGCGAAGGTTGGGCCGGCGCACAGGCGCGGCAGGCGATCCCGTCGTATCTCGCGGTCGTCGCCGGCTACGTCATGTCGAACGAGTTTCACACCGCCGACATCGAGTCGGTGAAGATTCACTTCCGCCATACCGATGACCTCAAGATCGCCAAGATCATCGAGGCCTCGCTGGAGATGCCGTCCAACGGGCGCATCCACGCCGGCGACATGGTGAAAGTCCGCGCCGTGCTCAAGCCGTATCGCGGCGAAGCGTTCGTCGACACGTTCGACGTGACGATCCCCGACGACCAGCCAGCGGGCACCGCCTATCTCCTCGTCGGCAGCGGCTCGGTGCTCAATCAGGTCGACTTCATGCTCGTCCCACCCGATCCGCGCAGTCTCGATCAGGTGATCGCCGTTCTGCGCCGCCTCCGTCCATCCACCGAGCTCACACTCGGCCTTTACGAACAGACCGACGGCGCAGTCACGGCCGGCGTCTATCTCCCGAATCTGCCTCCGACCATGCGGGCGATCGTCAGCAGCGATACGTCGAACGGCCCGCAAGCTCCCGTCCGCTACCATGCCTCACAACACATCGCGCATCCGCTCGGTTACATCGTCGATGGCGTCGTGAAGATCGATCTGGATGTGAAACCGGCGATTTGAGTGATACCAACACCTATCCTGCGGCGAAGCGCGCAGGATCTCGGGTCACACCGAGCAAGAGCAGCCTCTACGCGCACAAGGCAACAGCCGCGCGGTGCAGCAAGAGATCCTGTGCGCTTCGCCACAGGATAGAGTACAGAAAGCCAGCCACAGACTTCTGCTTCTAAAGGAACCTCATGCGCCGAGTCGCCGCGCTCGTAATCACGCTGTTCACAGCTTCGACCCTCTTCGCCGTTGCCCCGCAGTTCTGGCGCGTTCGCAATGCGGAAGACTTTCTTGCCGGCGACATCGAGGGCTTTGCCGTCACCTCGCGCGGCGAGCTTCGTCCCGGCCCTTCGCTCAAGAAGGTTGCGACGTTCACCGATCCGTTCGTCCTCTCGCAAGTTGGCGCGCCGAACGGCGATCACTTCTTCGGCACCGGCAACGAAGGGAAGGTCTACCGCCTTCGCGGCACGGAGCTGAAGGCGATTTACACCGCGCCGGAGCCCGAGGTTTATGCGGTCGCGTTTCATGACGGGGCGGTGTACGTCGGAAGCTCGCCGAACGGAAAGGTCTACCGCGTCGATCCGAACGACGGAAAGGCCACGGTCTTCTACGACCCGAAGCAGGCCTACATCTGGGCGATGGAGTTCCTTCCGAACGGCGATCTCGCGGTCGCCACCGGCGTCGATGGCAAGCTGTTTCGCGTCACACCGAAGGGCGAGGGGAAGGTTCTCTTCGACTCGCCGGAGACGCATCTCCGCTGCCTGGCGGTGAAGAAAGACGGGACGCTGCTCGCCGGTGGATCGGCGAAGGGCCGGATCTATGAGATCCGTCCTGACGGCGGAGTGCACGCGTTGTACGACTCGCCGTTGTCCGAGATCTCGTCGATTTACGTCGACGCGAACGGCATCGGGTGGGCGTCAGCGGCAAGCAACGTCCTGCCGTCGACCGCGCCGGTGAAAGCCACTCCAGCCAAGCCCGCCACGCAGGCAACAGCGGCTTCGGCATCTACCAGCCCGTCGTCCGGCGAACAGAAAAAGGAGGAACCGACCGGCAGCGTCGAGGTCAGCATCGGCATTGACGATTCATCGGCTGGTCCCTCAGGCAGCGGCGAGATCTACAAAATCAATCCCGACGGCTTCGTGGAGCTCGTCCGCAAGTTCGAGCACGAGATGGCGTACGGAATCACGGGTGGCCCGAACGGATCCATCCTCCTCGCCACCGGCCCGCAAGGCCGCATCTACCAGTTGAATGACGGCGAGGTCTCACTCGTCGGAAGCGTTCCCGAGAAGCAGGTCGTCTCGATCTCGACGGTCGCGAACCAGACGCTCATCACGACCACGAACAGCGGCGCGGTCTACCGGATGGAGAATGGGCCGTCGGCCAAAGCGGAGTTCCGATCGGCCGCGAAAGACGTGGAGCGCTTCTCCCGCTTCGGACACTATCGAATCGACGGCGACAACCTCGGCGATGGTCATCTCGCCATCGCCTTCCGCTCCGGCAACACGCGCACCCCCGATGCGACCTGGAGTCCGTGGAGCGCAGCTTCGACCGCGAGCGACGGTCCGGTCGATGTTCCAGCCGGACGCTACGTGCAGTGGAAGGTGACGACGCCGAAACCTGCGGCAAACGTGTCGATCGATGAGGTGACCGTGGCCTTCATGAATCGCAACGTCGCCCCGGTCATCGACACGGTCGTGGTGCAGGACCCGGCGGTCGTCTACATCACCGGCAGCTACCCACAGTCGCCGCAAGTCGTCGAGGCAACGAATCCCGACGAGTACGGCATCTTCACCAGCCTCGACACCCCTCGGGACAGGAACGAGCAGGGCAAAAAGGTCTATCGCCGCGGTTTCCGCACGGTGACCTGGCGCGCGCACGACGACAACGGCGACGCGCTTCGCTACACGCTGTCGTTCCGCAAGGTGGGCAGCGAGAAATGGCTCCGCCTGCGCGAGAACTTCGAGGAGTCGTCGATGAACTTCGACACCTCGCAGCTCCCGGACGGCAACTACGAGCTGCGTTTGTCCGTGACCGATGCGCAGGACAATCCCGACAATGGACTCACCGACGTCAAGGAAGGCATCCGGATCGTCGTCGACAACACGCCGCCGGCGATCACGGCAACCAACGAAGGCGCCGACGTCGTCATCCACGTGTCGGACAAGCGCTCCCCGATCGGGAAAGTGGAGTACTCGGCGGACGCGGAAAAGTGGATCCGCCTCACGCCGGTCGACGGCATCGGCGACTCTCCGAACGAGACCTACCGCATCAAACGAAGCGCCGTCGCCGGCAAGTTCGTCATCGTCCGCGCAGTCGATGCCTTCTTCAATGTGGGAACGGAGTCGATCGCGTTGCAGTAGAGCGTGACGTTGGGAACCCCGATCACCACAGAGACGCAGAGGACGCAGAATACGGCTCTAACTCAGTGTCCTCAGTGTCTCTGTGGTTCACGTTCTCCGCTTCCTGTACGCCCGCCTGATCTTCCAGAGATCGTGCAGCGCGCGAAGGAAGTCGTGCGACTTCACGTTTGAACCGGTGACGTCGTGCCAGCGCATGACGGGTAGCTCGTAGACGGAACAAGCCACGGCGTCGCGGCCCCAACGGGCGATGTAGCGGGCGATGATCTCGACGTCGAAGATCCAGCGGGAGATGAACGGCTTGGAGAAGACCTCGCGCAACGTGTCGCTGCTGCGAAAGACTTTGGCGCCGCATTGCGTGTCGTAGACGGCCAGGCCGAGGCTCGAGGAGATGAGCGTCGCGCCGACGCGGCCGAAATAGTGGCGGGCCGGGCGGCGGCTGATCTCGCGCCCGAGGAGACGGACGCGGGCGCCCATGACAATCTGGATCAATGGCCGGTTCGTGAGGATGTCGAGAAATCCGGGCAACTCGGCGAGGGGAGTGGCGAGATCGGCATCCCAGAAGCCGATGTAGTCGGGTGCCTTATCCAGCGCGGCCAGAAATCCACGTCGCACTGCTTCCGCTTTGCCGCTGTTCTGCTCGAGATCGAGTACCGCGAAGCGACGCGGGTCGGAGTCGCGGAGCGTTTCGAGAAGCCGAAGCGTTCCATCGCGGCTGCCATCGTTGACGAAGAGGAAATCGACGTCGTGGCCGGGGACGGAGAGCTGACGAAAGGCTTCCACATCGAGCCGTCGCTCTTCGTTGTAGCAGGGGACGACCAGAGTCAGGCGCGACACGCGGGGCGCATTGTAGCTACGATTGGCCAATGACCGACTTCGAGATCCACACGATTCCCGCAACTGTTCACGGACGCTACGTCGTGCGCCGCGGACCCGCCGAACATCTTCTGGTGGGCTTTCACGGTTACGGCGAGAACGCCGACATTCACAACGCCGAGCTGCAGCAGATCCCCGGAATCGAACAGTGGACAACCGTTGCGGTGCAGGCGCTTCATCCTTTCTATATGCACCGGACGGGAGCGATCGTGGCGTCGTGGATGACCAGCCAGGATCGGGAGCTGGCCATCGAAGACAACGTTGCCTACGTTCGCAGCATCGTCGATCAGTTCCCGCAACCGCGGCAGCTCGTATTTCTCGGTTTCTCGCAAGGCGTGGCCATGGCCTATCGCGTCGCCGCTCGATCGGTGGCAACGGGACTCATTGCGCTGGGCGGCGACATGCCTCCGGAGCTCGCCGGCTCGCATCCGGTGTTGCCGCCCGTCCTCATTGGACGCGGGACGCGCGAGGAGTGGTACACCGACGAGAAGCTGCAGAACGATCTTCGTATCCTCTCGAAGCTCACGACAGTGGAGACATGCGTCTTCGAAGGTGGCCACGAGTGGACAGCAGAGTTCCGTGAAGCAGCCGGGCGCTTTCTGGAGAGGCTCACTGACTCGTCAACTACTTGACCAGTCAGCGGAATGACCGCCGCTCCCGGGATGACAATCGGCCCAGAACCTGTTCCACTTCAGCGCATGTCCGAACGCCTCGACCGTCTGAAACTCCGGCTCAAGGAGCTGCCAGACCGGCCCGGCGTCTATCTGCACAAGAACGCCGAGGGGGAGGTCATCTACGTCGGCAAGGCGAGGAACCTGAAGAGCCGCGTGGGCTCGTATCTGGCCGGACGCGGAGCCCGCGACAGCAAGACGATGTCGCTCATCAACGAGATCGACTCCATCGATTTCGTGACCACGAACAACGAGCTGGAAGCCATCCTCCTCGAAAACAACCTCATCAAGTCGAACCAGCCGCGCTACAACATCCTCCTTCGCGACGACAAGAGCTACCCGTACATCAAGGTCACGATGTCGGAGGACTATCCGCGCGTCGTGTTCACGCGTCGCCTGGATCGGAAGAAGGGGGACCTCTTCTACGGCCCGTTCTTCGCCGGAACCGCGCGCCGCCTGCTCAAGCTCGTGGCCGACCAGTTCAAGCTCCGTAGCTGCGATCTCGACATCACGATCGGCAAGAACGCTCTTCCCCGTCCCTGCCTCTACTACGATATGCACCAATGCCTCGGGCCATGCGTCGCCGGCCTGACCACTCCCGAGCAATACCGCGACATGGTGGACGACGTCGTCCTCTTCCTCGGCGGCAAAACCAAGGAGCTCCAGGATCGTCTAACCCATCGGATGTATCAGTCAGCGGAGAGCGAGAACTACGAGATGGCGACGTACTACCGCGATCTCGTGCGCACGGTCGAGCGCGTGCAGGCCGAGCAGCAGGTGGCCTCGGCGGAGGATGAAGATGCCGACGTCTGGGGCCTTTACGAAGAGGGGAGTGACGTTGCGGTGCAGCTCTTCGTCATACGTGGAGGAAACGTTGTCGATCGCCGCGAGCTTTTCTGGGAGAAGGTTGAGGCCTACCAGGCACCGGAGTTCCTCGGCGAAGTTCTTCAGCGTTACTACCAGGACAATATGTTCATCCCGCACGAGGTGCTGATTCCGTTCGATGTCGAGGAGTGTGACCTTCTGACCGCCTGGCTAACCGAGCAGGCTGGCAGGAAGGTCGGACTGCGCGTTCCGCAGCGGGGGAGAGGCGTCGATCGGATGGAGCTGGTCAACCGCAACGCGCGCCTCTCGCATGAGTCGCGCTTCCGCAAGTCGACGCAGGACCGGCTACAGATCGCTGCACAGAAACTTGGGCAGGTGCTCGGGTACGACCGCGAGATCGGACGCATCGAATCATTCGACATTTCGAACATCCAGGGGACCGACTCGGTGGCAGGAATGGTCGTTCTCGACCGCGGCAAGTTCGACAAGAAGCAATACCGTATCTTCAACATCAAGACTGTGGAAGGTGCGGACGACTTCCGCTCGATGGCCGAGGCTGTTGACCGGCGTTACCGGCGTCTGCTTGAGGAGAACAAGACGTTACCCGACATGATCCTCATCGACGGAGGACGCGGGCAGTTGAACGCAGCCCTCGCCGCGCTGAACAAACTCGGCATCGAAGAGATCCCGATCGCCGGGCTGGCCAAGCGCGAAGAGGAGATTTACGTCCCTGGTCGCGAAGAGCCATACCGCCTGGAGCGCCGCGATCCCGCGCTGCAATTGCTGCAGATGGTTCGGGACGAGACGCATCGCTTCTCGGTCTCCTCGCATCGCCGCCGCCGTTCCAAACGAACGCTGCACAGCGCGCTCGACGATATGCCCGGCATCGGCGCCAAACGCCGCCGTCTTCTCATCGAGCGATTCGGCAGCGTCTCCGGAGTCAAACAGGCATCAGCGCAGGATCTTGTGAACGTGCTGGGACGCAAAGTGGGGCAGACGTTGTATGAGGAGTTGCATGGGTGATGAGCTGTTAGCAGAATGCGCTGACGCAAATGTGCATGCGATAATCAATCAACACGGTCCTAAGAGCTAACAGCTGAGAGCTAAGAGCTGGCTTGGCAGGGCGGGGGGAACAATGAGCTTCGAAGGCGAAATCGGCGAGATCGATCTGATTGAACGGCTCGTCGAGCTCGGAGGCGAGCAGTTCACCGGCGCGATCCGTTTCGAGAGCGACGGCATCATCAAGATCGTCTACTTCAAGGGCGGCGACGTGCTCTCCGCGTCGACGAACGATCGCACCGATGCCATCGACGAGATTCTGCAGCGCGCCGGCAAGGTCACGCGCGAGCACATCAAACAGGCGCTCGCCAAACGCAAAGAGAGCGAGACGCTCGGCGATGCTCTTCTCGGGCTCGGATTCATTACGCGAAAAGAACTGACGTGGGCTCGCCGCGTTCAAGTCATCGGGATCATCCGTTCGATCATCGGCTGGAAGACCGGCTCGTACACGATCGTCGCCGACTACCTCCCGAAGCGCGAGGAGGGGACGCTCTTCTCGCTGGCCCAGATCATCGTCGAGCTGGTCGTCACGGATAGTGACCGCGCCAAGTCCGAGCAGGCGATGGACAGCGGTAACGCGGTGTTCGAGAAGGCGACTATCTTTGATGACGCCTTCCGCCGCCTCGGGCTCAACGAAGACGCCGAGCAGATCGTGGCGCAGATTGATGGGACGAACACGGCCGCCGAGGTAGCGAGCCGATCCGGCAAAGACATCTTCAACGTCTACAAACTGCTCGAAGCGCTCAGACTTCTGAAGCTGGTGACACGTTCCAATAAACCTCTAGTAGAACATGAGGTTTCGCTTCCGGCGTCTTCCAACCCGTGGGATGTCGAGAATCCTGACTTCACTCTCGATGACGACGCTCCGCCGCCAGTTGCTGAGGCTTCGCAGGAAGAACTGGGGCTGTCACCGGAGGACGCGACGATGGAGCTTCCAGAAGTGAACCTTGCTGCATGGGAAGCCGCGAAGGCGGCTCCGTCAACGCCGGCGCCTGTTCCCTTGCCGGCGACGTCGAAGTCGGTTTGGGACGAGCCTGACGATGACGATCGCTTCTCCGGGACCGAGCTCGCGCCACCTCTGCCGGCAAGCGTCAGCGCGACTGCGCTCGGCGCCGAGCCGCAGTGGGGTTTCGACGAAGCGCAGATCGAGGCTGCCCGTCGTGCGGCCGTGCCGGTGAGAGCAAAGGACCAGGTTCCGAGCTCCATCGCGGCACCTGCCTCGAAGCCGCCGAGGAAGAGCAGGGCAGGTCTGTGGATCACGATCCTCGTCCTCCTGCTGCTCGGCGGAGCCGCCTACCCAGCGTGGCAATGGTGGCAGGATCGCAACGCTCCCACGCCGATCGTCCCCGTAAAGAGAGCGAAGCTCCGGAACGCCGGCGTCCCGCCGGCTGGCCCGGCGGCGTCCTCGCCGCTGACTTCAACAGCCGCGAGCACCACGGCGCCAATGTCGCCAATCGCGGCAAAGACTTCCACTTCCCCGATGGCACCGCGCACGGCAACGAACACAGCGTCGGCACCAACGCAACCTTCCGCGACGACGAGGGCCGCACAAAAGGCTCCGTCTCACGCTGCGACTGCCACCACCGCCTCGACACCACCACTCCAAGTCGCAACCAAGACCACGCCACCGCAAACTAAGACTGCGCCGCCACAAAAGCAGCCGCCTCCTCCCGCAAAGCCGACCGCAGTCCCGCGCGTTCTCCCTCGCACGGCCGCGAACGAAATCACGCCGGTTCCAGCGCCCGCAGCCAGCGCCGCGAACACCCCGCACCTCGAGCGGACAGCCGCAGGAGCACCGACCATCACCAACACGCCCAGCGCCGGTGCTCCAGCCTCCGACGCCACGCGGGCGAAGTACGACAACATGGCGAAGGACTTCGCCACCCGGAAAGGCGGTACGTACACCGTCCAGTTCGAGCTCGTTTGTGAGACTGCGTCGATCACGCGCGCTTTGAGTGAGGGTGGCGACAAGGCCTGGTTCGTTCCGATCAGTTACCGCGGCCGCCCCTGCTACCGCGTCTTCTGGGGCCGCTTCGACACGAGTGCCGAAGCGATTACCGCGTCGAAAACGATGCCGTCCGGCCTGAGCAAGACGCCGGTGGTCGTCAAGATCCCACGCTAATGATCACCTCGCTCCTGACCTCGGCTGGACTCGGCCTCGGCGCAGGCATCAACGCCTACGCCACGCTGCTCGTTTTCGGCCTCGTGTCGCGATGGCAGCCGGCGATCTTTCACGATGAGCTGGCCCGCTTCTTCGCGTCGACGCCGGTGCTGATCATCCTGGCCGTGCTTTACCTCATCGAGTTCGTCGCAGACAAAGTCCCAACTGTTGACCACGCGTGGGACGTCATCCACACGATCATTCGCCCGATCGCCGGCGCTCTGGTCGCCTGGGCCGCGGTATCCGACAAGATCCCGCATGGTGCCGTGATCCTCGCGTCCGTGATCGCCGGAAGTGCAGCCCTCGGCTCGCATCTGACCAAAGCAAGCGTGCGCGGCGCCAGCACGCTCACGACGGCGGGGCTCGGTAATCCCATCCTCTCGCTGATCGAGGACGCGTTTGCGTTCGTGAATGCAGTGATCGCCATCTTCCTCCCGTGGCTGGTGATCATTACGCTCATCGGGATGCCGCTGATCTTCTTCCTCGTTTACCAGCGGGTTCGCAGTCGCCGGGCATGAGCTGGGTCATCGACGGCAACAACCTTCTTGGGTGCGCCGGTGCCGCGCGCTTTTCGGTGGACACGAAGCGGCAACTCGTGCGAACGCTGGGCGCTTTCGCGCGCGTCAACCGGACGAAGGTGGCCTGCTACTTCGATGGCCCGGAACCAGAACAATTCGGCAAGACCCCTGGCAGCGTGAGCGTGATCTTCAGCGGCGAGCGATCGGCGGATGATCTGATCATCAAACGCGTCGCGACGGGCAGCGGCTGGAACGTCGTTACCGCCGATCGCGCTCTCGCCGCGCGCATCAAACGGCGCGAAGTGGCGATCATCGATCCGGGCAACTTCATGAACGAACTGGAGTCGTTGCCACAAGTTGAGGAGCGAACCGCCGAAGAGGAGTGGCTGGCGTGGTTTTCCGACGAAAAAAACCGGAATGTATTTTGATGTCGGCGTGCCGACATCGATTGTAAGCGACTGAAACAGCAATGATTTAAGTTGAAGTATTTGTTGCGGGGGTCGTAGGACATCGGGGGTCGGAGCTAACTAACCCCGCATTTCTCACACGTTTGGTGGCCATCCTTGCTACACCTCCTTGCCACACCTCTTCCTTCTTCTCCAAAGTGCTCTCCAATCGAGCGCCCTCTCCCCCACAAAAAGCGTGGGGGAGAAGGTGCTGGATTGGAGAGGTTGCGTTAAGTTAAGAGTGCGAAAAAGCGAGCCACCGTGCATACTTACTCCGACCCCCGACCCCCGCGGTTCTACGACCCCCGGAATGGTCCAATCCCATTCCTGTTACGTCGATCGTGTGGAGTGGACTGGAGGATCGCGGCGCTGTGAGGCGTCGAGGAAAGTCCGAACTCTCACGGGCAGCAGGCTGGCTAACGGCCAGGCGTGGCGACGCGACGGAAAGTGCAACAGAGAATAGACCGCCGATCGCGCCCGAAGCCGCAAGGCTGACGGCGAGGAGGTAAGGGTGAAACGGTGCGGTAAGAGCGCACCGCGTTCCGCGCAAGCGTGGACGGCACGGCAAACCCCCTGCGGAGCAAGACCAAATAGGGAAGTCATGGAGCCGCCCGTCTCCGTTATGAGCTTCCGGGTAGGTTGCTTGACCACCGCGGTAACGCGCGTGGCAGACGAATGATCTTCACCTCGTGCTCCGGCACGGGGAACAGAATTCGGCTTACAGGTCCACTTCACACATTTTTGAAGGATGAATGCGGAAGGATGAAGGATGAACCAGATCCTGCTCCGTTCATCCTTCATCCTTCCGCATTCATCCTTCCATTGACACTTTCTGCCATTCGCGGCGACAACGAGCGGCGCTTCGCACGTCTCCTTCTCTCACAAGCGTTCTAGCACCGCCCTTGCTACTCTCCGTTCGTGCTCATACGCCCCCGAGCGCTGCCACGAAACGGCAGCGTCGTCGTCCTGGCCATGTCATCCCCATCCGAACTGCCGCGCATCGAAGCGGCGGCGCGAACGCTCGAGCAGCGAGGGCTGCGCGTTACGCTCGCCGCGAACATCGATCATCGCCATCGAGGCTACCTCGCCGGCGACGATGACGAGCGTCTCACAGAGTTGAACCATTACTTGAGGTCTGACGACATCGATGCGTTCTTCTTCGCCCGCGGCGGCTACGGCGCGATGCGCATCCTCGACGGCGTCGACTACGACGCCATCCGCGCCAATCCCCGGCCGATCGTCGGATTCAGCGACATCACCGCGTTGCACCAGGCCGTCGCCGTCAAGTGCGGCATCGCTTCGTTCCACGGACCGATGCTCAATCTCGATTGGGCCGAGGGGCTGTCCCCGGCAATCGAGGAGTGGTTCTGGTCGATGCTCGCCGGCGATGCGCCGCTCATCCATCCTTTCGAGCGGGACCAGGTCGTCATCGATGGCGAAGCCGACGGTGTCTTGTTCGGTGGATGCCTGTCGCTGACGACGGCGCTGACCGGCACGCCGTACGACTTCTGGATCGAAGACGGGATCTGGTTCTTCGAAGACGTCGACGAGCCGGTCTATCGGATCGATCGGATGTTGACCCACCTCCACCTGTCCGGTAGACTGAAAAAAATCCGAGCTGTGGTCATTGGGAAGCTGAAAGGGTGCGGGAGCGATGCCGAAATCGAGGCGCTGCTGCACGAGTTTTTCGCCTCCAGCAACATTCCGGTCATACGCGATCTGCCGTTCGGCCATCAGGGAGACAACCTCCTGATGCCGATCGGCGTACCCGTCCGCGTCAGTACCCGGGACCTCACGCTCACGTTTGCGCGACCGGCGGTTCAGCGATGAAAACCGTTTTCAAAACGACCGGCGGGAAGGAACCCGTGAAGGACTCCGCATCGTACGCCGCTGGTGACGTGATCTTCCGCGAGGGAGAGCTCGGCACCGAGATGTTCATCATCCAGGAGGGTGAGGTGAACATCATCAAGCACATCAACGGCGAATCGCACATGCTCTCCCACCTCGAAAAAGGCGACTTTTTCGGGGAGATGGCGGTGCTCGAGAGCGTTCCGCGCACGGCCGATGCCGTTGCAGCAACCGACGTTCGCGCCGTGGTGATCAACGGTGCTCGCTTCGACGAGATGCTGCGCAGGAATCCTGAAGTTGCCGTCCGCATCATCCGCAAATACTCGAAGCGGCTGCGTGAGGCCAACACGCTGCTGGAGCGTCTCGTCGGGCGCGAAGTTCACAGCGAGCACGGCTCGCTCGACGCTACGCAGAACGTCATGCCCGAAAAGGCGCATCGCCACCGACTGATCGACGTCACGACCGATGCCGCCTTCCCGTTCAGCAAAGCCGATGAAACGACCATCGGACGCGCTGATCCGGTCACCGGCATCCTCCCCGACATCGATCTAACGCCTGTAGACTTGAACCGCTCCGTCTCGCGCCGCCACGCCAAGATCATCCGCAGCGGCAACGACTACTGCATCCTCGAGGAAGTAGGTACCGTCAACGGCACCTACGTCAACGAACAGCGCATCCCGACAGGCACGCCGGTGACGATCCACAGCGGCGACGCGCTGAAGATCGGATTGATCGCGATGAAGGCGCAGTTCGATTAGTCCGGTCTACTCGGCGTAGATTCGACCTGCCTGCATCAAAATAGCCGCGTGACGATCACCGCTGACACGCCCGTCCGCGCATTGCCCGGTGCGGGACCGAGCCGCGCCAAGCAGCTCGAAGAGGCGGGACTGGCGACTGCGTACGACCTGATCTACAACCTGCCGTATCGCTACGAGGACCGCCGCCATCCCGTGCGCATCGTCGACCTCGGCGGTCATGTCGACAAGCCAGTCCTCCTTCGCGGGAAGGTGATGAACGCAATCCTCCACATCACCCGGCTGCGGCGGATGAAGGTATTCGAGGCGGTGCTGGAGGACGGAACCGGCGCGGTGAAGCTGGTCTGGTTCAATCAAGGTTTCCTCGCCGATCAGATCAAGCGCGGCGACCGGCTGGCCGTGTTCGGGACGCCGAAACTCTCGGCATACGGTCAGCTCCAGGTCGAGAGCGCCGATTGGGAGAAGTTCGAAGGGGACGACGAAGCCGACGGCGCCATCGTCCCGATCTATTCGAAGGTCGGCAACATCCCGCCGAAAGCCCTGAGGCAGATCGTCGGTGGTGCGTTAGCCGCGCTTCCGTCGATCGACGATCCGCTCGAACATGATTTGAGAAAAAGGCTCGGCGTCATCGATCTCGCCCCTGCGCTCGAACAGATTCATCGCCCGCCGCAGCTCGACGAATCATTTCTCGCACGCCGTTCGCGTGCGCATATCCGCATCATCCTGCAGGAGTTTTTCACGCTGCAGCTCGCGCTGCGCGTGCGCCGCGCCAGCGAAGAAGTGGTGACGAAGACGCGGGAGATCGCCATCGACGACGCCATGCGCGCCGAGGTCAAGCGGATATTGCCGTTCCGCTTGACGAATGCGCAGAAGCGGGTAGTCAGAGAGATCGCCGCCGACCTGCAATCCGACAAACCGATGTACCGGCTGCTCGAAGGCGACGTCGGCAGCGGCAAGACGATCGTCGCCTTGATCGCTGCGATCATCATGGTGCGCAACGGCCACCAGGTCGCGCTCCTGGCGCCGACGGAGATCCTGGTCGAGCAGCACTACCAACGCATCCGTCAATTAGTTGACCAGTCGCTCGTCGTTGCCAAGAGTACCGGCTCGCTGACAGCCGGCGAGCGGCGCACGCTTCTGGCCGGTCTTCGCGAAGGTGTCATCCAGCTCGTCATCGGCACGCACGCACTGCTCGAAGACCGCGTCGTCTTCAAATCCCTCGGCCTGGCCATCGTAGACGAGCAGCATCGTTTCGGCGTCGAGCAGCGGCAGCGGCTTTTTGCGAAGGGAGATACGCCCGACATCCTGGTGATGACAGCGACGCCGATTCCGCGCTCGCTGGCGCTGGCGATGTACGGCGACCTGGAGCTCTCGGTCATCGACGAGCTACCGCCGGGCCGGCAGAAGATCAAGACCGCGGTCCGTTCGGCCACGCAGATCGAGCGTGTCTATCACTTCATCGATACCGAGATCGCCGCCGGGGCGCAGGTCTACATCGTCTATCCGATCATCGAGGAGTCGGAGAAGTCGAACCTCAAGCCGCTCACGCTCGGCTTCGAAGCGACCGCACGCCGCTTCCCGAACCGGCGTGTGGCCATGATTCACGGACGCATGCCGCCCGCCGAGAAAGAGGAGACAATGCAGCGATTCAAGCGCGGCGAGATCGACATTCTCGTCTCGACGACGGTCATCGAAGTCGGCATCGACGTCGCCAACGCGTCGATGATGCTGATCATCGATGCCGACCGTTTTGGCCTCTCTCAGTTGCACCAACTCCGAGGCCGCGTCGGCCGAGGGGCACGGCAGTCGTATTGCGTGCTCGTGTCGGACATCGAGAAGGACCGCCTCACGCAGTTCGCGAAAACGCTGAACGGCTTCGATCTCGCCGAGCTCGATCTCCGCCTCCGCGGCGCCGGCGAACTCCTCGGCACCCGCCAATCCGGTGCAATGCGCTTCCGCTTCGGCAACGTCGTCCGCGACATGAAGCTGATGGAAAAAGCGCGCGACCTGGCCATCGAGATCCTCGCGAACGACGGCCTCGCCCCCGCCGAGAAGATCGTCCAGAAGCTCCTCGGCACGCCGATGTCCGCGACGGCGAAGGATTAGAATGTGTCCATGAGCAAGCTTCTCGATGAAGCCTACGCCGCCGCAAAGGAACTGCCAGAACAGGAGCAGGAAGCGATTGGCGCCTGGCTGCTGGCCGAGATCGACGCCGATCGCAAGTGGGACGAACTATTCGCGCAACCGTCCGAGGTGATCGAGCGCATGGCCGACAAAGCGCTGGAGGATCATCGACGCGGTCGAACACGTCCGCTTGATCCCGAAACGTTGTGAAATCGCACACGGCTCCCGAGTTCCGCCAGCGATTCTCCGCGTTGCCAGCCGAGATACGCTCGCAGGCTCGCGCCGCCTACCGGCTATTTCAGACGAATCCGCGTCACCCGGGTTTGCATTTCAAACATGTTCATGGCTCGAAACGTCTCGTCTCCGCACGCGTGGGACGCAGTTATCGAGCTGTCGGTGTGCTGCTCGCGAGCGATGAGGTGGTCTGGTTTTGGATTGGTCCACACGATGAGTACGAGAAGGTGCTGAAGTCGCTGGTATGACTCCCTGCGTGAGCAGGGAAAGCATTTCGCGCGGAGACGCGGAGGGCGCGGAGGTTTTCTTCGCGTCTTCGCGCCTTCGCGTGAAATGCTTTTGAATCTGTCAGGCCGGAATCGCCTTGTCACGCCTTTCGATCCGTCCTATGGTTGCCCGATGACGAACCCCCGACTCCTCGGATCCCTTGAAGTCTTCCCCCTCGCTCTCGGATGCATGGGCATGTCCGGGATGTACGGCGCTGCGGACGAGAACGAGAGCGTCGCCACGATCCAGCAGGCCATCGACGGCGGCATCAACCTCCTCGACACCGGCGATTTCTACGGGATGGGTCACAACGAGATGCTCGTCGGCCGCGCAATACGAGGGCGGCGCGACAAGGTGCTGCTGTCCGTCAAGTTCGGTGCGCTCCGCGGGCCGGACTCTGCCTGGCTGGGTGTCGACACACGTCCGGCCGCCGTCAAGAACTTCCTGGCGTACACATTGAAGCGCCTCAACGTTGATTACATCGACATCTACAGGCCGGCGAGGCTCGATCCAAACGTACCGATCGAGGAGACCATCGGTGCGATCACTGAGCTCGTGAACGCCGGTTACGTCCGCGCCATCGGCCTGTCGGAAGTCGGCGTCGAGACGATCAGGCGCGCGCATGCGGTCCATCCGATCACGGACCTGCAGATCGAATACTCGCTCATCAGCCGGAATCCGGAGCGGGAGATCTTTCCGCTGCTGCGTCAGCTCGGGATCGGCGTTACTGCATACGGCGTTCTCTCCCGGGGATTGCTGAGCGGATCGTTGCCGCAGGGCAAAGGCGACCTGCGTGCCCACATGCCGCGCTTCCGCGACGAAAATCTCGCCCGCAACCAGAAGCTCATCGATGCTCTCCGTGACATCGCCGCCGCGCACAACGTAACGCCGGTCCAACTCGCCATTGCCTGGGTGATGGCTCGGGGCGAGACGATCGTGCCCGCCATCGGCGCCCGTACGCGAGCGCAGCTCGAAGAGTCTCTCGGCGCACTCGCGATCCGTTTGAGCAGCGACGAGCTGAGCGAGATCGAGCAAGCTGTCCCCGCGGCTGGCGTCGCCGGCACGCGCTACGACGAACGCCAGATGAGCGTGCTCGACAGCGAGCGCCCGCCGAACACGCCTCGGTGAACGAACTGTGTCACTGACCGTCTTTCGCTTGCCATTTGTTATTCTGCCGGTTCCAAAAACCGCTCCATCCAACCTGAAGGGACAATTCGCATGAGCATGAGACGTCTTGATCGCACGATCGCTGCGATCGCCCTTAGGGTTCGCGCAAGAATAACTTCGCAGAATAAGGCGCGAGTCTAACACGGTCGCTTCGCGGCTGAGGGTGAACTGAAATCAGAG
>OLLN01000215.1_pt1 | contig 24039 bp, 25 predicted proteins | sample 1604281 | NCBI WGS metagenome assembly OLLN01 (sample SAMEA104055716, study PRJEB20765) | soil metagenome | biome: Arctic tundra; feature: Polygonal ground; material: soil | place: USA | collected 2011-09 | depth 0-0.5 m | reverse complement strand
TCGATGCCGGTCCAAAACGGATCGATGCCGGTCCAAAACGGATCGATGCCGGTCCAAAACGGATCGATGCCGGTCCAAAACGGACCGATGACGGAATGCGCCGGACCGATATCGGAAGCTGACGACTCAGAGGTTTTCGCAAAAGCCGCTTTTGCAAAGATTCGGTTGCGAAGGTAGGAGCCCGAGGTAACGGATGGCGGCACCCGATGCGACGCGCCGCTGGCAACGCAGCGCGTGAGAAAGGCCTGTCAGGCTTCGGGCAGTGCGTCTTCCACACGCTCATCCCCCTGACGGGACGGCGCCCTTAGGCCGTACACCTCGCGGACAAGCTGACCGATAGTCCTGTGATCCAGCGCATTGCTGAGCGACGTTGTGAGGCGCGCGAAAAGGTCGTCGATCGTGGCCCGTGCGCGGTCGTCTGTGTTGCTCTCAGGAAGCTCATGACGCAGACCTTCAATCTGGGCCACGATCTCCTCGACGGCGATGCGGTCAGGGTCGCAGCCTGGAACGAAGCCGGCCAGGTCGCCCCCGGTTTCTTTGACGAGTTGTGCTTCGCCCAGCTTGCGCAACACACGGATCATCTGGGAATCGGTCGTCCCGAGCTGCTCGGCCAGCCCGTACGCCGAAGGCGCCTCCTCGCGGCGATCGAAACGGCGCGCGATCTCGATCAGCGCCCGAAGTGCGAAATAGAGATCGAAGCGTGGCTCGTCCTGCACCTGCTGTTCGTTCGCACGCAGCAGTCCATAGAGGTGCTGATAGACGTAGCTGATCTCGACTCCCAGGAGGATCACCACCCACAAGATCCAGATAGCGATCAGGAAGATGATTGCCAGCCCGAGTGCGCCGTAGATCAGATTGAATTGCCCGTGAAAGAGGTGATCGGCGTAGATGCCGAATCCGAAGCGGACCAACGTGAAGAGCGACGTCGTCACGAGCGCACCGACGGCCGCGGACGAGAACCGCACCGGCGTCGATGGAACGAGCCAGAAGAGCATCGTGAACGCAATGAAGAGCACGACGATCGGCGCGATGTGGAAGATGATGTCCTGACGGAACAGTACGCGGAGGTAGCGGTTCTTCTCCAGCGTGTTCGTCGTGGTGAACGAGATCCCCATCAGCACCGGGCCCCAGAAAAAGAGCATGGTGAAGGCGATGATTTTCTGCCGGTAGGCGCGGGCATCCCGCACCTTCCAGATCTGGTTGACGGTGGCCTCGACGGCCAGGAACAAGCGGAATGTGATGACGACGAAGACGATGACGCCGAACGTCGACGCCGTCTGTGCGTTCTCGACGAATTTGGCGAGGTGATACGAGATCACCGGCGACTTGTACGGGATGACGTTGTTGAGGATGCTGTCGATCTGCGACTGGTAATCAGGGAACGTGTTGCGGAAGTAGAGTTGCAGAGCCTGTGTGAAGGCTACCAGGAGCGGGATGAGCGACAGCAGCGTCGTGTAGGCGAGCGATGCCGCGCGTGAGGTCCCTTCGATGTCGTAGAACTCCCGCGCCACCTCGCGGAGGAAAAGAAAGAACTCGACCGTCAGGACGCGCGCCCGCTTCCGGCCGTGCGCTTCACGGCGGTAGAGCAGTACCGCCGGGTCCGTCAGCCACGACCAGACGACCGTCCGGGCGGTGGCAAACCTCGACTTCAGTCTCGCGCGTCGCTCTCCCCCGCGCCGTATCTCGGCCATTCCCTCAACTATAAAGGCAAGGAGTGAGCCTGCGGAGAGGAGATGCGATAACGTTACGCATCATGGCTACCCGCCAGCCAGCCGTGGCAGGCACCTTTTACGAGGGAGACCCGGACCGTCTGGCCGCTCAAGTCCGTGCCTGCTTCGCCGAAAACGGTGACGTCGAGGGCAAAGAGAGATTCATCGGAGCCGTCGTTCCTCACGCCGGTTTGATGTACAGCGGACACGTGGCCGCCGCGTTTTACGCGCAGGCCGAGCTGCCCCGCCGCTTCGTCATCCTCTGCCCGAATCACACCGGCTTCGGGCACTTCGCTGCGATCAATCGCGAGGGATCGTGGCGCACTCCCCTCGGCAATGTCAGCATCGACACGCCGCTCGCCGATGCGCTGATGCAGCAGTCAGCGCTCCTTGCCGACGACGATCGAGCCCACGCGCGCGAGCATTCGCTCGAAGTGCAGCTCCCGTTTCTTCAGCAGCTCCTCGGCGATTTCACGTTCGTTCCCATCTGCCTCGGCGCGAATCGTTACGACTACTGCGAAGAGATCGGAAATGCCATCGCCGCGGTGATCGCCGCTGCCGGCGAGCCGGTCGGCATCGTGGCCAGCTCCGACCTCAATCACTACGAGGACCAGAAAACCACGCTACGCAAGGACCAGCTTGCGATCGACGAGGTGCTGAAGCTCGATCCGCGCGGGCTTTGGCGCGCGGTCGAGGAGTCCGACATCTCCATGTGCGGATTCATCCCGGCGACGGCGATGATGATCGCGGCAACGAAGCTCGGCGCGAAACAGGCAAGGCTGATCAGGCACGCCACGAGCGGCGACGTCAACGGCGACTATTCGCACGTCGTTGGCTACGCGGCAATCGCGATTTCGTAGCGCAAACCGTTGATCCGCAGATGTCGCAGATGGTACGCAGATAAGAAGCCGTCAAGAGATAGAGTCGCATCGTGAAGATTCTGTTCGCTACCGCCGAGGTTTCGCCGATCGCCAAGACGGGCGGGTTGGGTGATGTCTGCGGCTCGCTGCCGAAAGCGCTGGCGAAGCTCGGACACGACGTCACGATCTTCATGCCGTACTACCGCGAAGCGCACGAATGGTTCGCCAACAACGGCGTCACTCTCGATGAAGCCGCGCCGCCGACGCACATCAACTGGGGGAATTGGGCTGCCGAGGCGGCGTATTTGCGGACGACGCTTCCGGGAACCGATATCCCACTCGTCCTCGTCGCGAACGACGACTTCTTCAGCCGGCCGCAGATCTACTTGGCGCGGCTCGACGGATACGACGATGGCATCGAGCGCTACTCGTTCTTCTGCCGCGCCATCATTCGAGGATGCGAACTTCTCGGCATCGCGCCGGATGTCGTTCACGCCCACGACTGGCATACGGCCCTGCTGCCGATCTACCTGCACTCGGGTCTGCGCGGGAGTGAAAACTTCCGCGGCGCCCGCTCGGTCTACACGATCCACAATCTCAACTACCAGGGTATCGGCACGCGGCGGCAGTTCGCCGCCCTCGGCTTGCACGGCCGCTACTGGGCGCCTGACGCAGTCGAACATTTCGGCGACGTGAATCTCATGAAGGGCGGCATCATCTTCGCCAACCAGGTGACGACGGTCTCGCCGGCCTACGCGAAGGAGATCCAGACGCATGAGTTGGGCGCAGGTCTCGACGGCATCCTACGCAGCCTTTCGTTCAAACTGCACGGCATCCTGAACGGGATCGACGTTCACGAGTGGGATCCCGCCAACGATTCTCACATCGCGTCGCCGTTTCACCGCGGCCACCTTGCAGGCAAGAGCCTTTCGAAACGCGCGCTTCTGCACGAATTCAAGTTGACGCACAAGTCGAGAACGCCGCTGCTCGGATTCATCTCGCGGCTGACCGATCAGAAGGGAATCGACCTGCTGATCGCCGCGCTGCCGCAAATGCTCGCCGCCGGCGCGCAGGCGGTCATTCTCGGATCGGGCGAGCCGCGCTTCGAGAACGCGCTGAAGGACATCGCAGCCCATCATCCTGATTCCTGCCGCGTCGTCATCGGTTTCGACAACGCGCTCGCGCATCGGATCTACGCCGGCGCCGACATCCTGCTGATGCCGTCGATCTATGAACCATGCGGCCTGAATCAGATGTACGCGCTGCGCTACGGCACGGTTCCGGTCGTGCGGCTCACCGGCGGTTTGGCCGACACTGTGATCCCGTTCCACGGAGCCAATCTCGACACCGCGAACGGCTTCGGTTTCATCGCGGTCAACCCTGCCGACTTCTACACCGCCTCCTGGCTGGCCATGCTCAACTACCGTGAGTCGAAGGCATGGCGTCAGTTGCAGGACAACGGCATGGCAGCCGATTTATCGTGGGAACGCTCGGCTCGCGAATACGAGACCATCTATCATCGCGCCCAGTTCTCATGAAGACGGCCGCGTACGAGGAGTGCTACCAGTCGATCGTTGCCATCTGGCGCGATGAGGGCGGAACGACGCTTGACGACATCGCGCTCATGGCGACGATCAACTCGATCCTCGCGCATCGCTTTTCGCACTTTTATTGGACGGGCTTCTACCGCGTTTGCGGAGAGCGGCTCGTGGTCGGCCCGTACATCGGCACGGTGGGCTGCCTGCAGATCGAGTTTGGACGCGGCGCCTGCGGTACGGCCGCCGCTGAGCGCAAGACGATCATCGCGCCAGACGTGAACGCATTCCCCGGCCACATCGCCTGCGACCCGAATTCGAAGTCGGAGATCGTCGTGCCGGTCTTCGCACCCGACGGAGTACTCGTGGGCGTGCTCGACGTCGACTCCGATCAGCTCGGCGCGTTCGACGAAGAGGACCAGCGCGGTCTCGAAAAGATCGTTGCGCTGTTCGGACAAACGTAGGGCCCAGACCGCTCGCGCAGCCTGGGCCCTGGAAGATTCTTAGGCGGCTACAGGCTGATACCGTGCGTCGCCAAAGGCGAGCATCGGGAAGAAGATGAACGGCAGGATCACCATGCCGATCGCGAATCCGACGCCCTTTCCGAAGTTCCGCGCGAAGGCTATGTAAACCAGGATCAGCACGATGATGTTGACGCCTGGGATGAGCAGCAGGATGAACCACCACAGCGGCTTGCCGGCGATCTCGAGGATCACGATCATGTTGTAGATCGGGACGATCGCGGCCCAACCCGGCTTCCCTGCTTTGACGAAGATCTTCCACAGCGAAATGACGATCAACAGAATGACGACGAGGTAGCAGAGTCCGAAGACCATCCCGACGGCGGGCGACATCGTCTGCACGGGGACGGTGTCGGTGGTGGTGGTCGTTTCCTGCAGTAGCGCGAGTGCGAACAGAGCGTTCATCTCTTCTCCTTCTCCAAGCAAAGTTGTGACCGAATTGTTGGGACAGTATACCGAACTCGGCTGCCGGAGAGACGAAGGAAATCGTTCAGCCGAGGATTACCTCGAGCTCGTCGAGGATTTCCCGAATCGAGTGGTACCGCAGCTCGTCGTGCTTGTTGATCAGCGCATCGAGCGACGGCGTGGCGAATCCGGCGGCGGCCAGCTCGTGAGACAGAGGGATCGCGTCATGGCGCAGCGACGCCTTGGGATGCGGCAACGGCGCGTCCGTGCCGCCTTCGACGTACGTCTGCCGCTCGATCGCCTTCATCCGCTCGCGCAGCTTCGACTGAAACGCGTTGATCTGATCGATGAGCTTCGGATCGAGGGACGTCGCGGTCTTCAGCGACTCCAGATCGCCTCGAATGGCATCCAGCAGCGGCTGGATCCGGCCGGCAACCGGCGGAGGAAGCTCATCGACCGCACCGGCGAGGTCGTTGACGGCGAACTCGATGTCGCTCACGCGCGCGGCGTTCACGCCATCGCGCGCCGACTCGACAGCTCTCGCCAGCACGCTCACGCACAAACCGAGCTGCGGCGCGAGCCCGGCATCGATTTCGTCCGCCGCGGCCCGCAACTGAAACACCGCGGCCTCGATCATGACGACGCTCATTCTTTATTCAGGAACTTGGTCAACCCCGAAAGGATGTCGATCGGCAGCGGGAAGACGATGGTCGTGTTCTTCTCGACGCCGATCTCGGTCAACGTCTGCAGGTAGCGAAGCTGGAGCGCCGTCGGCTGCGTCGCCAGAACGTGCGCGGCATCCGCGAGTCTCTGTGATGCCGCAAATTCGCCCTCGGCGTGAATGAGTTTCGCCCGCTTCTCGCGCTCGGCCTCGGCCTGCTTGGCCATCGCGCGGAGCATCGACTCCGGCAGATCGACCTGCTTCACTTCGACGTTCGCCACCTTCACGCCCCACGGCTCGGTGTGCTGATCGAGAATCGTCTGGATACGGGCGTTGAGTGAGTCGCGGTGCGCGAGTAGCTCGTCGAGCTCGACCTCGCCGAGGACGGAGCGGAGCGTCGTCTGCGCGAATTGCGAGGTCTGGTAGCGATAGTCGAACACTTCGACGACGGCGTTCCGCGGCTCGATGACACGAAGAAAGACGACTGCATTCACCTTCAGCGTGACGTTGTCCCGCGTGATGATGTCCTGCGGCGGAACTTCGAACGCTTCCTGCCGCAGCGAGACGCGCACCATGCGGTCGATCGGTGCGAACACGAGAAAGATCCCAGGCCCCTTGGCCTCGGGTAGCAAACGTCCCAGCCGGAAGATGACCCCTCGCTCGTACTCGGGCAGGATCTTGATCGAGGTGAGCAGGTAGAGACCGAGGATGACGATGATGACAGCGAGACTCCCGACACTCATAAGAACCTCCGCGCGGACGTTGGCGATTGTATCGGTTTCGCGGTCGCGGGGTTGGCTGGCGGTCTGGCGACCGCAAAGCTCACTCCGTCGGCTCGACCAGCAGGTGCAGCCCGTTGATCCCGGCCACGCGCACGCGCGCGCCTTCCGGGATCACGCTCTTCGCCACTGCGTTCCACAACTCGCCGTGAACGAAGACTTTTCCGTCCGTTCCGATTGAGGTGCGGGCCACGCCGATCTCGCCGATCATCCCGTCGCTGCCCGTGGAGACCCGGCCGTGGCGCGCTCGCAGCACGAGCGTCGTCAGGAAAACGGCGATCAGGCCAATGGGAATGCTGACGGCGAGTGCGGTGAGGATGTTCACGCGCATCTGCGGAATGGGTCCGTCGACCAGAAAGAGCCCGCCGATGACCATGCAGACGATGCCGCCTGCGCCAAGAACACCGTGGCTGGCGAACTTGGCCTCGAGCGCGAAGAGCACAAAGGCCGCCGCCAGGAGCGCCAGAGACGCGTAACGGACGGGCAGCAGGTTGAGGGCGAACAGCGCCAGCAGGATCGCGATCACGCCCACGACGCCTGGCGCAATCGCTCCCGGGTGGTTGAACTCGGCGAAGATCGCCAGCCCTCCCAGGACCAGCAGGAGGAACGCGAAGTTCGGATCCATCAGGGCCGACATCAGCTTCTGCCGCAGCGACATCTTCACCGTGTTGATGTTGGCGTTCGTGACGTGGAGCGTTGTGGTCGTCCCGTCGTAGCGTTTGAGCGTCCGGCCATCGATCGCCATGAGCAGCGCCCGGTCGTTGGGCGCGATCACATCGATCAGCTTCTGCGCCAGCGCTTCCTGTTCGGTAAAGGACTTCGACTCGCGCACGGCGCTCTCGGCGATGGCGACGTTCCGGCCGCGCTTCGCCGCAATCGTGCGCATGAAGGCGGCGGCATCGTTCTCCATCTTCACCTTCATGATCTCGTCCATCTTCTCGCCGAAGAGCACCGGATGAGCTGCACCCGTGTTCGTTCCCGGGGCCATGGCGGCGATGTCTGCCGCTTCGAGGATGAAGAATCCCGCCGATGCGGCGCGGCTGCCCGCCGGGGCGACGAAGACGATCACCGGCACGTGCGAGGTCATGATCTTCTCGACGATGGAGCGCGTGGAATCAAGGAGGCCACCCGGAGTGCTGATGACGAGGATCACCGCATCGTCGTGCTCGCGCTGCGCCTGATCGAGCGCACGCCCGATGAATTCATCGCTGATCGGCTGGATCGTATCGTTGACGTTGAGCCGCAGGACGTTCGCGCGAGCGCGAAGGGCGATGGTCGTGAGGAGAGCAGCAACTAGGAAAGCGCGTCGCATAGCGCTGATCGTACTCTTCTGCAACGCTCGGGGGATAACTGAAACACTGGCACAAGCAGCGGCGCACCGGCGAGACCGCGCTACTCCGCAGCCGCGAGACCTCGACTACTGCGGTCCGTAGTCCGGCGTCGGCTCGTAGTTGAAGAACTTCGTGATGTCGTTTCGGAAGACGAGCTTGAAGTCGCCGATGGGGCCGTTGCGCTGCTTGCCGATGATGATCTCGGCGATGCCCTTCTCTTCCGTATCCTTGTTGTAGACCTCGTCGCGGTAGATGAAGCAGACGACGTCGGCATCCTGCTCGATCGATCCTGATTCACGAAGGTCGGAGAGCTGCGGACGGTGATCGCCCGTGCGCTGTTCGGGACGGCGCGAGAGCTGGGATAGCGAGATGAGCGGAAGGTTCAATTCTTTGGCTATGGCCTTCAGCCCGCGCGAGATCTGCGAGATTTCCTGGTTGCGCGATTCGGTCTTTCCTTTCACTGCCATGAGCTGGAGGTAGTCGACCATGATCATGTCGAGACCGGCTTCCATCTTGAGGCGGCGCGCTTTGGCCCGCATCTCCATGATGTCCATGCCCGGCGTGTCGTCTATGAAGATCTTTGCCTTCGCCAGACGTGCCGAGGCATCGGCGAGGTCGCGCCAGTTGCGCTCGCTGAGCATGCCGGCGCGTATGAGATGGTTCGACACGCCCGACTCCGACGAGAGGATGCGCAGGCCGATCTGCTCTTTCGACATTTCGAGCGAGAAGACGCCGACCGAGTACAGGCGTTGCGCCGGCGGCCGCGGCCCTCCCGATCGCTCGGGGATGGCGATCGACTCGGCGATGTTCATCATCATGGCCGTTTTCCCCATGCTCGGTCTTGCCGCGATGATGATCAGATCCTGATTCTGGAACCCCGAGGTGAATTCGTTGAAGCGGTCGTAGCCGGTGGGGATGCCGGTGATCAGCTTACCGGCGTGCTGGAGCTGCTCGATCGCGGTCATGTTGCTTCGCGTGATCCGGTCGAGCGCCACGAATCCCTTCTCGATCGATCCCTCGGCAATCTCGTAGATAGACTTCTCGGCGATGTTGAGCACATCAGCCGGCTCGCTCGGCGCGTCGAGCGCGGCGCGCATCACCGAGTTGCCCATCACGATCAGCCGCCGCAGCGTCGATTTTTCTTTCACGATGCGGGCGTAGCGCTCGACGTTGGCGATGTCCGGGATGCCGTCGACGAGTGATGCGACATACGCCGAGCCGCCAACCTGCTCGAGCTGCGCGTTCTTCGACAACTCCTCGCGCAGCGTGAGCGGATCGATCTCGCGAGACTGCTCAGCGAGGCGGCGCATCGTGGCGAAGATCGTGCGGTGCGCATCGCGGAAAAAATCTTCGGTGTTGATCGTTCCCACCACGCGATAGAACGCATGGTTGTTGATCAGAATCGATCCGAGTACCGCACGCTCCGCATCGGGAGACTGCGGCATCGGCCGGTCGAGCGCGACGTCGAGTTGAGCTACGGACATTGGGTTTTAGGAGGCGCAGTGTCGGGTGCCTTTTCCCCCAAATCGCGATATACACAGACGCCCCGCAGACCCTCCACACCTTTTCCGCAAGCGCGCCGAGAGTAACGCGTGGCGAGCTATCACACTTAGTGAAATGCGAAAGAAGTTGTGGAAAACGAGAGATTCTTCTTGACACGAAATCGGTGACTCTACGACTCGTAGGAACATGCGCGAAGCACAGACTCCGTCGGCAACTTGGAGGTGTAGCGGTTCGTCATCGACGCTTCTTCACGACCAGCCACGTTAGTGTGGCTAGGAGCAGAATCAACATGACGCTATTAGCCAACGGTCAGGACCGGTAGTCGTTTCGACGCATACCAGTAGAGAACACCGATTCCGACGACCACCAACGCCAGCAGGTTGGCGACATCCACGACAGCGCCTATCCAATCCAAGGGGTCTCGCGGTCTCAATAGTTTGCTCTTCACAGACGAATCTCCTTAGTTCGAAGATCTTCCGCTGGTTTTCTTGGTGCCACCGCAATACCGACCGCGATTGGCAATCATCCACAACCTTTTCCGCAGGCATCCATCAGTGTCTGCGGAGGCTGTGACGAGCTGCGGAAAAGTGAAGATTTCTCTTGACATGAAGTCGCCCGTTTCTACGCCTCGTAGAATCCGGGTCGAAATTGTCCTGACGGGTTTATGATCGGGCATGCCCGCTCCGTCGAAACGCAAAGCGACGCGCTCGAAAAAGGCTCGACGCAAGACGATCCGACTGAAGCAGATCCGAAGTTCGGTTGGCAAGCCTCGCGAGGTGCGTGAGGCGCTCAAGGCTCTCGGACTCGGAAAGCTCTATCAGTTCGTGGAGCTTCCTGACACGAAAGAAGTTCGCGGCTTGATGGCGAAAGCTCCTTACATGCTGTCGAAGCTCGACGGTCCCGACATCCTTTTCCCGTTGGAGAAGAGCACGTTGGGAGACGAACGAATTCGGGACGTCGTCGAAGCGGTTCGCGCCGAGGCAATTCGCGCCGGGCGAAAGTGAGTGCTTGCGCTCGCGGAACCTTCGCCCTGTTTCTACTCGATGTCTTACTCACGCCCGCCAACGCTCCTCAAGCCTCTTGGCCCTCCCTCGGAATGCTCCCCTCCTGTAACCCTGTTGGTCAGCGCGTCGTCTGAACCAGTCTGGAGGATTCGCTTTGATCAAACGCATGCTTTTCATCTCGCTGCTGGCCCTTCCCGCGGCCGCACAGCAGAGTGCACCGGCGCAGCCACCCGCGGCGCAATCGGCGGCTGTCGCCGTCCCCGATTCGAAGAAGGCGGTCGCCGTCATCAATGGTGAGACTGTCACGGTCGAGAAGCTCGACCGCATGTACAGCAACCTCAACACGCAGATGCGCCAGAACTACGACGCCAACGGCGGCAAGGGCGCGCTGCTCGAGAACTACATCCGCAAGCGCCTTCTCATCCAGGAGGCGATCAAGTCCGGTTTCAACAAACGGCCGGACGTTGCCGAGGCGATCGATGCGGCCCGCGAATCGGCGCTCTTCGATCGCTACGTGCGCGACGTCGTGGCTGCACAGATCGTGTCGGATGGCGACATCAAGGCGTACTACACCGAGCATCCTGAGGACTTCGCAACGCCGGAAAAAGTCCACGTGCGGCACATCGTCATCGGCGTGACCGAGGTTGGTCCGGCGCGCAAAACGAAGGAAGAGGCACTCGACCGCATCAAGAAGGTCGCCGTGGATCTTCGGAGCGCGGACGTGGCGTCGGCACAGAGCACGACGAACCCGGAGGTTCTGGCACGCCTGCGCCTCGCTCATTTCGCGGACGCAGCGAAGAAGTATTCCGAGGATGCGTCAGCAGAGAGCGGAGGCGATCTGGGCTGGATCACGAAGGGCCAGACCGACGCCGACTTCGAGACCGCTGCATGGAGCATGAAGCCCGGCACGGTCAGCGGCATCATCCAGACGAAATTCGGATTTCATCTGATCTTTGTCGAAGGACGTCAGGCTCCGGGCACCGAACCGTTCGACTCAGTGAAGTCCAGCATTCGCGAGTTCCTCATAACGCAAAAGGCGACCGACGTCGTCACGACCGTGACGAAGCTGACCAACGAGCTGCGCGGCAACAGCCGCATCAGCGTGTTTCCCGAGAACATCAAGTAGACGTCAATCGTTTGCAGACAGAAACGCCCGCGGCAACGCGGGCGTTTTTGCTTTCAGGCCGATCGATCTACGACGCCGCGCTGGCGCTCTGACTTGCCCCGTGCGCCGTCTCCCACTCTTCCACTTCCGGAGAGAAGAGGTTGATACGCGCTTTCTTGTACTCGCGGGTCGGGTAGAGCGCCTGCCTCGACTCGACGCCGGTATCGATGGCGAGGTCGTTGATGATCGACTCGCACTCGTCCACCGAGCGGCCGTGCACGATGGTGTAGAGGTTGTAGGGCCAGTCGTCGTACACGGGGCGGAGGTAGCAATGCGAGACGGCTTTGTTCTGCGACATCTTCGTGCCGGCATCTTCGACGGAGTCGGACGGGACGATCCATACGCCCATCGCGCTGGCGCCAAATCCGGACTTCCGTGTCTGCACGACGGCGCTGTAGCGGCGGATATACCCGCGCTGCAGCAGCGACTTCGCGGCGGCGAGCAACTCGTCCGCGCCGATTCCATTCGTTTTCGCCATCGCTTCGAAAGGACGCGGCTGGAGCGGCAGGTCGTGCTGCAGGAGGCGGACGGACTCGATCTCGACCGGCGTCAGCGGCGCGAACTGAACCTCACTTTGCGATTCATCGGTGTCGCTGCTGCCTTTGAATTGCCGGAGCGTCGGCAGCGCGCGCAGGGTCTCACAACCGGCCTCGCTGCCGAGGATCTCGATCGTGCGGTTGAGACCGAGCAACGACGATGATGAGACCGCGATCGTGAACCAGAGATTGAAGTCGTTGTTGCGCCGGTAGTTTTGCGTGACGCCGGGATGCGCGTTGATGATCGTTGCCGAGTCGTCGATTCTTTCAGGATCGACTTTCGCCGCCACGAGGCACGAGCGGTAGCCGAGGGCTCGGGCATCAAATTGCGCCGCAAGCTGCCGCAGCAGTCCGTCGCGTTTCAGGCGCTCGATGCGCTTGATGACTTCTTTTTCCGACATGTCGATCGCTTGTCCGATGAGAGCGAACGGCGTCGAGACCAGGGGAATCTCACTCTGCAGGGCACCCAGCAGCTCACGGTCCCGTTGATCGATTTCCTGCATTTGGATCCTCGGCTACATTGGTGGCGTTGGGAATTGGGGGTGGATGAATCATACGAGATCGGACGCTGCATCACCAGTGTTCAAACGGTGGAATCGGAGAATCATCCGGAACGAGCCGCGGAAAGTCGTTGGCATCAAGTCGCTCCGCTTTCGCATTACGTGCCAAAACACCCGCCACCCACTCCCGATGACGGTGCGCTGCCAGTTCGACTGAGGTCCGGTCGATCCCGCACCAGCGCTTCGGAAACCCCTCCAGCTTCTGCAACGCCGCATCGAAAAGCCGCAGCCCTCCCGGATACGTGCCCCGTTTGACGTGGTGATAGGCGGCCGCAAGCTGAATGAGGCCCTGCAAAAACACGTGTACTTCCGACTCCGCTTCGAGCCAGATCGTCTCCCATGATTCGTGCGCATCCCAGAACTCGGCGGCGTTGAAATGATCGAGACCGGCGCGGAAGTGTGTTTCGAAGTCGATCATGGGGTTGCGTGATCGCGAGTAGCGCGGTCTCGTGGTCTCGCAGAAAAGACCCGCGCGACCTCGCAACCACCGCTACTTCAAATCTCCGGCCCTCGTTCCCCGGCGCAACGTTTCGCACATGGCCGTCGTAAAGTCGGCGGTCGTACCGACACCTCCGATGTCGCGCGTCCTGTGCTCCGGTCCCGAGTCGAGCACCTTCACGATCGCTTCCTGAACACGCTTCGCAGCGTCGCTCTCGTTGATGTGATGCAGCATCAGGACTGCCGACTGCAGCAGCGCCAGCGGATTTGCTTTGTTCTGTCCCGCGATGTCGGGAGCACTTCCGTGCACGGCCTCGAACACGGCGCCGTTCTCACCGATGTTTGCGCCGCCCACGACACCGAGCCCGCCCACCAGGCCCGCAGCGAGATCGGAGACGATGTCGCCGTAGAGGTTTTCCAACAGCAGCACATCGAACTGAATCGGATTCATGACCATCTGCATGCAGAGGTTGTCGACGATCTTGTCGTCGGCCTCGATGTTCGGATACTCCTTGGCGACGTTGCGAAAGCACTGCAGAAACAGGCCGTCGGAGAGCTTCATGATGTTCGCCTTGTGCACCGCCGTGATGCGCTTCCGGCCGTGCGTGCGTGCGTACTCGAAGGCGAATCTGGCGATGCGCGTAGAGGCGCGCTCGGTGATGATCTTGATCGACTCGACGACGCCGGGGACGACCTCGTGCTCGAGACCGCTGTAGAGATCCTCCGTGTTTTCGCGTACGACGATGATGTCGACATTCTCGTAGCGCGTGATGATGTTCGGCATCGACTTCACCGGCCGCAGATTGGCGTAGAGGTCGAGAGTCTTACGCAGCCGGACGTTGATCGATGAAAAGCCGGTGCCGATCGGCGTGGTCACCGGCCCCTTGAGGGCCACTTTGTTTCGCAGGATCGATTCGAGCACGTCGCCTGGCAATGGATCGCCAAAGCGGGCGAGCGCTTCCGCGCCGACGAAGAACTTCTCCCACTCCACATCGACGCCGGCACATTCGATGATCGAAACGACTGAGGCAGTGACCTCCGGGCCGATTCCGTCGCCCGGAAGAAGAGTGATTTTATGTCGAGCCATTTTCTGAACCATGATGAATCCTTTCCGCTCGCTCTCTCGCCTCGGCTAAGGAAAAGTCCATCGGAAGCAGCGCGGCGAGCGGCCCATATTCGGGCAGCTCCACGATGCAGCGACGGACGCTCTCCAGCGTCGGGGGGATGAAGTCGAGGTACCACATGCGGCCGCGTGTGAGCGGCTGTTTGGAGAAAGTGCCGAGGATCTTGATGGAGCGCTGCAGGAGTGTCTCGAAATAGCGGCGGCGCATCGATCGACGCTCGCCCTGCGGAAGCTCGGAGCGTGCCGGCAAACCATGCACGCGCCACTCCGCATAGTAGTCGACGAGCTCGAGCTCGGTCTCCTCGCCGAGGATGCGCGCCACGCCGCGGTCGCGCAGGAGCGAGGCGATGTCGTACGTGTCCGGACCCATTCTGAGATCCTGATAGTCGATCAGATAAAGCTTGTCGTTAAAGATATGAATATTCTGGCCGTGATAATCACGGTGACAAAGAACGTATGGATGCCGTGAGATGTTATCGGCCAGCTTTCGGAGCAGCGGTTTCAGCGGCTGCGCTGACTCGGGACTCACACTCATCAGCTTCTCGACGTAGAACTCCCGCGACATCTCCAGCTCGTTGAAAAAGAAGTCGCCGGTGAAGGGGGGGTTGATGTCGACGGCGCCGGCCTTCTGAAAGTAAGCGAGAAGCGTGACGGCCTTCCTGTACCAGCCGACGCCTTCTTCGCGGTCGCGATGCAGCAGATCGAAGAGCGTTTGATCGCCGACATCCTGTTGCAGCATGGCCGCGTCGTTGTGCTCCCTCAGCTTCGGCAGGTAGGCGTGTTTCGAGGCCGCGCGATACGCCGCGAGCACGCGTTCCAGGTCGTGCCGCACCTCGGCCGGATACCAGCTCAAGATGTGCACGTTCCCGTCGCCGGCCGTAACGCGGTAATAGACCCGTACCGAGGCGTCGCCGGTAAGGCGCACGGCCGACCAGCCGTCGCCGAGCCACGACTGCAACGCGGTGCTCAGCTCCGCCGGAAGTTCAGAGTTTCCCGTCATCACACCCGGCGGCTCATGCAGACTGCGTGACATCAACGGATCTCCCCGCAGTCTGCACGGCCCGGGACGGCAGCCCTATTTCGGCGCCGGTCCCTGTTCCTCGGGCTTCGCGTCGCGGATGACGATCTTGTCGATCGAGGTCGGGGTGTTCGGCCGGTCCTGCGCACCTTTCGGCGCGTTCACGATCTTGTCGGCGACATCCATCCCTTTCGTCACCTGTCCGAAGGCGGTGTACTGCTTGTCGAGGAAGGTCGAGTCGCTGGTGACGATGAAGAACTGCGAGGAGGCGCTATCGGGATCGTTCGACCGCGCCATCGACACGATGCCGCGCTTGTGCGAGACCGAGTTGAACTCCGCCGCGATGTTCTTGCCCGATCCGCCGGTGCCCCAGGTTGCGGGCGAGCCGGAGACGGTGTTCGGGTCGCCGCCCTGGACCATGAAGCCCGGGATGACGCGGTGAAACTTCGTACCGTTGTAGAAGCCTTTCTCCGCCAGATCGATGAAGTTCTTGACGTGATTCGGCGCGACGTCGGGGTAGAAGCGGATGTCGATCTCGCCCGCGCTCGTGTGCAACTCGGCGACTTTGTTCTGGTATGCGCTCATGGGCCTCTTCTCCTCTGCTGCGGCAGTAGTTGGTGATGCCGGCGGTGGAACGCTGGCCTCGGTTGTGGCTGCGGTGGTGGTCGATGCGCTCGTCGTCGACGACGACGTGACGGCTGTATCGCTGTTTGCGCTGCTCGCCGGGGTACACGCGGCGACGGCCAGAGCGAGAAACGCGTAAATGGTGTTCTTCAAAGGAGCCTCCTTCATCGGTATGGGCGACGAATCCTACTACGCACAGACGGACGCGCGGCAAGTCACGATACGAGCTCAGCCACGCAGTCGCGCCGACGCTTTGCGAATCGCGGCATGACTCATGGCAACGTCGACGCTGCGTTGGAGCATCGGCACGTACTGCGAGGCGAACTCCTGGCCCGCTTTCGGCCCGAAGAGCAGGTCGAGACGGTCGGCGACGGCGGCGATATCCGGCGCCTCGAAGTCGGTGCGCGCCATCTCGTCGATGTCGACGATGAGAGATGTCACCGGCTTCAACCAGGCGAAGAACGGATCGTTGCCCAGAAGCTGAAGGAGCTGTGCCGGCTTCTCGATCGGACCGACGGCGAAGGCGTAGTCCTCTTTCGCGGCGTCGATCAGCGCCCGATGCAGCGGGAGCAGGAGTTTGGAGACCTCGCGCAACGCGGCTCGATGCGCGGCGCGCTCCGGCGAGTCCGGAGTGTGCATGGTGCGCGCGTAGAAGGATTTTTTGTCGAGCGGCATGACTGAAAACATCACACCACCACGGTTGGCTGGGGAAGGGTAGGCAGGCAGTCGCCAACCGTGGTGGTGTGAACCTGCTGCTGAGCAACGAAAGTCTACCGCAAGAAGAGTGGACGAAGTAAAGCTCTTTTGCTTGCCTAGGTGGCGGAGGCGGACTTAGAATGCGCCCCCGCGCCACGGCCGGACCGGAATGCCTTTTCCGAACGGACGGTTAACGTCGCTTGCTCGCACCCGTAGCTTAATTGGATAGAGCATCTGACTACGGATCAGAAGGTTGCAAGTTCGAGTCTTGCCGGGTGCACCAATCAGGAACAAATCGACGGCGGGCAGCGAGCCCGCCGTTCTACTCTTTGAACGCTGAATCAGGTAGAACCCAGGTAGAAGCCGTGGCCATGGATCAGGCTCAGTGGATGACGGAAGCCCTCGCGCTCGCGGAACAGGCCGGCGCAGCCGGCGAGATTCCCGTGGGCGCGGTCATCGTCGATCGCGACGGGCAGATCATCGGGCGTGGCAGCAACCGGCGCCAGTCGGGCGATCCGCTCGGCCACGCGGAGCTGATCGCCATTCGCCAGGCGGCCGAAGTCATCGGCGACTGGCGTCTGGAAGGGACGACGATGGTGGTGACGCTCGAGCCGTGCGCGATGTGCGCCGGAGCGCTCGTCAACGCACGGGTCGCGAGGCTGATCTTCGGAGCATTCGATCCCAAGGCCGGTTTCTGCGGCTCGCTCGGAAATCTCGTCCAGGATGCGAGGCTCAATCACCGGCTGGAAGTGATCAGCGGTGTGGAAGCCGAGGCATCACGGAAACTTCTGCAGGGGTTCTTTCAAGGTCTTCGCAAGCGGCTGGATTGACACGGAGAGGTGGCAGAGTGGTTGAACGCGGCGGTCTCGAAAACCGTTATACCTTCACGGGTATCGGGGGTTCGAATCCCCCCCTCTCCGCCAGGCCGGCAAGGCCGGCAGCGTTGGTTGGCCAAGCCTGCTTCAGGATTTGTGCGGAGATCACGTTCAGGGCGTTGACGAGTGTGCGTTGACATACGGAGAGATGGCCGAGTGGCTTAAGGCGCACGCTTGGAAAGCGTGTGTACGTTAACCCGTACCGTGGGTTCGAATCCCACTCTCTCCGCCACGGCCTCAATGTTTCGCCGCACGGCGCCGTGCTGGCGAGATCGTGAACGACGACCGGATCTTCACGATCGCGTACGGGTTCCAGGTCGACATGGTGTAGTAAATGTTCAACGTGTTCCCTGCGACCTTCGTGAAGCGCCCGATCAGTTCCGGCGCGTACGTTGAGCCGTGCGTGGTGGTGGGATCATTCCCGCCGATGGTCGGGCCCGCCGGGCCCGGCGGATTGAGATTCGGCGCGTACATGAACACGCCATCGCCGTGGTCGCGCGCGGCGTTGAAAATCATCTGCGGCTTTGCCCACGGCCCCCACGGCGCCGGTGCGTACGAGAAATAGATGCCGTTCGTCGACGGCTGCATGCGCCCGCCGTCGAAGGTCATCAACCAGAGACTGAGATCGCCCGAGTACGCCACCGAAATGTGGCCGATCGTCGGGCTGTCGTTCGGCCAGGCTGGGCCGCCAAGCGGCTCGTCGACTACGATCGGAACCGCCGCGCTCTCGCTGCTCGACCAGACCGGCTGCCCAGACTTCAAGCCGGTGTAATAGACGGTGCCGGCGCCGCTCCAGAACGTGCCCGTCGGAATGTACGCGAGGAAGAGATCGCTGCCGCGAAAACTCCCCTCTCCGAACATGGCCACGCCCGGACCGAGTTGCGGAAGGACGAACTGCGGCGGCAGCTCGACCATCGCTGTGAAGACGAAGTGGCCGCCGGCCGGCGTCGAGGAGATCGTCCTGCCGGCCGTGAACGTCTTCGCCGTCTCGTCGAATCGCACCAGAAGCGAATAGGCATTCTGATGCGGGACGGCGAGGCTCGTGTCCGCCCCGGTATTGACGACGAGGTAGGTCTGACCGCCGAGGTTGATCCCTGAGCTGGGGATATCGTCTGGGCCCATCGGGACTTTGCTCCCGTCGGGATTCAACGGCTGGACGAACATCGGACTGCCGTCGCTATTCGCGAAGTACGTCAGGAACAGCGGCTCCTCGCCGCTCGTGGTCATGCTCGAAGCGAACGCATCGTGCGCGTGGTACTCGATCGGGTTGGCGCTGCCGCTGATCGTGTCGCCGAAGAAGAACAACATCTTCCCCTGATCCTCGAACGTGATCCCGACGTCCTGTCCGCCGATGTTGAAGCGGGTGATGGTCTGACTCGCCGTCGGCTTGCAGGTCTTCGTCACCGCGAGCACGGCCCAGTCGCAGTCGGCCGTCACCTGCTCGAGCTTCACCGATGAGCCGGAGATGTAGGTGAGCTGCGGCTGTGCGAGGAGCGGGGTCGCGACCGCGACAAAGGCCACACGGCAGAGCAACGCCGAAAAACGCATCTCAAACCTCCACCGGGCCTTGACGAGTAGTTTACTGGCGTCGTCTTTTCGATACCACCAGAATATGCACCCCAGTTCTTTTCACGCGCTTCGGCGTCGCGTTCGTGCGGTGTTTTTTCAGGCGGCGAGCAGGGCAGTTCGAAAAATCGTCCACGATGCCCCGCCAGTCGGCACGGCCGCGACGAGTACCGCCAACGCAAATTGCCGCTGCAAGTTTGATTAGCCGAAAAATGCCGGAGCCCACGTTCGCGGGCTCCGGCGGTACTACGGTGCACTCAACGCGAGCGCCAGCGCTTGTCCGGGCCTCGCATGATGATGATTGTCTCGACGACTGTTGTTTTGCGGTGGCGTCGTGCATACCAGAGCGTTGTGAACCGTCCGGTACGCGCGTCGCGCGCGACTTTGATGACGAAGATCATGACGGACTCCTTTCGTAAGCGTTGTGTTGTGGGCTCAGCCCACGGGAAGCTTCGGTTCCATGTCGACCTGCTGGCCGCCATCGGCGGACAATTGATCCTTGCCGGCCTTGAAGGCTGCCGACACTTCGTCCAGGTTTGCGGTGAAGACGGACAGCACTGCCCGCCACGACGCCGGGATGAACGGAATCGCCGTGAGGGCCACGATGATCGGCCGTGCCGTGCCGTACGCCGTGACCAGCCGCTCCGTCCGCGTTGCGGGAGTCTGCACGGCTCCGGGGGAAGTCATGGCCAGGATGTCAAACTTCTGAACCTGGCGGTCGATGGTCTCGAACGAGAGGTGATTCGTTTTTTCGGGATGATCGAAGTTCGTGCTCATAAATGTCCTTTCAATGCCGCGAAAAGAGGCGGCGGGTTCGTGCGGACGCGTCGCCGCGCCCGCATTGGTTGCGTGTTCATGCGGCCGGTACCTACCTTCACCAACGGTTGCGACGCTTCTGAGCGCGCATCGGCGTTGCGGCGCGGCCCTTCGGTAGTGCGGCCGGGACAGGTAGCCCGACCGCGTCCATTGCTGCAGCCACAGTCGATTGCACGCGGCTGCCAACGCCATGTAGCTCGCCGGCGGCGATCACCGTGGCATTGGCGAAGTCCTGAAATCCAGCCTGGGGGTACAGACGGGTCCTTGCTGCGCGGTACCAGATGCCGCCGGGAGTGAGCCAGGAGTATCCGCCCAGTGCCGTCGCCGTGAGGTAGAACGCGAAATTCAGGATCCCCGAGTTGATGTGCACGCCACCGTCATCGTCAGCCGAGTAAACGTAGTCGCGCATGTGCGCTGGCTGCGGATCCCGGCCTAGAATCGGGTCGTCGTACGCCGTACCCGGCGCCTTCATGGAGCGGATGGCTTTGCCCTGGACCGTTGGTCCGAACAGGCCTTCTCCGATGAGCCACGCAGCGTGAGCCGCCGTCTGGGCCAGCCACCTCTGCTTGATCATGATTCCGATCACATCAGCGAGATGCTCGTTCAGCGCGCCAGACTGACCGTGGTACTCGAGTGCTGCGTCGTGTTGTGTTACACCGTGTGCGAACTCGTGGCCGATCACGGCAACGTCGGCCGTTAAGCGCGTGAATATCTTTCCGTCGCCGTCGCCGTAGACCACCTCTCTTCCGTTCCACATGGCGTTGGCGAAATGCCGGCCATAGTGGACGGTCGAGGTAAGAGTCATGCCGCGGTTGTCGATCGAGTTTCGATTGAAGACCTTGGCGAGAAAATCGTATACCGCACCGGCGCCGTCGAAGGCCTCCTTCGCCTCGACGTCTCGGATGTGGCGCGTCTCCTCGTTTGCGACGAGCTCCGCGGCCAACGTACTTGACTCCCCGTGGGCATCGTAGACAACGCGTTGTTTGCGCCGCGCTCCGGGGGCATGTGGCGTTTCGATGAGTGTTGCGGGTGTTGCGGCGCGGTCCCTGGCGATCCGCGCCGTGTGAACCAGTGTTTCCGCGACGGTCTCGCGGGCTTCGTCATCACCATGTTCCGCCACATTCCGCAGAATGTGGTCTGGAATGACAGAACAGGTGGAATGATGTATATTTGAGATCGACACAAGAGCTCCTTTCTTCGCAAGTCTGGGGTGAGTGTTGGGCACGGGCCGCGCACCTACGCGGCCCGTGCTGTTCTTCGCTTACTTCCGTTACTTCACTTTTGGCTGCGGGTCGGGTGTCGAAGCCTTCGCCGGCTTGACACGCGCCCTTCGCAGGTCTCGCTTGATGATCTTGGCGTGTGCGTCCACGCCGGCGGCCGAAGGAGAGCGCCCCAGCCCCTTCATCATCTGATACGTCATCAGGACCTCCGAGACGGTACGGGCCTTCGTAAGGAAATACGAAAACCTGAGATCCGTTTCGAACTGGCCCGCCTGGTCGACGAATGGCCGGAACGCGTCGAGATACTGAAGTGTCGCTCGCGCCTTCTCCACGTTGAAGATGTTTGCGCTATTGACGATTGGATGCGCGTCGATGGCAGCAATCATGCTTCGGATCGATTCGTTGGAAAAGGTCGAATACTTCTTCACGAATTGCGTGGTTTCCGAACGACGTGGCTCAAATGCCGGGATGATCGCGGCGACCTCCAACAGCTTCGCGCTGGCCTGTGCTGCCAGCTGGTCGAACGCGGTGGGTACTGCCGGCGTGTCGCCAACCTGGGCATCCTGCGGCGCACTTCCTGCTACAACTTTCTCCTGGGTGTCGGACATAGAGTTTTCCTTTCTTGTCTGCGTTACGCCCCCCCTACGAGCGAGAAGAGCGTCACGCTGTTACCCGCGCAGCCTCTGGCCTGAGACTCGCGGGCGATAGGCACCATGCGCATGTGCCTGGGAAGCCGGACCGGATTCCTTTATGACCCTTAGACGAATCAAGGTACCTAGAGGTCACGCGTTGGCGACCTTGAGAGTCCGCGTCGCCCACAGCGACAACGATAAGTTACTGATCTTCTCGGGTCGGATATAAAGCCCTCCTTTCTTCTCGGCGTGATTCCCCCCCGCTACGAGCGAGAAAAGCGTCACGCTGTTACCCGCGAAGCCTCTGGCCTGAGACTCGCGGGCGATAGGCACCATGCGCATGTGCCTGGAGCCGGACCGGACCGGATTCCTTTATGACCCTTAGACGAAATCAGGGTTAGGAAGGTCACGGGAAGGCAACCGCTGAGAATTCGGATGAGCAAAGCGACAACAATACGTTACTGTCGCACTGCGTTAGAACGGATTGGTCCCTCCGATGAGCTGTTTTTGGAAACCGATTAACGGGGCGTGGCAAGGCCGGAAGGAAAAAATGCTCTTCAAGAACACAATAGTTGTCTTGAAGAGCGTTTTTCCTTTCTGCGTCGGGCCTCAAACGCTGGTTGCGACGCTAATTCTGCTCAGGACGAGCATTTTCTCCTTCGCCGTCAGGCGATTTGCGCTTCGCGAGAAAGAAAATCTCCTCTTGCAGAAGGCCATAGCCCTACTCGAGAGAATATTTTCCTCTGCAGGAGGATATTTTCCTTTGCAAGAGCATATTTTCCTCTTCAAGAGGGGATTTTCCTCTTCGATGGGATTTCCCTTCGTCATGAGGGGGATGCTGCCTCCGTGGCCGTCCCTTGTGAGTTAGTTCTAATAACTGTGGCACCGTCCTGGCGCCAGCGTCACCCCACGCAGCCATGGTGTCGTCATCAAGGCGTCTCCTCGGTCAAAGAAACGAGAGAGAGGCCCGGCAGACGGTACGCATCAGCGCCGGATTCATGCGGCACCCGAAGGCTCGCGAAAAACGGGAATCGAGAACGCGACGAAAAGAATACGAGTAACTTTTGCGGGCTCGCCTCGTCAGAATGGATAACAGGCCAACTATAGGTGTCGTTTCACGCCGGAGGTAGGGAATTCCATGCCTGACGACACTCCTAGCACGGAGCCTGGGAGGAATCTCGCCATGGATGGGCAACAGCACAGAACTCCGCTGGCGGCCGTGCTGGCCGCTCTCGGGTTGAAGCCGAAGCACGTCGTACAGGCCGCGAATCGCATCGCGGCGGAGATGGGATTTCGCCGCGCGATCAGCCGCCAATACTTCATCAAGCTGCGGACCGGCGAGGGGCACGCCACCGAGGAAAAGATTCTGCTTCTGGTGATGGCGTTCCGCGAGCTGAGCGGATACGCGGTCCGCGCGAGCGATCTCTTCGCCCTGGAGCCGGCTGGCGGAGCGGGGGATGGGCCTCTCTTGACGCCCGGCATTTCGGGGCATGGCAGCAACCCATTCGTTCCTATATCCTCGCCGGGCGCTGGTTTTCGCGCACGGAGGGTTTCCGTGTCTGACCAAACCGGTACTTCCGGTGACGATGCGTTCGAGGAGTTGTACGCCGAGTACGGCTTACTGCTCCGCAGCATAGCCATGCGGAAGTACGGGATCCCCCCCGACGATGCCGAGGCGCTCACGCACGACACGTTTGTGGCCTATCTCCAGCGGCATACGAAGATCCATGACCTGAAACCATGGCTGATGGGTGCGGTTTGCAACGCCTGCAAGCACTACTGGCGCGATCGAAAACGGGAAGTGCCGCTTCCCGAGGACTTCGAGGAGACGATCGACCCCACAGCGAACTGCTCGGCGGATAGCTGGGCATGGAAGATCACGGTTGCCGCTCTTCTGGCCCGTCTGGGAAATCAGTGCCGCGAGACGTTGCAGCGCTATTACTGGGCGGACGAATCGAAGGAGAAGATCGCCGCCACGCTTTCGCTATCGCCCGGCTACGTGCTCCACCTGTTGTCGTCGTGCAGGCAGCGAATCCGCGAGATGCTGAAAAGGAGGACTTCATGAATCACCCGGACGAAGTGGTCCTGAGCGCACTCAGCCTCGACGCGGAGTCTGTGACCGATCGTGAAGCCGTGGCCGCGCACGTTGCCGACTGCGAGACCTGCCAGAAGACCGTCGCGGCATTCCGGAAGGTCGATGACGCGCTCCGGCATGCGGACACCTGGCAGCACCTGGCCGCCTTGCAGTCTCCCGGCGACCGGTTGACGCAGGCTCAGGAGGTGCGGCGGCGCGTGCAGACTGAGGATGAGGAAGCGTCGCGCATCCTGGAGCCGCTCCTGAATTCGCCGCTGCGTTTCAGAAACGCGAACCTGGAGAACAAGCCGCGCTGCCACACGGAAGGGATGGTGCGCATGCTGTGCGCGGCCGCCAACGAGCGCCATGAAAGCCGTCCGACGTTCAG
>OLLN01000066.1_pt1 | contig 24414 bp, 18 predicted proteins | sample 1604281 | NCBI WGS metagenome assembly OLLN01 (sample SAMEA104055716, study PRJEB20765) | soil metagenome | biome: Arctic tundra; feature: Polygonal ground; material: soil | place: USA | collected 2011-09 | depth 0-0.5 m | reverse complement strand
CTTCATCCGCAGATGACGCAGATTGAACGCAGATAGAGCAATAGCGCGTTCAGTCGTCTTGCTGCTCCTGATCTCGTTCGCTCTGTGAAAGCTTGCGAGTACTTGCGGTCCGCCGATCTGCGTCCCATCTGCGTCATCTGCGGATCACTCTCTCCGGATCACATTACAATTCCACCCGCATGACGCAGCGCGACTTCGCCTTCATCCAGACTGCGCCCGGACGCGTTTTCATCGGATGGGGGCCGTTCGAACAGTTGCCGTTCCGGCGGCCCGGCCGGCCCGCGTTTTTCATCGCCGACTTCTTTCTCGACGATCCGCATCCGTGGCGGCATCCGGCCACGTGGGAAGAGACGACGTTCGACGATCTGGCCTCGCGCTTCGAGGAGCGTGATGCGCCGCGCGTGGCGTGGGATCCGCCGCCGCTCGATGGCTTCAGCGCGCTTTTCGAATCCGCGCGCGCGGCCATGGCTCGCGGTGATTTTCAAAAGATCGTTCCCGTCATCTTCGAGTCGGGCCGTTTCGCCGAGCGCGGCGACTACTGGCACTGGTTCTTCACGCGACTCGGCGAGTTGCCTCACGGCCTGCGCGCGTACGGCTACTCGTACACCGCACACGGTCTGGCCGGCGCCACGCCCGAGCTGCTCTTCGAAGGATTCGCGCGCGGCTATCGAACGATGGCACTGGCCGGTACGCGTCCGGTCGCGCAGGCCGCGGAGCTTCTGAACGATCCGAAGGAACTGCGCGAGCATCGCTTCGTCGTCGACGACATCGTCCGCCGCCTTTCTCCGTTCGGAAACATCGAGGTCGGTCCGCTGGGCACGCTGCGCATGCCGAAGATCGCGCATCTCATCACGCCGATTTTCTTCAGCGAGAGCGACGGCTCGGAGCGGATGTCCTTCGCCGAAATGATCCGCCGCCTGCACCCCACCGCCGCCCTCGGCGTTTCGCCGCGCAACGAAGCAGGGGAGCGATGGCTGCGCGAAGCCGACCACGGTGTGAAGCGCCGAACGTTCGGCGCGCCGTTCGGCCTGGAGCGCGAAGACCACTCCGCGCTGGCGCTCGTGGCCATCCGCAATCTGCAGTGGGACGGCGAGCGCGTGCGCGTCGGATCCGGCGCCGGCCTCATCGCTGAGAGCCGCGTCGAGCGCGAGCTCGAAGAGCTGCGCGAAAAGCGCGAGCAGGTGAAAACGCTCTTCGGCGTCACCGCGCACGTCGAAGCATTCGCATGACCAACATCGCCGAAGCGCGGCGCGTGATCGAAGAAGCGGTAGCCCGCGGCGCGACCGATTTCTGCGTATGCGCGGGATCGAGAAATGCCCCACTGCTGGCGGTTCTCGGGGCAAGCGATCTTCAAGTCTTCTCCTTCGTCGACGAGCGCTCCGCTGCCTTCTTCGCTCTCGGCCGCGCAAAACTCACCGGCCGCCCCGCCGTCGTCATCACCACCTCGGGCACCGCCGTCGCCGAGCTCCTCCCCGCCGCGATCGAAGCGCACTATTCCGCCATCCCGCTCATCTTCATCACCGCCGACCGCCCCGCCCGATACCGCGGTACGGGCGCCCCGCAAGCGATCGAGCAGCAAGAGATCTTTGGCGTGTACGCGCACGGCTCCGTGCAACACATCAACATTGAGTTCGATGAGCCGTTGATTGATGAAGATGTCTCCTGGGAGCGCGGGCGTCCCGCCCGCTGTCCCCCGCCCGTTGCGACTGCGGCACCACCGCTCCCAACTCCAGCATTCACTCGCCCGCTAGTGCTACTCGGCGGCCTGGCGCCTGCGCACCGCGACCCTGTCCGCAACTTTGCCATCGCTCTCAACGCCCCCGTCTACGCCGAGCCACTCTCCGGATTACGCGAAGATCCGGCGCTCGCGCACCTCATCATCACCGCCGGTGAGCGGATGATCGGACGCGGCGACTTTGATGGCGTCATCCGCATCGGTAACGTGCCCACCGCACGCTTCTGGCGCGATCTCGACGAGTCACGGCGCGAACTCTCGCTGGTGAGTTTCAGCGCGTTGCCGTTTACCGGATGCAGCCGAGGAGTGGTGCATCCGATCGAAGCATTGCCGGTTGATGTTGATCCGCGCAAACGCGATGAAGAATTCTTCACCGCCGACCGCAAGCAGGCCGCCGCGATCGCGCGGGTTTTTGATGCTGAGACGCAATCGGAGCTGGCGCTCTTTCGCGAGTTGTCGCACACCATCCCCGAGAACTCCCGCGTCTACCTCGGCAACTCCCTCCCCATCCGCGAATGGGATCTCGCCGCCACACGCGACCGGCGCGGCTTCACCATCGAAGCCAACCGCGGCGCCAACGGCATCGACGGCCAGCTTTCCACCTTCTTCGGCCAGTGCGATCCGTCGCGCATGAACGTCTGCGTCATCGGCGACCTCACCGCCATCTACGACAGCAACGCCCCCTGGATCGTCCCCCAACTCGATTCCGCCACCGACTTCCGGATCGTCATCATCAACAACGGCGGTGGCCGCATCTTCAGCCGCGTCGCCTCGCTGAAGAAGCTCGACGAATCAACGCGCGAACGGATCATCGAAAACAGTCACGACCTCCGCTTCGAGCATTGGGCCGCGATGTGGGGGATGCAGTACTCGGTGATTGCGAACACGGGCGGTTTCGAAGAGTCTCGCGGTCTCGCGGTCTCGAAGGTGCTCGATGCGAGGCCAGTGCGCGACGCCGGATTCCTTCCAGGCGGCCGGCGCCCGGCGGGCGCGCCATCGGACCCTGTCATTCTGAGCAGCCGAAGCCGCCCGCAGGAAACTCCCTCATCACGCAACATGGCCGCGGCGGCGAAGGACAGCGAAGAATCCCCCGCCCACATGCGCGGGCCGAATGGAGGAGTGATCGAGCTGCGCCCAGACCCCGAAGCCACGCAAAGAGCCTGGGCAAGATACGACGCGCTATGGTGATCACCGCCCTCCACGGCTTTCTCGGCGCGCCAGACGACTGGAACTTCCTGCGCGACGCCGGCTTCGATATCGACACGCCTCCACTCGACGCCATCCCCCCGCGCGGCGACACCCTCCTCGGCTACTCCCTCGGCGGCCGTCTCGCACTGCACGCGCTGCTCGCCGGCGCGCACTACGACCGCGCCATCTTCATCTCCACCGGACTCGGTATCGAAGACGAATCCGCCCGCACCGCACGCCGTGCCAGCGACGAAGCCTGGGCTCATCGTTTCGAATCCGAGGACTGGGACACCGTCACCAACGCCTGGAACGCCCAGCCAGTCCTCGCCGGCCCCGCCCTCCCGCGTACGCGCGACGACTACGACCCCCGCGCTCTCTGCGAATGGTCATCCGCCGTCCTCCCACCCGTCGCCTCGCGACTCCACGAACTGACCATCCCCACCCTCTGGATCGCCGGCGCCCGCGACACCAAATACGTCGCCGAAGCGCACCGCGCCGCCTCGCTCGCGCCGAACCCGCGCGTGGCGATCGTCGAAAATGCCGGACACCGCGTGCCGTGGGAGCGGCAGGAAGCGTTCATTGCGATCGTGCGCGCGTTTGTCCGTTAAGTGCTGCGGGCGTGAGGGGTCAGGTCGAAAGTTGAAAGTGACGAAGGGCTATCTGGCGCAGGAACGACAGGCAGCTTTCGTCACTTTCAACTTTCGATCTGACCCCTCACGCCTGTCACAAGTCGCCATGTGGGATGGTCTATCTTTCGTCACTTCATACTTCAGACCTGACCCCACGTCCACGTCGCACAATTCGCAATGGTTGTATCGAGTGACGCCCAACCCATTGGGTCATCCTGAGCCGCCGAAGGACGGCCGAAGGATCTCAGAATTCGTCGATCGTGTTTCACCTAACGCGAACGGTTGTGATCAATGACATTCGCTCGCGCTGGGCTAACGAGATTTTCGCATTTTGAGATCCTTCGACCGTCCTTCGGCGGCTCAGGATGACACGATTTGCTTGAGCGTCAGGCGTCGTTCAAGGCCGTGATCGCGGAGTGTGGGGAGCCAAGACGACGACTCAGTTGATACTCCAGATGGTTGTTACTACTCTACTCTCGCGAGTTACGCGCCGGGCGATTCGCCCTTCTTGACGTGAACCCCAGTTTTCCGTTCGCTTGCAGAATACGGAGAGTTTCCAGCCCGTCGATGACGCAATACATGCGCGCTCGCCCGATTTGATTTGCAAATGCACGCATCGTCGCCCGGATAGCCGGAGTGATTTCATGGCAATGCTGCACGACAAGAAGATCTGATGGATCGTTAAATAGTCGAACGATCTGGTCACCCATTTTTCCGAGGTCCGGATACTTCATCGGATGAAAACGCGCCGGCCCCTTCAGCAGAAAAGAGGCAGTAAACGGCCGTCCGGCAACAGAAACGCGTGATGTATAAAGGTCTGATGTTTCTCCAGGCCAGTCTGGATGAACATAAGGTTCACCAATTATCTCTGCAAACGTATGCTTGATGTCTCGCTCTGGAACGGCGAGTAATTGAGGGAGTTCTTCGGCTGTAGGATTTGGTTCGTCAGCCGCCGACGCGAACGCATCGATCTCGTACGGTCGGACCTCACCCATTGTGTGCCAGACCGGCATTCTTATACTGGGACCATTGCCGAAGAGATCAGGCACCAGCAGGCCGGCCGCGATCAGCTTAAGGTCGATTCGTTCGCTTCCCGCTGCCGCAACTACGCTCGAAGTAAAGAGCCGCTGCTGCCCCTTGAACGTTCCGGCCGCTGATGTTGCGGTGAAGTGTTTCGGACCGAGCGTCGCGAGTGCTCGCAGGTTCGGTCGTAGGTCGTCGAGTTTCGCGTACATGTCGGGCAGGTCAGAACGCTTGCCGTCCAAGTACTGTCCCACGCCCCGGCAGAAGAACGCGCCATAGTGGGTAACTGCAAGACCCGGTCGAAGTTCGCCGCGGATGAGCGCCTCGCCGAGCGTTGGTGGTTTGCTTCGCTCCAAAGCGCGAATGAATTCCTCGCTCAAGAGAGAGTAATACCGCCCCCGCTCGAGGTGATCGACAGGCACCGGACCAAAGTGCTCCGCAACGCTTGGTCCGAGAGCGTCGAACATCCTCTGAACGTGAATGTAGAAGGTGGGAAAGTGTGGATGGTCGTCGGCCATGCGTAAGGTAGTGCCTAATTCATCGCGCTCCTACCACCCCAAAACATACCCAAACATCAACGGCGCCACAATCGAAGCATCCGATTCGATCACGTGGCTTGGTGTGTCGACGCCTAGTTTGCCCCAGGTGATTTTCTCGTTCGGTACGGCGCCGGAGTAGGAGCCGAAGCTCGTTGTGCTGTCGCTGATCTGGCAGAAGTAGCCCCAGAGCGGGACGCTCGTTCTTTGCAGATCCTGGTGGAGCATGGGGACGACGCAGATGGGGAAGTCGCCGGCGATGCCGCCGCCGATCTGGAAGAAGCCGATCGAGGAGTCCTTGGTCGTCCTGGTGTAGTAGTCGGCCAGCTCGATCATGTATTCGATGCCGGTGCGGACGGTGTGAACGTTGGCGACGTCGCCGGAGATGCAGTGGCCGGTGTACATGTTGCCGAGGGTGGAGTCTTCCCAGCCGGGGACGAACATGGGGAGGTTCTTTTCGGCGGCGGCGATCATCCAGGAGTTCTTTGGGTCGATCTGGTAGAACTCTTTGATCGATCCGTCGCGGAGGATCTCGTACATGAACTCGTGCGGGAAGAGGCGGCGGCCTTCTTTGTCCTTGGCAACCCAGTGTCGCAACACCGCCGATTCGATGCGGCGCATCGCTTCGCCCTCGGGGATGCATGTGTCGGTGACGCGATTCATGTGCCGGTCGAGCAAGGCCTTTTCATCGTTCGCCGACAGGTAGCGATAGCCCGGCACCCGCTCGTAGTGATCGTGGGCGACGAGGTTGAAGATGTCTTCCTCGAGGTTTGCGCCGGTGCAGCAGATCGCGTGGATCTTGCCCTGCCGGATCATCTCGGCGAGCGAGATCCCAAGCTCTGCGGTCGACATCGCGCCGGCCATCGTCAGGAGCATTTTGTTGCCGCCGTCGATGTGCTTGATGTAGTCGTCGGCGGCAGCGCGGAGGGAGGCGGCGTTGAAGTGGCGGTAGTGGTGCTGGATGAAGTCACGAATCGGACTCGGCATGCCGCGGATGATATCGAAACTCTTCCGAAGTGCGTGCCGTCACATCGCGTTGTGAGCAGGCTTATGGCTGGCGCACCGCGGCGAGTTACGATAGCGACATGAAACGAATGATTCTCTTGCTGCTGCTGGTGTGTGCGACCGCGTTTGCGGATGACGCCAAGCTGACCAAATCGATCGAGACCGACATCCGGACGCTCGCTGCCCCGAACATGGAAGGCCGCGGCCTCGGCACGAAGGGCATCGGCCTGGCCGCGAGCTACATCGAGGGGCGGTTGCGGGCGCTCGGGTTGCAGCCGGCGTTTGGCAAATCGTACCGGCAGCCGTTTCCGGTGAAGGTTGGAGTTTCGCTCGGCACCGGCAACAAGCTCGAGGGCGTTGATCCTTCGGCCTGGCTGCCGCTTGGATTCTCCAGCGCCGGAGCGTTTTCCGGTCCGCTCGTGTTCGTCGGCTACGGCATCGACGCTACGCCGATCGGCTACAACGACTTCGATGGCGTCGATCTCAAAGGCAAAGTCGCGCTGATGCTGCGCTACGAGCCGCAGGAGAAGGACGACAACTCGAAGTTCGACGGCCGCAAGCCGAGCCGCTGGTCGGCAATGCGTTACAAGGTTTTGAAGGCGCGCGAGCGCGGCGCGGTTGCGGTGGTTTTCGTCACCGGCCCGATTCAGGACGAGGGCAGAGACAAGATCCCGCGTCTCATGAACGATGGGCCGGAGAGTCCTGCCGGCATTCCGGTCATCCAGGTGCAGACCTCGGTCGCACAGAGCTGGCTCAAGGATTCGGGCATCGACCTGGCGCAGTTTCAGAAGGATGTCGATCTCGATCTGAAGCCGCGTTCGAAAGCGGTCGGCAAGATCATCAGCGGCGTTGCGGACATCACACCGCAGTTCGATAACGGCGAAAACCTCGTCGGCGTGCTCCCAGGGCGCGGCGCACTCAAAGAACAGATCGTCGTCCTCGGCGCTCATTACGATCACCTCGGATACGGCGGCGAAGGATCGATGAAGCCGAACGTGCACGCCATTCATCCTGGTGCGGATGACAACGCATCGGGCGATGCCGGCGTGCTGAACGCGGCGGAGTTGCTGCGCGACTCCCTGGCCAACGTGAAGAACCGACGGACGATTTACTTCGCGCTTTTCTCCGGCGAAGAGCGTGGTCTGGCCGGGTCCGGCTACTTCGCCAATCACCCGCCGGTGCCGATGGACCACATCGTGGCGATGGTCAATCTCGACATGATCGGCGCGTTGCGCGAAGACAAGGTCACCGCGTTCGGCACCGATTCGGCCGCGGAGTGGAAAGCGCTTGTCGACGCGGCAGGCGCGGGATCAAATCTCAAAATCACCGAGACCGGCGACGGCTACGGGCCGTCGGATCAGACGAGCTTCTACGCCGAGCACGTGCCGGTGCTGCACTTTTTCACGGGCGCGCATGAGCGCTATCACACACCCGAGGATGTTGCTGATTCAGTCAACTTCGCGGGTGAGGCGCGCGTGGTGAAAGTGATCGCCGCCGTGATGGCGCCGCTCGCGCGCGGCGAAGTGACACCGCAATACGCACGCGCTTCGACCGCTCCAATGATGCAAGGAGACAGCCGCGGCTACGGCGCCTACCTCGGCACCGTGCCTGACTACTCGGCGATGGATGCAACGACCGGCGGCGTGCTGCTGTCGGACGTGCGCGGCGGCTCGCCTGCGGACAAGGCGGGGATCAAAGGCGGCGACCGCATCGTCGACATCGGCGGCACGCGCATCGAGAACCTCTACGACATGAGCTACGCGCTTCAGGATCACAAGCCGGGCGACACGGTCGACATCATCGTGATGCGAGCCGGAGTCCGGACGACGTTGCGCGCGACGCTGAGCACGCGCGGAAGTGTGCCCGCCGCTCCGCCAGCCAATCCACCGGCGGCGGCGCCCGCAAACCCACTCGTCATCGGTGCCGGCAAGCCGTACGACAAGACGTTCGAAGGCGAGAAGCACTTGAAAGACATTCGCCAGCTCACGTTCGGCGGCGAGAACGCCGAGGCGTATTTCAGCCCGGACGGGACAAAGATCATTTATCAGGCCACGGTGCCTGGCGCTGAATGCGATCAGGAGTACACGATGGATCTCGTCACCGGCGAGACGAAGCTGGTCTCGAGCGGCAAAGGGCGGACGACGTGCGGTTACTACCGCTATCCGCAAGGCGATCGCATCGTGTATGCGACGACCGAAGGTGGCGATGCGGCCTGCCCGCCGCGGCCGGACATGTCGAAGGGTTATGTCTGGCCGGTGTACAAGTCGTTCGATGTCGTCGAAGCGAACGTCGATGGATCGAACGCGAAGAAGATCACGACCACTGAAGGCTACGACGCGGAGATGACGTGGTGCCATCGCGGCGGAAAGCTGATCTTCACGTCGATGCGCGACGGCGACCTGGAGCTGTACGAGATGGACGAGGCGAGCGGGAAGGTCAAGCGGCTGACGAACGCGCCCGGCTATGACGGCGGTGCGTTCTACAACGCCGATTGCACGGAGATCGTCTGGCGCGCCAATCGTCCGGTCGGTCCGGCGCTCGTCGAAGACCGCGCGCTGCTGGCGCAGGGACTGGTCAAGCCGCTGCACATGGAGCTCTTCCTGATGAACGCCGACGGCACGAACGAGCGGCAGGTCACGCACAACGGCGCCGCGAATTTCTGCCCCTACTTCATGAGCGACGGGAAGCGTCTGATCTTCGCGTCGAACGTGAACAACACCGGATTCAACTTCGACCTCTGGACGATCGGGAAGGACGGGCAGGGCTTGGAGCGCATCACGACCGCGCCGGGCTTCGACGGATTCTGCGTCTTCAGCCCCGACGGCCAGTACCTCATCTGGGCGTCCGGCCGGGCAAAGCCGGAAAGCCACGAGATGAATCTGTTTATCGCGAAGTGGGTGGAGTGATATTGCGCCGCCGTGGGGGCGGCGCGTTGTCGGTTGTCGGTTGGTTGCGTCGCTGACGCGACGCGTTGTCAGTTAGCCGGTTGATCGCGCTTCGCGCCAGTTGGTCAACTAACCGGCAACTGACAACGCGCGAAGCGCTATTTTTTTCTCACCGTGATCGTCGTCGTCGAACTGACTCGCGAGCCGTTGTCGTCGATCGCTTCGACGCGGATGTCGCCGTAGACGGATGAAAAGACGCTGGTGTCGGTGATGTCTTTCTTCGGATTGAAGTGATAGTGCAGCTCGCCTTTGGCCGGAATCGAGGTGGCGAAGCCGAGGGATTGGATCTTCGGCGCGTCGTAGGACTCGCTCACTACGGAGATGCCGCCGCCCGCGTAGACGTTTGCGGTGACGCGGTCGATGGTCACCGGATGACCGCCGGTTTCTTTCACGACGACGTCGAGCGGGAACTCATATCCACTGCCGCCGGTGTTGTTGGCAAGCACCGGGCTCGGTGTGACGGTTAGTTCGATCGCCCCATGTCCGCGTGTGGTCTTGCTCTTCGTCGTCCCGGGCTGACGCGTGGCGCAGGCGATCGGAACGACCAACAGGAGAACAAAGGCGAGCCGCCTCACGTCGTCCGCCTGGCGGGAAACATCATGGGCCCGTTCACAGATGCGACCGCGTTCGCAAGCGTGACGACGCCGCAGCCGATGCGCGGACCGGCATTGCCAGCAGGCTGCGAGACGAGATCGTCCGGATTGCCGTGAAGTACGACGGCATGGCCAACGACGGCGTTCGTGCCGGTGTTGATCGAGATCGAGTGTGTCGTGAAGCGCGTGTGGACCTCACCCTTGTCGTCGGCGGTCACGTTGCCGAAATCGCCGGCGTGATGCGAGACGGCATCGGGCGCGCCGTGAACCATGCCGTTGGGATTGAAGTGGCCGCCCGCATTCTGCGCGTTGTTGCCGCAGTCGCCCTTCTCGTGAACATGGAATCCGTGGACGCCCGGAGGAACGCCGGTGAGGTCGACGACCACTTCCACACCGTTCTCGCCGGCATCCTGGAAGTGAACCGTCCCTTTTGCAGTCGACCCGCTGGTCGAATCGATTGTGGCGTTTGCCATCGGGCCCTTGCTGTGGCCGCAGGCGAGGAAGAGAAGCGCGATCGGAACTACCAGAAGTTTCTTCATAAAGCCTCCGTCTTGCAAAATTCGAGTGATTCTAGTGCGAATGGGTTCTTCGTGTCGTGCGCAGAGAGAAGCGCGGCCAACTTTGCTGTCATCCTGAGCCGCCAGAGCCGCTGCGTTGACGCTGTTTTTCACGCAGATGGTGATGCGGCGAAGGACGGTCGAAGGACCCCCTGATTCTGTGCCGTGGTTTCTTCCACCGCCCAACCGGCACGTAAGTAGGGGGTCCTTCGACCGTCCTTCGCCGCCGATGTGTCTGCAAGAGTGTCAGAGCTGCGAATCTTGCGGCGGCTTCGGCGGCTCAGGATGACAGAGATTTGATTGGTCGTCTTTGTCACTGCGACCACTTCGCGATCTTCTTTCCGATCTTTCCCAACCATCCCTTCGCCACATCCTGGTAGTACATCGACGCTGCGTTTCCGAGGGCGTCGGCGAGAGATGGGTAGGGAGAGACGAGGCCCGCGAGCTGGGCGACGGTCATCTTTTTCTGCCGGGCCAGGACCAGCGTCTCGATCAGGGTTGAGGCGTTGGCGCAGAGTGCGTGGGCGCCGAGGATGCGGCCGCGTTTGTCGCAGACGAGCTTCACGAATCCACCTGTGGTCCTGTCGACGACCGCGCGGTCGACCTCGGCCATCTCGACGCTGTAGCAACGAACGTTCTCTGCGCCGAGCGCTGTCTTCGCCTCCGATTCGGTCATGCCGATGTGGCCCACCTCGGGGTCGGTATACAGACCCCAGGGGATGTTGTCGTAGTTGACGGGCGAGCGGCCGGGGAAGAGCATGTTGCGCACGAGCTTCACCGCTTCGTAGGCGGCGACGTGCGTGAACTGCATGCCGCCGTGAACGTCGCCGCAGGCCCAGATGCGAGGCACGGACGTCTGCAGATACTTGTCGACGACGACGAATCCGCGGTTGGTCTTGATGCCGGCGGCCTCGAGTCCGAGGTTCTCCGTGTTTGCGCGGCGGCCGCTGGCGACGAAGATCTCGTCGACGCGCAGCTCTTTCGTTTCGCCGAGCTTGTTCTCGATGCGCACGACTTTCTTGTCTGCGTCGCGACGCACGGACTTGGCGCCCCAGCCGCTGCGGACGTCGATTCCCTCGTCGCCGAGGATGCGGCGGAGACGCGCGATCACGTCGGCGTCTTCCTTGTTGATGATCTCGTCGAGCATCTCGACGACAACGACTTCGCTGCCGAAGCGGCGGAAGATCTGCGCAAACTCGATGCCGATGTAGCCGCCGCCGAGGATCAGGAGCGACGAAGGAAACGAATCCTGATTGAGGAAGGAGACATGATCGAGGAAACCGTTCTCTGCCAGCCCTTCGACCGGCGGGATGGCGGTGCGGGTGCCGGTGGCGATGACGATGTCTTTGGCGATGAGGCGGCGTCCGTCGACGTCGACTTCTTTTCGCGAGATGAGTTTGGCGTTGCCGAAGATGACATCGATGCCGAGCGCGCGGAACTTAGCGGGGTCATCATGGTGCTCGATGGCGTGACGCTGCGCGCGCATCGAATCCATGACCGACTTCGGCGTCACGCGCACTTCCTGCGGCTCGAGTCCGTAAGCGTCGGCATGGCGCAGTTGGTGGGCGAGGCGCGCCGAGGCCACGAGTGCTTTTGTCGGAACGCAGCCGGTCCAGAGGCAATCGCCGCCGAGCTTCTCGCGCTCGATGAGGGCGACCTTACGCCCGAGGCGCGCGCAGCCGGAGGCGGTCACGAGTCCGGCTGTACCGCCGCCGATGATCACCACATCGAAAGATTCGAGCATGTGGGGGGATCTTATCTTCGCCGGGGGTCGGGAGTCGGGTGTCGGGGGTCGGAGATGGGAGGAATACGCACTACGTGGGTTCTCCCCGCCGACTCCCGAATCGACCCTGGTGGCGTTACCGACGATCCATCGTCTGGCCCTCCAGCCGCGTTGTCACATCCAAAGCTCTCACCACGGAGACGCAGAGGATCGCGACGCCGGCGACCAACCGACGTGGAAAATCAGCCGCGGCCGTGTCGCCGTAACCAACAGGACGATGGCCTCAAAACAGGACACCCTTTACTTCAAGACCCCTCCTCAACTCACTCTGGAAGTGACACGGGGACCAAGCCGTTCGTTCGCGTCTTCGCGCCTTCGCATGGGGCCAATAACTGACATCCGATCAGTAGGTTACGAGAGCAGACATCCATATCTCCAGGGTCGGAATCAATGTCTCCGAAGGCGAGATAAATACCCAGGAGGCCGAGGTATTTACCTTCGAGGCCGAGGTATTTACCTCCGAAGGCGAGGTATTTAGCTCCGAGGGCGAGGTATTTAGCTCCGAGGGCGAGGTATTTACCTCCGAGGCCGAGGTATTTACCTCCGAGGGCGAGGTATTTACCTCCGAAGCCGAAGGTATTTACCTCCGAAGCCGAAGGTATTTAGCTCCGAAGCCGAGGTATTTACCTCCGAAGTCGAGGTATTTACCTCCGAGGGCTGAGGTATTTAGCTCCGAGGCCGAGGTATTCATGTCCGACGCGACCTTTGCCTCTCCGTTCTCCGACCCCCGACCCCCGACTCCCCCGATTCACCTCACCTCGTACCCCGCCGCGATCAGCGCATCGCAGATCGGGCCGGGTCTGTCGGTCGTGATTGTGTGGATGCCGAGTCGGACCATGTCCAGTGCGATTGACGGATCATCGACGGTCCAGACGACTGAGCGGAGTTTCTCCTCGCGCAGCCGCGTGATCAGCGATGGGGGCACGGCGAAGCTCGTATCGATGCCGTTCAGGTCGTACTGCTTCACCAGCGCGATCAATTCGTCTTCGATGTACGTCTTCGTCACGGTGCGGAAGCCCGGGCCTTCGTCGTAGAGCACGTTCCAGCGGCCGTTGTTGTAATCGGCTTCGAAGACGACGATGAGCAGGCAATCGTTGTCCGGCAGCTCGTGCTTGGCGGCAATGATCGTGTCGATATCGAAGCTGATGAGAACTACGCCCGGCGCTTTGCCCGATTGCCGCACGAGCTCCGCGGTGGGCGGCACAACCTGCGGCCCGTCTTTGAGTTCGATGAAAAGCTCGCAGGCATCGTCCACGGCATGGGGCATGGCTTCGAGCACGTCTTCGAGCAGCGGCAGACGCGTTCCCGCCCACTTCTGCGCTTTCCAGCGGCCGGCGTCGAGTCCGCGAAGCTCGTTGGCGAAACGATCGCGCACCGTCCAGTTCGCGTTCGTAGTGCGGTTCGTCGTGTCGTCATGAATCACGATGACCTGACCATCTTTCGTCAGATGAACGTCCAGCTCGCAGGCGCCGGCGATCTTCCATCCCTCGATGAACGCCGGGAGCGTGTTCTCGGGGGGCGCATCCATCTGGACGAACCTCTGGCCCATGCCGCGATGCGCGACCACTTTCACAGCCTGCTTAGCCATTGACATACACCGTCACCTTTCTGGCGGGCCGAGGACCGTCGAGCTCGATGAAATAGATGCCCTGCCACGTGCCGAGGATCAGTTGGCCGTTGCGATAGGGCCAGGAGAGGGGACGTGCCGATGAGTAGCGAGAGGAAATGCGCATCGGAGTTTCCTTCGCCGTGCGCGAAGCGGACTTTCGGAACGAGCGCGCGCAACGCTTTTGTCAGGTCGGCGGGCACGTCCGGATCGGCATTCTCATTGACCGAGATGGCGCAGGTCGTATGCGGCACGATGATCGTGGCGATACCGTCGCTGAGCGTCAGCGCGCTGAGCGCACGCTGCACGTCGTTTGTGATGAGAAGGATCTGCTCGCGCGCGGTTGTGCGAACGGAGAAGGATTGCTCGCGGAGCATGGGTGGGAATGGTAGCAGTGAAGAGTGAAGTGAGAAGAGTGAAGAGTGAAAAGGTATGTGTGGCGTCGGGGCAGTTCGGCTTCTTCACTTCACTCTTCTAACTTCACTCTTCACACTTCAAGAAACCACCCCGGTATAATCCCAGCCACTCATCTATCCCCATGCCATTTTTCTGCATCCACTGCAGGTCGGAAGTCGATTCGAAGTTCAAGGCGTGCCCGTATTGCGGGGAGCCCATCACCGACTTCCTCCGCCGGTATCTCGAACATCCGATCGACGGCAAGTATCAGATCCTGGCGCGCCTCGGCGTCGGCGGGATGGGGGAGGTCTACAAAGTCCTTCACCTCCATCTGAACGCGATCCGCGTCATCAAGCTGATGCGCAGCAGCATCGCCAGCGAGCCGGGGGCGGACGACCGCTTCATCCGCGAGGCGCGACTAGCTACGCGCATCAATCATCCGAACGTCGCGGCGCTCTACGACTTCTCCACGCTCGACGACGGCTCGCGGTACATGGTGTGGGAGTACATCGAGGGAACCAACCTTCACGAGCTGATCGAAACAAACGGTCCGCTCACGCCGCGCTATGCGGCCAAGCTGGCCATCGAGGCGTTGCACGGCCTCGAGGCCATTCACCGCGCCGGCATCGTCCATCGCGACATCAGTCCCGAGAACATCATGATCTGCCCCGATGAAGAGGGCACGCAGCATGTGAAGCTCATCGACCTCGGCATCGCCAAGCAGGGTGATGCCACCGACGCCAGCAAGACGGCGACCGGGATGTTCGTGGGCAAGTGGAAGTACTGCTCGCCCGAGCACCTCGGCATGCTTGACGCCGGCGAGCGGATCGACGGCCGCGCCGATCTCTACTCGTTCGGCATCGTGTTGTACGAGATGCTCACCGGCGTTCCTCCGTTTCAAGCCGACACACCGCATGCGTATCTGATGCTGCACTCCTCGGAGAAGCCGCGGGCGCTCGTCGACGTCAATCCTTCGATGCCGTCGTCACCCGCGCTCGAAGCGCTGATCTTCCGTGCGCTGGAAAAGGACCGGAAGAAACGTTTCGCCTCGGCGCGCGAATTCGCGCGTGCGCTCGAGGAGATCGAGCCGTCTCTCAACGATCAGATTGGCGCAACGCGGCCGCTTCCGCGGGCGGTCGAGGTCACGGAAGAACCAACGAAGGTCGCGACTCCGACGCAGCTCAGCGGCTCGCCGTTGAAGACTGTGGCGAGCGATTCCCATGCGTCAACTGAGCTAACCGATCACGGAAAGCCGATCGCCAACCGCGAGCTGCGCAAAGTCTCGACGACGAACGTCGTGCCGGTTCCGTCGCGGTCACGCTCGCGCATTGCCTGGTTTGCCGCGGTTGCGGTGCTGGTAGCGCTCGTCATCGTCGCGATCGTCATTCGCATGAAGCCGTCGACCGTGGCCGCGCCGGCAAGAGAAACGGCGGCGGTTACCGCGTCGAATCCTGTTCCGGCACCGGCGGGCCACGTGGCACTGAATGCCTTCCCGTGGGGAGAAGTGACGAGCATCCGCAATGTTGCGACAGGTTCCGCTGTCCCGCTGAAAGAGCGGGTGACGCCGCTATCGCTCGATCTCGCGCCGGGCACGTATGAGATCACGATGTCGAATCCCTCCTTCGCGTCTCCGATCACGCGCAAGGTCGAGGTGAGAGGCGGCGCGGAGCAGCCCGTCAACCTGCACTTCGCTGATCCCGCGACCGCCGCGCTGCCGCGATTCGAGGAAGTGGCGCAATGAAGCGAGCGATGCTGGTTCTACTATGCCTGGCGGCATGGCCCGCCCTCGCGGAAGAAAAGTGGATCGAGGCCTACAACCGCGGCGTCAGCGCGGTGCGAGCCAACAACTTTCAGCCTGGCGCGCAGTCGCTGCAGAAAGCGATCGAGGAGATGCCGCAAGAGAACGCGGCGCAGCGTGTGCGCGATCAGATCTTCACGTACGTGCCGCACTTCTGGCTCGGCATCGCCAGGCTGAATCTCGGTGATCCCGATGGCGCGTTGCGCGAATGGAAAACGTCCGAGGATCAGGCGGCGATCAAGAACACGCCGTACTACGCGCAGCTTCAGGAGCTGATTGGGCGGGCGAACTCGGAGAAGCAACGCCGCGCACAAGTGGCGGCGATGCCGGCAAAGCAGGAAGCGAACGCTGCGATCAGCCGCGCTCTGTCGGCGCAGATGGACGCTGTGACTGCAGGCGGCGATCGAAGCGATACTTATCACGCCGCTCAACGGAGGCTGAGAGAGGCAAAAGCGTTGAGCGACAAGGGCGGCCTGGACGTGCGCGTTTTCAAACACGCGAGCGAGATCGCTGAAGAGGCGCGAGACCTGTTCGCCAGCGCCGCGGATGATGCAAAGAAGCAGCGCGCGGCGCGGCCGCCGAAGAGCAATCCAGTGCCGGAGCGAAAGCCGATTGATGTGGTGATCCCATTCGATGAAGGCCCACAGCCGAAGCCGTTCGTTCAACCGCCGCCACAACCGCAGCCAACGGTGCCGGCGAAGCAGACATCCGCGCCGCCGCCTCCGAAAGCGGACGTGAAGCCGAAGATTGCAGAGCCGCCGCCGGAACCGGAGAGCGAAGCGCTCGTTGCCGCGCGAGTCGCTGTGCAGCAATACCGCCGGCGATTGGTATCCTTGAACATAGCGACGACCGATGCGCAACGGTTGGATCGCCAACTAACGCCTCAGAGCGATCCGAGCGCCATCCGACGCGTTGTCGACGAGATCGCTGCGAAGAATCGAGACCTCGACAAGAAGGCGGCGGCGATTTCGAGCAAGCCGGTCGAGATCCCCGCCGCGGATCCGATGGCAGGCGAGCTCGAGTCGGCGTACCGTGCCTATGCGGCAGGGGATCTGGCGTCGTCCGACCGCATGCTGACGAACGTTCTTTCCGCACGGCCGAGCGCGGAGGCGTATTTGTTGCGAGGTTGCTCGCGGTACACGCAGGCGATGCTCTCGCGCAACGGTGACGCGCTTCTGGCCGACGCCGCCTCGGACATCCAGGCCGCCCTACGCATCAATCGTTCGTTGCGGCTGGACCGCGGTACGTGGTCGCCAAAACTCATCGCCTTCTTCGAAAAGGTGAAGAGCCAGTAGGCGCGCGGTCGGTGCAAAGGTTCCAAGTCGCGTGGCCGCGTCTATTTCTGGATCACTCTGTCCAGCGCGTCGATCAGTGCCTGCATCTCGTAGGGCTTCTGAATGTAGGCGACGTGCGCGCTGAGCACGGGCTGGAGCATCGTTTCGTCGCCGTGGCCGGTCGAGAAGAGAACCGGCAGGCCGGGCCAGCGTTTGGCGATCTCGCGGTAGACGTCGAGTCCATCGATGTCGGGTAGCCCGAGGTCGAGGATGACAGCGTCGGGACGATTGGCGGCGATGCGGCCGACGGCATCGAGTCCGAGCCGCACCCAGTCGACGGCGATGCCTTCGAGGTCGAGAATCGTCGCCAAACCGGCGCCGACCGATTCGTCATCTTCGACAAGCGTGACACGGGTACCTTCGCGCGCAGGCTCCTGCTTTGAAAGCGCGGCCGCAACTTCCGGCGCGGCAATGGTCTTCGGAGCCTGGGCCGCGGGAATGAGGATATGGAACGTCGACCCTTTACCCTGCGTGCTTTCGGCGTAGATGTGCCCTTTGTGCTGCTGGACCACCTGCGCCGCAACGGCGAGGCCGAGGCCGGTGCCGCCGAATCGTCGCGTGGTGAAGAGCGGCTCGAAGATGTAGCGCAACGTCTCTTCCGGCATCCCGATGCCGGTGTCCGCGATGGTGAAGTGAACCGCATCGCCGAGCCGATCGCTGCGGTCGCGAAGCGTGTCGGCCATCACGCGGATCTCTACCTCTCCGCCCTCGGGCATTGCGTGCTGCGCATTCACGATCAGATTGGCGAAGACTTGGCGGAGCTGGTGTCCGTCGGCGGTCATCATCAGCGCGGGGGCGGCTTCGACAGTGACCTTCACCCGGGGACCGGCAAGTTGTGCGAGCTCGGGCTCGAACTCCTGCAACCACGTGCGCACGTCGATCGTGGTTCGGGCGGGCTCGCCGATCCGCGTGAAGCGGAGCATCTCCTGCGTGATTCGCTTGCCGCGCGCCACCGCGTCGGCGATTCGCGGAGCGGCCAGCGCAACCGTGGGATCAGCGCCGGCGCGGCGGTTCAGGAGATCGACGAAGGGCTGGATTCCCATCAGAACATTGTTGAACTCGTGTGCGACCGATGCTGCCAGGCGCCCGAGGCTCGACACGCGCTCGGCCTGCAGCAGGCGGCTTTCCAACTGGCGCCGTTCCGTCACGTCCTGCAGCACGCCTGAGAGGCCTGTGGTTTTCCCAGCCGAATCCATCACGCTGTATCCGCGCATGTTCAGCACGAGATCGGTGTCGCCGTTCGTCCGCAAGCGGAGCTCGATGTCGAGCGGGAGGTTTTCGCTCCGCGTGCGGTAGAAGGCCTCACTGACGCGCTCGCGGTCGTCGGAATGGACGAAGCGCGCCAGCAAATCGTTGAGGGTGAGGCCTGGCGACGGGTCGAGCTTCAGGATGTCCCACAGCTCCGGCATTCCTTCGATGGCATCGCTGTCGATCTGCCATCGCCACTCGGCGATGCAGGCGATCTTCATGATCTCGCGGATCTGCTTCCGCTCGTTCCGCAACTCTTCCTCGGCAGCGATTTTCGGCAGCTCGAACTGATCGAGCGGCGTGGCCAGCACGGCGAATCCGCCCGCCTTGCCGTTTTCCGCGGGCAGCGGCGAGCCGGTCAGCAAAACCACGGAAGGCGGCCCGTCGAGTGGACCGGAGCGCTGCGTTCCCGACCACGAACGGCCCGCGCGCAGCGCCTCGAAAAGCGATTCCGCAGCGAGGGGATCGCTGAGTGTCAACACCTCGGAGAGTCGCTTGCCGAGCACCGCGGCTGCACTCCATCCGTACAACTCCTCCGCGGCGTGATTGACGAAAACAATGGCTTCCGTGTCATCGGTTGCGATGACCGCCTGCCTCGAAGAATTCAGAAGTTTTTCAGCTGCAAACATCAGGAGCGCCCGGATAGGCTGTCCTTCGTCGCGCGATGCGGCATATAATTATAGACGTAGTGAGCCGAGAACGCATACTCATCGTCGAAGACGACCGCGCCGCGGAAATAATTCTTCGCCTCCCACTGGAGCGTGAAGGCTTCCTTGTCGACTTCGTCGAGGAAGGCTACGCAGGGATCGAGAAGCTGCAGGCGTACGAATACTCCGCGGTCATTCTCGATCTGATCATCCATCGCGGACTGAACGGATTCGGTGTTCTGAACTTCATCGAGATGGAGCAGCCGAAGCTTCTCAACCGCGTCTTTCTCATGACCGGGATGTCGGAGCAGACGGTGATGAACACCGCGCCGCAACTGCTTTCCCGTCTCTTTCGAAAACCATTCAGCTACCGCGCGCTCGTGGCTGCCGTCGTCGCCGCGGTGCGTCCGGCAGCCTCGCAACCAAATCCGGCTCAGCGGAGTCTGCTGGTCGTTGATGACGACAGCATGGCGGCCGAGCTGGTGGCAATGTTCGGCCGGCGCCTCGGCATGGAAGTCGTGATCGCCGAGAACGGCTGCCGGGCCATCGAGAAGATTGCCGGCACGACCTTCGACACCATCGTGCTCGATCTGCTCATGCCCGGAATCGATGGCTTCGGCGTCCTCGAGTATCTCAAGCGCTGCCGGCCGGAGTTGCTGTCTCATACCATCATCTCCAGCGGGCTTCCTGAGAAGTATCGGGAACGCGTCGCTCAATACAACGTCTGCGGTGTGCTGCCCAAGCCAGTAGATCACCGCGTGCTGCAAGAGATGATCGGGCAATGCATTTCTCCGCCTGACCGGGTCGAAGGTGGCGCCAGGCGAGCGAACAGCTTGTGAACCTCAAGTCAGGTTAGCCTGCATTTCTCATACCTGTAGAGAAGCGGCGGCAGCGTGCTTCCATCGCGCGCCTTCTCGGGAAGGACGTGGTTATCGTATTCTACAAAGCCCCCCTCATCCGCCTTCGGCACCTTCTCCCTCCGGAAAAGACCGGGGGGAGAAGGCGCTCGACGCAAAGGAGCCGCTGAAAAGTTTGAGAAACGCAGGTTAGTGAGCTGCGCTCTGTGACTGGATGCGCATTCCGTAGAACGAGCGGTAGACGAAAATCATCGAGATGATGAAGAAGACTACCGACAGGATTCGCGTCAGTCCCTGCTGACCGTTCTTCGTCATCTCCACGGCCAGCTCGACGGCCAGAAGACCGAAGAGAGTCGTGAACTTGATGACCGGATTCATGGCCACCGACGAGGTGTCCTTGAATGGATCGCCGACCGTGTCGCCGATGACGCAGGCAGAGTGGAGCGGCGTTCCCTTCTCCTTCAACTCGACTTCGACGATCTTCTTGGCGTTGTCCCACGCCCCGCCGGCGTTGGCCATGAAGATGGCCTGGTAGAGACCGAAGAGCGCGATCGAGATCAGGTAGCCGATGAAGAAGAACGGCTCGAAACAAGCAAAAGCAAGCGTCGAGAAGAAGACGGTCAGGAAGATGTTGAACATGCCCTTCTGCGCGTACTGCGTGCAGATGGCGACGACTTTCTTCGAATCTTCGACGGACGCCCTCGTGGCGCCGGCATCGAGGTGCATGTTCTGTTTGATGAACTCGACCGCGCGGTACGCGCCGGTGGAGACGGCCTGCGTCGATGCGCCGGTAAACCAGTAGATCACCGCGCCGCCGACGACGAGTCCGAGAAGGAACTGCGGGTGCATGAGCGAGAGCTTGTCCATGTCGGTCGTGAGCTTGTGGGTGAGCATCACGATGATGGAGAAGATCATTGTCGTCGCGCCGACGACCGCCGTGCCGATGAGCACAGGCTTCGCCGTCGCTTTGAACGTGTTGCCGGCGCCGTCGTTCGCTTCGAGGAAGTCTTTCCCCTTCGCGAATGACGGCTCGAAGCCGAAGTCGCGCTTGATCTCGGCTTCGATGCCGGGCATCGTCTCGATCGTCGAGAGCTCGAAGACGGACTGCGCGTTGTCGGTGACGGGACCGTACGAATCGACGGCGATCGTCACGGGGCCCATGCCCAGGAAGCCGAAGGCGATGAGACCGAACGCGAAGATGGCAGGCGCGATCATGAGCGCGCCGGCACCGACCGGGAACATGCTGCTGATCCAGGCGCCGACTCCCATGAGAGCGGCGATGGTGATGCCCATCCAGTAGGCGCTAAAGTTACCGGCGATGAGACCGGCCAGAATGTTCAGCGACGCCCCGCCTTCGCGCGAGGCGGTGACGACTTCCCGCACGTGACGCGATTCGGTGGAGGTGAAGACCTTCACCAGCTCCGGGATGATCGCGCCCGCGAGCGTGCCGCAGGTGATGATCGTTGAGAGCTTCCACCACATCGAGGCATCGCCGCCGAGGGTGGGGATGAGGAGATAGGAGACCGCGTAGGTCACGCCGACGGAGAGGATCGAGGTGATCCAGACGAGCGAGGTGAGCGGCGCTTCGAAGTTCATCGTGTCGGCGTTGCGGTACTTCGCAGCAGCGACGGCGCCGTTGACCCAGTACGAGACGGCCGAGGTGATGACCATGAGGACGCGCATGACGAAGATCCAGACGAGGAGCTGCGTCTGCACGATCGGATCGGAGACTGCCAGAAGAATGAAGGTGATCAGCGCGACGCCGGTGACGCCGTAGGTCTCGAAGCCGTCGGCAGTGGGGCCGACCGAGTCGCCGGCGTTGTCGCCGGTGCAGTCGGCGATGACGCCGGGGTTGCGGGCATCGTCTTCCTTGATGTTGAAGACGATCTTCATGAGATCCGAGCCGATGTCGGCGATCTTGGTGAAGATGCCGCCGGCGATACGGAGCGCGGCCGCGCCGAGCGACTCACCGATGGCGAATCCGATGAAGCAAGGACCGGCGTAGTCGCGCGGAACGAAGAGCAGGATGAAGAGCATCAGCACGAGCTCGGTGGAGATGAGCAGCATGCCGATCGACATGCCGGCTTTGAGCGGGATGTCGTACGTCGGGAACGGCTTCCCGCGCAGAGAGGCAAACGCCGAGCGCGAGTTGGCGAAGGTGTTGACGCGAATGCCGAACCAGGCCACGCCGTAGCTGCCGGCGATCCCGACGAGGCTGAAGATGATGATGATCGCCGTGCGCGTCAGGCCGTAATGGCGCAGCACGCCGAAGTAGAAAACCATGATGATGCCGATGAAGACCTCGAGCAGCAGGATGAATTTGCCCTGCGTTTGCAGATAGGTCTTGCAGGTCTCGTAGATGAGCTCCGAGATTTCCCGCATCGAGCTGTGAACCTCGAGGTTCTTCAGCTTCACGTACATCACGAAGCCGAAGAGCAGTCCCAGAGCACAGACGATCAGTCCGAACATCAGAAGTTTCCGGCCGTTGATGCCGCCGAGGAACGAGACGCTGCCGAGATCGGGCAGCACGAGGTTGGCCTCGGTCTGCGTTTCCGCGGGCGCGGGCACGGCCGACTGCGGCGCTGCCACCTGCGGCGTGGCCGCGGTTTGTGTTGGTTTCGAGGTCTGCGCGTTCGCGACACCGGCGATGCAGACGATCAGCATCGCCAGGACCAGCGTACGCATGATCCATGACTTCATAGGTCCTCCAGACGTGTTTGCTAGTGAGTTTGCACCTGAGCGGTCGCTCAGAGCGCGCGGATTGTAACAGACGGGGAGTGGGGTGTGGGGGGTGGGAGAGGGTCGCATCAAGGAGTGCGGGCGTCTCGCCCGCGGCGTCGAGGCGTCCCGCCTCGACGTAAGAGTCGCCAGCGTTCCGAACGATTGGTAAAATCGACATGGATGACCCGGAAGCCAAAGGACGTCGCCGCAGAAGCGTTGCAGTTGCCGGTCAAGGAGCGCGCAGAGTTAGCGAGCCGGCTTCTCGACAGCCTCGATGACCTGTCAACAGAAGAGAGCGATCAACTGTGGGCGGAAGAAGCCGAGCGGCGGTACGCAGACTACAAGGCTGGCAACGTCGAAGCGGTCCACGCTGACGAGGTTCTCGCGCGCCTTCGAGCACGTCATTAGGTGCGGTAGCTTTGAGTAAAGCGGTCCAATCAGACCGCCCAGAACCGTGCCATCCTTCGTGTTATCTCGTGTCATCCATCGTGTCATCCTGAGCCTGCCGGAGGCGCCCGCACGACTCGCGCCTTCACGCAGGATGGGACAGCGCCGCAGGACGGCGAAGGATCTCAAGTTGCCGGGCACATGGCTTATGCGTCGTAATTTGAGATCCTTCGACGCCCTACGCCGCCACATCTTGCAGCGCGATGGCTCGAGCACGGATGGCGACTCCGGCAGTCTCAGGATGACACGGATTTCGGAGCCTAAAGGTGGCGAGCGATAGCACTTCCTCGTCAAATGCACCGCCCCCGAAAATGCTCGGGGGCGGTGCCAGACAACGGGTATTCGCTACTCCTCGTCCTCGGCGACCTTATAGTAGCTTTCCGGCAGCTCGGCGCCGTCATCGGCGTCGTCAGCGGAGTCCTCGGCAGGCCGTTGCGGCATGGCGGCCATGAAGCTCTGACCTTGCGGTGCGGGCGCCGGTGGCGGGGGCTCGCTCTTCGGCTTCTTGGAGCGGTTGATGGCCCGCTTCACCACGCGGCGCATCTCATCGAGGTAGGGCTGCAGGACGGCGCCATTTGGGCCTTTGGCGGCGCGTTTGACCCAGTGGTACGGCTGCAGTGCGTCCTCTCCGGAGCCGAAGAGTTTTGTGTTGATGGTGAACTCCAGCCCCCGGGCGAACGCGGCCAGCCGCTGTGCGATGGGGCGAAGCTGGTCGCGGAACTGCAGCGCCTCCTGCGCTTGGGCGACCTTAAAGAGATCCTGCGGTACCGAGGGGACCGACGTCACGAGGGTGACCGTCGGCGCGATCAGCTCGTGGTCGAACTTGGCGCCCGCCGCCACGCGTGCGATCTCCCGCTTGTCGTGCGGCTCGAAGTCGGGGACGAGGCCCTCCATCTGCGTGACGAGGTCCAGGAGCTGGCTGGCGATCGCATCCAGCGGCTGGGCGCCGGTGGCCGCCGGCGCGTCGGTTGGTTGAGTGGTTTTGGTTGGTTGCATGAGACAAACCTCCCTCTCTCGCGTCACGGTCGGCCGGACGCGAGGTTGAACGAATGATGCGAGCTCGCCGGATCGCCCCGTCAACCACGCGTTGACGGAGCGGGCTGCTATTGGGACGGATCAGACCGGTCAAAGGTTACTGGTTCGATGAAAAAAGATTTTCCGCCTTGTGCGGACCATTTTCCGGGCCGGCAAACGCACCAGTGGAGGAGTCGTTTTAAGAATCGGGGGGGTCGTTCTAAGATCGAGAGGGGTCGCGATCTCAAAAAAGGAGATCGCGATCTCAAAAAAAGAGATCGATCTGAGATTCGGAGGGGTCGTTTTAAGATTCCGGGGGGTCGATTTAAGATTGGGAGGGGTCGATTTAAGA
>OLLN01000037.1_pt1 | contig 24818 bp, 17 predicted proteins | sample 1604281 | NCBI WGS metagenome assembly OLLN01 (sample SAMEA104055716, study PRJEB20765) | soil metagenome | biome: Arctic tundra; feature: Polygonal ground; material: soil | place: USA | collected 2011-09 | depth 0-0.5 m | reverse complement strand
CACCCCCAACTCCCCACTCCCCAAATTAGTTCTTGCCATTTTCCCCGCTTTGCCCGAATCTTATTTCGCGTCGTCCAAGACGTCCCAAAAAAATAAGGTGACCCCGCTGCGAAGACCGTTCGCCGCTTTCCTTTTTGCGTTCGCCGTTTACCCAGCGGCGGCCGGTGCGCAGGATCTCGTGTCGACACGCTGCCACGAGTCGGAGGTCATTCTCGACGCAACGCACAACGCCGCCAAACTCGACGGCTGCGGCGACTCCTCGGCGCCCGATCTACTCTGGCACCTCGACCGGATCGATCAGCAGGACGGCGTCCTCGACGGTCTCTATCGCCGTCACGACCTCGGCGCCGGAACCGTCGTCTACGTGATGGACACGGGCGTCCTGGCCACGCACGCCGAATTTGCCAATGACGCAGGCGATGGAAGCCGCGTCATCGCCGGCTTCGACGTGACCCGCGGAGTCACGATCGGTTCGTCGCACTGCACGAGCGCGAACAAATCGCTCGCTCCCTGTTACTCGAACACGAATGAACTGGTCGGCGCCTCGCACGGAACCAGCGTGGCCTCGCTCGTGGCCGGCAAGAACGTCGGCGTCGCCCCCGAAGCGCTCATCGTCAGCATCCGCGTGATGAACGAGTCCGCGCTGGCGACGACGCGGACGTACCTCGAGGGATTGAACCGCATCGTCTCGCACGCCTGGGATCCGTCGACGCCGCAGTTCCGGACCGCGGTGGTCAACATCAGCGGATGGGTTCTGGAGAAGCTGGCCTCGAATCACGATGCCAATCCGGTGACGTTCGCCGCGGTCGAGCAGAAGATCCGCGACATGATCAACGGCGTCGACGCGATGGGCCATCCCGATCCGAACGGCAAGCGCTTTCTGTTCGTCGTCGCCGGCAACAACGTCGACAACGGCTGCGGCCGCGCCGGCGTCGTCGACCGCTTCCCGGCGACGCTGGGGAAGGAGATCGACGGCCTGATCACGGTCGGAGGCATGACCGAGGACAACAGTTGGTGGCCGGGAGCCTGTCACGGGGGGCTGGAGATTCTGGCGCCATCGCAGGGGATCTTCAGCGCATCGATCACGGCCGTCGATCACTACCGGGGCACGAAGCCGAACCTCCGCTCCGGGACGTCGTTTGCAGCGCCGATCATCTCCGGCATCGCCGCCCGGCTGCTGTCCGAGAACCCAAACCTGACGCCGCAGGAACTCGAAGCGATGATCACCTCCACGCAATCGCGGATCATCAATCCCGACTCCAGCCGCGCCGACGGCAAGGTGGCCTTCGTGCGTGATGCGCCCGCGGTGATCACGGCGCAGCACAGCGTGGGAACGACGATCGCGCGTCTGGCGCCGTGATTTTGCGCTTCGCGCGTTATCGGTTGTCGGTTAGATGCGCTTCGCGCGTTGTCGGCCGGAATCCTATTGATGTCGGTTGCCCGATCGGCGCGTAATCGTCATCGCTCTCTCGTTTCTTCTGACAACGCGCGAAGCGCAGTCAACCGACAACCGACAACGCGCGCAGCGCAATCTCACAACATCCGAAACGCGCGCTTTCCCTTGATCTCGAACGACTCCAGCAGCGAGTGCCCGCGCCCGTTCAGCAGCCATTCGACGAATCGTTCGGCGTTTGCGGCTTCGGGTCTCCCGGTGGGTTGAGGGAGGATCACGGCGTAGGTGTTGCGCAGGAAGGGATCGCCGGCGAAAAGCAGGCGTAGCTGCAGGTTGTCGGCGAGTTGCTCGAACGTGGCGCGGTCGCTCAGCGTGTAGGCGCGCAGCTCGCTCGATGAACGAAGAAGCGCCGGCATCGGTTGCCCCATCTTGATGTAGCCGGGGTTGAATTCGGGCACGACCAGCGCCGCCCGCCAGAGCGCGCGCTCTTTCGTGTTCGTTCCGGACTGGTCATCGCGCGAGGTGAAGACCCGGTGGGCCTGATGAATGCGCGAGAACGCGTCTGCGGCGCTGCGGGCGTGCGCGACGTCGGCGGGATCGTCAGGCGGACCGACGATGACGAAGTCGTTCCACATGAACTGGCGGTAGAGCTTCGCGCCGTTCGCTTTGATGAACCGCCGCTCGGCACCGGGATCATGCGTGATCGCGACGTCGGCTTCGTGTTTCGCCGCGAAGTCGAGCGCGCGCGCCGAGCTGACGACGAGCGGATGAATGTCGGTGCCGGTGTCGCGTTTGAATTCGACGATGAGCATCGGCAGGACGCCTGATCCCTGCACCGTCGTCGTCGTCGCCAGGACGAACGACTTCGCTTTCGGCTCCCGCGCGCATGCGGCGAGCAGCAGCGCGATCGCGGCAAGAGCGCGTCGCATCACTATTTTTTCAACGCCGCGCTGCCGCCGGCGCGGAACTCCTCTTCGCTCAGTTGCAGGTCATCCCGCGGCGGCCCGTCGCCCATAACACCCGCGTAGACCTCGGCCGCTGTTCCGCGCGTGAGGTGCGAGTAGACGATGTCGTCGACGATCATATTCGGCCCGTGATCGCACAGCTCGAGGCACGAGACCGTGCAGACGCGCACCGTCGCCTTCCGCTTCATCTTCTTATTGTGCTCTTTGAGCTCCGCCTGAATGCACTCCCCGCGCTCAATGCCACGCTCGGGATCACTGCATCGCGCGCCGATGCAGACCAGGAAGTGCTTTTCGAAGGGGTAGTGCATTGAGTATGTGTTGTACTTGCGAGCACGCCAACCTCAGCGCGCGGTGTCATCCTGAGCCGCCGAAGGACGGTCGAAGGATCTCAGAATTCGTCGATCGTGTTTACCCAGCGCGAGCGACCGTGATCAATGACGTTCGCTCGCGCTGGACCAACGAGATCCTGGCATCTTGAGATCCTTCGACCGTCCGTTGGCGGCTCAGGATGACACGATTCACACGCGACATTCGCAGGCCTTTTCTCCCACCCCCCACACCCTACCCCCCACACCCATCACGACAACGCCCACTTCTTCCCCGCATCGATCACGTTCTTCAGATCCCTCGGGCTGCATGCTTCGGCGTAGATGCGTGCTACCGGTTCGGTGCCGGAGAGTCGGAAGAGGAGCCAGTTGCTGTCGTCGAAGATCAGCTTCACGCCGTCGGTCTTGTTGACTTCGCGGACGGTGAAGGCGTCGATCGACTTCGGCGGGTTGGCCAGTTTCTCGGCCAGCGATTCTTTGAGCTGCGGCGTCAGCTTCATGTCGATGCGTTTGGAGTAGAAGTAGCCGAACTCCGCGTACATCTCCTCGACCAGCTGATTCAGTTTCTTGCCGGTGGCCGCGACCATCTCGGCCACGAGCAGGCAGGCCAGGATTCCGTCCTTTTCCGGAAGGTGGCGATACATCGACATGCCGGCGCTCTCTTCGCCGCCCATGGCGATCTTGTCCTCGAGGATCAGCTCGCCGATGTACTTGAAGCCGACCGGCGTCTCGAACAGCTCGACGTCGAGCTTGCGCGCGATGGCGTCGATGAGGTGCGTCGTGGCCACGGAGCGCGCCAGGCCGCCGGGGATCTTGCGCTCGCGTTTGAGGTAGAGCGCCAGCAGCGAAATGATCACGTTCGGCGAGACGAAGCGGTTGCGGTCGTCGATGATGCCGAAGCGGTCGGCGTCGCCGTCGGTGGCCAGGCCGAGGTCGAAGCCCTCGTCGGTGACGACCTTGCGCAGTTCGCCGAGGTTCTTCTCATTGCACTCGGGGGAAAAGCCGCCGAAGTAGGGGTCGCGATAGTTGTGGATGATCTTGACCTCGACGCCCGACTCGAGGAGGAAGTAGTCGAGGTAGTCGCGCGAGGTTCCGTAAAGCGAATCGATGGCGATGCGCAGCCCGCTCTTGCGGATGACGTCGACGTCGACTTTCTGTTTGAGCTCGTTGAGGTAGCGGTCCTTCGGATCGATCTCTTCGATCAGCTCGGCCTTCTCGTAGACGTCGATCCGCTCGCCGGTCTCAGCAACGATGCGAATCTCTTCCTCGATCTGCTTCGTGATCTCGGGAAGCGCCGGCGCGCCGTTCGAGGTGGAGAACTTCAGTCCGTTGTACTCGGGGGGATTGTGCGATGCGGTGAAGTTGATTGCGCCCATCGCCTTGCGCCGCACGGTCTCGAACGCGGCGGTGGGCGTGGGGACGTCGCGCGTGCAGAGGTAGGCCTGGATGCCGTTGAAGGCGAGGATGCGGGCTGCCTCCAGCGCGAACTTCTCGGAGAGGAACCGCGTGTCGTACGCGATGACGACGCCGTTCCCTTTCAGATTTGACTTCTTCAGGTAGTTGGCGATGCCCTGGCTGGCGATGCGGACGTTGTTGAAAGTGAAATCCTCGCCGATGATGCCACGCCATCCCGAGGTCCCGAATTTGATCATGATTCTCCTAAGCAAGTGCGGCGTGGGAACTTAACACATTGCCTGGGAGCGCGGGCGTGTCGCCCGCTGGTTCTCAGGCACTGGCCCGTTTCAAGCAATAAGATGCTCAAGACATGCCCGAGCGGCCTTTGATTCTGATTGCCGATGATGATGAGGACGTCCAGCGCCTGCTGACGCTGTATGTGCGTCCGCTCGATTGCGAGGTCCTCACGGCTCGCGACGGCGAAGCGGCGCTGGCCATCGCACAGTCGCGCCTGCCTGATCTCGTGCTGCTCGACGTGATGATGCCCAAGCGCAGCGGCTGGGAAGTCTGCCAGGCGCTCAAGGCGGTGCAGCGAACGTCGCACATCGCCGTCGTGCTCGTCACAGGCCGCGGAGATGTGAAGGACCGGCTGACCGGCTTGCAGCTTGGGGCGGATGATTACCTCGTCAAGCCGTTCAATCGCGACGAGGTCGTCAAGAGAATCGCCGCGCTGCTCCAGCGCAGGCATCGCGACGCGCAATCGGCCGGCGAACTGGCCAAGGCGTCCGAGAGCATGCTCTTCGACAAGGCCAGCGGCCTGCCGACGATGCCGATGGTCCTGGCGCAACTGAAGGAGATGCTCATCGAGCAGGGGGAGATCGGCATCGTCTACGTCGACATCGAGCAGTTCGAGTCGATCGAGGCGGAGTACGGCTGGGCCTTCTTCGATGAGTTCCTGCGCTGCGCGGGTGAAGCCGTGGCTGCCGAGTCGCGGAATCGATTTCCGAAAGCAATCGTGGCCGCGAACCTCGTCGGCGGATCGAGCTTCTACATTTTCTTCGAGTCGCGCGGCACCGATTTGCGACAGGAGACCGCCTTCGACCTCATGGCCCACGACGTGCGCGAGAAGCTGATCGCCGCGATGCGCGAGCGCTTCCCGAACATGCAGCAGGGACAGATCGGCTTCTTCGTCGGCGCGGCCCGCATCGACTACCGGCCGCAGATCCGCCTGGAGCGGCAGGTCTATCAGGGGATGCAGAGTGCCGGCGATACCGTGCGCAACGCCGAGCAACAGCGCAAGAAGCAACTGACACGCGAGTTGCGCGACATCATCCGCCGCAAGAAAGTGACGACGCTCTTCCAGCCGATCGTCTGGGCACAGAAATCGACGGTCTTCGGCTACGAGGTGCTGACGCGCGGCCTGCCGAATTCATCGTTCCGCAATTCCGACGTCCTCTTCGGCTTCGCGCGCGAGGCCAAGCTGGCCTGGGCGCTGGAGACGGTGGCGCTCGAAGCAGCGCTCAAACGCCTTCGCTCGTTCGAGCTCGACGGCAAGAAGTTTCTGCTCAATCTCGAGGCGGAGATGTTCGAGGAGTCCGAGTTCCGCATCCACGAGATGGTCTCGTTCTTCTCCGAGCACCGCGGCAACTTCGTCTTTGAGCTGACCGAGCGTGCGGCCATCGAAGACTACGCTGTCTTCCGCAGACTGCTCGACGAGTTCCGCGAGAAGGGCATCGAAGTGGCCATCGACGATGCCGGCTCCGGCTACGCCTCACTCGAAGCGATCGCCGCGCTCGCTCCCGACTATCTGAAGATCACCAAAGGTCTGGTCTCGACGCTGGCCGACGAGCCGATCAAGCAGGACCTCGTGAAGATGTTGGTCGATCTCGCGGGCAAGATCGGCGCGAAGACGCTGGCCGAGGGCCTGGAGACCGTCGAGGAATACGAATGGTGCCGCGACCTCGGCATCGACTTACTCCAGGGCTACTACCTCGCCCATCCCCAGGACGAGCCGTCGGCTGGCGACGAAGAGGTCGAAGCGTCGCTGAAGGCTGACGCCGCGCGGCGCGTGGCTTCGCTCTGAGCACTTCAAAGGACTATCCGCAGATGTCGCAGATGGGCGCAGATTTGATTGGTATTTATCTGCGTTCATCTGCGTCATCTGCGGATAAGCCTTTCGCTTTGCCAGCCGCCTTTTTCCTTCGGGAAGATCTGCAGGCCCGTCTGAAGGTCTGACGCGCAGACCTTCGAGAGGCTTTCTGGCTTTTCGAGGGCTGCCGTCCCCATATCGAGAAGGCTCCTGGCCCCCTGAAGATCTGAGCGCCAGATCTTGAAGAGTCAAAATGCCTCCTGAAGATCTGGACGCCAGATCTTCAAGCGCCAAAACGCCTTTTGAAGATCTGAAAGCCAGATCTTGAAGAGGACAAACGGCAGATTGAGCAGCCCAAGGCGGTGATCGAAGAGGTCTCGGAGTAGAAACTTTGTTCCCTCCGACTCCCGACCCCCGATCAGCGACTCCCGCACGAGCGCCGGGCGTAGAACGTCGGGTGTCGAAGCAGAAAGCTCTGTTCTCTCCGACTCCCGATTCCCGCTCAGCGACTCCCGCGCCCGCGCAACTCAATCACCGTAATCTCCGGCGAGATCCCGATCCCGAACCGCCACGGCAGCAGCCAGTATCCCGTTCCCGTGCTCACGTACAACTGCGACCCGCCGCGCTGATACAAACCCATGTGATAGGGGAGGAACACTCCCGACAACGACCAGTGCAGCGGCCGGAACGCGAACTGCCCTCCATGCGAATGCCCGCAAAGCGTCAGCGGCAACCCGCGCTTCATTGCCGCGGGGAACGCTTTCGGCTGATGCGCCAGCAGGATCGGAAAGGCCCCGGCCGGCTTCCCGCGCAGCGCCGCATCGACATCCGGCGCCAGCCGCGGCGTCCGCGCCGCAAAGTCGGAGATCCCCGCGATCCAGACGTTTCTGATGGAGGTCCCTTCATTGACGAGGAGATGAATCCTGCTGCCGCGCAGCCGCCGGATCGCATCGAACGGATCGCCGTACATCTCATGATTGCCAAGCACTGCAACCAGCGGCATCCGCGCATCCAGCACACGCGTTGCTGCCAGCAACTTCGTCGTGAACACAGGATCGTCATCGACGTTGTCGCCCGCAAGCAGAATGACATCGGGCTGGAGTGCTGCCGCGGTCGTGAAGATCGTCTCCAGTCGCGAGGGCCGCGTGTAAAGCCCCGTGTGCAGATCCGACACCAGCGCAACGCGAAATCCCTCCATCCCCTGCGGCAACCCCGCCACGGTCACCGCCACCCGCTCCACCCGCAACGGCACGAGCGCATTCCAGACACCCACCACGAGCGCAAACAACGTCGTCCAAAGAAAGACCCGCGACGGCCACCGCGCAAACCGCGCAAACGCCCCCCGCCTCCCCACCACCACCCAAACCACCGCCACCAGCAGCACGAACGCCGAGTACAGAATCGCAAAGCAAGTCCACGCAAACCACGGCGGCCCCAGCGTCGCCCGCACGAACCGCGAAAAATCCGTCCGCGCATTCAGCCACGGAAAGACCCCCCACATCGCGTTCCCGATGACAACCAACGCGATGACGATCCCCCGCCTGCGCGGATGCACCCGCACGAGCACGCGATACGCGGCGACGTTCGCGAGGACGAACGTCGCGAGGGCGATGGCGATGATCAGGGCGGTGGGCATGGGTGGGATTGTAGCGGGCGGGAAACAAAGGCATTGATCGGCGCTCAAACAAAACGCGGCCTTGGCTGGTTGGCTTGTTTTGTGCCGCTCTAAGGACGAAAGTACGATAATCGGCTTATCAATGGCGCGCTTAGGTGGCACGCGCGCATCCCGATCGAAAGGATGCGCCCCACCTTTCGAATCAATGCGTGTCGTATATCGGAGTCCACCATGCGTTTGATACATACGTCCGACTGGCATCTTGGCCAGGAGTTGCACGGCTTCGATCGCGGGCCGGAGCACGATGCGTTTCTCGCGTGGCTGTTACTGCTTGTGAGGCAGGTTGAGGCCGACGCGCTCGTGGTCACGGGGGATATCTATGACTCGGGGAATCCGTCGGTGCCGGCCCAGAGCCGGTTGTATCGATTTTTGAGCGGTGCCCTGGCACTGAACGATTGCCTGCAGATCGTCCTTATCGGCGGTAATCATGATTCTCCAGGACGCCTGGAGTTGCCGCGCGACCTCCTCACAGAAGGACGTCTGCACGTTGTAGGAGCATTGCCACGCACCGGCGGGCGACCAGTCAGCGGCGGCACGGTCATAACGCTCCACGATCGACGTGGTGACGCGTCGGTGTCATGCGTGGCCATGCCGTTCCTCCGCGCCGCGGATCTTCCGCCCGGCATGGGTGCGGCGGGTGTCCGCGCGCTTTACGCCCAGGCGGTCGAGCACGCGCGCGCGGCGCTCCTGCCAATCATCGCGACCGGACACATGCATCTTCATGGCGGCGAGATCTCGGAGCTGAGCGAGCGTCGCATCTATGTTGGCGGAGAGGCGGCGTTGTCTTCGGAGCTGTTCGATAGTGACATTAGTTACGTCGCCCTCGGGCATCTCCATAAACCACAGCGCGTCGCAGGCCCGACCTTGATTCGTTACGCGGGCTCGCCATTTCCGATGTCAGTCGTCGAGCGGGCGTACGAACATAGTGTCGCCGTTGTCGATATCGATGACAGCGGCACGGCGACGATCGACCTCATGCCCATCCCGAGGCATGTCGCGTTCCTCCGCGTTCCGGACGAGGGCTCATCGACGCTCGAAGCGGTTGAGGATCAGCTGCGAATGCTGAGCATCGACGATTGCGCTCTCGATCGGCGGCCGTTTCTCGAAGTGTCGGTCCAACTTTTTACGGCGGAACCTAATCTACGACGGCGCATCGAAGCAGCGCTCGCGATGAAAGCAGTCCGTCTCCTGCGCGTAGAGCGCCAGAAACTCGGTGTGGACGGGCTGCTCGCCGACGTCATTGCTTCGAAGAGTGACCTCTTGGATTTGAAGCCTGCCGACGTTTTCCGCCGGCTCCACCAGCAGCAGTTCATGACGGGTCCCGACGAGGAGTTGTCCGCGCTTTTCGACGAGGTCGTCGCGGCGGCGCTTGAGCCTGCACGCGAGGAGCATCTCGCGTGAGAATTCTTGCAATTCGGGGCGGAAACCTGGCCAGCCTTCCGCAGTTCGATCTCGATTTCGAAGCGGATCCGATCCGCGGCGCTGGTATCTTCGCGATCACAGGACCGACCGGGGCAGGGAAGTCGACGATCCTCGACGCGATTTGCCTTGCGTTTTTTGATCGTCTGCCGCGACTTGTCGATGCTGAAAAGAAGGCGAAGATCTCGCGAGGAGAAGGCGACGCATCGCGCGACGTTTCTTCAGCTGACGTCCGGAACATTCTTCGCCACGGGTGCGGTGATGGTTTTGCCGAGGTCGATTTCATCGACCAAGACGGGCGGAAATGCCGTGCGCGTTGGTCGGTCCATCGCAGCCGCAGTAGGCCGGACGGTGTGCTGCAAACGCAGGCGATCACGCTGACCGACCTGATCACCGGCGAAACGATCGGTCAAGGGAAATCAGACACGCTTGCGGAGATCCGAAAGCGGGTCGGTCTCGATTTCGATCAATTCCGCCGCGCCGCGATGCTCGCGCAGAACGAATTCGACATGTTCATCCGCTCAGACTCCGACGCGCGATCATCACTTCTTGAAAAGATCACTGGGACGGAGGTCTATTCACTGATCTCGTGCGAAGCGTACGAGCGGGCGAAGCGTGATCGTGGCGCAGCCGAGTGGATCGAGGAACAGTTGCAGACGCTTGAGCCGCTCGATGAGGACGCACGGCAGGAAGTCGAAGAGCAGATACCCACATTGCGCACATCGATCGATCGGCTGTCAGCGCGCCGGATGGAGCTTGATCAAGCGAAGACGTGGTACGAGACGGACGCGGATCTCATAGCGCGCGTCACAACGGGGAGAGAAGATCTGGCATGCGCGGAGGAGGCGGATCGCATCGCTGATGCGGAACGCGTCGAACTTGCGCGTTCGCGTCGCGCGTTCTCCGCACGTTCGGAGCTCGACGCGGCCGACGGATCGCAGCACGATTTTGATCGAGCGGCGGGACTGCGGACAGGTGCGGAGGGCGCGAACGCCGCGGCCACAGCGACATTGGAACACGCAACGTTGTCGCTTTCGTCCGCGCTTGAGTCGATGGTCACAACACAAGGTGAATACGACAACATCGGGCCCGAGCTGACAAGGGCGACCGATCTCGACGCGCGTATTGACGAGGCCATGAAGGAGCTCAGCCGACGCGCGGAGATCCGGGAAAGCGCAGTGACTCGCGCGGAACTCGGCCTATGTGCCATAGAGGAGGCACTGGAGGTGGCGGCATGTAACGACACGCGAATTGCGGGTCTGCGGAGCTGGCTCGACGAGCATCAATCCTCGGCTTTGCTCGCGTCACGTCTCGAAGAGGTTGTCAAGAATCTTCAAGACTGGGGCGTTGCTTCCAGCGAAATGGCACGCGCAGAGGAGGCAATCACCGCACTCGATGGGCAGCGTCGCGATATGGCCGACACGATGGAGACGAAGTCGGCCGAAAAACTTGCGGTGGTGGGGCGGGAGCGTGCTGCGGCCGGGGAGATCGCGTCGATCGACGCATCGCTCAGCGGAATCGATCGTGCGGCGCTCACTGCGAGGCGCGATGCGACACTTCGAGCGCAAGCTGTGGCTACGGAGGAGCGACACTGGTCTGAAGAACTCGAAAAGGCCGCCGCTGACGTTCGCCGCCTTGATGGCGAGGAGATGGAGCAGGCGTGCGCGCGCGACGCGGCATGTGAGGCCGCAGCGAACGCTACGAGAGAACTACCGGTCCACGAGGCTTCGCTGTGTGAGGCGCAACGGGCGCTCAAATTGTCCGCCGCGTCGGCGGAAGAAACCACTGAATGGTTGCGGCTGCAGTTGGTCGAAGGCGAGCCATGTCCGGTCTGCGGCGCGACCTCGCATCACATTGAGTTTGTGAACGATGTCCTGCGCACCCGCGTGGCCAGTGATCAGGCGCGTGTCGGAGAGATCGAGCGACTAGTCCGCGAGACTATGACGGCGAAAGTTCAGAGCGAGGCGCAACAAAGCGCGGCCCTGAGGGACATCGAACGACTTCATCGGGAGCACTCCGCGGCGGAGTTCGCGCGCGAACGAGCAGTGCGAAAGCGAGACGAGGTCACATCCGAACTGGCGAACCTGCTGAACGTCCTTGGAGTATCTGCCGAGATCATCGGGAACATCGCCGAAGACGCCGAAAAGCGGATTGAGCTGCTCGACGCGTTAGAGAAGAGCCGGCGCGACCTCTCAGTGCAGCGTGAGACGATCCGACATGAGATAGCCCGCCTCGATCAGGAGCTGACTGAACTGCGGCAGAAGATTGACGCCGCCAACGGCATTTTGCAGACCAAAGAGATCCAATTCCGCACCGCGAAGACACGGCGCGATGGAGCAGATGATCAGATCGATCGGGTTCTCGATGATGTGCTGTCGGGATGGCGCACGATCGACCCGATCGAGCGTGCGATTGAGCAGAGTCGCCTCATCGCTGCCGAGTGGAACGAATCGACCGCGGAGTTAGCCCCCCTCCGGGAGCGAGCGGCTGAGCTTGCGCTCGATATTGTGTCGAAGCGTGCAGAGTCAGTAGCCGCCGAAGGATTGCGACACGTCAACGACTCCGAATACAACGAAAAGGTGAGCGATCTCGCCGCCCTTCGCGATGATCGAGCTGGTGTAATTGGAGGGCGCGCGCCCGGAGAAGTGCGAACCGAGTACCGCGTTCGTGACGAAAGCGCGAAGGATCGTTGGCACGACGCCGACGACCAACGATCACGTGCCAAGGACGCCGCGACTGCGCGAACCGCAGACATGGAGAATGCGACCAAGGAGAGCGAACGCTGTAGGCATACACTGGGTATCGCGACCGAAGCGCTCGATGCCAAGCTGGATGACCTTCAACTCGATGTCAGATTCGCGCGCGATGCGATTCGGCGCGGAGAAGCGTGGGCCGATGCGAAGGAAGTTCAACTCGCTCTTCTCCACCAAGTGGCGGGCAACGCGAGGGCAGTTATCGAGGAACGACAGGCCACGTCCGAGCGCCACCGAGCAGCAGGCTATCCCTTGATTGCTGAAGGGGCTCTCACTGAGGCGATGGCCGCAGCCGCCACTGAACTCGAGACGGCGAACGATACCTTCACATTGCTTAACGACAAGCTCCGGCGTGACAAAGAGTGTAGAGAACGCGCTACTTCCCTGCGCGCAGGCCTTGAGGTGGCCAGTGCGCGCTTAACAGTCTCTCAGCGATTGTCTGCATTGATTGGATCATCGGACGGTCGAAAGTTCCGCGACTTCGCGCAATCGTTGACGTTTGAACGCCTCGTCGATCTCGCGAACAGCCAACTCCGACATCTCTATCCACGTTATGAATTGGCGCGAACACGCGGGAATGAGTTGGCGTTGCAGGTTATCGACCACGACATGGCAGACGAGGTCCGCGGCGTTCACAGTCTGTCCGGTGGCGAGCGTTTTCTCGTGAGCCTCGCGCTCGCTCTGGGATTGGCGAGCATGTCGTCCGCCCAAGGAGTTAAAGTCGAGAGTCTTTTTATCGACGAGGGGTTCGGCGCTCTCGACTCGAACAGTTTGAATATGGCGCTGGCCGTTCTGGAACAGCTTCAGGCCGGTGGTCGCCAGATCGGGATAATCAGTCACATCGACGTTCTGCAGGAGAGGATCGGAGTGCGTGTCGCGGTCACTCCAGAAGGCGCGGGCAGGAGCCGCGTCGAGGTCTTGGTGGGATAACGGTCTTCTCTGGCATGCCCGTTGGGGTGGTTCCGATTGGGGCCAGGCCTTTGGTAATCGACTCACCCCGATGATCAAAGGCCTGACCGCGATGACGCCGCCGCGATCCACGTCATTCGAACAACTGCTCGGGGTATCGACCAAGGCCGCTCACAAGGCATCCCTCACCTTGGGCCGAGTTGAGACTATTCCGGTGGCGGAGATTCATGCGGAAATCGTGACGCAAGTCGAAGCGATAAGTCGCTGGTCAGCAGCCCGCTCCTCAGCAGACGGAGACTGACCACGCATGCCTCAGACGGAGGGGTCCGTGATCGACCGCCAGCGAACCGGGCGTAGTTTGACGATCGCCTCGGCCAACTCTATGCTGTGACAATGACCAGACCACTTAAAGCAGAGGCGCCATTTCGATTTGGTGCCGCACTATCGGTCGACGATAACATTCAAACGTTTCTAGCTGTTCTCGATCAACGCGATCCAGCGCTGGCCGATGTTTTCAGAAAGAACATCGGAACGATGTTGCCTCTGCCCGGCGACGGACCGGCTCGCTCTGCCGCCCGTCTAAAGTTTAGCTCCTCGGTCGCGAAGGCGATTGACGCGCTCGACACGCCATGACCAGATACTTTCTCACCGAGCTCGCGATTGAAGGCTTCCGTGGTGTTAACAACGAAAGTTATCCGCTCACCCTTGCGTTTCGCTTTGACGCCGTGAATTCCGTGTTCGCCGTGAATGGCTTGGGCAAGAGTTCGATTTTTGAAGCACTTTCATACGCGATTCGCGGGCGGATCCCAAAGTTGGATGTTCTTCCGGCAGCAGACGAGCCACAAGCCTACTACGTGAACCGCTTTCACTCAGGACAGAAGGCGACGATTCGACTGAAGCTAACTCCCGACGACGGCAACCCGATGGTCGAAGTTGTCGTGGAACGCTCCGCAAAAGGCCTACGGACCGTAACCAGCCCCTCAGGTCACCCCGATCCCGAAAGCCTACTTAGGGCGCTTGACGGTACTGCAACGCTCCTTGACCATCAGACATTCGATAGCTTCGTAGATGACACGCCACTGAAGCGCGGCCGTGCGTTTTCAGCGCTCGTCGGTCTCGGTCGCCTGTCCGAATATCGCCAGGCACTGGAAATGCTGAGCAACGCGAGGACGCTGAAGAGCGATTTCGATCTCGACACCTTGGACGCGCAACGAGTTAACAGCAATCGGCAGGCTGAGGCAGCGCAACGACGCATACACAAGGCATATGCCGGATTGGTCGGCCTAGCACCTCCGCAGCCTCTTAATGGGCCGGCAATAGCCGCAGCCGCCCATGCCACCCTTCTCGGTATACCTCTGGCGGTTCCGTTTGTCACCGGTAAGTCTTTTAGTGAAGTGAAGTTCACCGAGATACAGGCAGCGGTCAAGCAAGCTGAGGCAAGTGATAAGCGCCTGCGACTTGCTGAGGTGTTGAAGGAGATCGACAAGCTGTCGAAACTTGCCGATGAGACCGGCGAGAGTAGCGCACAGGACGAGCTTCGCGCTGCGATTTTAACCCGCGATATTGCCATGGGTGAGACACGTGGGCTGGCTTTCCAGAAACTTTACGAAGCAGCAGAACGCGTGATTGAGCCGCCTACGTGGCAAGACCCGCACACGTGCCCGCTCTGCGAGACGCAGGAACTCGCGACGTCCATAACTGATCATGTGACCTCTCATCTCCTGGCGTACACGGCCGCACGGGAGGCTCAAGCGCTGATCCCTCTGAAATGGACAGCGGGGGCATGGGTACAGCGAATGAAGACGCTGGATGTCCTGTTCACGCCGCAAGGTACCCCCAAACAGAGCCCCACACTGGATGAGACATTCCGGCTCAAGATTCCATCAGTTGCCGATCTGGATGAGGCAATCAATCTACTTGCACGCTTGGAGATCGAGCTACAAGCTAGAATCGCTGCGCTTGAAGAGGAGAGCGCTGCACTTGAAGAAGAGATTCCACCTTCACTTGTTACCCTCACGGAGCAACTTCAGAAGGCCGATGAGCTTCAGTCATCGCTCGTGGAATATGAAAGCCAGACGCGTGCCGCTGCAGTAGTGAAGGCGAAGCTCGATCGGCGGCAACGTTGGTGCGAGTTTATAGGTGAGGCTTGCAGGACGTTTGCCGACGCTGAGGTAGCGCTCTCTACGTCTCAGACTCTCGCAATTGAGCAAGAGTATCGTGCCCTCTACGATGCTGTGGCTCAGAATCCGGACGTAGTACCGCGACTCAAGAAGGCTCCGGGATCAGAAGAGCTTCACCTCAGGCTAGAACGGTTTTATGGACTGAGCGATCTTGCCGCGGCGACCCTGCTGCCGGAAAGTTATCGAAACGCGCTGGCAATTTGCATCTTTCTTAGTGCAGTGCAAAAGGCGGTGCAACCGGCCGGTTTTTTGGTGCTAGACGACATCACGTCTAGTTTCGATGCTGGTCATCAGTTCGCGCTCATGGAAGTTCTGCGGACAAAGGTTGCGTGGTCTCCAGCCAACCCGTCTGGACCGCAGGTGATCATTCTCAGCCACGATGGATTGCTAGAAAAATATTTTGACACGCTGTCGAACGGAACGGACTGGCATCATCAGCGCCTTCAGGGCATGCCGCCCCAAGGCGCGGTACTGAGCCAGACTCAGGATGCACAGCGTCTCCGAATTTCTGCGGTAACGTTTCTGAAGGCTGGCCAGACGTCGCAAGCGTTTCCGCTGATCCGTCAGAACTTGGAATATGCACTGCTTCAGATTATTCGCAAGGTGGACATTCCTGTGCCGTTGGACTTCTCAATTCGCGACGACAAGAAGATGGCTGAGAACTGTCTGACCGCGATCCGCGACGCGGTCGACCTTCACGAGAAGGCGGGTGATGTCATATTGCCACGAGCCCAACGCGACGCATTGCGAAAGGTGAACGCACCGAAGATAATCGCCAATTGGATCATTCACTATGCGACTGGCAATACGTCGAGCATTTCGCCGCACGTGCTGCTCGGCCTTTTGACGGCGGTTGACGAGTTTGTTGATTGCTTCAAATACGACTGCAAGTGTTCAGGTGGGCCTCAGCGCAGGTTTTACAAGTCGCTTTCAAAAAAGGCCTGCGGCTGTTAGGTCCGAGTAAGGAGGCAAGGAGAGGGTCAGCCCTTCGATCTTCGCTCTTGCGGCAGCCTTTCACCTCGCAGCGACCTGGCTCAGGCTGAGGACTTCCCGACCGTCGCAACCCATGTCCCTCTCATCGCGTACTTGTATGCATTCGCCGACCGCTCGTTGCGCTCATCCTCCTTTGCGCCGGCATCACAGCCGCCGTTGTCCTGCGTCCTGATCGGGGAGCGAGGGTTGCGACGCCGGCGCACTCGAGTGGCGGCGCGCTTCGGGTAGTCGTGCTGGGCGATTCGGTCGCTCATGGAGCTGGTGATGAGCAGCGACTGGGTTTGCCGGGCTGGTTGGATCGTGAGTTGCGAGCGAAATCCTCGGTTGTCAGCGCGACGCTGAATCTCGGGATCAACGGTGCCCGAACAGCCAATGTCGCACGAGTACTGCGCGAGCCGGCCGTGCGCGAGGCGGTTGGACAGGCGGACGTCATCGTCCTGTCCGTAGGTGGAAACGATCTTTATGGCGACTCGTGGGCGCGCCTGTTCAGCACCGTCTGGCCGTGGTATCAGCGAGAGCGAACGCTCATCAGGGTTGAGGGTGTCGTCGCGGTGATCCAGCAAATGAATCCCTCGGCCCGGATCTATCTCCTCGGGTTGTACAACCCGTATCGGCGCAGCAGCGTCGCAGCGTCGCTTTCATGGATCGATACGCAGGTGAACCTCTGGGATGGCGGGTTGATTCAGGAGTTCGCATCGACGCCAGGCGTCACGGTCGTTCGGATCGCTGATCTTCTCGTTCGCGACGACCGGATCAGTCCGATCGATCATTTCCATCCGGGAGCCCTGGGCTAGGCTGCGATTGCTCCCAAGCTTGCGGACGCATTCTGATTTGAGAGACGATCCGCAGATTACGCAGATGGACGCAGATTGAGACTGTAGTATCTGCGAACATCTGCGTCATCTGCGGATTGACCTTCTATGCCGCTTCTACCCGAAGCATTGCGGTTTGCGGAGAATTCCGCCACGAGCGCGGACCAGCTCCGTCGCGCCTGCGACCTCCTCGCCCTCGACTCCTCGGGCACGCCGTCCGAGGTACGCGCGCGCCTGCTGGCGCACTTGAAGACATTGGATGCCGCGGAGCCGGTCGTCTGCCTGAATCCGAACGTCAAGCCTGCTGGTGAAAGATAAACGATCCGCAGATGACGCAGATTGAGGACGGTCTTTAACCGTGTCCACCTGCGTCGTCTGAACCCTCTGCGATGATCAAAGGCCTGACCCCGGCGAATGACCCCGTTCAAGCCGGCGAAGTGGCCGGGATAAGCAGCATGCGACTTTGCTCGGGGCGCCGGTCTAATCCCCGCCGCACGGCACCTCGCGGCGCTCGAATGCGATGGCAGTGCTGCGGCGGCGGTTGCGACGACGCGGAGAAGCCATCCGGTGTCCGGGTGGGGCGGGGGGGCGGGGAAGAGGAGGTCGTCGAGGGCGATGAGGCCTTTTTCCAGTTGTTGATGGCTGTGGAGAAACTCGCTCAGGCTATTGGGTCTTGTGCGGAGCAGGCCTAACAGCGTTTCTACCGCGGATAGCGCTACCTGGACGCCGGCGTAGATGGCTACGTTGAAGTAGGCGCTGGTGAGGCTTCCGAGCATTGTCAGGAGAGAGATGGCCAGAAGCGAGACCAGGAGAGAGCTCGCGTACGCGGAGGCAAGAGGCAGCCACGGCACCGCGGCTGATCGGAGCAGAAGGCGCGCGACGATTTCGGACGTGATTCCCACACTCGCGGCGACGGCGACGCTGGCCAGCACTCCGGTCACGCGCGAGAGCAGATAGACCGATCTCCGGATCGGCCGCGACACGATCAGTTGGAGTCGTGCGGTCGAGAATTCCGGCCCGATGATTGCGGCGCCGGTGATGATCGACAGAATCGTCACCAGCGCTGGCCATATGGAGGCGGGCGTGTTGAAGGTCGCCACGAACAGGCCGGTCATTGCAATCAAAATCAGGTACGTGATGAAGCCGATGCTGGTGAAATGCCGCCGCATCGTTTCCACGACCACGGCCGCGTTCATGACGCACCTCGGAAAATGCTCTCGAGGTCCGTGGTCTGCGGGCGGATCTCCACGATGTCCGCGCCGCTGGTGATCAGTTGGCGAACGATCAGTGCAACGCCGCGCTCCGTCTCAGAGGAGACGATCACGATGTCGCCGGCCGGCGCGACGCCGGCGATCTGCTCCACTGTTGTCGCGTCAAACGATCCGGCCAGCAGTCGGATGGCCATGACGCAGCGATCGGCATTGCGAAGCGTCTCCGCCCGCGCCACGAGGCCGCCATGGAGGAACAGGACGCGGTCGCATACCTTCTCCACTTCCGCGAGCTGGTGAGAGTTGAGCAGCACCATCGCTCCGCGCTGCTTCTCCTCGTTGATGAGATCGCGGACGAGGAGGACGCCGTTTGGATCGAGTGCAGACGCCGGTTCGTCGAGGAAAACAAAATCGGGCTGGTGCAGGAGCGCCTGTGCAATGGCGATGCGCTGCAGCATTCCGCGCGAGTACTCGCGCAGGCTCGCGTGCGCAGCGCTCGTGAGGCCGAGGCGTTCCAGCATGCTGGCAGCGCGCTCGTCGATCTCGTCGCGCGGAACGCCGGAGATGCGTGCCATGTAGCGCAGGAACTGCCAGCCCGTGCCTCTCCGCCCGAGGTTCATCCGCTCGGGGACGAAACCAGTGCGGCGGCGAATGGTGAGATCGTTGTTGGGCAGGACGTCGAAGGTAATCCGGCCTTCCTCCGGCCGCAAAAAGCCGAGGAGGCATGACATGAGAGTGGTCTTGCCGGCGCCGTTCGGTCCGATCAGCCCAACGACTTCACCGGGAAGAAGGTCGAGGTCGATTCCTTTGAGTACTTCGACCCGGCGGCCGGCGGAGTGGAAGGACTTGCGCACGCCTCGAGCGTGAATCCCTTGAGCCAGCGTCGTCATCGGGTGTTCATCGTAGCGCAGGCATCCTTGCCTTCCACCGTCGGGCGTCCTTGTCCGAGGGAGATGTTTCGCGAGTGACGCAGCAGACAGTTTCATGGCGATCGAGCCGAAAACCCCCGCCGGGCGAGGACGCCCGGCGGTAGCAGACGAGGACGTCTGCGCTACCTCGGCGCCGTAACCAAACGTTTTCCCGCGCGTCTCATTAGGTAGAGAGATCGCAACCGGCACGTACGGAAAGGAAAACAACATGCACCGCGCCTACGCTTTCGCTTCCCTTCTGATCGCCCTTCTTCTTTGTCCAGCACTGGTCCTGGCCGATTCGCCGCAGAGCGGAACGCTGGTCCTGCATCTCGATTACAGCGACTCCGTTCGTGACAACCTCAGAGCAGGGCGCATCACGTCGGTCATGGTGGCCGGTTCTTCCGAGGAGGGAAAGCGATTTACCATCAATACGACCGGTGCCACCGTCACGGCAAACGGCGTTGTCCCGGGCAAGTGGACGATTCGGACCTTTCTGAAGATGGGCGGAACGCTGTACGTGGTCTCCGAAGGGATGGACCTCGATGTGCCGTCCGGCCCGCGATTCGAGACGTTGATACCGATTCGCCCTGTGATCCTTGCCGGCAGCGCCAAACTATCGGGTCAACCGTTGCATGGACAGATCAGCTTCTACCCCTCCAAGTTCAAGCCGGGGAAGAGCTGGGGGTTCGCCGTTCCATTCGATAAGGAAGGCCGCTTTGCGTTTCCACTCCCGCAGGCTGGCAATTGGGATTTGACCGTGTGGACTTCTCCTATTACCAGCGTCGCCAAGCTTCATGAGGTGGCCTTTCAGGAGAGCGACGCACTGCGCGACATCAAGATCACGCTCCCCGAGGCTACGGTCACGCGGCTGGCTCGTTGAGAGACGATCCGCAGATGACGCAGATAAAGAACGGTCTTTATCGGTGTCCCTCTGCGTCATCTGCGGATGAGCTTCTCTACCTCCGCCTCTGCCACATCCTGCTTGGCCGAGAGTCGGATCGAGATCTGGTAGCTCAACGCCGGCGCGTCTCTAGCGAAGCCCTGGCTTGCTGCCACGACTCCTGAGCCGATGGGTTCATTTCCAGATCTGCCATGCGGGACTCGAGAATTGTCCGCTCCTCGGCGCTAACGGGGAGATCCACGCTCTCGAGCGTGTCCCAGAGCTCGGCGATCAGCTCGAGACGATCATCCGGACTGAGCTTCCTGGCTTCGGCCAGGAGGGTCGATGGCGAAGGACTCATTGGCTGAAAGTATAACTTGCGCTGCCGTCTTCATCATCCTGCTCGGCCATTCATCCACACAACACGCTGCCGCATCCCGTCACCATTCCGTCGCGGCCTCGTTGCGTGGCGGCGCGTAACTTGAGGGCTCCGATCCCGTATTCTTCGCACGCACATGAATAAGCGCTCTCTACTCGTTTTCTTCACCGCCATCGGCGTGGTCACAGCATCGCGCGCGGCCAACTGGCCGGAGCATCCGGTTCTTCATGCTGTCCGCGTGGCCAAAGGTCCGGTCATCGACGGCGATCTCTCCGATGCTGCCTGGCAGAACGTGCCGGAGTTCACGGAGTTCTCGCAACACGATCCGGACGACGGAAAGCCGCCGACGATGGCGACGAGCATCCGCATCGTGTACGACGATCAGGCCATCTACTTCGGCGCGAAGATGACCGATCCGCAGACGCCCTCGCGCGTCATCTTCCGCCGCGACAACTTTTCCGATCAGAGCGATTTCCTCTCCATCAACATCGACTCGCAGCACGACCACCTCTCGGGCAACGCCTTCACGATCACGCCGGCCAACGTGCAGGCCGACTCGGTTCTGTACAACGACATCGGCGAGGACGTGAGCTGGGACGGTGTCTGGGATTCGGCAGTGAAGATCGTGCCCGACGGCTGGGTGGCAGAGGTGAGGGTGCCGTTCTCGCAGTTGCGGTTTCCGGACAAGCCGGTACACGTGTGGGGACTCAACATCACGCGGCGCACCGTGCGCAACAACGAATGGGTGCGCATCGTCAACACGAAGAAAGGGGAGACGGGGTTCGTCTCGCACTTCGCGGACATCGTCGGATTGGAAGGGATTCACCGCGGGCGCTCGCTCGAGCTCGTGCCGTACGCCGTAACGCGCACGGACATCCTTTCGCACAAGGATCCGAACAATCCGCTGCTCCAGAATCAGCATTACAAGGCGGACGGCGGTCTCGACGTGAAGTACGCGCTGACGTCGAGCCTTACGCTGACCGGTACGATCAATCCCGACTTCGGCCAGGTGGAAGTCGATCCGGCGGTCGTCAATCTCAGCCAGTTCGAGACGTTCTATCCGGAGAAGAGGCCCTTCTTCACGGAAGGGTTGAACATCTTCCGTTTCGGGGATACGCCAGCTCCGAGTCACTTCAGCTTCTTTTTCGCGCCGAGTCTTTTCTACACACGGCGGATCGGCCGCGCGCCGCAGGGATCGCCGGACGCGGACTTCGTTGTCTCGCCATCCGATACGACCATCCTCGGCGCCGTGAAACTCACCGGAAAATTGCCGGGCGGCTGGGCAATCGGTGAGCTCGACGCGCTCACGGCGGCGGAGCATGCGCGCTTCGTGAGCGGCGGCGTGTCCGGGCGGCAGACCGTCGAACCGTTGACGAACTATTTCGTCTCCCGAGGAACGAAGGAGATCGGCGACGGCAACCGCCTCGGCTTCATGCTGGCCTCGGTCAATCGCAGTCTTCCCGATGATCTCTCGTCGCTGCGCAGCGACGCGTTGACGGCGGGCGTGGATGGATACGCGAGCTTCCTGAAAAAATCGTGGATTCTCGAAGGCTCGGCTGTGGGATCGAAAGTGACCGGCAGCGAGGATGCGATCGCGCTGGCACAGACTTCCTCGTCGCGCTACTACCAGCGGCCCGACGCGGAGAACATTCAATTTGATCCGACGCGAACCTCGCTGAGCGGATGGGGCGGCAGGATGATGCTCTCCAAGGCCACAGGCTTCTGGCGTCCCAACGTGCAGGTGCAGGCATTCTCGCCAGGGTTCGAGACCAACGACACGGGATTCATGCAGCGCACCGACATCATCTCGTCGCATGCGCTGATGCAATACGTGAACGACAATCCGACCGCGCATTTCCGGCAGAGAGGAGCCTACATGGGCGTCTGGCAGAACCGGAACTTTGACGGCAACACGATCGAGCAGGGAGCCTTCATCGATTCGCAGGCCACGTTGCTGAACTACTGGTACGTGCATGGCTCCGCCTTTCTCAATACGGGCGCGCTCTCGGACCGTCTGACTCGCGGTGGTCCGCTCGTGAGGACGCCGGCGAGCTGGAGCAGCGACGTCAATGTCTCCAGCGATACGCGCAAGCCGTTCACGGCCGGGTGGAACGGGCACGCAGACCATTCGCAGGATGGTTCCTACAACGACTCGATGAGCGTCGATCTGTCTGTGCTGCCGATGCCGAACCTGCATCTCACGATCAGCCCGGCATTGACCCGCTCGCACGACCATACCGCGTACGTGAAGGCGTTCAGCGACCCGTCAGCGGTGGCCACGTACGGAACGCGCTACGTGTTTGGCGACCCGGAACAGCGCTCCTTCGAGCTCGGCACGCGGGCCGACTGGACGGTCAGCTCGCATCTTTCCTTTCAGCTCTATCTGCAGCCGTTCGTTGCCGCGGGCGACTATCACGATTTCCACTCTCTGGCGGCGGCGAGGACCCGCGATTACGTCGCCTTCACGGGTGATCCCGGCAATCCTGACTTCAACTTCCGAAGCGTCCGCGGCAGCGCGGTGGTGCGCTGGGAGTTCCGGCCCGGCTCGGCGCTGTATGTGGTCTGGAACGAAAACCGGGCCGACGTCGCGCCCATCGGTGACTTCCGTTTCAGCCGCGATTTTCGCGCCATCCGAACGGAACCGTCGCGCGACGTGTTTCTTGTGAAGGTTTCCTACTGGTTGCCATTGTGACGGGGGTCGGGTTTCGGGAGTCGGGTGTCGGAAAACCGGTATTGCTCCGACTCCCGACTCCCGAACCCCGACCCCCGGAGAGGATGACATGACGGATCAGTTGATCGAGGATCAGAAAGCTGTAGCGGCAATCGACACCGAGTATCAGGCAGCGGTGGAGAAGAATGACGCCGCGACGATGGGCCGCATTCTGGCGGACGACTTTGTATTGATCGGCAGCCGCGGCAAGGTCTTCACGAAGGCCGACCTGCTGGAAGAAGCGCGCAGCGGCCGCGTCGTCTACGAATACCAAACCGACAGCGAGCAAGCCGTCCGCGTGTGGGGCGATACCGCCGTGATCACCGCGCTGCTCTCGGCCAAGGGGACCGAGGACGGCGAGCCATTCCACTACAAGCTCTGGTTCAGTGACACCTACGTGCGCACCCACGGCGAATGGAAGTACGTGCTGGGGCAGGCGGCGGGACGTTTGGCGCCGGAGTAGGTGGCGCGGAGATGGTCAAAGAGTGACGTTCTCGCCAGTCCAAAGGCGTAAGCTTGAGCCTGTGAAGCGGAGCGTATACATTGAGACGACAATCGTCAGTTACCTCGTCGGCTGGCTGAATCGAAACGACCTCCAACTTGCTGCAAATCAGCAGCTTACTCGGCGTTGGTGGACGAATCGCCGAGGCGCGTTCGAACTGTTCGCGTCTGCACTTGTCGTTGATGAAGCGAGCGACGGCGACGCGATGCTTGCCGCCGAGAGACTCAAGCTATTGCAGAACGTTAAGATCCTTCGCATTTCCGAGGAGGCACATGAACTGAAGTTTGAGCTGCTTCGGCATGCCCAGATTCCTGCGAAGGCAGAGAATGATGCCCTACACATTGCCGTTGCTGCGGCTCAGGGCATGGATTTCTGGCCACTTGGAACTGCAAACACATCGCGAATGCGGTGACACTGCCGCGGGTTTACGATGTGTGTCGCGGGTTCGGTTGTGAGCCGCCACTTGTATGCACGCCGTACGAATTGATGGGAGCAGACGATGAACGAATTTGAAGACCCAATCGTCGAAGAGGTTCATCAGACCCGAACGCGGCTGCTCCAGAAATACGGTGGTTCGCAAGGATATGCAGACCACCTTCGACAGTTGGAGATCGAGCTGTCCGCTCGGCTAGTAAACCGCGAGCCACGGTCTCCGATCAAAACTATCGCAGAGTTTCATAGCGGGAGCTTCGCTACTTCTCCAACGTGGCCGCCAGATCATCGACGACCGGCCACGTAGCGGCGCGCCAATCCTCGCCCATCAACAGACCAGCCGAGGCGAGATAGATCACGACGTCGCGTGGCGGGAAACCTTCGACCGCTTTCACGGCAGCGCGGACCTGCTCCTCCGACGGCGCGGTATATTCGTCCGCCTCGATTGAGCCGTTTACGTGCGGGATCTTCCACTGATCGAGGAACGCTGCCAGGAGCGCGCTCTGCTCGTGGGTGTGGTAGTGCATCAGCGCCGTGTCGAGCGCCTGTTCGAACTCCGGCGCCGTAGCGCGTGAGGCAAACATGTCCGCCTTCTTTTCGACCGGAAGTTTGCGGATGGACTCCTCGCGGAAGTGCAACGCCTTGGCGAGCTGCGCCACGGCGAGCATCTTCGCGGTGTCGTCTCCGAAGCGCCAGAAGGCGACAAGAATGCGGCGGCGGCGGTCGGAGTCGGCGAGCTCTTTGATGATTCTGCGTGCGGTCCACATGTGATCGTGATCGTATAACGGGGGTGGGGAGTGGGGAGTGGGGGTCGTGGGTCGGGAGTCGGAGAGAGGCAGTGGCGTTTGGCGCAAGGTCGGTTGGTGTCAACTCATCCGCCGTGATTC
>OLLN01000309.1_pt1 | contig 24963 bp, 26 predicted proteins | sample 1604281 | NCBI WGS metagenome assembly OLLN01 (sample SAMEA104055716, study PRJEB20765) | soil metagenome | biome: Arctic tundra; feature: Polygonal ground; material: soil | place: USA | collected 2011-09 | depth 0-0.5 m | reverse complement strand
AGAGGTCCATTTGAGAAGCCGAGGGGTCGAAACGAGACTCCGAGGGGTCGGTTTGAGAAAGAGGGGGATAGCGATCTCAAAACTGGAGATCGAGACAAGAACGGAGGCGATCGGGACTTCGGGGAAGGCGATCGGGATCTCGTGGATGGAGATCGGCATCTCGCCAGCGGAGATCGGAACCTCGGGGAGTGAGATCGGCATCTCGTCTACGGAGATCTGGATCTCGCCGCAGGAGATCTGGACCTCCCCCAAGCAGATCACGACTTCGTGGCGGGAGATCGCGACCTCGGGAACGGAGATCGTTTGTGCGGAGCCTCGCGGGTCTTGGAGGGTCCGCTGCGGTCACGAGACTGCGCAACCTCGGAACCGCGCGACCCCAATCCGGCAGGCTCCTTGCTCTTTCGACGCTAAGGAGCAACCTCATGAAAGCCAAATCTCCGACCCGCACGACGATGACGCGGCTCATTCCGCCGCTGGCGGTCTGGGCCATTGGAAGAATTCTCGATTCGCCGAGCGTGAAAGGCTCCGTCATGCAGCTTGACGGCGAGACCTACAAGCGGAGGCATGACGCGATCCGCTCGTTCAGGAGGGGCCTGAAGAACGCGCGGTCGAATATCTCCTGGGTGGCCGCCGGCGTCGCGGCAATCGCGATCGGAATCGGATTGATGGGCAAAGCTGCGGCGAGCAAGTAGTCCGTCAGGTAAAGAGTCTTTTCGCCGATTTGGAAATCAGAACCACGGCACTGATGCATCCGGCAAGCAGCCCGACTACGACGCCCGTCACTCCTGCTGCGAGAAATCCCGCGGCCCGTCCCGCCCCCGAGGGTTTCAATACGACGACCGGTATCGGCGCCGGTTTCAATTCCGCTGTTTGTTTTGCGTCTTTCAAGCTCCCGTGCGCGCGGGCGTAGACCTGCGTGAATTCCGCGCCGAACAACAGGATCTGCGCTGAGTAATAAACCCAGAGGAGAACGATGACGAGGGAAGCGGCGGCGCCGAAGCTCGATCCAACCGCGCTTTTCGCGAAGTAGATGCCGAGCGCGAATTTGCCGAGAACGAACAGCAATGAGGTGATCGCCGCGCCGAGCCAGACGTCGCGCCATTCGATTTTCAAGTCGGGCAGGAGGCGGAAGATCATCGCCATGAGCACGGTGATCACGCAGAACGAAAACGCGAGCTCGGCCGCGTGCCAGAGCACTTCGCCCCCCGGAAGGTGACTGCCGGCGTAGGTTCCAATTGCCGTGATCGCCGTGTCAATCACTAACGAAACGAGCAGGAGGAAGCCGACGCCGAGGACCATCGCGAACGAGAGGAAACGGTCCTTGACCAGCGTCATAATGCCGCCGCTCTTTTTCGGTTCGACGTCCCAGATCGTGTTGAGTGCGTCCTTGAGCTGGCCGAATACGCCGGAAGCGCCGAAGATCAGCGTGACGATACCGATGATTGTGGCGACCGTTCCGCTCCTGGGCTTTGCGGCGTTCCTGACCATGTCCTGAACGCTGGCGGCGGCCGCCGGGCCGAGCGCTCCCTTCAACTGTTCGAAGATCTTGTTCTGCGCCGCGTCATGGCCGAAGGCGAGGCCGGAAATTGCGATGACGATGAGCAGCAGCGGCGCGAGCGAAAAGATCGTGTAGTACGCCAGCGCAGCGCCGAGGCGGGGAGCTTTGTCGTTGCCAAACTCGGAAATCGTTTGCTTGAGGAGGCGAAAATAACGAACCATCATTATCAAGAAGCTTGCCGCTTCTCGCCGTCTCCGCCCTCAATTGTCAATTGTCAATTGTCCATTATCAATTGGCTTTCATCCAGCTGATGCATCGCTCCAGACTCGCGCGCATGGCAAACGGATCGAGATGGACTGGGCGGCCGTGGCCGGGGAGGACCCATTCGAAGCGGTAGTCGAGCAATCGTTCCATCGACCGGATCTGCTCCGGCCACGAATACCAGCAGGCGCTGCGAAATGCGTAGAGGTGACCGCGGCGCTCGCTCCAGGCGAGATGATCACCGGTGAAGAGATAGCGGTCGCGATAGAGAAACACGGCGTGGCCTTTCGTGTGGCCGGGAGTCGGGATCATCTCGATGTCCTTGCCGAGGGAGATCGGATCGATGCCTGACGGATGCAGCTCGATCGAAGCCGTTCGCTTGTGCACGTCATCGCGATGCAGAACACGCTCGCAGCCGAATCGATCGTGAAACTTCGCGTGATCGGCGACGTCGTCCTGATGCGTCAGCAGCAACCGCGATACGCCGCTCATCGCCTCGATCTTCTTCACGAGCGGCCCGGAGAAGCGCGGTGAGTCGATCAGGACGTTGCCGTCCGTTCGCTGAATGAGATAGCTGATCGCGCCGAAGGATGACTCCGAGGCGTAGCCGCATCGGAAGACGTCGTCGTCGACGAGCTCCGGAAGATCGTCGAGCGCCTGACGCATGTCGAGCCTGGCGACCGATCCGATCGATGCCGTCGGGCAGGAGATGAGCGCCTTCTGCGCGGCGAGCAACTCCTCTTGGTTTTCCGGCTGGTGGTAGACCGATGATTGATCGCCGGCATCGCTGAAAGTCTTCGGCGCGAAGATGCGGCAGGCGTCGCAGTCGATGCACGTGCTGTCGACGAAGAAATCGCCCGGGACATTTTCCGGAAGCCGTTGCGCGAGCTGAGCCACGGCTGGCAAAACGGCGGCGTTGCGGCCGCAATTTCGCCGTTAAAATGCCGCGCCGTCCAACCGATCTACCGATCAATCAATGCGTTTCAACAGCCTGGCTTTCCTCGCGTTCCTGCCGCTTTTCGCCGCGGGCTATTGGCTGACGTCCGGCCGTGTCCGCCTTTGGTTTATGCTGTCCGCCAGCCTCTTCTTTTACGCTTGGTGGGATTGGCGCTTCGTTTTTCTGCTCCTGTTTTCCAGCGTCGTCGATTTCGCGCTGGGGATTCTTCTCGAGAACGAACAGGAGGACAGGCGCCGCCGTCGCCTGATCGCCCTCAGCATCGCCGTCAACCTCGGGCTTCTCGGGTTTTTCAAATACTTCAACTTCTTCGTGACGTCAGCGGTCGGCCTCTGTCGCTCGCTCGGTCTGCCGGCAAGCGAGAAAACGCTGCACATCATTCTGCCCGTCGGTATCTCGTTCTACGTTTTCAAAACAATGAGCTACACGATCGACGTCTACCGGCGGACGGAAAAGGCCGAGCGCGATCTGCTGCGATTCACGACGTTCGTCGTCTTCTTTCCGGAGCTCGTGGCCGGGCCGATCGTTCGTGCGTCACGCATGCTCCCTCAGTTGCGGCGCGATCACCGGTTCCGCTTCGAACAGATGGTGTCCGGCCTCACGCTGGTCGCCTCGGGCTATGTGCGGAAGGTGGCGATCGCGGACTCGATCGCGCCACTCGTCGATATCCGCTTCGCGCATCCCGAGGCCCACAACGCGCTGTCGCTGCTCCTCGGCGTCTACCTCTACGCGTTTCAGATCTATTGCGATTTCTCAGGCTACTCGAGCATCGCCATCGGGCTGGCGCGCATCTTCGGATTCGATTTCGGCATCAACTTCGACCGGCCCTATTTCTCGCGCAGCTTCAGCGAGTTCTGGACGCGCTGGCACATCTCGCTTTCGAGCTGGCTTCGCGACTATCTCTACATCCCGTTGGGCGGAAATCGTGGCGGACGGTGGGCGACCCTCCGCAATCTCTTCATCACGATGCTCCTCGGCGGGCTCTGGCACGGCGCGAGTTGGACGTTCGTCGCATGGGGCGCGCTGCATGGCATCTACCTGGTCGCACAGCGGCTCCTTGCGCCGGCCTGGAATCGCGTGACCGCCGCGCTGCGCATCCCCGCGCTCGCATCGAATGCCTTTCTCGTCTTTCTGATCTTTCACCTGACGTGCTTCGCGTGGATCTTTTTTCGCGCGTCATCGTTCGCGAATGCGTGGCAGGTTCTGTCAGGGATCGTCTCCGTTCACGGCCCGCAGTTGGCCGGCATCGACAATCGGGGACGCACCGTCAAATGCGCGTTGATGGTGGCGATCCTTCTCGCCTTCGAAGCGATCGTGTTCCTGCCGAAGCAGCGCAAGGCGGTGCTGGCGACGACCGAGGGAGAGAAGGTCACGGTGTCGGCGCATCCGTTGGAGGCGTCGCCCGCGCTGCGGCTGGCGTTCATCGCCGCTTGCATCTGGGTGGTGCTGATCTTCGGCTCGTTCTCCGGCAACAACTTCATCTACTTCCAGTTCTGACATGGCCGACCGACGACGCGCATTGATCTGGTTCGCTGCGCTCCTGGCGTTGGTGCTTGCCGGAGACCGCGTGCTGGCCTGGGCACTCGATCAGGTGCTGGTGCGAAGCCAGTTCCGCTTTTCGCGGCTCTATCGCGGCGGCAACGACTCCGACATCATCATCCTCGGCGACTCGCGTGGCGTCCATTCGTTCTACCAGCCGGAGATCGAGAAACTCACAGGGCTTCACGCGTTCAATCTCTCCTACAACAGCATGTCGACGCGGATTGCGGAGGCGGTTCTGCGCGACTACCTCGACCACAATCGCGCGCCGCGGCTGGTCGTCATCGAGGCGACGTGCACGATCCCCGAGGGCGCGCTGGCGGGCGAGTTGCGAACGTACGTCAGTTTTTCGCCGCGGCTTGCAGCGTTGTATGCCGAGGGGCATCCGTACGGCGCGCTCACGGGACGCCTTTTTCACCTGTTTCCACTCAACAGCGAGTTCTATCTGGAGGCGCTGCATTACTGGAATCAATCCGATCAGGATTGGATCAACCGTTCGACGATGCCAGCCGGGCTTCGGATCGAGCCGCCGGGAGGGTGGGCGCTACCCAGGCCGGAGAATGTCGAAGCGCTGAACCGCATCGTCACGCTCCTGCGGCAGCGGGGGATCGAGGTGCGGCTGGTGCTCGCTCCCTACTGGCCAGTGCCGGTCAACATGGCGGCGATTGCGAATGCGATCGATGTCTCTGTCCGCGGCGCCAACCCGCAGTTGCACGTCCTGAATTACGCGGGCGCTGTGAGCGACCCCGAGGAGTTCGCCGACCGCGTTCACCTCAACGAGCGCGGGAGCGTTGCCTTGCTGGAGATCCTGCAGCGTGACGGCGTATTCGCGATCCACTCCTCGCCACCGCGCTGAGCCGGATTTTTCCCGGATTTTTTCGACGCCGGCGGCGTTTAACCCTGCGCATGTTCGACAACCTGCAGGACAAGATGGACAGGGTCTTCAAGACCCTGCGCGGCGAGGCCGCCCTCAACGAGTGGCACATCGACAACGCGCTCAAGGAAATCCGCGTCGCGCTGCTCGAAGCGGACGTTCACTTCAAAGTCGTCAAAGAGTTCACCAACCGCGTCCGCGAAAAGGCCGTCGGCCAGGACGTGCTCACCGCCTTCTCCCCGGCGCAACAGGTCACCAAAGTCGTCCGCGATGAGCTGCAGGAACTCCTCGGCGGCAACGAAGTCGGCCTGGCGCTCGTCGGCTCGCCCGCGGTCGTGATGATGGTCGGCCTTCAGGGCTCCGGTAAAACGACGACCTCGGGGAAGCTGGCTCTGCACCTCAAGAATCGCGGACGCCGGCCGCTGCTCGTGCCGTGCGACGTCTATCGTCCCGCCGCAATCGAGCAGCTTCGGATCGTTGCGAAGGGTGTCAACGTTCCGTTCTTCGAGCTCGGCGACGACCGCGATCCGCTCTCGATCGCGCGCCGTGCCGTCACCGACGCCCGCACGCTTCTCTACGACACCGTCATCCTCGACACCGCCGGCCGTCTTCACATCGATGCGGAGCTAATGGCGGAGCTCGACGCGATCAAGCGCGATACGCGCCCGAGCGAGATCCTATTCGTCGCCGACGCCATGACCGGCCAGGATGCGGTCAAGTCGGCGAAAGAATTCGACGATCGCCTCGGCGTCACCGGCATCGTCCTTACCAAGCTCGACGGCGACGCCCGCGGCGGTGCGGCCCTCTCGATCAAGTCGGTCGTCAATCGCCCGATCAAGCTCGTCGGCGTCGGCGAAAAGTACGCCGACCTCGACGTCTTCTACCCCGACCGCATGGCCTCCCGCATCCTCGGCATGGGCGACGTTCTCTCGCTCATCGAGAAGGTCGAGACCGAGATCGACCGCAAAGAAGCCGAGCGCCTCGCCCAACGCGTCGCCAAAGACAAGTTCACGCTCGAAGACCTTCGTTCGCAGCTCCTGCAGGTCAAAAAGATGGGCCCACTCTCCTCGCTCGTGAACATGCTCCCCGGCGCCGGCAAAATCAGCGAAGAAGACATCGACGAGAAAGCGATCGTCCGCATGCAAGCCATCCTCGACTCGATGACAAAAAAAGAGCGCGAGTTCCCCCAAGTCATCGACGGCAAACGCAAAAAGCGCATCGCCAAAGGCTCGGGCACGTCCGTGCAGCAGATCAATCAGCTCCTCAAGCAATACCTGCAAATGAAGAAAATGATGCGCAGCTTCTCCAAAGGCTTCGGCGCAAGGAAGTTCGGCAAGATGATGAAAGGGATGCCGCCGGGGTTGATGGGGTAGGTGGGAGCTAGGCGCCTCGACGAATGTCAGAGAACACGAACATCCTAGCCTCGTCGATGTGGGTGGGTCTTAACTTCGCGGCCACTCAAGATCGATACAACGGGTTCCTAGCGAGGGCGCGTCCGGCATTCGCTCAATTCATCGAGAGTTGGCTCCTGCACGACATTGTGGTCGTGCCGACCGACGATTATCTGACCCTCACGGCGATTGTAGATTGCCTTGGCGACCGTGCAACGATAGCGTTGCTGGAGTCCGGTATTCTCCGTTTTCTACGTATCCGCGGCACGCTGGGGTACGTGGGTGGTGGCGGCGGAGTTGTTGGCGTCTCGTTCCCGTTCAAGGGCGACGGTACCGACGCGTCGGCCGTTGGTGCAGAAGTACCTGACGCTGTGACTTGGGCATTGAGAGGCCTTCGAGTCAAGCCAGACCTAGAGGTCGCCAAACAAGCGGTACAACATACAACCGAATTGGATCTGTCAATTTACAAGGACGGGCTCGCAACCGCGGCTTACGATGATTTTCGCCAACTGCCATTTGGAAAGGAGCTTGATCCCCGATGCCTGCCCGGTGTCACGAATAAACAGGTTCAAATTCTAGGTGGCCAAGATCTGTCAGACACGAATGACATGATCCAAGTCGTGCTCGCGTTGGCGACTGCCAACCTTGAGCTGAGACTAATGGCCGAATCGTCATCTACCGACAACGCGACGACGACTCCGATCGGCCATGCGCTCAGAGCACGCGAGATTCGACTCGGACAGCCGCATCAGGCGTTTGGTGAACTGCGGCAACTTACCGAGGTACCAGACATTGCTGAGGCCGTTCTGAGCAGGAAGTTGAGCGTTGACGCGTTACTCGAACTGCGAAACAGCATGGCGGGGGCGGCCTTTCGCTCATGGTTCCACTTGAACTGTGCTCAGGATCCGTCGAAGACAACTCGAGCTTATATTGACTTGCTGTCAGCGGTCCCGACGGCTCAAAAGAAACCAGTTAAGGCGCTCAGGTTCCTGATCACGACGGCTTTGGGCTTCATTCCGATTGTCGGAGGCCTCGTCGGGCTGCCGCCGCCGCAGTCGATTCTTTTGTGGTCGATCCGCTGACTGATCGACGGAGCCCAAAGTATTTTATCGACCAGCTTAAACAGCTCGACGAGTCATCGCCGGGCACCACCGTCACCTGCTGTTAGGTTAGGTGTGCTTTCGGCCGGTAAACAGTAAGTACTCACGGCAAAGAACAAAGGAGAATCGGGTGGCTTATCAATACCTCGTCGTTCCATTCATCGGCCAAAGCACAGGAAAGGTGTCCGCGTCGGAAGTAGCAAAACAGATGGAACGTGTTATCGGGGATCATGCTGCCCGCGGGTGGGAGTTCTATCAACTCTCCGATGTGAACATTGAAGTCCGGCCCGGGTGCCTCGCTGGCATTTTTGGTGCGCCGGTTCAATACGTGCGGTTTGACCAACTGATCTTTCGAGCCGACAGGTCGGCGACCATACTTTCGGTTCCGGCAACAGGCGTATTCGTCTCAGGCAAGACTGGAGATCCGGATCGTCTCACTCAGGGAAGCTCCGCTCCTCATCCCACGTCTGAGCAAGACCCCGTAATGCTGGTTGCCTCTCTACGCGCCCAGTTGCGATCTCAAGATTGGAGGGTTCGGGAGCGTTCCGCCTCGTCTCTCGGTGACCTTGGAGCCCTTGCAGCGATTGCTCTGCAGGATCTTGAGATGCTAAGAACCGACCCTGACCAAAGCGTCCGTTCTAGAGCTGCTTGGGCGGTTGAGACTATAGGGAAAGAAGTGAAACGACAAAGGTCATAGGATCTACCTCATGAGCTTAGGCAATCCAATTCCGATCCTGCGAATCTTCGACGAGACGAAAGCGCGGGAGTTCTACGTCGGCTTTCTTGGCTTCACTGTCGATTTCGAGCATCGCTTCGAACCGAGCCTTCCGCTTTACATGCAGGTTTCGAGAGACGGCTGTGTGCTGCACCTTTCCGAACATCACGGCGACGCATCGCCCGGCGCGGCGATCAGGATCGAGACGAGCGATTTGGATGCGTTCCAGGCCGAACTCAGCGCAGAGCATTACGGTTTCGCCAGGCCTGGAATCGATGAGCAGCCGTGGGGAAGGGACATGTCGGTGAAGGATCCGTTCGGGAACAGGCTGATCTTCTCGGCGTTGAGGTCGGCTGGTTCAGAGCGGGCCGAGTAGGCTGTCCTCCTGACGCAAACGGTGATGGCTCACTGGTCTGTGAACCCTGATGTGTCATCCTGAGCCTGACGGAGGCGCCCACGCTACTTGCTGCTCTCACGCAGACGTTGCTCGGCGCCGCAGGACGGCGAAGGATCTCAAAATGCGAGGCACCAAGCATGTGCAGCGTAGTTTGAGATCCTTCGTCGTCCTCCGCCGCCAGGTCTGTCAGCGCGAACGCGAGAGTACGGATGGCGGCTCCGGCAGCCTCAGGATGACACATCGGTTGAAGGGCCAATTGTCATTCCCATTCTCACAGGCACGCGTGCCGTCTTGCCGTTTCTCGGAATGACCTGTGGGTAGTTGCGGTTTCACGCCCCGGTTCGGTAGGATTGCCGACCCGATTCACGAAGGAGCATCACACGACATGTTGAAGATCCGTCTGCGCCGCCAGGGCGCAACCCATTCCCCGTTCTACCGCGTGGTGGTTTCGGACTCGCTGAAGACCCCCAGCAACGCAACGGTCGAGCAGATCGGGCATTACGATCCGAAGAAGAACCCTGCCGACGTCAAGATCGACCGCGCGCGCGTCGATTACTGGGTCAGCAAGGGCGCTCAGCTCTCGCCGACCGTCAAATCTCTCCTGAAGAAGAACAAAACCGCGTAAGCTCCCTCTATGGAAGAGCTGATCGAGTTCATCGCCAAGTCGCTCGTCGATGATGCCGACGCGGTGAACACGCATGTCTACGACCGCGGCGATCAGACGGTCGTCGAGCTCGAGGTCGCCCAGGCCGACCTCGGCAAGGTGATCGGACGTCAGGGCCGGACGGCGCGCGCGATGCGGACGCTGCTGGCTGCGGCGGGCTCGAAGACGCGCCGCCGCTACACGCTCGACATCGTCGACTGAGGCGCACCATGGCCGGCGACCGCATCGCCCTCGGCATCATCCGCAAGGCGCACGGCGTGCGCGGCGAAGCGAGCGTCGAGGCCTGGAGCGATTCTCCGGACCGCTTCACCGGCCTATCCGCCGTCACGCTCGTGTCCTCTGACGAGACGCAGACGCGCGACGCCGCGATCGAGAGTGTCCGCATTCACGCCGGGCGCGCGCTCGTGAAGTTCGCCGGCATCGATGCCCCCGAGGATGTGAGGCCGCTGCAGAACTGGACGGTGGAAGTGCCGCTGACGGATGCGCGGCCCCTCGAAGCTGACGAGTATTTTCTCCACGATCTCGTCGGCTTGACGCTTGTCGACGCCGAGGGACGTGTGCGCGGGGTCGTTGCCGGAACGGAAGAGGGTGGAGGCGGCGTGCTCCTGAACGTCGAGCGCGATGGCCACCGATTCGATGTCCCGTTCGCAGCCGGGATCGTCACGGAAATCGATCTCGCGGCGAAGCGTGCTCTCGTGGATTTGCCCGTCGGGCTGGACGACCTCGATGCCGTTGCGGATTGATTTCGTCACGATCTTTCCCTCGATGTTCGAGCCGCTGCTGGCCGAAGGGATCATCGCGCGCGGCATCAAGCAGGGGCTGCTCCACGTCCACGTCTGGGATCTGCGCGACTTCGCGACCGACAAGCACCGGTCGAGCGATGACGAAGCATATGGCGGTGGACCGGGCATGGTGATGCTCGCCGAGCCGGTACTCCGCTGTGTGGAAGCGATTCGCGCGGACGCAACCGAGGGCGGCGACGCCGCACTTCTCATGACGTCGCCGCAGGGGCGCGTATTCACCCAGGCGGCCGCGCGCGAGCTGGCATCGCGCCCGTGGCTGATTTTTCTCTGCGGACGCTACGAGGGATTCGACGAGCGGATCCGCGAGGCGCTGCAGCCGGACGAGATCTCGATCGGCGATTTCGTCGTCTCGGGCGGCGAGCTGCCGGCGATGGTCATCGCCGATGCGGTTGGGCGGATGATCGAAGGCGTCGTCGGCAACAGCGTGTCGGTCGAGGAGGACTCGTTCTTCCGCGGTCTGCTCGACTATCCGCACTACACGCGTCCCGAGGAGCTGCGCGGGATGCGCGTCCCGGACGTGCTTCTCTCCGGCCACCACGAGAAGATCCGTAAATGGCGCAAGGAGCAGGCGTTACGGGCGACGCTGCGAAAGCGGCCCGATCTGCTCGCCAACGCAGATCTCGACGAGGAAGCGCTGGAAATGTTGAAGCGAATTCGTGAGGAATGAGTCCGCCGGAGGGCTGGTTCTACGGCGGGCGGAGCCTCCCGGAGACGAATTTGAGTCGACGAGGTTGCCCAAACCGCCAAAATCGGCGATGCTTGCGGGCTCGCTCAGAAACACAGGAAGGTTGTCATCATGGCTCAGGATTTCATGAAGCTCGTCGAATCGCGTGAAACGCGCACCGACATTCCGGCATTTGCGCCGGGAGATACGGTCAAGGTTCATGTGAAGGTCAAAGAAGGCGACAAGGAACGCATCCAGATCTTCCAGGGTCTGGTGATCTCGCGCAAAGGCGGCGGCGCGCGGCAGATGTTCACCGTCCGTAAGATCTCTGGTGGAATCGGCGTGGAGCGCATGTTCCCACTCAATTCTCCCAGCATTGATCGCATCGAGGTCGAACGCCATGGCAGGGTCCGTCGCGCGAAGCTCTACTACCTCCGGGATCTCCGCGGTAAAGCAGCGCGCATCGAAGAAAAGCGCAAAGGCTAAACCGAAGCCGGGCGAGCGGCTCGTCCGGAACCTCTTCGCGGAGTTGGCGCGTGTCGCTGAGATGTCGGCGATCGAGCGCCGGCTCCGCGATTTTGGTTTTCGGGCCATCGCCGGGACGGACGAAGTCGGACGCGGCTGTCTGGCCGGTCCGGTCGTCGCCGCGTGCGTGATCCTGGACTCGGAGCCGCTGCTCTTCGGCGTGAACGATTCCAAGCTCGTCGACCGCGAAGACCGCGTCGATATCTGCCGGTTGATTCTTCGCCGGGCCCGCGCCGTCGCGGTCGGCGTGATCGAGCCGCGGATGATCGATGCGATCAACATTCTCCGCGCCAGCAAGCTGGCGATGGTCGAGGCGGTCGAGAACCTGGCTGTCCGCCCCGACGTACTGCTGCTCGACGCCGTGACGATCGATGTGGAGATGCCGCAAGTTCCGTTGATCGGCGGCGACCGGCGCAGCGTCTCCATCGCCGCCGCATCGATCGTGGCGAAGGTCTATCGCGATCTATTGATGGAGTCGTATCATGACCTCTACCCTGTTTACGATTTTCGACACAATCGGGGATACGGGACGGAGGGGCATCAAGCGGCTCTGAGGCTGTACGGCCCATCGCCGATTCACCGAAGATCGTTCGAGGGGGTTGACGAGCCGATGTTGCTGTTCGTGCGGAACGGAGCCGATGGCGATCCAACGCGATAAAATCATCGCCAGCGCTGAGAAGCTGGTGGCGAAGGGGAAGATCGAGCCGGCGATCAAGGAGTACGAGCGCCTTCTCGACGATAACCCCAATGATGTCAACACCCTGAATCGCATCGGCGACCTATGGGTTCGCATCAGCCGCAACGATGAGGCGGTCAAGGTCTTCGCCAAGATCGCCGATCACTACTCCAAAGACGGCTTCTTTCTCAAAGCGATCGCGATCTACAAGAAGATCAACAAGCTCGATCCCTCCAAGCTCGATATTTACGCCAAGCTCGCCGATCTCTACGCCAAACAGGGCCTGGCGATGGAGGCCAAGAGTCAGTACCAGGTTCTCGCTGACTACTATCTGAAGCACGGCGATCCCGGCAACGCGCTCGTCATCTACCGCAAGATTTCCGAGCTCGATCCGAATTCGATCAACGTTCACGTCAAGCTCGCCGACCTCTACTCGCAAAACAACCAGAAGGCGGAAGCGCTCAAAGAATACGACCGCGTCGGCCGCATGCTGCTGAAGCGAAGCATGCTCGACGAGGCGGTGCAAGTATTCAAGAAGGCGCTCAAGATCGACTCCAGCAACGTCGAGCTGGTCGAGTCGCTGGTCACGGCACTGCTCGAGGCGAAGGATTACGAAAACGCCATCCAGATCGTGCAGACGTCGATCGAGACGTCGGGTGACAACCCACGCCTCCTGGCGATCAATGGCCGCATTCTGCTCGCGAAGGGCGATCTCGCCGGCGCACGTGCCGCGCTCGAGCGCGCACTATCGCGCGACGCGAATGCCGCCGGGGTGCGCGAGGCGCTTGCCGATCTTTACGTCCGCGTTGGAAATGCCGACGGCGCGCTGGAGATGCTGGCGCCTCTCGTCGAGAAGGCGATCGGTCGCGGAGAGCGTGGCGTCGCCGTCGAGATGCTGAATCGAATCCTGCGCGTCGATTCGTCGCACACACCGACGCTGGAACGCCTCGTCGCCCTCTACTCGCGCCTCAATGAAGAGACCAACATCCTCTCGTCGATGAGTAGCCTCGCCGAGGCGCACGTAGCGAAGGGGCAATACGAGAAAGCGGCCGAGGTGCTCGACAAGCTGATCCAGCGCGAGCCGCAGAACGCGCAACACCGCACGAAGCTTCAATTCGTTCGCTCGCAGATGGGCGGTATCGACACGATGCCGGCGCGTCCGCAGGCAACCGTTCCCGTCGCTCCGTTGTCGATGGAGATCGAGGAGCCGGTACCGACGTTCGATTCCTTCGACGACGAACCTTCGCTCTCGCTCGATCTCGATTCCTCGGAGCCGATCGAGATCAATCTCGATCACGACTTCGCGACACCGTCGCCTGATCGCGCGCCTCCGCCTCCGCCTTCTCCTCCGCCGCTTCCGCGCCTTCAGCCTGCGGTCGAGCAATTCGCGGACAGACTCGAGCAGGACGAGGAAGGGGAAAACCTCGACTTCATCACCGAGCACCTCACCGAGGCGGACGTCTTTGCGAAGTACGGCCTCGCCGAAAAGGCCACGGAGCATCTCCGGGCCATCATCGAGCGTGCACCGAAACACCTGGTCGCGCATCAGAAGCTGTATCGCGTGCTGCTCGACGAAGGCGAGGTCGACGCGGCGCGCGCAGCGGCGAATCAGTACATTCAGGTTCTGCAAGAGAAAAGCGACACCGCCTCGATCGAAGACGTCCGTGACGAATTCGCGGGACGCGGCTACCCGCTGGATTCGTCCGCCCCAAAGCCCGCAGTGCGAGCACCTGTGGTCGCGCCGCCGCCGCCGACACCGGCGCCCGCGCGGCCTGCGCCTGTTGCCACGCCCGAGCCGCCCGCGGCTGTGCCGCCACCGGTGGAGGAGTTCGCCGACGAAATGAGCTTCGACATCGAAACCGCCGTGGCGGATTTCGAGTTGACCGCGAGTGTCCCGGAGGTTCCGGAGCCCGGGTTTTCGTTCGATTCGCCGGACTCGTCTCTGAGCTTCGAGGAGCCAACGTCGTTGCTCGAACCGGCGATCGAGCCGGAGCCTGAAAGCTCGCTCACATTCGAGTCTCCAATCGGCGACGAAGGCTTCTCGTTCGATTCGCTGGCCGAGCAGCCGGTTTTCGATGTCGAGGTTCCATCGTTCAGCAGCGTTCCGTCTGCCGAGGAGTTGCGCGAGCTCGACTTCTACATCGAGCAGGAGCTGTTCGATGAAGCGCGCGAAAAGATGGACGCGCTTTCCTCGCGCTTTCCGGACACGAGCAGCATCAGCGAGCGGCGCGCGCGGCTGGCCGCTGCGGCCAGGCCCGCGCAATCGGAAGTTCGCGATCGCGGTGGCATCGCTGCGCCGCCGGTCCTTTCGCGCGACGAGATCGAGAGCGAGCTTCTTTCGGCGCTGCCCGACGATGATGACGACTTTTTCGTGCCGTCGGTTCAGCCAGATACGCATGCCGCGGTGTTACAACCACCACCGCCTGCCGCTGCCGCCGAGGAAAACCTGTTCGCGGATGAAGACGATTTCTTCGATCTCGCGGCCGAGCTGGAATCAGAATTGGAAGAAGAAGAGAACGTCTCGCTCAGCGAAGAGGAGCAGTCGCTCGAGGAGATTTTCAAGGAGTTCAAGAAGGGCGTCGAGCAGCAGCTCGACGCCGAGGATTACGACACTCACTACAACCTCGGCATCGCATACAAAGAGATGGGACTCATCGACGAGGCCATTGGTGAGTTTCAACTGGCGTCGAAGGATCCCAAGCGCTCAGTCGAGTGTTCGTCGATGCTCGGTCTCTGCTTTCTGGAGAAGGGCATGCCGCAATTGGCGATCAAGTGGTATCGCAAGGGTCTGGAGATGACCGAGATCACCGCCGACGAGCATGTCGGGCTACTCTACGATCTCGGTTGCGCGTACGTGGAAGTCGGCGATACTGACAGTGCGCAGAAGGCGTTTCTGGAAGTCTACGGTTTGAATCCGAACTACCGCGACATCGTGACGCGCATCAAACAACTCGAAGACGCCCGCAAATGAACTCCACATTCGAATCGCTGCTTCGCTTCGTGAATCTCACAACCTCCGGCTTACTAGCCGGCTCGCTGGGCTTTGGCGAGCAGGCGCTGGTTCCGGGATGGCAACACGAGTTGCCGAACCACGCGGACCGGCGGGCGCGGGCGATTGCTGCGCTGACCGACGCGACGAGCTATTTCAATGCCATCGGCCCCGTGGCGCTTGGAACCGCGGTTACGCTCGCCGTCGCCTCGCGGGGAGTGAAGCCGCTCAAGCGAGTTCTCGACGCCGCATCGGCGATCAGCCTGGCCGGCGTTCTGGCCGCGACGATCATGGTGACGGTTCCGATCAACAAAGAGCTCGATCAGCAGGCGCCGACCGACTACCCGAGCGATCGTTCGCTGTCACTTGCGAAGAACTGGTCGCGCGCGCACGCCGTTCGGACGACGCTCGGAGTCGGCGCCTTTCTTTGCGCTGTGGCCTCGAACCTGGCGCGCCCACGTCAGGCGAAGTGATCGAAGCCGCCCGGCGGAAGCGGCTCTCCGTCGATGCGGACGCCGCGTTCCTCGACGATGCGGCCGATTGCGTAGACAGGACGTCCGACGCGCGTGCTCAGCTCGGATTCCCGCATCGATGATGTGAAGAGGAGTGCGTACTCTTCGCCACCGTGGAGCACGGCGTCGCGAACGTTGACGCCAAGCTGCGGCCCGGATCGCTGCAGATCGGGAAAGACCGGAATCCGTTCGCGCTCGATCGCCGCGCCGGCGTTCGAGGCATCGCAGAGGTGGTGAAGATCGGTCGACAGGCCGTCGGAGACGTCGATGCAGCTCGTAGCGATGCCCACGAGTTTCAGGCCGAGCTCGACTTCCGCTTCCGGGTCGAGATGGCGCCGGATTGCTGACTCGATGAGCTCGCGCTCGGCGTAGCTTGCTCCCACCGTCTTGCGCTGCAAGAAAGTGAGTCCGGCAGCCGAGCCGCCGATCGGGCGGCTCAAATAGATTCGATCGCCGCGCTGCGCACCGCTGCGCAGAATCGGCTGCGCCGCTTCGCCGATGATGGTGATCGATATGAAAATCTCGGCGGCCCGCGAGAGGTCGCCGCCGATGATCTCGAGATCCTGCTCGCGCGCCGCAACCGCCAGCTCTTCAATGAGCGTTGCCGCAAGCGCCTCTTCGGGCGAGCCGATGGCCACGATCGCGTACTGCGGCCGGCCGCCCATCGCTGCGATGTCGGAGAGGTTGATGGTCAGACTCTTGCGCGCCACCAGGCGCAGCGGCACGTCGCGCGTGAAGTCGACGTTCTCGACGAGCACGTCGTTCGTGATGACCTGCGTGCCGACGACTGCTGCATCGTCGCCCGCTCGCGGAAAGAGCTCGCGGATGCGGCGGATGACGTCGCGCTCGCTCAACGCCGTACCACCGGCACGATCGGTTCGAGAGGACGGGCGAACGTTTCGCCTCGATAGATCACCGCCTCGAGAAAGAGTCCCGAAGGTGGTGCCGTCGGTTCGACGTTTGCGGCGTTTTTCTTGAGACGAGCGGCGAGATCCTCCGGCTTGGCATTTCCACGTCCGATCTCAACCAGGAATGCCACCAGCTTTCGCACCATCTTCCAGAGGAAATGCGAAGCCTCGATGCGGAAGAGAATGAGATCGCCGGCAGCGGCGACGTCGCAACGTGTGACGACAACGATGCGCGAGTCTTCTTCCTTCATCCGCTTGTCGCTGAATGCGCTGAAATCGTGACGCCCTTCGAGCAGCTTCGCCGCGCGCGTCATCGCGTCGACGTCGAGCTTGTCTTTGATCCACCAGACAAACGGTTTCGCGAACGCGGTGCGCCGCGTGGCGATCTGGTAGAGGTAGACGCGCGAGACTGCGTCGTGCCGCGCATGAAAGCGGTCCGTTGCGCGCGACGCCGCGACGATGCTGATGTCGTGCGGGAGCAGGTCGTTGATCTTGCGCGAGAGCAGCAGCGGATCGACGCCCTTATGCGCGCGCAGATGAGCCACCTGCGCCGCCGCGTGAACGCCCGAATCGGTGCGTCCGGCTCCTCCGATGTCGGCGTCGCCAAGCACTTGTTCGGCCGCCCGCTGGAGGTGTCCCTGCACGGTTTTCGGCGTGTTACCCTGCGCCTGCCAGCCCGAGTACCGCGTCCCTTCGTACTCGATCGTGAGCTTATAAGTCGGCATGCGTCCCGCGTCGTATCAGGTGATCGGAGATCTGCTCGCAGTCCTCTGGGACGACGGGCACGAATCATACTATCCGCTCGAAGCGCTGCGCCGTGCCTGCCCCTGCGCGGCCTGCTCCGGCGAGCCTGATCTGTTCGGCCGCATGTCCTCCGGCCCGCCCGTGCGCTACACGCCCGCGTCGTTCCAGCTCGATAGCGTCATTCCGATCGGAAACTACGCGCTCCAGCCGAACTGGGCCGACGGCCATTCCTACGGGATGTGGACTCATGAGAGTTTGCGCGCCTTCTGCCCGTGCGAATCCTGCGGAAAGAAGTAACACCGAGGTATCCTCGGGCTACGTCGATCGGCGGGACGTTGTCAGGGCAAATCATGGTCATCGCGCACGCCGAAGCGCGGGACCGAATACGCATCATCCTTCACGGCGCGCGACGCGCTCCAAAATACGACGCGATATGAAAAAGGAAGCCGACACGATCCACGACGCAACCAACGAAGTAGACGACCTGCTGCCCGAGTACGATTTCAGCGGCGGTGTTCGCGGCAAGTACTACCGCCCGGGTAAGACGACGATCCGCATGACGATCGATGAAGACGTGGCGCGGTACTTCTACTCGGCGAAACTCTTCAACGACGCTCTCCGCAAATTGATCGCCGAGGGACGCGCACCTGAACCCCGCGATGAGGCGTCGGGCTCGTGACCATGCGAATTACATGGGATCCGTTGAAGGCGGCCGAGAACGTCAGGAAACACGGCGTGCTGTTTGAGGAAGCCAGAGAAGTGTTCGGCGACCCCTTCCTCGCGGCAGAGAACGATTACGCCCACTCAGACGATGAAGATCGATATACCGGCTTCGGATCCACCGTTGCCGGTAACGTGCTTTTCATTTGCTACGCCATGCGAGATGAGGACGTACGCCTGATCAGCGCGCGTCGAGCAACTCGTTTTGAAAAGAGGAGCTATATGGATGAGAAATCAATGATTCGCGACGAACCGCTGGAGCCTGAAGATGAGGAGACGATGCATTTCGACTGGAGCAAAGCCGTGCGAGGTCTCCACTACATCCCTCGCGAAAAAGGCACTGTGGTCCTCGACGAGGACGTTTACGGCATCTTTTGCACCTCGGAGGAAGTGAACAACGCGCTTCGGATGCTCATCAGGGAGAACCGGATTCCGCACTTTCTCTCCGACGAGGAGTGGTACGCGAAGCACAAGAAGTCACGCCAGGACTAGCGTTCCGTCGTTTCCCTGCAACGCGTCGCGGAGATGCTCGACGTCCGTGATCAGCACCTGTTTGCCGCCGCGGGTGACGAACTGGATCGCCGCTTCGATCTTCGGTCCCATCGAGCCGGCGGGAAACTGGCCCTCGGCGAAATAACGCGTTGCCTCGGCGACCGTCATGCGATCGAGCGCCTTCTCGGACGGTTTCTCGAAGTCGATCGACACTTTGGCGACACCGGTCAGGACGACGTACATCTCGGCATGCAGTTCTGACGCGAGAAGGCTCGATGCGAAATCCTTGTCGATCACCGCCTCTATGCCGCGCCACTGACCGTCGCGTCCGCGCACGACTGGGATTCCGCCGCCTCCCGCTGCGATCACGACCGCGGCGCTGTCGAGCATGTGCACGATCGTCTGGAGATTGAGGATTCGTAGTGGTCTTGGCGATGGGACGACATGCCGCCATCCGTGGCCAGCGTCTTCGCGCATCGTCCACCCGAGGTCGCGCTCCAGTGTCTCGGCGCGATAACGCGTGACGAACGGTCCGATCGGTTTCGTCGGACGTTTGAAGGCTGCATCGGTCGGATCGACTTCCACTTCGGTCAGGATCGTCGCTACGTCGCCGCTGACGCCGATGCTGTCGAGCCGGTTACGAATGGCCTGCTGCAACAGGAATCCCATCGATCCCTCGGTCTGCGCCACGCAGACATCGAGTGTCTGCGGCGGGATCTTCGTCGACGCTTCTTCGTTCTGCACGAGGATGTTGCCGACCTGTGGGCCGTTGCCGTGGACGACGATCAGTTTGTAGCCGTGACGCACGATCTCGGCGAGCCAGCGTGCGGCCTGCTTTGCGCGCGCGATCTGCTCTTCCTGCGTACCGCGATCCTCAGGGCGCAGCAGGGCGTTGCCACCGAACGCAACGACAGCAAGTTTCGTTGGCGACGACACGCTACACATCCTCGCGAACGAGGGGCATCGTCATGCACCGCGGCCCGCCGCGCGCGCGCGATAGCTCGTGGCCGGCCATCTGGATCGCGTACTTGGTGTCGGTCCACGTCTCCAGCTCGGTGCGCCCGAGGAGGAGATCGTCCTCGTAAACGATGTGATAGCCGTGCGCCGCGAGCTCCTCAGCAGTGCGGACGTTCCGCTCGTACAGCAGGATGATGCCGGGAGCGAGCGTGAACGCGTTCGCGCCATCGGTCCACTGTTCGCGCTGCTGATCGACGGCGCTCCTTCCGCCGCAGTAGATCGGATCGAGATCGAAGCCGCGTTTCTTGAGCGCGGCAAGCAGCGACTTTTGTGGCGAGTATGAAATGCCCTTCTTCGTCAGGTCGATCGTCGTGACAGTGGCTGCCTGACTGCCGCCCGGCAGGATGACCGGCGGGTAGATCAGGCACTCATTGCGGTTCGTGAACGTGAACACCGTGTCGAGATGCATGAACGAGCGCTGTCGCGGCAGCTCGACGACGATGATCGTGCGAACCTCGCTGCCGGCCTCGCGCAGAGACGTGGCCAACTGCCGCACACCGCCGCGGTTCGTTCGCTCCGTCACTCCGACCAGCAACAGATCGCGCGAGGGCACGAGGATGTCGCCGCCTTCGATCGTCGGCATGCGTTTGTGCTCGCGGCCTGGGGCAATGCCGGTCGTAAAGTCCGACCAACGGCGGCTGTCGCGAAGCAAAGGGTGATGCGCGAACACATAACCGGAGAGCAGCGACTCACGGCTTCGCGCCTGCGTCGCCATCCCGCAGACCACCACGCCGTTGCCGATCACCACCTGCGGATCGCGCATGAAAAAGTAATTGGGAACAGGCAGAAGATCGAACGAGGGGAGCTCGCCCTTGCCGTCGCGCACATGAGGAATGCCGCCGATCAGAGTTTGCGCAAGCAGCGCCGCCGGCTGCTCGCGCAGCGCGGACGCGAGCTTGCGGCCGAGGATCTTGCGCTTCTCCAGATCCCGGATGACTAGGCGCTTACCCTCGTCGCTTTCCAGCACTTCTTCGAGAAGATCCTGGATATCGATGACCTCGGGGGCAATGAAGCGGATTAGCTGCTGGAACCGGCGGTGCTCCTCGCGGGCGACCTGTCCGTAGAGGATGTCGTCGAACAGGAGCTGGTTCATCATCGGCGGGATCATTACGTCGATCTCCCGCCCGGGAAGGTGGACCAGCACGCTCTTCAGCCTGCCGATCTCACTCGTGACATTCAACTGCATTCGGGCGCGATTCTATCGCAGCGATTTGTGCGCGGAGTTTGAGTAAGATTGCAGCTCCGATGAAGGTGCATTGGTTTCTGCTGGCAGCGCTCGTGTCGTATTCCGGCTTGGCGCATGCCGCACCGCCGCGAATCTCGTTCACGCGCACGCTTCCGGCGGTGCGTGACCTCGGGCCTGTCGAGCGCCTCTCGGTCATCTACGCGATCGGCGACAGCAACAAGATCGATACCTTCCTCGACCGCTTCGTCGATCTGGTCTCGCGCGCAGGCGCCGTGCGGATCGAAAATGCAGTCGAAAACAATCACCACCTCTTCTTCGACAAACGCTCACTTCCTGTCCTTCGCAGGAACCATCCAGCGGACGTGTACGTGGGGGTGAACCGGTTCAGTTGTTCGGGTGTCGAAAAGAGTGCCGAAGGTAGCGAGCACCTCGAGAACGGCGAGCGAATCAAGCGCCTGCATCACTGGATCGACGCGACCTGCTCGGCCCGCATCGACGTGCTGAGCGTCGAGGGAAAGAAACTGTTTTCGTACTCGGTCCATGGCGACGGCACTTCGCCGCGAATGGTGTCTTTGACCGATGACGAGCGGGACATCGCCTACGAACAGGCTGCCCGCTTTGCCGCGGTCATCGCCGCGGATGAGATCACTCCGCGCACGTTGCGCGAAGCGATCGAGCTGGACGAGAGCGCGCCGTCGTTCGATGTGGCATTCGCCATGATCGGCTCGGAGCGGCTGACCGACGCGCGCGCCATCTGGCAGGCCGCGGCAGCGCGGCATCAGGACTCGGCGGCGCTATTCTTCGATCTCGCTGCGGTCTCCGAGGCCATCGGGGACGTCGAAGGTGCGCGCGGCTACTACGAGAGAGCGGTGCGACTTTCACCGAAGGAACGGCGCTACGCCACCGAGTTCCGGCTCTTTCGCCGCCGCAACGCCGGCGTCCGCAAATAAAAGGCCCCTTGGCAGCGATCGAGTCCTGATCGACGGTGCGGGGCAGTGAGAACGTACGACCGAAGAACGGCTCGAAAATAGGGGCCTGGAGGACGCGGAAATCGTTGCGGGGATGTTGGATCGGGCGAGATAAGTCATGCTTTTACTCCCTTTATCGATATGAGCTTTCAGCGCTCAGATCCTCGGAATGTTCGAAACGCACTCCTGTTCTAAGGGACTCGTATGACGGCACTTCCGCCAGTTTCCGCGCCTCCGGAGCTCAGCCGCGAGGTCGCCCGGCGCCGCACTTTCGCGATCATCTCGCACCCCGACGCCGGGAAAACGACGCTCACGGAGAAGCTCCTCCTGTACGGCGGAGCAATCGAAATGGCCGGCGCCGTCCGCGCACGCAAGGGCCAGCGCCACGCCACCTCCGACTGGATGGCGATGGAGCAGACGCGCGGAATCTCCATCACCTCGACGGCACTCCAGTTCGAGTACGAAGGCTGCTGCCTCAACCTCCTCGACACGCCTGGTCACGAAGATTTCAGCGAAGACACCTACCGCACGCTGGCTGCGACCGACAGCGCGGTTATGGTGCTTGACTCGGCAAAAGGCATCGAGCCGCAGACGCGAAAGCTCTTCGAGGTTTGCCGCATGCGGCAGATCCCGATCATCTGCTTCATCAACAAGCTCGATCATCCCGGTCGCGATCCGTTCGAGCTCCTGAGCGAGATCGAAAAGGAGCTGCACGTCGGCGCGGTGCCGATGAACTGGCCGATCGGCAATGGTCCGAACTTTCAAGGCGTGTTCGATCTCCGCAAGCAACAGGTTCTCCGATTCGAGCGCGCGGCGCACGGCGCGTCGGTGGCCGCGGTGAAAGTCGGCGGTCTGGATGATCCGATGCTGGAGGACGAGATCGGCCCGACGGCATGGCACGAGCTGCGCGAAGCGGCCGAGCTTCTCTCGGGTGCAGGGATCGCGTTTAGCCCGAAAGAGTTCGGACACGGCCGCGTGATCCCCGTCTACTTCGGAAGCGCAATCAACAACTTCGGCGTGCAGCCGTTCCTCGATGCGCTGCTCGAATTTGCGCCGCCGCCTGCCCCGCATCCGGCGCACGTCGGCGGCGAAGAGACGATCGTCGAGGCAACCGACGAGATGTTCACCGGCTTCGTCTTCAAGATTCAGGCGAACATGGACAGGCGTCACCGCGACCGCCTGGCGTTCATGCGCGTCTGCTCCGGCGTCTTCGAGAAAGACATGTTGGTGCACCACTCGCGGCTCGGACGCGAGGTGAGGATGACGCGGCCGCATCGCTTGTTCGCGCGCGAGCGGGAGGGGATCGAGACCGCGTGGCCGGGCGACGTGATCGGCTTCGTAAATCCAGGCCTGTTTCGCATCGGCGATGCCGTCTCGTCCGGTGCACCCGTCGAGTTCGCGCCGATCCCGCGTTTCGCGCCGGAGCACTTTGCCGTGCTGCGGGCGAAGCAGGTCACGCGGCAGAAGCAGTTTCAAAAGGGGCTGGCGCAGCTCGAAGAGGAAGGCGTGATGCAGGTGCTCTCGGCGCACGAAGGGCTGCGCAGCGAGCCGATCCTCGCCGTCGTCGGCGAGCTGCAGTTCGACGTCATGCAGTCGCGACTCGAGAGCGAATACAACGTCGAGACGACGGTGGTGGCCTTGCCGTACAAGCTGGCGCGCTGGGTCGATCGCGACGTGCACGATGTGGCGACGAAGATGAATCTTCCCAGCCGCTCGAAGATCGCCACCGACAGCGCCGGCCGCGCCGTCGTTCTCTTCAGCTCGCAGTGGGAGCTCGATTACGCCGAGAAGGAAAATCCCGGCATGGCGTTCCTGTCAGCGGCGTAACAGCGTCGCGTCGAATCGCTCCCCGTGCCACGCCTGCTCGACGCGATAGTGAGAGCGCAGGAAGGCAGTGATGCGCAGACTGTAATCGATGCCGAAGCCGCGCGAGCCGTACTCGCGCACATCGCGCGTTACGATCGCGACGCGGTCGGGCGGATGTGAGGCAAGCTCGCGAAGGATCGCGCTTTCGACGGCGGCATCGGCAGTTTCGACGGGCGTGAACGTATGGAAGGTCAACGGCGTGCGCGTTCGCGTCAGGTAGTTGATCGTGACTCCCTCGGGCATGACGGCGAGCGTGCCGTCATGCACTGTCGCGATCAGCGCGTTGAGCGTGCGCGCGCGGTCGTCGTTCCAGTCGTAGAACGTTCCGCGCGACGAGATGATCGGAAACGACTTCAGAGCGTATTGCTCGTGTTGCTGCCAGAGGTCACCGATAGCGTTCGCGGCGAACGGCACGAGCCACAGAAAGACCATTGCGTTGCGCCGCGGGATGTAGCAGAACAACGTGTATGCGGCCAGCGCGAACACGGGAATTGTCAGCACGAAGCCGTACCACGAAGGCGAGACGTTGAGCGGAATGCGCAGCGTGGAGGCGACGGAGAACGCCGCGAAGATGACCAGCGGACTCTCGCGATCGCGCACGAGGGCCCACCCGAGGGCCAGGTATTGGAGGAGCGCCCAGGCGCGGAAGAAGGAGTGGTTTCCGATGAGGATGCCGATGATGATGATCGGGATTGCCGCCGCCCATCGTCCCGTCCGCATCAGCAGGGCGATTGCCACGATCCCCGCCAGCCCGAGCGCAAGCTGCGTCAATTGATCGCGCCACATCGCGGCTCCGGAGACGACCTCGAAGAAGCGCTGCGCTCGCGCACCGTGCTGCCAACTGGCGAACACGTTTTCCGTGAGCCATCCGCTGCCGCGAAAGTAAAGGGAGGCTGCCGCCATGCTCGCAACCATCGCCCCGGCGAACGATGCGGCGCGCGCGAGCTTGAGCCTGCGAGCAACGGTCAGGAGCGCCACGATGAGCAGCGCCGCGATCGCATATTCGACCTTGCACCACGAGGCGAGCACGAGCGCCGCGATCGCGATGTTGTTGCGTTTGTAGATGAACGCCGCCAGCGCGACACATAACAGCGTCATCCCGATCGTCGCGCCGTAGCTATACGGGAAGAGAAAGTTCGCTCCCCACGTCGACGCCCCGCAGAAACTGAGCGCCGCAAACGACAACGTCGCTGCGAACGCCGGAACGACTCCGGCCGCTCGCCGCAATGCCATCCAGAGCGAGACCGCGATCACGAACGACTGCGCGATCCCGATGGCCATGTACGACAGCAGCGAGTGACCGATTCCGCCCGTGATCAGCGCCAACAGATACGGCGCAAGCGGCGGGTACTGGTAGCGGATATCGCGATAGAGCTTCGCGCCACTTGCCAACTGCTCCGGGATGTAGAGATCGCGTCCCGTGTCGATGATCGGATCGAGCCAGCGTGCGTAGGACTGGGCAAACGCGATTGCCGCGACGGCGATCACGGTGGCGATGA
>OLLN01000407.1_pt1 | contig 25020 bp, 18 predicted proteins | sample 1604281 | NCBI WGS metagenome assembly OLLN01 (sample SAMEA104055716, study PRJEB20765) | soil metagenome | biome: Arctic tundra; feature: Polygonal ground; material: soil | place: USA | collected 2011-09 | depth 0-0.5 m | reverse complement strand
AGTTCGAGAGGGGTATCGATCTCGAAAAAAGAGATCGACATCTCCCTTCACGAGATCGTTTTGAGAAACCGATAGATCGCTTTGAGATGAAGAGGGGTCGTTTTAAGAAAAAAACTCAAATTTTCGAGATCGGGATGGGTCGATTTAAGAATTGGAGGGGTCGAAACGAGATTCCGGGGGGTCGTTTTAAGACTCGGAGGGGTCGAAACGAGATTCGGGGGGATCGTTTTGAGATTGCGAGGGGTCGTTTTGAGATTGCGAGGGGTATCGATCTCAAAAATGGAGATCGCGATCTCTTCGGAGGAGATCGCCACCTCGGGGAAGGAGATCGATCTGAGATTTCGAGGGATCGTTTCGAGATTTGGAGGGGTCGCGATCTCTCGAAACGAGATCGATTTGAGATTTCGCGAGGTCGTTTTGAGAAGCCGAGGGATCGCTTTGAGATCAGGAGAGGTCCATTTGAGAAGCCGAGGGGTCGAAACGAGACTCCGAGGGGTCGGTTTGAGAAAGAGGGGGATAGCGATCTCAAGACTGGAGATCGAGACAAGAACGGAGGCGATCGGGACTTCGGGGAAGGAGGTCGGGATCTCGTGGAGGGAGATCGCGATCTCGCCGGCTGAGATCGGAACCTCGGAGAGCGAGATCGGTATCTCGTGAACGGAGATCTGGATCTCGCCGCAGGAGATCGCGACCTCGCCGAAGGAGATCGTGACTTCGTGGCGGGAGATCGCGACCTCGGGGAAGGAGATCGCGACCCCTTTTCGCTTCGATCAGCGTGCCATTTTCGTCAGCTCGATAAATCCCGGATCGTCCTTCATCGACGCGAAGACGTAGTCCACGCGCGCTTCCCACATTTCCATCGCGCGGACGTCGTCGTAGCGTTCGTATTGGTAGAAGTGGCGTTTGAGCAGCTCCATCGCTTTCCCCTTGTTGCCGAGGAGGGAGTAGATGGCGGCCAGGTTGTAGGAGGCGGCGAGATCGCCTTCGTTCTCTTTGGCGATGCGGAGCGCTTCTTCCTTGCGGCCGCTGTCGGCCAGGTAAGTGGCGGCGAAGATGAGGTTGTACGAATCGTGCGGGTCGAGGGCGAGGGCCTTCTGGACATACACATCCGCCTTTGCGCGCTGGCGCTCGGAGTTCCAGTAGACGGCCATGTTGCGGTAGGTGAGAGCGAGGGGATAGGCGGCGATGGACTGTTCGAAGAGGGCCAGGCCTTTGGCGGAGTCGCCCATGTGGATGGTCATCTTGCCGAGGCCGTGGAGGGCGACGGCGCGGGAGAGGGGATCAGGCTGGATCGTGAGGAGGTGCTCGAACGTGGCGCGCGCCAACTCCCACTCGCCGGTGTGATGGCGATAGAGCTCGCCGAGGAAGCGTGAGGGGACGGGATCGGCGGGATCGATGGCCGCGGCGGCGCGGTAGAGCGCACGCGCTTTCGGATAGTCGGCCGCCAGCTCCGCCTCAAACGCCTCGGACATCGCTTTCGTGATACGCGCGTTCATGGCCGGCGACATGTCGGGATCGATCGTGCGCAGATCCGCTGCCTTCACGATCACGCCGAGGTGTTTGAGTGCCTTCTGCGCTTCGCGTCCCTGCTTCGGCGCGAGACAGTGCTGCTCCCACACTTTCTGATAATCGGCGATCGCCGCATCCTTGTTCGTCGCGCTCTCATTCTTCGCGGTCTCGAGCAGTTGATCCAACGCGGACTCGCGCCGGAAGAGCTCGTGATGGATCATGTTCTCGACGCTGCTCGATGTGATGAACCGTCCATCGGGATTGACGTGATCGACCACCTTGCCGTCGACGACGAGCAGCACGGTGGGCCGCTTCGTGACGACGTCGAACTTCGCGATGGTGCCGGCGTCGTCGGGCTTGACGAGCTGCAGGCCGACGCACTGCGCGGAGTAGAGCGTGAGGATGCGCGAGACGTTCAGCTCGGAGTTGTCGACTTCGCGCGCGTCGGCCGGAAACCACATCACCACGATCGGAGTCGTCAGCGGCTTGTCATTCGCTCCGATCGACTTCCACGGCACAACATACGGATTGACCGGCACCGCCTGCCCGCCCATCGTCTGCCCGCCCATGTTCATCGACGAGCGAGGCATCGTGCCCCCCATCCCGCCGCCACCACCGCCGCCGCACGTGGCGAATACCGGTTGGGCAGCGAGAGCGAGCGTTGCGAGGGCCAGGAGAAGTTTGCGCATGGGTGTCATCCTTGATTCGTGTGATTGATCGAGCCGAAAACGTCGTTTTCCCATTAAAGCGCAGAAAAGGCCGCCTTCTTCCTATTCTCCCGGTTGTCACAGGGTTGTGCGGGAGCTGCCGCCCCCGGCTTACTGCGCCACCTTCGCCGTGACCCCTCGGCCACGCTTCCCAGTTCGTGAGATCGATCACACCGCCCTTTCATGCCCACGCGCTATCCTTCTGGCATTCCGTGAATCGTCCAACCGCTCCATTCGCGATCTTCTATCGCTCCGCGACGGGTGAATCGTGCTTCGCGTGTCACGCCTGCGAGATGCGGCGGCACGATACGTTCGCGTCGGTGCGCGACGCCTTTGCCGTAGCGGCGCAGCATCTGAACCTATGCCGCGGCGCGATGCGGCATCGTCCGGTTGAAGGCGTGGCATTCATCGACGGCCGCGAGCACGGCGTGGTGCTGCGCGAAGGATTCATGATCCTCGCGCTGCCGAGCGTGTTCGAGACGAGTCCGCGGCCGGTGCGCGTCGTCGCGTAGCAAACACACGATTCACAGGCGAACGCTAGCCTACTCCCGCTCCGCAAGTGGATCGATGTAAGAGACACCAGGAAAGCGTGAGAAGTCCCTGTCCGCAGTGTGCACTGTCCCTCCGTTTTCAAGTGCGTAGGCGGCGATCTGGGCGTCGGTAGTGAGATCCCGGGTGGCTCCAGCGGCCCGAAGTAAATCAAACACTACATTGACGTGACGAGGACCGGGACGCAATACGTGCACGCTTGGAAGCGCCAACCAGCCGTCTACAACGTCGATTGAATGTTGCAAATCCATTGGCGGCACGAAGACACGCCGGTTGGTGGCGATTCGGATGAACCCGAAGAGCACCGGCGGTGCGAACCCCACCAGCTCACCACGCTCCCCGATTCCCTCCCACCAATTCCTTGCTGCGTCGTGCAATGGAAACGCCGGGAAGTAGGTGTACAGAAGGAGATTGATGTCCGGAACGATCACGAGGTCTTGCGCGGGCTCTTTGACAGCACTGACTCGTCCTCGAGCTCCCCAGCCAATTCGTTGAACCCGCACACATCGATGCCGGGTTGGAGAGCGCTCGGATGAGGAACGACTCGGAACCCTGCTCTCGATTCGCCTGCTCTCAGGCCTCGGCGCAACGCGTTATTGACCACGTCTTCGAATGACATCTGTTCCTTCTCGACCGTTTCCCGCACAAGTCGCTCCACGTCGGGATCGAGCGTAAGGGTCGTACTCATGCAGACATCGTGCTGCTACGAATTCGTGATGTCAAGATGCGGATGTCCTACGACGCCGCCTTCGCCGGACCGCGGAAGTTCTGTGGCGCGAACAGCATCCAGACGGCGATCAGCATGATCGAGACGCCGATCACTCGCGGAAGAACTGCTGCGTTTAGCCGAGGTTGGCGAGATCGCGGGCGTCGTTGTCAGCGATTTCCTGGCGGTTCATTCTCGGAGAAGCTTAACCAGAGAGGCACTGAGATCACAGAGGTTCATTTTTCGCCGAGCAGCCGCTCCTGATAGCGCCTCGATAATCGCAATGTCTCACCGCTGCGCAGCACGACGATGTAGTCGCCATGAAAGTGCGACTGCACCTCCTTGATCGCTTCGATGTTGACGATGCCGGAGCGGTGGATGCGGGCGAAGAGTTTCGGATCGAGACGCGTTTCGAGATCCGCCAGTGTTCCGCGTACGAGATGCGACCCCTCGGCGGTGTGCAGGCGGACGTAGTTGCCCTCGGCGGTGAGGTGGACGACGTCCTTCGTCGTCACGAAAAAGAGACGGTCGCCGTGGCGGACGACGATGCGCTCCAGGTGCGAAGCGGTCTGCGGTAGCGAGGCGAGCAACGTCGCGAGCTTCCCTGCTTCGCCCTGACCGTTTTCGAACCGCGTCCGCGCACGGTTGAAGGCGACGTCGAAGCGCTCGCGCGAGAATGGCTTGAGCAGGTAATCCACCGCTTGAACATCAAAAGCCTGCAGCGCGAACTCGTCGTACGCGGTGGCGAAGATGACCGCCGGCATGGCGTCGGCGCCGATGGCTTCGATCACTTCGAAGCCGGTGAGGCCGGGCATCTGGACGTCGAGCAGGACGAGCTGCGGTTCGAGCGAGCGAATGGCATCAACGGCTTCCAGTCCGTTCTCCGCTTCGCCGATGATCTCGACGTCGTCGTGACGCGCGAGGCACGATCGGAGGAGCCGGCGCGCGGGCGCCTCATCGTCGGCGATCAACACGCGTGTCACGCCACCGCCTCCTCGGCTGTGTGCCACGGCATTTCGATCGTGAGGAGCAATCCGCCTTCGCTGCGATTCTCGAACAAGAGCTGCTGCCGCGCGCCGTAGAGGTGTTGCAATCGCGCCTTCGTGTTCGACAGACCGATGCCGCTGCCGGACGGAATCGCTCCGTCGGCGAGGCCGGGGCCGTTATCTTCGATCGTCACGCGAAGGCGATCGCCCTCGCGCGACGCCGCCACGCGGATCGCCGCGCGTTTTGCGTGATCGCGCAGCGAGTGCGTGATCGCGTTCTCGACCATCGGCTGCAGAAAGAGGTGAGGCACGAGTGTGTCTCCCAGTTCTGCCGGCACGCATACGGTGACGCTCAGCCGATTCTCGAATCGCGCCTTCATGATGGCTACATAGCTGGCGAGAAAGTCCATCTCGTCGCGCAGCGGCACTTCCTGGGCGGCGGAGCTTCGCAGGGTGGAGCGAAGGAAGCTCGAGAGATGCTGCACCATGGCAGCGGCGGCTTTCGGATCGTCCTCGATGTGCGAGGCAATCGTGTTCAGGGCGTTAAAGAGAAAGTGCGGCTGCAACTGCATCTTCAACGCGGCCAGCCGCGCCTCGGTCAGCTCGCGCTCGAGGCGGGACGCGGCCACATCACGCTCGCGGTTGGCACGCGCATAGGCGATGAAGCGAAGCACGGAGTAGATCGCCACGTAGACGATGAGCTGCTTCTGCCCCTCCATGAAAAAGCGATAGCGCATGTTGCCGTAGTCGTAGTGGCCCCACCCGAGAAGGTGGTAGATCAGCTCGCGGCTGCCCCACATCAGAAGCGTGTGGCTGACGGCAAAGACGACGAAGACGGCGGCGTGAAGCGGAATGCGCGTCGCCACGTTGTCGCGCCGGATCGGAAAACGAGTGACGGCAAGGAAGAGCAGCGGAAACAGAATGAGAAAGGTGTAGGCGCCGGTCATTTCCGAGACGAACGGGTATTTCGCGGCGCCGCGGTTCTGCTCGGAGAGCCAGCTAGTCTCGACGATGCTGAAATTCAGCAGTCCGACGAAGGTGACCGCGGCGAAGATCCCGGCGATCGATTTGATCCGCACAGCGAGACGGTAACGCCACGGCGCCGCACTGTCACCCACTCCGTGATGAACGGAGCAGCGGCGTGACGAGCGGGGGCCGCAAGCCGGTCGTCCCGCTCCATCTCCGTTCATCACAAAGGCGTTGCCGGTTGGGCGTCGCCGGGCCGATTGTAAGCGGCATGAGCGAAATGAGGCTGCCCTCTCCGACCACTCGAACGACCACGGTTTTGTGGAGCGGCCCTGCGATCGTGGCCTGCCTGGCAGCCGTGAAGTTCGCGTTCCACATGGCCACGGCGAAGCTGTACGGCTTCTTCATCGACGAGTTGTATTTTCTTGCGTGCGGGCAGCATCTCGCGTGGGGCTATGTCGATTTTCCGCCGCTGACCGCGTTTCAGGCGTGGCTGACGCGCGCTCTGTTCGGCGACTCGGCGTATTCGATTCGCCTATTCCCGTCGCTGGCCGGCGCAGGTTTCGTGCTCATCGCCGGAGCGATCGTGCGCGAGCTCGGCGGCGGGCGCTTCGCGCAGTTTCTCGCCGCGCTGGTCGTTCTGCTTGCGCCGGGCTATCTCGCATTCAGCAGCTATTTGTCGATGAACGCAATCGAGCCGCTGATCTGGAGCGGCTGCGCGCTGCTGGTCGTCCGCATCATCAAACGAAACGATCCGCGGCTCTGGCCATGGTTCGGCCTCCTCGCTGGAATCGGCCTGCTGAACAAGCACACGATGCTCGTCTTCGGCTTCTCGATCGTGACCGCGTTGCTGCTTACGGCTGATCGAAAGCTGATGTTCAACCGGTGGTTCGTTCTGGCGGGCGCGATCGCTGTCGTCGTGTTTCTCCCGAACTTGATCTGGGAGATTCGCAACCACTTTCCGCATCTGGAACAGCTCGCGAACATCAAGCGCAACGGCCGGGACGTGCAGATGAACCCGATCATGTTCCTGCTGTGGGATGTCCTCCTGGCGAATCCTGTGGCGGCGCCGCTGTGGATGGCCGGGCTGGTCTCGCTGTTGACCGGATCGCTGAAGCGATTTCGCGTGCTGGGGCTTGCCTGGGTCATCGCTTATGTCGTTCTGATCCTCGCGCACGGACGCTTCTACTATCTGCTTCCTGCATTCATCATGATCATCGCGGCGGGCGCAATCGCCGTCGAGCGGATGACGGAGCGTGGCGGACGCGGATGGATGCGCCCCGCCTACGCGTCGCTGATCGTGGTCGTGGGCTTGCTCATCGCGCCGATCACCGTGCCGGTTCTTTCGCCGGACGCGTACGTCCGCTTCACCGAGCTGACGCACATCAAACAACCGCGTTTCGAGCATCGGCAGACGACGTCGATGCCACAGTTTTTCGCCGACCGTTTCGGCTGGCAGGAGATGGTGGAGACGACGGCGCGCGTCTACAACAGCCTGCCGCCCGAGGAGCGGGCAAAGACGGCGATCTTCGGCAACGACTACGGCCAGTCGGGTGCGATCGATTTCTACGGCCCGCGTTACGGTTTGCCCAAGGCGATCGGTGGCCATCTGGCCAACTGGTATTGGGGTCCCCGCAACTACACCGGAGAAAGCATGCTCGTCCTTGGCGATGACCGCGAAAGTCTCGGTCGCTGGTTCGAGGATGTACGGCCGATGGCGGAGATCGGGGATCCGAGGGCGATGGGGCAGGAGCACTTCACGCTGTATCTCGCACAGAAGCCGCGGGAATGGACGTTGAAACAGATCTGGCCCAAGTTGAAGAAGTTCGAATGACCTTCGGAGTGCTACTGCGTTTGGTTGCGAGCAGCTACAATTCCGCGCATGTCCGACATCGACGAAACCATCAGCGAGGCTGTGGAGCTCGGCTCCGAATCGCGGCTCAACTCGATCATCGCGCTGCTCGTGGCCCTCGCGGCGACGTTCATGGCTGTCTGCAACGTCAAGGACGGCAACATCGTCCAGGCCATGCAGCAGGCGCAGGCGAATGCGCTCGACCAGTGGTCGTACTACCAGGCCAAGGGGATGAAGCTGAATCTGGCCGAGTCGATGCTCGATCAGCTCACGCTGCAGCGCGCCATCCTGACCGATCAGAAGTTCGCGCCGCTGATCGATCAGAAGATCGCGTCGTATCAGTCGCAGGTCAAGAAGTACGACAAAGAGAAAGCGGACATCAAGAAGCAGGCCGAGGGTTATCAGAAAGAGTATGACGCCCTCAATTTTCACGACGATCAGTTCGATATGTCGGAAGCCTGCCTCTCTGTTTCCATAGCTCTCTTCGGCGTGACTGCCCTGACGAAGAAGAAATGGCTCCTCGGCGTGGCCTCGATCTTCATGTTCTTCGGCGTGCTGTTCGGTCTGGCCGGTTTCTTAGGATGGAGTATTCACCCGGATTTCCTGGCGAGGGTTTTGTCGTAGATTAACGTTGCGACCTCAAAGCAAATGAGGGTATCAGTCTCGATTCCTGCTGCTCTTCTCCGGGCGGCCGATGAACTGGCGCAGCGCATGGGCGTCTCTCGCAGCCGCCTCTTCAGTCTTGCTCTCGAGCGCTTCGTTCTGGACGAAGCGATTACCGCGAAGATCAATGAGGTTTACGCCCACGAGTCGTCAGCGCTAGATCCAGTGCTTCAGAGTATTCAATTTCGGTCGATTGAGAAGAACAAGTGGAAGTAGTCCGAGCGTTGCTGTACGTGATCGAGCAGAACGAGGTGGTCATCCTTTCGGTCGCCCATCAGCGTCAGGTCTGCAGGAATGGCTGAAGATCGTTCGCGTACGGCGCAAGCAAGAGTGGCGACGAATTTCGACCTCCGCCCTGACAGCACCCGGGCGAGGACGCCCGAGTGCCCGCGGTCGAGACGACCGCACTCCTTTCGAAGCGCTGGGGAGTGCGGGCGTCTTCGCCCGCGGCCATCGAGGCGTCCCGCCTCGATGGTTGGATCCCGCCTGATAGCTCCAGTGGTCTGAAAGGGCCCGGATCTAGCGCGTGCCCTACGCGCTCACCGGCTCCGCCGCCGGCTGCTTCTCGCGTCCCCTCAGCCGCAGCTTGTCGAGGTACATATACGTCACCGGCGTCGTGAAGAGCGTGAGCATCTGGCTCATGATCAGGCCGCCGACGATGGCGATGCCGAGGGGACGGCGAAGCTCGCTGCCGGTGCCGCCGCCGAGGGCGAGGGGAAGGCCGCCGAAGAGCGCGGCCATCGTCGTCATCATGATCGGGCGGAAGCGCAGGAGGCAGGCTTCGCGGATGGCGTCGCGGGCGCTTTTCCCGTGCTTGCGCTCAGCCTCTAGCGCGAAGTCGATCATCATGATGGCGTTTTTCTTGACGATGCCGATCAGCAGGATGATTCCGATCAACGCGATGATCGTGAACTCTGTGTTGGTCAACAGCAGAGCGATCAGCGCGCCGACTCCGGCCGACGGGATCGTGGAGAGGATCGTTACCGGATGCACGAGACTCTCGTAGAGGATGCCGAGAACGATGTAGACGGCCAGGAGCGCGGCGAGGATGAGCAGCGGCTCGTTGGCCAGCGATTGTTGAAAGGCCTGTGCCGTCCCCTGGAAGCCGGGATGGATCGACGACGGCATTCCCATCTTCCTCTCCTCATCTTCGATGGCGGCGGTGGCGACGCCGAGCGAGACGCCAGGAGACAGGTTGAAGGAGATGGTTACAGCGGGGAACTGGCCCTGGTGCGGAACGGAGAGCGGCGTCTGATCGAGGCCGAAGTGAGCGATGGCGCTGAGCGGTACTTCACGCCCGCTCGACGAATGGACGTAGACGTTGCTCAATGCCGCCGGCGAGCCGCTGAACTTCGGATCGACTTCCATCACCACGTGATACTGGTTCATCCCGCTGTACATCACCGAGACCTGCCGCTGGCCGAAGGCGTCGTAGAGCGTGCTGTCGATCGACGCGAGCGAGATGCCGAGGCGTGCGGCAGTCTGGCGGTCGATGACCACGGAGGCCTGCAAGCCCTGATTCTGCTGGTCGCTGGAAACGTCTTTCAGCTCCTTCATTTTCTGCATGGCTTTCGAGAGTTTCGGCGCCCACGACATGACGTCGGCAACGTTGTCGCCCTGAAGCGTGTACTGATACTCGGCATTGCTCTGACGCCCGCCGACGCGCACGTCCTGTACGGCGGAGAGGAAGAGTTGGGCGCCGGGAATGTGTGACGTCTTCGGGCGAAGCCGGGCGATGATTTCCTGTGCCGAGGCCTTGCGGACGTTCAGTGGTTTGAGCGTCACGAACATGCTGGCCGAGTTGCCGCCGCCGCGGCCGCCGCCCGTGAAGGAGATGACACTCTCGACTGCCGGGTCCTTCTCGACGATGCGCATGAACTGGTTGAGCTTCGCGATCAGCGCGTCGAACGAAGTGTCCTGTGCGCCCTGGACGTTGCCAGTGAGGCGTCCGGTGTCCTGCGAAGGAAAGAATCCCTTCGGAATGACGATGTAGAGATAGATGGTGAAGCCGATCGTGGCCAGCGTAACGAGGAGAACGGGCAGGCGGTGGTCGAGCACAAAGTCGAGCGTGTGCTCGTAGCCGCTTCGGAGGTGGTCGAAGGCGCGCTCGCTGGCGCGATAGAGGCGGCCGTGCTTGCGCTCCTTCTCGGAGCGAAGGAACATCGCGCACATCATCGGCGTCGTCGTCAGCGAGATGATCAGCGAAAAAACGATGGCCACGCTCAGCGTGACGGCGAACTCGCGAAAGAGCCTTCCGACGATGCCGCCCATGAGCAGGATGGGGATGAAGACGGCGATGAGCGATGTGCTCATGGAGAAGACGGTGAAGCCGATCTCGCGTGCACCGAGTAGCGCGGCCTCGAGCGGCTTCATGCCGTCCTCGAGGTGGCGGCTGATGTTCTCGATCACGACGATGGCATCGTCGACGACGAATCCCGTCGAAATGGTCAGAGCCATGAGCGAGAGGTTGTCGAGCGAGTAGCCGAGGAGATACATCACGCCGAACGTGCCGACGAGCGAGAGCGGCACGGCCACACTCGGAATGACCGTGGCCCAGCCGCTGCGAAGGAAGACGAAGACTACGAGGATGACAAGAAGAATCGAGATGCTCAGTGTCACCTCGACGTCGCGCACCGAGGCGCGGATCGTGCCGGTGCGGTCGAGGACGACATCGAGGTGGATCGACGGCGGGATCGTGGCCTGCAGTTGCGGAATCATGGCCCGGACGCGGTCGACGGTGCCGATGATGTTCGCTCCCGGCTGCCGGAAGAGGACGAGGGAAATGGCCGGCTTGCCGTTCACGGACCCCGCACTATTAATGTTCTCGACCGAGTCCTCGACCCGTGCCACCTCGGAGAGGATCACCGGTTTGCCGTCGCGCGTGGCCACGATGAGGCTGCGATATTCGTTCGCCTTGAAGAGCTGATCGTTCGTCTGCAGCATCCAGACGTTGCCCGGGCCGGAGATCGAGCCTTTTGGACGGTTCGCGTTGGCGGTGCCGATCGCGGCGCGCACCTGATCGATCCCGACGTTGAGCTTGCTGAGCTGCAGCGGATTGACTTCCACGCGGACGGCGGGACGCGAGCTGCCGCCGACGAAGACCTGTCCGATACCGTCGATCTGGGCGATCTTCTGAGCGAGCACCGAATCGGCAACGTCGTACATCTGCGGCTGCGTTTTCACGTCCGAGGTGAGGCCGAGGATCATGATCGGCGCGTCCGCTGGATTCACTTTGCGCCAGTTCGGGTTCGACGGCAGATTCGCCGGAAGCTGGCCGCGCGCGGCGTTGATGGCCGCCTGCACGTCGCGCGCGGCGGCGTCGATGTCGCGGTCGAGCTCGAACTGCATTGTGACGTTCGTCGAGCCCGAGGAGCTGTTCGATGTCATTTGCGTCACGCCGGCGATGCGTCCGAATTGACGCTCCAGCGGCGTGGCAACGGACGAGGCCATCGTCTCCGGATCGGCGCCCGGCAACCCGGCGCTCACGGAGATCGTGGGAAATTCGACCTGCGGCAAGGGCGCGACCGGAAGGTTCATGTAGCCGAGCGCTCCCGCCATCAGCACGGCGACGCTCAGGAGCGCGGTGCCGACCGGTCTGCGGATGAATGGCTCGGAGAAGCTCATGTCGAGGGATGAATGTTTGAAGGAGGAAGGATGAAGGATGAAGGATGAATGTTCGAACGATGAGGGATGAACGATGAAGGATGAACCACGAGCGATGAACCATGAACGACGCGCGTGGTAACACTTGATTCAGCGTTCATCCTTCATCCTTCCGCCTTCATTTCTCATCCTTCCGCGGGTTGGGCTGCGTGCACTGGATTGCCGGCGCGAACGTTGCGTTTCATCCGTTTGGCGAGATTGTCGAACCAGATGTAGACGACCGGCGTCGTGTAGAGCGTGAGGAGCTGGCTGACGAGCAGGCCGCCGACGATCGTGACGCCGAGCGGATGGCGCAGCTCCGACCCGGTGCCGGTGCCGAGGGCGAGTGGGAGGCCGCCGAAGAGCGCGGCGAACGTGGTCATCATGATCGGACGGAAGCGCAGCAGGCAGGCCTCGTAGATCGCTTCCTGCGCCGGTTTGTTCTGTTCGCGCTCGGCCTCGAGTGCGAAGTCGATCATCATGATCGCGTTCTTTTTCACAATGCCGATGAGCAGGATGATGCCGATCAGCGCCACGACGCTCAGCTCCATGTGGAAGAGCATCAAGGCCAGGATCGCGCCGACGCCGGCCGACGGGAGCGTTGAGAGAATCGTGAGCGGATGGATGTAGCTTTCGTACAGCACGCCGAGCACGATGTAGACGGTGATCAGCGCGGCGAGAATGAGGAAGGCCTCGCCCGCCAGCGAGCTGCGGAAGACGGCGGCAGTGCCCTGAAATTCGGCGTGGATGCTGGCCGGCATTCCGAGCTGCGCGGTGAGCGCGTCGATCTGCTTTGTGGCATTGCCAAGCGAGGCGCCCGGCGCGAGATTGAACGAAATCGTGGCCACCGGAAACTGACCGATGTGATTGATGGCCACGGGCGCCGGCTTGGTCTCAAAACGCGCGAAGCTGCTCAGTGGAATGATCTGCTCGCGCGTTCCGGAGAGTCCCAAAACGGGCGTGGTTGTTCCGGGCGTCGATGATGTTGCCGATGTCGAGGCGGGCGCCGCTTGCGCGCTCTGCGATGCCGCCGCCGCGCCGACGGCCGGCGTCCCAGTGCCCGCAGTGCTGGCCGCGCCTCCGCCATTCGGCGAGGCGTGTACGTAGATGTGCTGCAACGCATCGGGGCTGAGCTGCAGTTTCGGGTCGGCTTCGAGCACGACGTGGTACTGATTGAGCTGCGTGAAGATGGTCGAGACCTGCCGCTGGCCGAAGGCGTCGTAGAGCGTGTCGTCGATCATTTGCGGCGTGACGCCGAGCCGCGAGGCGGTGTTGCGGTCGACGACGAGATCGGCCTCGAGACTGCCGGTGCCCTGGTCGCTGGCGACGTCGCGCAAGTCGGGAATCGTCTGCAGCTTCGCGATCATCTTCGGCGTCCATTCCGCGAGCTCGGCGTCGTTTGCGTCTTCGAGCGTGTATTGATACTGCGTGCGGCTGACGCGGTTCTCGACCGAGAGATCCTGTACGGGCTGCATGTAGAGCATGATCCCGGCGACCTTCGCCAGGTTCGGCTGCAGCCGCCGGATGATCTCGGACGCATCCGATTTCCGTTCGCCACGCGGCTTGAGGTTGATCTGAATCCGGCCGACGTTCGAGGTCATGTTCGTACCGTCGACGCCGATGAACGACGAGACGCTCTCCACCTCCGGATCCTTCGTCACCACGTCCGCGAGCGCTTGCTGCCGGTCGGCCATGCGCGCGAACGACGTCGTCTCCGGCGCCTCCGAGATGCCGAGAATCACGCCGGTGTCCTGGACAGGAAAGAAGCCCTTCGGCACGACGATGTAGAGGATCAGCGTCAGCACGAGCGTGGCGAAGGTGACGATCAGCGTCGTGGTCTGGTGCCGCAACACGAACTGAAGCGTGCGGCCGTAGTACGCGATCACGCGGTTGAAAAGCTCTTCCGATTTGACGTAGAAGCGGCTCTCCTCACCCTTCTTGTCCGCCTTGAGCAGCTTTGCCGACATCATCGGCGTCAGCGTGAGAGAGACAACTGCGGAGACGAGAATGGTGACGCTGAGTGTGACCGCGAACTCGCGGAAAAGACGCCCGACGATGTCGCCCATGAAGAGAAGCGGGATCAGCACGGCGATCAGCGAGACGGTCAACGACACGATCGTGAAGCCGATCTGCTTCGAGCCCATCAGCGCGGCCTCGAGCGGCGCGTGGCCCTCTTCGATGTAGCGTGTGATGTTCTCGATCATGACGATGGCGTCGTCGACGACGAAGCCGGTGGAGATGGTCAGCGCCATGAGCGAGAGGTTGTCGAGCGAGTAGCCGAGGAGGTACATCACTCCGAACGTTCCGACGATCGACAGGGGAACGGCGACGCTCGGAATGATGGTTGCCGACAGGCGGCGCAGGAAAAGGAAAATCACCATCACGACGAGGGCGATCGTGAGCAGCAACTCCAGCTCGACGTCGTGTACCGAGGCGCGGATCGTGACGGTGCGGTCGGTGAGCACAGTGACCTTGACCGTCGGCGGAAGACTGGCCGAGAGCTGCGGCAAGAGCTGTTCGATCCGATCGACGACGTTGATGATGTTCGCGCCGGGCTGCCGCTGCACGTTCATGATCACGGCCGGCGTCGCGTTCATCCAGGCCGCCTGTTGCGCGTTCTCGACGCCGTCGACGACGCTGGCGACGTCGCCCACGCGAATGGGCGCGCCGTTCCGGTAGGCGATGATGACCGGCTTGTAGTCGGCACTGGCGTAGATCTGGTCGTTCGCTCCGATGCTGAAACTTTGCGACGGACCTTGCAGGTTGCCCTTGGCCTGGTCCGTGTTCGCGGCCGCGAGTCCGGTTCGCAGATCCTCGAGACTCAAACCATACGAAGCGAGCGCCGACGGATTCGCCTGCACGCGCACGGCCGGCTTCTGGCCGCCGCTGATCGTGACCAGGCCGACGCCGGGAAGCTGCGAGATCTTCTGCGCGAGCGTCGTGTCGGCGAGATCCTCCACTTTGCTCAGTGGAAGCTGCGTCGATGTGAGCGCGAGCGTGAGGATGGGGGTGTCGGCGGGATTGACCTTGCTGTAAATCGGCGGGTTGGGAAGGTCGCGAGGAAGAAAGCTCGCTGCGGCGTTGATGGCCGCCTGCACTTCCTGCTCCGCGACGTCGATGTTCTGTTTGAGATCGAACTGCAACGTGATGAGTGAACCGCCGAACGAGCTGGTCGAGCTCATCTGCGTGAGGCCCGGGATCTGCCCGAATTGACGTTCCATCGGCGCCGTGACGGACGACGTCATGACGTCCGGACTCGCGCCCGGATAGAACGTCAGCACCTGGATCGTCGGATAGTCGACCTGGGGCAGCGCCGAAACAGGGAGTTGGCGAAAGGCGACGAAGCCTGCGAGCAGGATGGCCGCCATCAACAGCGAGGTGGCGACGGGCCGCAGAATGAAAATGCGGGAGAGATTCACGGCTGGCCCGCCTGCTTCCTCCCGGCTGCTCCCGGCGCTCCTTTTTTGCCGGCGCCCCCGCCGCCGGCTCCGGCGATCTCGACTTTGCCGTGCGGCTGGAGCTTGTCCGCTCCGTCGGTCACCACCTGATCGCCGGGATTAACTCCGCCGCCAAGTACCGCCGTCGTCCCCTCGGTCATCACTATCGAGACCGGCCGCGCGTCCACTGTCTTGTCCGGCCGAACGACGTAAACGTACGTTCCCTGCGAGCCGCGCTGCACCGCTGCGGCGGGAACGGTCAGCGCGTTGTGCCGGACGTCGACGCGAAGGCGGGCGTTGACGAACTGGTTCGGGAAGAGAGCGCCGTCGCGATTGTCGAAGACAGCTTTGCACCGGAATGTGCCGGTGTTCGGATCGATCTGGTTGTCGATGGTCAGAAGTCGGCCGTCAGCGAGCTTCTGCGTGCTGTCCCGGCTCCAGGCCTCGACCGGAAGCCCGCCGAGCATGTGCTGCGCGACCGCCGGAAGGCTGTCCTCCGGTACGGTGAAGAGGACGGCGATCGGCTGCAGTTGCGTGATGACGATCAGGCCGTTCGGGTCGGACGCGTGGACCATGTTGCCGGGATCGACGGAGCGAATGCCGATGCGCCCATCGATCGGCGACTTGATGTGACAGTAGCTGACGTTGAGCTGCGCGTTCTGGACCTGCGCTGCATCCGCTTTGACCGAGCCCTCGTTGACGCTCAGTTGCGACTGTTGCGTGTTGTACTGCTGCTGCGGGATCACGCCGGCTTTGTACAGATCGGCGAATCGCTGCAAGTCGCGCTTCGTATTCTCGAGCGTTGCCTCATCCCTGAATTTCGTCGCCTCGGCTTGCGCCAGCGCCGCTTCCGAGGGCCGCGGATCGATCAGGGCCAGCTCATCGCCGGTGTGGACCATCTGCCCTTCCTGAAAATTGAAGCGCTCGAGCTGTCCGTCGATGCGCGTCTTGACGGTCACGGTGTTGAGGGCGTTGACGTTGCCGAGTCCGTCGAGATAGACAGGAACATCGCGCTGCTGGACCGGAGCGACGGCGACCGTGGAGGCACGGTTCTTTCCGGCCGCTGCCGCGTCTTTAGACGCCTTCGCCTGCGTGGCCGATCGTTGGCGCAGCGCGACGAAGATCACGATGACGATCACGACTCCGATCGCGATCAGGATGAATCGCCCGCGCCGGTTCGGCCGGGTGGCAGCGTTCTGGTCGTCGTCCTCAGGCTTCGGAGCCTGCCTCGCCGCGGGGTTCGGTATTTCGTACGACACTTCTCGATCAGCCACGGTTTCGTCCACTGTACGGTTCATCGATACTCCAGCGAGCCCCGGCCCGGACGCTTTCGGCAAAGCAATCTCTTTACCATCTGCGCCGCAAATCGTTGAACGGGCGCTGCTAATCGACAAAAGTCATCTGCCGGAGCATGTAACCGATGAGGCGGCCGAGCGGAACTCTAGATCGTAGGCTGGATTCGCTCGCCGGCCATGATTCTGTGGTTCATTATCAATTCCCATTCGCATCGAGGCCGTTACCCCGTCACCACAGCATCCGTGATCTCCAGCGCCCTGTCGATCAGCTCGAATGCTTCGCGGAGCTGCGCTTCGGTAATGCACAGCGGCGGGTTGGTGAAGAGGTTGTTCCAGTTGATGAACGCGTACATGCCGTTTTCTTTCAGGAACGCGCCGAGCTTCTGCATCTCGGGGCTGGTGCCGTTGAACGGGGCCATCGGCTCTTTTGTTACGCGGTTGCGCACCAGTTCCAGGACGCCGAAGAGACCGATGGAGCGGACGTCGCCGACCGAGGGGTGCTTGTCCTTCATCGCGCCATGAAGATCGCGGAGCACGCGGCCCATTTTCTGCGTATGCACCATCGTGTCGTCGTCGATCATCGCCTGCAGGCACGCTTCGGCCGCGGCGAGGCTCATCGGATGGGCGTTGTAGGTGAGGCCGCCGAAGAAGGTGTTCTTGTCGAAATAGTTGGCGATGCGGTCGCTCATCGCCAGCGCGCCCAGCGGCAGATATGCCGACGTCAAGCCCTTGGCCATCGTGATCATGTCGGGAACGACGTTCCAGTGATCGGCGGCGAACCATTTTCCGGTTCTGCCGAGGCCGCACATCACTTCGTCGCAGACGAGGAGGATGCCGTAGCGGTCGCAGATCCGGCGCAGACCCTGGAGGTAGCCGTCGGGCGGGACGATGAGACCGTTCGTGCCGGTGACGGTCTCGATGAAAATCGCGGCGATGGTTTGCGGACCTTCGTACATCAGTGTTTCTTCGATCTCGTCGAGGCAGCGGCGCGTAAACATCTCATCGCTGTCACCGTCGCGGTAGAGATGGCTGCGGTATTTGTAGGGATCGAAGAAGCGTACGACGCCGGGGAGGCCGGGCTCGTTGGCCCAGCGGCGCGGATCGCCGGTGAGCGAGATCGCGCCGGACGTGGCGCCGTGATACGAACGATAGCGGGCCATGATTTTCTGCCGGCCGGTGACCATGCGCGCGACTCGGATGGCGTTTTCGTTGGCTTCGGCGCCGCCGAGGGTGAAGAAGAAGCGATTGAGGTCGCCGGGTGTGAGGTCGGCGAGCATCTTGCCGACGCGCGCGCGCACCGGCGTCGCCATGCCCGGCCCCGCATACGCCAGCTCCTCGGCCTGCCGCTTGATGGCGTCGATGACGCGGCGGTCGCCGTGGCCGATGTTGACGCACATGAGCTGCGAGTTCATGTCCATGTAGCGCTTGCCGTTGGCGTCCCAGAAGTAGATCCCTTCGCCGCGGACCATAGGGATGGGATTGACGCTGCCCTGGGCGGACCAGGAAAAAATCGTGTGGCGCTTGGTCAGGGCGACGATCTCATCCGCGGTCATCGCGCTGCCAATAGCTTCTGTTGTTGCCGTCATCTGGATGCTCCTCGGCGAAGTAATAGCTGGGTGGGAGTTGAATTGCAAATGGCGGCGTAGAGATCAGGAGGGGGGGACGGTCACGCGGAGGCGCGGAGGCGCGGCGAGAGATCAGAGGGAAGGGATCAGAGACACGGGATCAGAGACAGGGACAAGGAAGGTTTGCCTGATCTCTGATTCCTTGTCTCTGGTCTCTGGTCTCCGCGTCCCCGGTGAAACAGAGAATCCCGCCCCAGCTACAATGCGCTCATGGGATGTGATTCGCGGCTACTCTCGGGCGTCCAGCTCTTCGAGCTCTTAAGCGATGAAGATCGCGCTGCGCTTGCCGCGGTCGTCGATTCGATTCACGTAACTGCCGGCCATACGCTCTTCGAAGCCGGTCATCCCGGCGAATCGCTCTTCGTCGTCCGCAGCGGCGAGATCGAGCTGTTCATTCGCGACAACACCGGCCAGAAGATCGTGCTGATGAACGCGGTCGAAGGCGGTCTCTTCGGTGAGCTCGCTCTCCTCGATCGCGGTGCGCGGACAGCGACCGCGGTCGCTCTGTCGGACAGCGAGTTGCTCGAGCTCGACCGCAAAGATCTCCTCCTTCTCTTCCAACGCCATCCCGACAGCGCCGTGAGCATGCTCGCGGCGGTCACAGGGATGATGCGCAAAGCCGACGAACTGCTGCGCACGCGCGTGTCGCGCAACGTCAACGAAGAGGTCGAAGAACATCTGACCACGTTGCAGAAGGTGGCGGACTGGATCGCCTGGTTCAGCGGCAGCATGCCCTTCCTCCTCATGAACGGCATATGGTTCGTGGCATGGATCATCGCCAACACGATCCACGTAGGACTGCCGTGGTTCGATCCGTATCCGTTCGGACTCCTTACGATGATCGTCTCGCTCGAAGCGATCTTCCTCTCCTGCTTCGTCCTCGTCAGCCAGAACCGTCAGGCCGAAAAAGATCACGTACGGTCCGACGTCGAGTACGAGATCAACGTGAAGGCGGAACTGGAAGTGGCCCACCTGCACGAGAAGACGGACCGCATGTACGAGCAGATGCTGGCGCGCTTCGCGGTGCTGGAACAAAGGAGTGCGGGCGTCTCGCCCGCGGCCGATGGGCGTCCCGCCCAGCGGTGATGCGCGCAAAACAAGCTGATCGAGGTTTGTGACCACCCCGCTTATGGGACGCGCCAAAACTCGAACACACTCTTGGGCGGCTCTTAACTGTGAGAAATGACAAGTTAAAACGGGCCGGAGCAAACCGCGGGTCCCTCGGCCGCTGCTGATGTCGTTGGCGTCGTGCCGTCTGTGAGCCGGGTGGGCACGTTTCGAACCATCGATCCAATGTTTCACACCCTCGACGCTGTGTTTTTCACCCGCGATGCCGTGATTCACAGCCGCAATGATCTGCTCCGCACCCACGATGATGTGTTTCGCACACCCGATACAGCGTTCTGCACGCGCGACGCTGCTGTTTCCACCCACGATGCTGCGGTCTGCACCCACGATGATGTGTTTCGAACCATCGACGGTGCTTTTTGAACCATCGATGCTACGTTTCCAACCATCGACGGTGCTTTTTGAGCCATCGACGCTACGTTTCGAACCGTCGACGGTGCTTTTTGAACCATCGACGCTACGTTTCCAACCATCGACGGCGCTTTTTGAACCATCGACGCTACGTTTCGAACCATCGACGGTGCTTTTTGAACCATCGACGCTAGGTTTCGTAGCATCGACGGTGCTTTTTGAACCATCGACGCTAGGTTTCGTAGCATCGACGGTGCCTTTTGAACCATCGATGCTACGTTTCCAACCGTCGACGGTGCTTTTTGAACCATCGACGCTACGTTTCGAGCCAACGACGGTGCTTTTTGAGCCATCGACGGTTCTTTTCGACCATCGACCATGTGTTTCGAACCATCGATGCCTTCGTGTCTCCCAGCGGTGATGCCCGCTGACAGGCTGCGCCAGGTTTGTAACCGCCCCGTTTATTGATCGCACCAAACGGCGAGGCGAGACGCCTCGCCGCCGCGAGCGAGACGCTCGCACTCCTCCCGCTATACTCCGCGTCTTCATGAAGCAGTCCCGTCCGGAGGTCTTCAAGTTTGGCGGTGTCGCTGTCGGCAATGCGGATGCGATTCGCGTCGCGCTCGCGCACGTGAGCCGCGCCGCGTCGGGTGTTGCCGTCGTCGTCTCGGCGATGAACGGGATCACCGATCTGCTCCTCGAAGCCGGACAGGCAGCGCTGCGCCGCGACCGCGCGCGCTGCGACGACGCCGCCGCGCAGGTCGAATCGCGGCACCGCGAGCTGGTCGCGGAACTGGTTGCGTCGCCCGATCGCGCAAATGCCTTGAACGCCGTCATCACCGAATCCGTCCGTGAGCTTCGCTCCATGACCGAGAGCATCGCCGTCCTCGGCGAGCTGACGCCGCGCGCGCAGGACGCACTCGTCGCCCGCGGCGAGCGTCTCGTCGCGGCGATCTTCGCGATTGCGGCAATCGAGATCGGGATCGATGCGGTGTATGTCGATGCGACCGAGGTGATTCAGACGGAGCGGCGACTGGGAACGCTCTGGCCGAATCTGCTGAAGTGCGAGCGCGCGGCGAAGAAGAACGTCGTGCCGCTGCTCGCCGCAAGACAAGTCGTCGTGATGCCTGGCTTCATTGCCAGCGGGCCCGATGGCTCGGTCGTCACGCTCGGGCGCGGCGGCAGCGACTTCTCCGCAGCGATCCTGGCCCGCAGCATCGGCGCCCGCGCACTGACGCTCTTCAAGGAAGTCGACGGCCTCATGACCGCCGATCCGAAGAGCGTTCCCGCCGCGCGCGTCATCGCCGATCTTCATTACCGCGAGGCTGCCGAGCTGGCCTACTACGGCGCGAACGTTTTGCATCCGCGCACGATGATCCCGCTCGTCGACCGGCGCATCCCGCTCTACGTGCGCAACAGTTTTCGCGAGACCTCGCCCGGAACACGAATCGCCGGCGACGTGAAGCCAGGGTCCTACCCGGTGAAAGCGCTCACCGCGATTCATCGCCAGGCACTTCTCTCGATCGAAGGAAACGGAATGATCGGCGTGCCGGGCGTTGCCGGACGCGCCTTCACCGCCCTCTCGCAGGCCGGCCATTCCGTCTCGATGATCAGCCAGGCCTCGAGCGAGTCGAGCATCTGCTTCGTCGTCCCGGAATCGGAAGCGGATCACGCAGTCGCGGCGCTCGAAGCGGCGTTCGAGCCGGAGCGCAAACTCCATCTCATCGACCGCATCGATGCAGAGAAACGCGTCGCCCTCATCGCCGTCGTCGGATTGGGCATGCGCGGAACCTCCGGCATCGCTGCGCGGACGTTTTCCGCGATCGCTGCCGCTGGCGTGAACATCGTGGCCATCGCGCAAGGCTCGTCGGAGCTCAACATCACGATCGCGGTCGCCGAAAGCGACGCCACACGCGCGATGCTCGCGCTCCATTCCGAGTATCAGCTCCACAAGATCCGTCCGCTCGCCGACACGACCGGCCGCGAAGCCAAGCTCACCCTTCTCGGCCTCGGGCAGATCGGCCGCGAGCTGGCTCGCCAGCTCATCGCCCAGCAACCGCACCTGCGCCGCGACCTCGGCATCGATCTGAAAGTCGTCGCCGTCGCCGACCGCTCCGGCATCCGCATCGACGACAAAGGTTTTACTCCCGCGGCGCTGCAGCGATTCGCGAAACGGAAAGAGTCGGGCGCGCGCCTTTTCGAGCGTGGCTCGCCGCTGACGTTGCGCGAGCTCGAGACGATGATGCGCGACGAGCTGTGGATGCTGCCGTCGTACCGGCCGGTGCTCGTCGATCTCACGTCGGAGGAGACAGGTCCGTTACTGCAGGAAGCGCTCGAGCATGGATTTCACGTCGTTTGCGCGAACAAGAAGCCGCTGGCTGGACCGCAGCTCGAATTCGACCGGCTGATGGAGACCGCGAAGGAACGCGGCCTCTCTGTTCGCTACGAAGCCACGGCCGGCGCGGGATTGCCGGTGCTCGACACGATTGCCAAACTGCAGGAAGCCGGCGACAAAATCGAGATGATCCTCGGCTGCTTTTCCGGAACCCTCGGATACCTGATGACCGCGCTTGAAGACGGGGTCGCCTTCTCCGACGCGGTGCGAAAAGCGTGGGAGCTCGGATATACGGAGCCCGATCCGCGCGATGATCTTTCCGGCATGGATGTCGCTCGCAAGGCACTGATCTTGGCGCGCACGCTCGGATATCGCGCCGAACCGGACGAGATCAAGCTCGAGCCCCTCGTTCGCAGCGATGGCTGTGCAGTCGACGCGAAGACGTTCATCGCCGGTCTCGTCTCGCTCGATGACGAGTATCGCGAACGCGTCGATCGTGCGCGCCGCGGCGGCAAGGTCCTTCGCTACGTTGCCACCATCCGCAAGCGCTCGATCTCCGTCGGCGTCGAGGCCGTTCCGAATACTTCGCCGCTCGCACACTTGCGCGGGACCGCCAATCAGGTGGCGATCTACTCGAAGCGCTACAAAACGAATCCGCTCGTCGTCTCCGGCCCGGGCGCTGGAGCGACCGTGACCGCAGCAGGCGTTCTCAACGACATCGTGGCGATCGCCATGGAGGAGCGGCGGAGGCGTAGCCGATGAGTGCGACGGCATTCGCGCCCGGATCCATCGGCAACGTCGGCCCCGGCTTCGACGTCCTCGGGCTGGCAATCGAAGGAATCGGCGACCGCGTCACTGTCGAGTTGACTGATGGCGATGCACGCGTCGATAAGATCACCGGCCTCGACGCCGCACTCGTCCCGCTCGATCCGCCGCGCAACGCGGCCGCGATTGCCGCCATCGCCTGGCTTCGCGCGCATGGCGATTCGCGCAATCCGATCGTGACGATCGACAAGGGTTTGCCGCTCTCCGGCGGCCTCGGCGGCAGCGCCGCAAGCAGCGTCGCCGGTGCGTTTGCTGCCGCGCTGGCGATGGGGAGCGAGACGTCGCCGATCGAGCTCGCAGCGGCCGCGCTGCAAGGCGAGATGACCGTCGCCGGCGAGCATCTCGACAACATCGCCCCGGCTATTCTCGGCGGACTGGCACTCTCGCGGTCTGTCCGTCCGATCGACATCATCGCTCTGACCGTTGCGCTGACAGTTGCCGCCGATTGGCGCCTTGCGCTCGTGACGCCCGATGTGCGCATCCAGACGAAGGCGGCGCGCGAAGTGCTGCCATCGACGTCGGGACGCGCGGTTTGGGTCCAGCAGATGGCGAACACCGCCGGCGTCGTGCACGCATTCGCGACCGGCGACGGAGAGCTGCTGCGGCGTGCGCTCGACGACCGCTACGCCGAGCCGCGCCGAGCCGCGCTCATCCCGCATTTCAATGCCGTGAAGCGAGCCGCGCTCGACGCCGGCGCGTTCGCCTGCACGATCAGCGGATCGGGCCCGACCCTCGTTGCGATCTGCGCCGATGACGACATCGCGCATCGCGTGACCACCGCGATGCAGACGGCCTTCGAGCAGGTCCGGTCGATCGCGCGGGTCTCGCCGATCGCGCGACAAGGAGTGCGTGCCGTATGAACGAGTGGCTGCAGTGCATCGGATGCGAACGCCGGTACGACGTAATGGAGATCCGCTACACATGCGATTGCGGCGATCTGCTGAACGTCGAGCGCGACTCATTTCCTGACCGCGCCCTCTTCGAAGCGCGCCGCACCAGCCGCCGCACGATTGATCAAAGCGGCGTATGGCGATTCCGCGAAGCGGTGCTCGATGTCGCCGAGGACGAGATTGTCACTCATCCTGAGGGCGCAACGCGCCTGTACCAACGCGAGCTGCGAGGAATGAACACAAGCTCCCACCCCCCACTCCCCACCCCCCACTCCCTCTTCTTCAAACACGAAGGCGAAAATCCGACCGGCTCATTCAAAGACCGCGGCATGACCGTGGCGATGACGCAGGCCAAACGGCTTGGAGCGCGCGCGGTGGCATGTGCGTCGACCGGCAACACGAGCGCGTCGCTGGCCGCGTACGCAGCGCAAGCGGGCATTCGCGCCGTCGTGTTCATCCCCGCGGGGAAGATTGCCACCGGCAAGCTCGCGCAGACGCTCGCGTACGGCGCGACCGCGCTGCACGTACGCGGCGATTTCGACGCCGCCATGACGCTCGTCCGTGAAGCCTGCCACAAACTCGGCATCTACCTCGTCAACTCCATCAACCCGTTTCGCATCGAGGGACAGAAGACGATCGTCTGGGAGCTGCTGCAGGATCTGGAATGGAACGCTCCCGACTGGATCGTCGTCCCCGCCGGCAACCTCGGCAACACCAGCGCCTTTGGCAAAGCGCTGCGCGAAGCCTTCGACGCCGGCTGGATTGCGACGATGCCGCGCCTCGCCTCGATCCAGGCCAGCGGCGCGAATCCCTTCTTCCGCAGCTATCGCGATTCGTTCGCCACGCGCCACAAGATCACCGCCGAGACCATTGCCAGCGCCATCCGCATCGGCGATCCCGTCAGTCACGCCAAAGCGGTCACCGCGATCCAGCGCACGAACGGCGTCGTCGAAGAAGTGACAGACGACGAGCTGATGGCCGCAAAGCGCGAGATCGACGAGATGGGCATCGGCTGCGAGCCCGCATCCGCAACGACGCTGGCCGGCGTGAAGAAACTGCGCGCTGCGGGCGTCATGCGCGACGGCGAAAGAATCGTCTGCGTGCTGACCGGACACCTTCTGAAAGATGCGGACTCGATCCTGCGCAACGTGCCCCCGGAGCGAACGATCGAGATCGATCCGACGATCGAAGCGGTGGAGAAGGCGCTGAACATTACGATGTAGCGCAGGCATTCTTGCCTGCTACCGCTGGGCGTCCCCGCCCAGCGGTGTTGCGCAAACGTTCATAGCGAACGCTGGCCGCGTTTCGAATGCTGGTCGCGGGCTCCTCTCTCGGTAACCACCCTCGGATGAATGTTGACGCAGTTGCTCGCGTATCCGAGTTCCGCGCGTCCGTCGCGTGCTGGTGGGAGGGGATGTAGGCTCGCTCTTCGAAATCCCGCTGGGCAGGGACGCCCGGCGGGAGCAGGGTGTGCCGAGCATGTTCGATAGCTAGGAGGTGAAAGTCCTTTGCCCAGGTTGATGGAACCGAAGGGCTAGCAAAGCGCAAGGGCGG
>OLLN01000418.1_pt1 | contig 25071 bp, 22 predicted proteins | sample 1604281 | NCBI WGS metagenome assembly OLLN01 (sample SAMEA104055716, study PRJEB20765) | soil metagenome | biome: Arctic tundra; feature: Polygonal ground; material: soil | place: USA | collected 2011-09 | depth 0-0.5 m | reverse complement strand
AACCTCTCCGCCGATTCGAGCAATACCGCGTCCCAAACCCGCTATTCTGCGCCCCTCACGCCCCAGTCTTCCGCTATCTTGGACAGCAGTGCCCCGCGATCTACTCGAGCTGCCGAGGAAGAGCCGTGCCGACGGCATCCGCCCGGATCAAGTTCGCTCTCGGGAAAACAATGACGTGCGTCCGTCAAACAGGTGAGGACACAGATTTTTGGGGGCTGGGAAGTGCCACTCTCGTGTTCCTTCTCAAGTAGCGGACCACTTACCGGCGTCGAATCGACATGAAACGGGAACACGAGTTGGTGTTGTGTTTGTGATCACAGAAGGGAGAATCGGGCATGGCCACGATTAAGGCGTTCGAGGGAGAGACTTGGCGCGATGAGTTCAACCTGTTCGAGATGCATTTCTTTGGCATCTCGACCTCCGACTGGCCGATCAAATCGCGCCAGAAGATTCAGCAAATCGACCAGAACTACGGCACGCCGCCGCGCCATCAAGTGCACGTTGCAGGTCTGAACGCGAAGCTCAATCCGTTTCCGCCACTTGTCGAAACGGATTTTGACAAGACGATCACGCTCATCGCCCTACGGGAAACCGTGATCGCTGACCGCATGGCGCCTACTCCCACCGGCATCGTGGACCTCAAGATCCCGACGTCCACCAAAGACCTTCGCGCAGCGGGACTCGGCCACCTCCTTGTCGATCCCACACTCGGCCGCACGATACGAAGGAGGAAGAAATAGCTATGCGCATCGCCTTCCTGCTTCTCCTGATCGCCACCGCAATCCAAGCGCAGCCAGCATGCGATCTGCTGCGGGTCAACCAGCTCGCGCCCAACGAAATTGAACTCGTCCTCGGTTGCGATGTTGAGAGGAAATCATTCACTGCAGGCGGGTTTACGGTCACCGGTGACGACGGCACGACTACTCCCGCGATCATTATCGAACTGACGCGACCCACGACCACCCCCCCACCCACACCCACGCCCGCGTTCTCTGGACTGCGCCTGCTCCTCGCACAGCCCATGACCTCAGGTACGAAGTACACGCTCCACGTCCAGCAGATCACGGCGCACGATGTCTCGATTAAGGACAAAACCAAGGAGGTGACGACGACGGGAACTATCATCACCAACCGCCTCCTTCCCTCGCAGGTCTTCGTCACGTTTCCCGGGCCAGTCACGGACACCGCACGCGTCACGATCACGCGCGCCGCTGCGCGACAGCGACAGAGTCGTGGTGACCGCTGCCGCTGTGAGCGGTGAAGCACTGACGGCCACGATAGATAAGGTCGCGTTTCCCAAACCAGCGGACCGCAAGACAGCTGCTCTATACGTCGCCCTCACGGCCGAGGCAGGCGAGAACCAGAAACCGAACTTTGCGATCGACTGGAAATTCGAGCACCGCCGCACCCTGGGCCAGTGGACGGAGTCACCCAAGCTCGACGTTGTGACAGCGACCCAGGATCAGAACGGCACCAACAACGCCCTCGTGGGATGGAACTTCCAGCGGTACACGTTCTTCACAAGCGGCCCACTCGTTGGCTTGGTCTATGACCTGACGCCTACCGTGGAGTTGGCGAAGGGACTTGTGAACCGCGATGGCGTCTTCGAAGGCACTGTTGGGTTCATCCTCCCCAGCACGACGCATTTCACGCTGCGGCCGAGCATCGGCGTCGAGGCTGGGAAGAACATTGGCCTCAAGAAGGACTATCGGCAGTTTCAAGACTACGAGATTCGTCGTCTCAAAGCGAACGCGTACGCCGCGTGGTCCTGGGACGTGGCACCCGCGCTCCAACCGCTCTTGCAACACATCACCGTAAGCGTCGATGCCACCGGGCGCGACCTGCTGCGCGACGAGATCAACAGCACCCCCATTCCCCCGCGGTTCCAAACCAAGACATCAGGAAAGGCGACGTACGCGCTCAGTGATCGCGCGAAGTACTACGTCGTGGCCAGCATCGATGCCAAGCTCGCAGACTACTTCGGCATCGCACTTCAGTACACGCGCGGCGAGCAGCCACTGCTGTTCGAAAACAACAATAAGGTCACTCTCAAGTTCACGTATATGTACTAAAGGTCCGCAACGGGAGACTTCAGCTTATGGCGAACGGCGGGATTACACCATGTGAATACGCAAGGAACCGTCACCAGAACGCTGTGCGGTGGCTCAACCTCTGGACTGGCCTCTTGTTCGTTTTCGCCTCAGCGGTCGTTCTCGTCCTCGTGCTCGTCATACTCTTCTTTCTGCGTTCCTCGTGGGTGGCGGGAGCGGTTTCTACCATTGCGACCATTGTCGACGGTGTCGCTATCCGTTGGGTGTACGCGCGTCGACAGGAGTCGCTCCAGGAGGAGAAGGATGCGTACAGCGAGGTCACGAAGCAGTGCACGGCTGATCACGAGCAGCCAGCACAGCAAGCAGCAGCCGATCTCCGGCTACAAGCGAAGCTCACGACGTTCTTTCGATAAAACCGCAGAGATAGGTGCATAGGCACCGTGACGTAGTGCTCGGCAGGCGGTGGTGGCGCGATGCGCTTCCCCTTCGGCAACATCGTTCGCGACATCAAGCTGATGGAAAGCGCGCGACCTGCTTGGTCGGTCGCATGGCTTCCGGTCTGTCGCGTCACCGAATAAACCGACGCAGGCCAGCCTGCGGACCAGTTCGTCCTCTGACCAATCGCGCTGCAGTCTCAAACGGCGATCACCTGTTCGCGAGTGAAATGCAGCCGCACGAGGTGTGGCATCTCACTCGGTTCGAAGTGGCAACGCACGGCATCCGCGGACATTGCCTTCCAGAGCAGCGAAGTCGTCCGCTTTCGTGAAGATCGATTCGCCAAGCGCTCGCGCCGCGAATTCGCCTTCGGGAGCTTCCTCGACGAGAAAGATGATCTCGTTCATACACATCATTGTACTTACTTCGACACGCGCAGGGCGGGCTTGGAGGGGGAATCTGTACGCCATCGAGCAGAGTAAAATCGCGCTCGGCTACCGACCAAGTGCGCGCAGTACTCGCCAGCATTTCGCGCGAAGCGCTTTGGAGTGCGGTGGCGCCAGCCACCGCTTTCAATCGCGTCATCTTCGCGACACTGTGTGAAAAGCACGAGCGGCGCGAATTCACGGAGGGTGCTTCGGGGGAGTCATTCAAAGCGGCGGCTGGCGCCACCGCACTCCACAGCGCTTCGCGCGAAACGATGGCAAAGGTGGCCTTCGCTTTGGGTTCGGAGTCTGGCGGTGGTGTGGTCAGGTCCCCTCTTCCACTCGGTGCCTCCTCTTCCGAGGTGGGTTGACGCGGAGCGAATCCCTACCCGGTTCGGTGCGAAGATGGTCGACTGTCAGTCTTGTCTTTCGTGAGGAATGCAATGACGATTCGAAAGCTATTCGCCCTGGCCGCTCTGCTCTGTGTCCCGTGCGCCTGCGCCGGGCTCACGCCGTTGAAGGTGGAGAGGAAGCCGGTGCCGGCGCTGGCTGTCACCGGCGTCAAGCACGTCGTCCTCGTCATCCTCGAGAACGGGAGTCCGAAGACTGCGGCGAAACAGGAGTTCATGAAGAAGCTGGAGGAGAACGGCACGCGGCTCGACCAATACTTCGCGGTGGCCCATCCGAGCCAGCCGAACTACGTCGCGCTGATCTCCGGCAGTACAAAGGATGCCCTGACCGACGATCCGATCACACTCGACCGTCCGCACCTCGGCCGCATCCTCGGCAAGCGCTGGAAGGTCTACGCCGACGGCTACCCGGCAGTCGCCGGCCAGTGTTTTCTGGGGAAGGAGAGCGGCGTACACCGCAGGGGATATGTCCGCCGGCACGTCCCGTTCCTCAGCTTCGTTGACGTTCAGAAGAGCGACTGCGCGCAAATCGTCCGGCTCGATACTCCGAACGACCCGGTGGAGGCGTTGCGCGCCGACATCGCCGGCGGCACGCTGCCGGACTTCGCCCTTCTGATCCCGGACTTAACGCACGACGGCCACGAGCCCTCGGACATCCCGACAGCGAACAGCTGGCTGATGGCCAACATCGCGCCGCTGCTGGGTGACCCGAAGTTCACCACCGGTCTCGTCTTCATCCTCACCTTCGACGAGGACGACTCGCACTTTGGGACCGATAATCGGGTCTACACCGTGATCTCCGGCGATCGCGTCAAAACCGGCGTCAACACCGATGTCTACGACCACTACGATCTACTGGCCACGATCGCCGCGCTTCTCAACGCCACACCGCCGCCGCTCGATGAGCCCGCGCGACCCATCGGCGGGATCTGGAAGTAGACCCAAGGCAACGGCGCCCCCATCGCGCGCACCTTCTGCGTACCGTTCGGACCGCCTCGCTTTCGCAGCGAATCCACACGTGCACTGGCACCGCCGTTGCTTCAAGACCTACGTCGGAGGTTACCCAATGGCTGAAGAGAAACGCACCACTGAGACTGAGACGAAGACCAAGAACGACATGTTCGGCGATCCGAAGGAAACGAAGACCACTTCGAAGGAAACGAAGACCGATTCGTCGGGGAACAAGCAGCAAACCAAGACCGAGTACAAAGAGAAACGCTAGCTCCCTGACGCAGTCGTGTTGAGCACGGTTGTGACTGCATCACGCCCTGCGCCCGGCATTCGCCGGGCGCAGGTGTGTTCCGTCAGAAGTAGTGAAGGGATGCTGGCGTCGATTCCGCCGACGCGGGAATCCGTCAGCAGGATCAGCCTGCAAGACGCCGGAGGCGTCACGGACGGTAGCCGGTGGTGCGAGCGATAGCGAGCGACCACCGGTATCCGTTCCGATCCAAGGACACCGACCCCGGACGGGGTCGCGGAGAGATCCGCAATTGGGGTTATCACCGGCAGTTTGGTTCGGGGGCTGCCCGTGCCCGCGTCGCCGAGGGATCCGGTAGTGACGAAAACGCGAGACCCAGAGCTGCAAGGGTCAAGTCTTCTCTCCATCGTGCGCTGGGATCGCCGTGTTCAACCGAGCGCAAAGGGACCCAAATCGTCGAGAGTTCTCCGCGACCCCATCCGGGGTCGAAATGCTGGTTGTCAACGGATACCGGTGGTCGCTCGCTGACGCTCGCACCACCGGCTACCGTCCGCGACGCCTTCGGCGTCCTATCGAGGGATCCGACGGACAGCGGCTACATCTTCAGACACCGAACCGAGTTCCGCGCCGTTGTTTTGTCTCATCAGGAACCGGTGCGCCCATCCGATCGATGGCACGCGCAATGTCGTCGATGACTTCGCCCATGCCGTCGATGGCTGGGATGAAGAAGCCGACGCCTGCGCCTGACACGATTCACGCCTGCGCCACACGCCATTCATGGCCATGCTCGATGCCATCGATGGCATCGTCCCATGCCAGCGATGGCAACGCCCAATACCATCGAAGGCAACGACCCATGCCATCGATGGCAACGATCAATACCATCGATGACATCGTTCCATGCCATCGATGGCAACCCCCTATGCCATCGATGCCATCGCTCATGCCATCGATGGCATCGGCCATGGCCTGCGATGGCTTCCCCGGACGCCGCTGAAGGTCTGCTGGATTGCGGTTCACGCAGCGACCCAACAACGCAGCAACCCAGCAACCCGCCAGAGGAAGTAACCCTTCTCGACGTCTTACGTCTAAGTAATCAACGAGGCATCGTTTTGGGAAAGGCAGACACCCGGTTCCGCCCCCGAAGGAACGCCGCTCAGTCGCGGAGGGCCGGAGTGTCTTCATGGGGCACGGAACGGGAGCGCCGCCGCTTCTGGGGCCGGCCGTTCCGCCGCACGCTCCGGGCCATCGACCGTTCGCTGCGGCTGATCGAGGCTTCATGCCGCGCCGTCGACGCCGCGGAGGGATTCGCGGCGGAGCGTCCCCTCCGGGCCGCCCGCGAGTTTGAGCTCGCTTCGGATTGGCTGCGCGAGATCACGACGCACTTGTCCTACGCCGCACGCGGTCTGAGCGTGATGGCCGGCAGGATTGCCTCAACACCATCGCTTCCCTCGAGTGCTCCCGAGGAACTGGCCGCTGCCACGTCGAGCTGGATCGATGCGGTCAGAAAGATGGAGTCTCTCTCCAGCCGGTGCGATGACAGCTACATCGGGCTCCTGGAGGCGATGGCGGGAGGCGCTCTGCTCGATCTCGACGAACTGCTGGGGGACCAGCACGTCCAGGCCCCGCGGCGCATCGCCATGCACCGCCCTCCGGAGCGTCGTTCGCCGCGCAACAGCAGTTGCATCCGATTCCTGCATGAGCAGCGTCAACGGTCTGCCCGCTCGACGGTTGCCGAGGGTGCAAGACGGATCTGCCGAGGCCGTGCTCCTCCGTTCCTTGCAACGCGCACCCTCTAACCACTGCAAGTTGAATCGAGAGAGTAAAGGAGTCCATGATGTCTACCCCCAAAGAAGTATCCAACACCGATCCCCCGGTGTCACACACCGCTGCAGCGCAGGCGCTGGTCCAGGAGGTTCGCGCGATGCGGGAGAGGATCCCGCATTTCGTGTTCCCTGAGTCCAAACGCGCCAGGCGGCAGATTGCCAGTGTGGCATCGCTTCCCGCGCCGTTCATCGAACTGTCCGCTGTGGCAGTCGCCAACAGCAACAGCCTCGTTCGTGGAGGGGCCGCGGATCCTGAAAAGGTTCGCGACATGATGAGCTTCGCGGAAGCCTACCTGCCGTTCGCCGATGAGCTGGATGCCATGTCCAGCTTCGTCCGCCATACCGTGGCGAGCGCGAAGAATGAGGCGGGGAGGGAGGCGCTGACGACCTACGCTCTGGCGCAGCGTCTGGCCAAACAACCCGAGACAGCCGATCTCGCTCCTCATGTCGCAGACATGCGGAACGCCCTCGGCAAGCGGGCGCGCAAGGCCAAAGCGCGGAAAACGACACCGCCGAAAGCAACGGCGACGGTTGAACCGCCGTCCGAGCCTGACCGGAAGTGACGTGATCGGTAGCGTACAGTAATCGCCGCGCGGGCGCGTCCGAGTCGCGCCCGCGCATTTGGATTGTGGAGTTATGTGAACTGAAAGAGGGGGCCCGTTACTTTCTTCCCGGAACGTTCCAGGCGTCGCCGCTGATGTTATCGACCGAGGAGCCATACGCGTAGTACAAGCCGCCTCCATCCCGAGGCGAGAAGTAGAGCTCGAAAGAGCCGTAGGGGCCGCCGGGTACAGCCTGTTGGATCAGCGAACAGGGAGGAATGTTGACGCTCATCGTTGAGTATCCGCGAAGGCCGTTGAATATGAGATCGAAGGTTCGCGTGACGCTGTCGTAATTGAAGATGCCCCAGTTGGTGCGGTAGAACTCGTCCTTGCGCAGTCCGAATGCGCTTTGATCTCCGCCCGGAACGGCGATGGACATCGCGGGGAAATTCTGCGACGTGGTTCCTCCGCCGAGGTCGACGCTCCAGATGCGCGCGTTCCCATCGATCCTGGCCGACGAATCGGCGGCACCGGTCGAGGTCACTCCGAACGCAACGACCGATCCGAAGGTTGCCTGACCGAACACATCGGACACGAAATTCGAGTAGAAATACCAGGTATTGGCATCGAGCCGGAGCCGGACCGCCCCGACGTTGCAATTGCCGGCGCCCAGCGGGAGAAAGTAGACATCTACGAGCTGCGTGCGACTGAGACGGTTGAAGATCACGGCTTCGGTACGAAACGCGCCTGCGCTGCCGGCGACAGGGAAAATGAAGGCCGATTCCGCTCCTTCAAGGACAACGTTCGGAGTGGGCTTCAGCGACATCATCGACGACGTTGTTCCCTGCGCGGATACACCCTGGAGAGCCTTCAGGAATGGTGTGCTCACCTTCCCGACGACTTCAGCCTTGCGCTCCTCGGCAGCGAATGCACCGTGAGAAGCCGCGGCAAGAAGCAGAAACATGACGAACGTTCTTTTCATGAGAAATCCCCCTTTTCTTGATCGTTCCTGACGGGATGCGGACGATCCGCGACAGGGCTCGACGACAATACCGCATCGTCGCCGGTAGGGGATGCGACCTACATCACAAGGTTCGGTGCGCTGGGATCGTATCTGGAAGATCAAGGTGACGTTGCCCGGATCTCGCCACGTTCGTGGCGATCGTAGAGCAGGCATTCTTGCCTGCTACCGCCGGGCGTCCCTGCCCGGCGGGGATTTTGGATTTGGCAATGCTTGGCCATGAAGTGTCGCGACAGTTCCGGCCTGCCAATGGGCGTCCGACGATTGCGGGTTGTGACGCACCTGAGAAGTGGCCACCTCGAAATACCGCCTGGCAAGAATGCCCGACGGGAGCAGGCAGGAATGCCCGCGCTACGTTTCACGCGCTGGCCAATTGACAGGCTGGTTCACCAAAACTTAGTGTGCTCGCGCAGAGGAGCGAGGAACAAATGTCCGACGAGAGCCAGGCTGCGGTTTACACGGAGCTTTCACTGACCACCAAGCCCATGGCGAAGGACTGGAACACGCGCGTATTCAACTACCGCGACTATCCAGCAGGAGACGATCCCGATCCTGGCGGGATCGAGCTCGATCGGAGCTCCGGCATCATTACGCTGGGGCCTGGCTTCTACCACATCAACGGATTCTCGGCCGTCACGTACTACGACGTTCCCTCCGATCCGACCGGGAAAGTACCGACGAATCCGACGCCCTATGGCGGGTACTGCCGCCTGCGGCACGCGAGCGATACGGACTGTGCCAACGAGCAGGCAATCTCGGTCGGTTCCGTCGGAAACGCGAACATGCTCCCGAGTCTCTTCGAAACGTATCTGCGACTGGGGCGCGGTGACAACGCAACGATCCTCCTCGAGCACCAGGTCGGGGCAAACGTGGACAAGATCGCGTTGCAGGTCTACACGGAGTTGCCAAGGCCCTCGAAGTGGCATGTCTTCGCACGAATCTCGATCCGACGGCTCTCGATGTAGGCTCATCACGAACCGGAGTGGACACATCGCGCTGCTGCTTCGTACCTTTGTGCGATGCGTACGATCGTGTTCATCCTTCTCACCACAGCCGTGGCCTTTCGGTTGGCGGGGCAGTCGGGGCCCTCTGTTTCTCCGAAAGAAGTAACGATGCAGGTTGGTCAGACCGTCACTCTTGCGGGCTCTGACCACCCAGGCGGTCTCACCTGTGGATTCCCTTACCATTTCAATTTCATCAGTGACATGCCGGCGGTGGCCATCGTTCACGGGTTTGCCTCAGGCAGTTCTGTCTGCTATCCGGATCAAGTTCCTGACAACGGCGTCGTGAGTGTGACTGCCGTGGCGCCGGGCATCGCGCACGTCCGCGTGGAGGGGTGCTGTGGCGATCTATCGACGATCACGGTTCTGCCTCAACTCCATCCAGTCGCACTCTACGCGCCGGCGACGCGGGTGCTGCTCGGGCAGCCCGTGGTCGTCACGGCTCTCCTCACCGGCTACGACCAGACGCCGGTCTTTGTCTGGTATCGCGGCCGTATCGGCGACTACTCCCTTCGCCTCCAGCAATCGTCGGATCCCCGCCTGACGTTCCTCGGCAGTGACCCCGGCGTGTCGTACATCTGGGTGCAGGCGTTTGAAGGTTCCGTGACCAGCTACGCGGAGATCGGCATCGAATTCTTCATCCAGCCGCGCAGGCGTGCGGCGCACGAAGTACGTTGCCGCGGGCTTGAGGCTCGTCGTTTGCACAGATGGGATCTTGACCATGCGTGTCTCCATCGGTGTGATTTGACAGGGAGAACCATTTCACGCGGAGACGCGGAGAGCACGGAGAAACCCCTCTGCGTTCTCCGCGTCTCCGCGTGAAACGCTTTTTTCAAAGATGCGTGTCGATTTGGCCGCCTCTCGTTCGTCGTATCTGTGAAGACAAAGGAGATCGACATGCAAGATTCGACAGTTAGCCGAGGACGGAACTATGCGCTCTGGACAGTTCAGGTGCTGCTGGCCCTGATCTTCCTCTTCTCCGGATCGATGAAGTTCGTGATGCCGGTGGCGAAGATGAACGAAGGGGCGGTCAAGTTCCCGGGTCTGTTCTATCACTTCATCGGCACCTGTGAAGTCCTTGGCGGGCTGGGACTCATTCTCCCCGGACTAACCGGCATCCGCCGCGGACTCACACCTCTGGCCGCCGCCGGGCTGCTGATCATCATGATCGGCGCAACGACGGTGACGCTCATGGACGGACTCGGGATGGTCGCGCTACTCCCGTTCGTCGTCGGCGTGATGGTGGCGATCGTCGCGTACGGAAGGTGGGGCTGGTTGCGTACGTGACGAACAAGAATGAACGCCGCAGTTTGTCAACCTTCGCCCTCATTCGTCGTTTAGGAAGTGCAGCGCAACTCCTATACTTCCCGCCTCACCACGCCGTCGACGAAAAGAGGGTCCATGAAAAAGCTTGTTGCTGCGTTTGTACTCTTCGTTGCTACCTCGGTGTTCGCTGCCGGGCACACGCTTTACCAGAATCCTTCGCTGAGCCGGACGCGGATTGCGTTTGCGTATGCGGGGGACATCTGGACCGTCGCGCGCGACGGCGGCGTTGCGGAGCGGCTCACGACGTATGCGGGGGTGGAGAGTGATCCGCGGTTCTCGCCGGATGGGACGCGCGTCGCCTTCACCGGAGAGTACGACGGCAACACGGATGTCTATGTCGTGCCCACGGAAGGTGGGGAGCCGAAGCGGCTGACCTTTCATCCCGGGGCGGATCAGGTAGTGGGATGGATGAGCGATGGGATGAAGGTCCTCTTTCGTTCGTCGCGCCAGAGCGCACGCAGCTACGGTCAGCTCTTCACCGTCGGACTCGATGGCGGGCTGCCGGAGTTGGTGCCGCTGCCGCATGCGGATGAAGGCTCGTTCTCGCCGGACAACTCCCACATCGCCTATCAGCCGATCTCGCAGTGGCAGCCGGACTGGAAACGTATGCACGGCGGACAGACCGGGCAGATATGGATCGCGCGGATGTCCGACTCGTCGATCGAGCGCGTTCCCCATCCAGGCTCGAACGATCACGCGCCGGCGTGGATGGGCGACACCGTCTACTTCATCTCCGATCGCGGAAGCCGCACGGGGACGACATCGATCTTCGCGTATGACACGCGCAGCAAGGCGGTGTCCGAGGTGGTGAAGAATGAGGGGCTGGACATCAAGTCGATGTCTGCGGGGCCCGACGCGCTCGTGTACGAAAAGTTCGGAACGATCTTTCTTCTCGATCCGAAGACGCGCGTGGCGAAGGAAGTGCCCATCCAGGTGCGAGGCGACTTCCTCGGGCTGCGCGCGCGATACGCGCCGGCGGCCGACTCGATCCGCAGCGGACACATCTCGCCGAGCGGCGCTCGCGCGGTATTCGAGGCGCGCGGCGAGATCATCACGGTGCCCGTGGAGAAGGGAGACGCGCGCAACCTGACGAACACGGTGGGAGTCATGGAGCGCGATCCCGCCTGGTCGCCGGACGGCAAGTCGATCGCCTATTTCTCCGAGGAGTCGGGAGAGTACGCGCTGTTGATCCGTGACCAGAAAGGGGACCATCCCGGCAAGAAACTCGACCTCGGCGAGCCGGCCAGCTTCTACTACAGGCCGGTCTGGTCGCCCGACAGCACGAAGGTCGCGTACACCGACCGCCGGCTGAACCTCTGGTATGCCGACGTGGCGACGGGAGCGCGCGTGAAGGTCGACACGAATCCGGTCGGCTTCAACGGCGACGTATTGGAGCCGCGATGGTCGCCGGACAGCCGCTGGATCGCCTATGCCCGCTACCTGCCGAACCTCGTCCGCGCGGTCTTCGTCTTTTCCATCGAGTCGCAGAAATCGTCGCAGATCACGGACGGACTCAGCGACGTCATCTATCCGGTGTTCGACCGCGGCGGCAAGTATCTCTACTTCGCGGCCAGCACCGACATCGGGCGCGGTATCAGTTGGGCCGATCTCTCCGGCATCGACAGCGTGGCCACGCGCAACGTCTACGCGGCCGTTCTTCGAAACGATCTTCCGTCGCCGCTCGCGCCGGAAAGCGACGAGGAGAAGGCGGACAGCGACAAGAGCAAGGACGCGAAGAAAGACGACAAAGAGGTGAAGAAGGACGATAAGGAGCCCGAGAAGAAGGACAGCAAAGAGCCGGAGAAGAAAGACGACAAAGAGAAGAAGGACTCGGCTGAAAAGGCGAAGGTTGCGCCAGTTCGCATCGACCTGGACGGCATCGGCCAGCGAATCATCGCCCTGCCCATCCCGAACGGAAACATCCAGGGACTTGCAGCGGGCAAGGAAGGAATCCTCTTCGTCACGATCGCTCCTCCCTCATTCTTCGGAAGCGAAGACGAAGGGATGAACGTCCGGCGGTTCGATCTGGAGAAGCGGAAGGTGAAGGATTTCCTCTCCGGCGTGAATGCCTTCGATGTGTCGGCGAACGGTGAGAAGGTTCTCTATCAGCGAAAGAAGGATTGGGCGATCGCGTCATCGGCCGACGAGCCGAAGGCAGGGGAGGGATCGCTGAAGCTCGGATCGATCCAGATCCGTGTCGATCCGCGTGCCGAGTGGCGGCAGATGTTCCGCGACGTCTGGCTTGGCGAGCGCGATCATTTCTACGACGAGAATCATCACGGCCTGAATCTCGAAGCGGCGAAGAAACTGTACGAGCCGTACCTCGACGCGGTCGCGAACCGCGCTGATCTGAACTATCTCTTCCGCGAGATGCTCAACCAGTTGACCATCGGCCACATGTTCATTCGCGGCGGCGACATGCTCGAAACGAAATCCGTTCCGGGCGGCCTCCTCGGCTGCGACTACACCGTCGACAACGGGCGGTACCGCTTCTCTCGTGTTTACAGCGGCGAGAACTGGAATCCGGAGATGCAGGCGCCTCTCACGCAGCCTGGTGTGAACGTGAAGGCCGGCGAGTACCTCATCTCGGTCGCGGGCCGCGATCTTCGCGCCAGCGACGATGTCTACGCTCGCTTCGAGAACACGTCCGGCAAACAGGTGGCCATCCGCGTGGGCGCGAAGCCCGATGGGTCGGACGCAAGGGAGGTCGTCGTCGTTCCGGTAGCGAGCGAGTCGGCACTGCGAGGGCGCGCCTGGATCGAGGACAACCGCCGCAAAGTCGATCAGCTCAGCGGCGGACGCCTCGCCTACATCTACATTCCGAACACCGGCGGCGCCGGCTACAAGAGTTTCAATCGCGACTTCTTCGTGCAGACGGGGAAGGAAGGGGCGGTCATCGACGAGCGCTTCAATCAGGGAGGCCTGCTCGCCGACTACGTGGTGAACATGCTCACGCGCCCGCAGCTCAGCGCCATCCGGTTCCGCTACGCCGAGAAGGACGTGGCCGTTCCGGGCGGCGCGATCTACGGTCCGAAAGCGATGCTCATCAACAGCATGTCCGGAAGCGGCGGCGATGCCATGCCGTGGTACTTCAAGAAGATGAAGGTCGGTCCGCTGGTCGGCACGCGCACATGGGGCGGCCTCGTCTCATCGCAAACTGGACCCAGGCTGATGGACGGCGGCACATACACCGCTCCCGACGCGGCGGTCTACGGATTGAGCGGCAATTGGGAAGTCGAGAACGCCGGCGTGTCCCCCGACATCGAGGTGGAGCTCGACCCGGCCGAATGGCGGAAAGGACACGATACGCAGCTGGAGATGGCGGTGAAGACGCTGATGGAGCAAGTGACGCAACATCCCCGCACCGAGCCGGTCCGGCCGGCGTTTCCGGTTTACGAGAGGTGCTGCGGACTCGACACCAAACATTGATAACCGGGACGCGATCATCCGCAGATGTCGCAGATGTTCGCAGATTCCTTTTTCATCTGCGTCTCATCTGCGCCATCTGCGGATCGGGCTCCGACCCCCGACACCCGCATGGAATCTGACGGCCATTCGTTATTGATTGCGGTGCGTGGAAAAACGATCCGCCGCCGCCGTCTCTCTCATTAACGAGCCGCGCGACGAGCTCGCAAATCCAGTCTCACGACAGCGAAAGGATCCGTCATGCAACAGTCAGGGATAGCATTCGTCGGCCCGTCGGGCGCCGCTACGCCGATGAAGCAGGTAACCATTCCTTTCACGCAACAGTTCGACACGACACCGGTGGTCGTAGTCGCCAACGCCCTCCATGATCCATCGGACCACAACGTTGGGGACGCGTTCGCCGTGACGATTGCGTTTATGGGCGATAACAGCTTCGACGCAAACATCTGCCGCCTCGACTCGCCGGCGAACGGTTGGAGCCAGAACCTGTACCTGAGCTGGTTCGCGACGAACGTTGGGGGTTCTACTTTCTAATTGGAGGGCGAGGCGCTGAGCGCCTCGCCCTCCGCGATCATCACTGCTTCTTATCTTTCGGTACGGACACAGTCGTTTTGCCGGAGGCCGTGGGACAGGTGACGTTGATCGTGTAGATACGTCCGTTGCCGGTCGCCGCGCGCTCGGCGCGCAACTGTACGTGATGCGAATCGACGATGACCCAGTCGGGAGACGTGTCGCCGTCGCCGGTGCCGTTGACCGGTTCATTGCTCGTCACCGAAACGCTGCAGACTGATGACGAGCTCGTTGTCAAATGTCCGCTCAATGACGAGCTTGTCGTCACATGCGCGCTCGAAGACAGCTCGTTGTACGTGAGCGTGACCGGCACGAGCTTGTGATTCGCGCCGCCGCTCGCCGACAGCACGGACGGCGACGGCGTAACGATGACGACCTCGCCGAACTTGGCGATCCAGCAGTCGCTGTACCCGCTTATCGTGGGAAAGAGGGCATTCAGCGTCGGGAAATCGCTCTGGTTCGTGTAGCCGCTCACGTAAATACTGCCGGCCGCGTCGACGCCGACGCTGCCTGCGACCGCGCCACCCGCGTGGCCATTGCTGCCCGCGTATCCGCCGCCGTGGTAGGTGGAGAAATCGATCGCATCTCCGGCTGCGGAAAAACGGGTGACGAATGGACAGTCCAAGCCGGTGAGGATGTTCTGCGTCGGGCTTGCGAGCGGGAAATTGCCCGAGCGCGTGACCCCGGTGGCCACTGCCCGGCCGGTGGCGTCGACGGCGATACCCCACGCATCGTCATTGCCGTTGCCGCCGAGGTAGGTTGAGTAGACGACGGCACCGGCCGGATCGAACTTCGTAACCATCGTGTCATGACACGGGTTGATGTTGTCGCCGCCGCCGCACGCCGTCTGGAATGCCCCGGATGTCGTCGGATAATCGGTGGAGAACGTGACACCGGTGGCGTACGCGTTGCCCAGCGCGTCCGCGGCGACGGCGTAGAACTGGTCGTCGTCGCTCCCGCCGAAGTACGTCGAGTAGACCAGATTACCCGTCGGACCGAACTTGGCGATGTAGCCGTCCCGGATCCCGTTGAGCGCCGGCTGCGCTGCATTGAGAGTCGGGAAGTCGGTGGCCTTCGTGCTGGCCACGACGTAGCTGTTGCCGAGCGCGTCCGTCGCGGCGCCGAATCCGTCGCCGCCGAGGGTCGGGCTTCCGAAATACGTCGAGAATATTACGCCGTTGCCGGCGGCGTTGAGCTTGAAGACCACTCCGGTGTTCCCCGCGGTATTCACCGGCTGGTAGGCGTTCACGACCGGGAAGTCGTGGGACTGCGTTTGCGCGACGACGACCGCCTGGCCGAGCGCGTCGACGGCGATGGCGTCAACGCCAAACCCACCTCCCGTTCCGCCATAGAAGGTCGAGTAGAGCAGTTGCGACCCGTCGGCGGAGATCTTCGACACGAACAGCTGGCTTTGGGTCGTCTGCACGGCATTGACGATCGGAAAGTCAGGTCCCCCCGGCCAGCCGAGCACGTAGACGTTCCCCGCTGGATCGGTAGCAATTCCGCGCGGATCATCTTCCCCCGAGCCGCCGAAGTAGATCGAGAAGAGCAGCGTCTGGCCGTCCGGCGAGAACTTGGTGACGGAGATGTCCTGGGCGCCGCCGGGCGAGAACTGCAGCGTGCCCAGGCTCTTGATGCCGGGGTAGGCTGTGATGAACAGATTGCCCGCGGGATCGACGGCCGAGTGGATGTAGGCCTCGCCGCCGGGCCCGCCGTAGTACGTCGAATAGATCAGCACCGGATCGATGGTGAGCGGATGCGTGCGATCGTAGTTGCCGATACGAAAACGGATGCGCGATCCGTCGACGACATAGCGCCCGGCGATCTCGCGCCGCGCGCCGCTGATGGTCTGGTACACGATCGGCGCGTTCTGAATCACGTCGCGATCGCCGATGCGCAGATGGAGGCGGCCCTCGTCATCGAGCGCAACATGGTTCGCGCCGCGGAAGCGCAGCGCGATGCGCGACGGATCGGCGCCCGGTGCGACGACGAGATCGTACTCGAGCTGCTTTCCGTTGCCGTAGTAGATGGCGTCGATGCCGGGCCAGACGCCGGCCTGCCGCACGCGCGCGAAGTTGGGGATGTTGTTCCTCCACTTCGCGGGATCGTTACCGATGAAATAGCTCGACTTCGCGCGAAGCTCGTCGATCGCCTCGATGTGCGAGCCGGCGTTCGCGCCGATCAACTGCAGGCGCAGCGTGGCATCGTCGAGATGCAGCGACGCGCCATGGCGGTCGATCACGACGCTGTACTGGGTACCGCGCGCAGCGTAGAGCACGGCAGGCACGAACTGGCCGTGATTCGCCTCGAACGTGAGCGGCCGGTCGTAAGCCGTAGCGTTGGCCACAGCAGGAACCGCGGCCACAGCAGAAACTGCGAGAACCAGGAACAAAGACGCAAGAATGTAGGTGCGGAGCACGAGACTCTCCCTCTGTAGTTGACAGCGTTTATTGTGGAAAACTGGGACCGAGGTGAGGTTATCACAGACCTTTGATTCGATGGAGGAGGCGAAGGCGTGGCGCGATTCGCCGGAGTATGCCGAGGCGAAGAAGGTGCGCGACGGTTGCGCGCGGGTCAACATGGTCGTCGTCGAAGGCGTGTAGCCCCGCGAACCCCGTCGGGTCGAATCCGCGGCATACGAACAGTCATTCAGCAATTGACGCGGCGAGCTGGCGAAGGGTAGGGTGTCGGAACTTCGTCTGGAGAGGTTCCTTCATGAAAAACAAGTGCGCCGCGGCGCTCGTTCTCGCATTGTGTCTGTTCGTCGTCCCGGTGCTGACTGCTCAGGACAAGTCCGCTAGCGGAGAGAAGCCCGCAACGACGACAACGTCATCGACGACAGCACCGTCGACGACATCGGCGGCGACATCGGCGGCGACATCGACTGCATCAGAGCAGAAAGCTCCTGGCGAGAAGGCTGCGGCCGAAAAGGAGCCGGTCCGTGTCGAGGTCGGCACCTACGTCAACCAGATCCTCGCACTCGACCTCAAAGGGAACCAGTTCACTGCCGATTTCTACGTCTGGTTTCGCTGGAAGGGCGACGCCAAAGTGTTCGACACGTTCGACCTCGCCAACGGGCGGATCACGTCGCGCACCGGCATCGTGAAGAAGGATCTCGATGGCGGCGTTCATTACGCGTCCGCGCGCATTCTCGCCACGATCACCAAGTTTTGGGACTTGCGGCGTTACCCGCTCGACGATCACCAATTGACGATCGAGATCGAGGACAACGAGAACGAGGACAACCTGCTCGTTTATGTGCCGGACAAGCTCAATAGCAGCGCCAGTCCCACGGTCGAAGTGCCGGGCTGGCGCGTAGCCGGAACCTCGGTCTCCGTAATTTCGCACAAGTACGCCACGAACTACGGCGACACGTCGGTGCCTACCGGTAATGCGTCGTCGTACTCGCGATTCGTGTCCGCGGTGGACATCAAACGGCCGGGACATGTGGGTCGCTTCTTCAAGGTTTTCTTCACGTTGTTCATCGCGACGATCATCTCGTGGCTCGCGTTCTGGGTGCGGGCAAAGGAGACCGGTCCGCGCATCAGCTTGTGCGTCGGCTCCCTGTTCGCGGCGGCTGCGGCAACGTTCGCCATCAACAACATGCTGCCCGACACCAACTCGACCACGATGTCGGACCGCCTGGTCGTCGTAAGCCTGAGCTGCATTTTCATCGCAACGTTGCAGACCATCGTAGCGATCAACCTCAGCTACGCGGGCAAAGAAAACGCGCAGCGGCTGCTCGATCGGGTTTGCGCGTGGCTGTTCCCGCTGCTCTACATTGTGCTGCTGCTGACGTATGTGATTTAGCCCTCGGACGAGGTCCCGGAACGCGATCGCAGTGCTATCCTCGGCTCATGCGCAAAGAGGATCTCATCGCCTATGCCCGCCGCGACTGGCAGGCGATTGCTGAGTCGAAACGGCGCCGCTGGGCGGAGCAGAAATCACGAATGAGCCCGGCCGAGGCTCTGAGTGTCGGCGACGAGCTGCGGCACCACGCCAGGTCGCTTCGAGAGGGCTGGCCGACCGAAGAAGATCGCCGGAAAGACCTTGCCTCCCACATACGCGTTGCGGAGATGCTTCGTAGTGTCAAACCGCCGGACGGTCGCTGAGCTCCTGCGTACCCTCGCTGCCGCTATGGCGGAACGGGATCTACCTTGGTACCTGTTCGGTGCGCAGGCCGCGATCGTATGGGGAAGCCCGCGGCTCAGCGCGGATGTCGACGTCACAGTGGCAATCGAACCCGCGATCGTTGATTCGTTCATCGAGACGATGAGACGGCACGGCTTCGATCTCACCTTTTCTGATTCTGAATTCCTGGCACGCACACGGGTTCTTCTCTTTGTTCATCGCAGCACACACATGCCACTCGATGTCGTACTCGCCGGGCCGGGACTCGAGGAGGATTTTCTACGCCGGGCAATTTCCGTTGACGTCGACGGAACGCACATTCCCGTGATCAGTCCAGAGGATCTCATCATCGGAAAGATCATGGCTGGACGCCCAAAAGACATCGAGGACGCCCGGAGCGTGATTCACGAAAGAAGAGCGTCACTCGATGGAGAGAGGATTCGAACGATTCTCGGACTGCTCGAACAGGCCCTGGCCCAGAGCGACCTCTTGCCCGTCTTCGAAAAGGCGTGGATCGAGGAGGGGTCGCAGCATGAGACCCAGCGGGCGAAAAAGGCGCATCGAAAATCGAAACGGAAGTGAGAGGTCGCAGAGTTCTCTGCGTCCTCTGCGTCTCTGTGGTTAAGGGGTTCGCTAGGAGTCTGCGCGCCAGAAACTGGCACGAGAATTCAGCTTTCGAGGTTGCCCTACAATCGAAAATCCACAGGGTGCGAGGGGTCAGAGTACCCCCGAAAATGAGCGATTTTCTTTCTGGCGCGCAAACTCCTAGGTCGCCTGCGCCACACTTGGTACCGACGCCGGAACCCGCTTTCGCAGGATCCCCGCCGACACCAGCGTCATGATCAGCCCTACCGGGAACGGTTCGATGCAGCGCGATGAGGATGCCGCCAACGGCTCCGAAGAGCGCGACTTGTCTGATCATGGATGAAGAGAAGTGTACAAGCGTCGCACCGCCATGAGCGATCGCACCTTAACCCCTGATCACGCAAAATCCTCTAACGACATCTCCCGGAGGATTCCCCAGCACATCTCCCGGCGTGCGTCGTATCGCGCCGCCAGCCATTTCCGGCCCGCCTCCGGCATCCAATCCGGCACGATCGCATCGGCCAGCGCGTCGCGGACGACGTCCATCACCGAGCTGCCCTCGCGCCGTGCGCGCGAGAGTCTCTCCGCAAATCCGCGCACGCCGGCCGAATCGATCACGATCGCGGCAGCAAGAGCACGCTCAGCATCGCTGGACGGAGCATCGAGCCGGCGGATGGAGCCGGCGAGTGCGCGAAGCTCATCATCGGAAAGGCCGGTCACCAGCACCGCACGCGAGCGATTGCCGATCTTTTCGATCCATTTGCCCAGGCCGTGAAACAAGAGCAGCAGTTCGAACGCGCGGGTTTCATTGGATGCCGGCGTGTAGAGCCGCCGCGCGATGGCCGCGACGCGCTCGATCTCCTCGAAGCGCGACACACCATCGAGATCCTGATAGAGCGGCTGCAGAAATGCGACGAGCCGTTTTCGCAGCGCCTCGTCGATCATCGCCGGTCCGACGCTTTCACGAGTAGCCAGAGTCCGACCTGCAGTCCGCCGCTCTCCACGCGCCGCTCTTCGCGCACGGCAAGCTGTGGCGTGCGCCGGAGAAGTGCGATCAGCGTCTTGGTGTGCGCGGTGTAGAGCAGGGCTCGTCCACCTGGCGCGAGCGTGCGCCCGATGTTGCCGACGACGCGGCGGTAGAGTCCATCGAGATTGTGATCCTCAGTGCGGTTCCCGAACGGGAGATTGGCGAGCACCTCATCGCAGCGATCGGGCCATGCGGCGGAGTCGCCGCCATCCGCCTGCCGTATCGCAATCCGCGCAGCCAGCCGGGCGACGATGACATTGCCGGTCGCGGCGCGGATCGACGTCGGACTGATGTCGATGCCGGAGAGCAGTACATCGGAATCGAGCAGCGCCCGCTCGATCAACAGCGTCCCGCTCCCGCAAGTCGGATCGACGACGACGCGCGATGCCTTGCTGCGAACGAGTCGCGCCAGGCACGCACCAACCACAGGGTTGATCGAAGCGCCGACGTCGGCGAGCCGGTAAGCAAAGCGCTCGTCGGGCTCGAATGTCGGCACGAACCAGATGCGCGTGGCGTCCGCGTCCGCTTCCACTCGAAGCATCGCTGCGTAGTTCGACGGCGAGTCGATGAGCCCGAGCGGCGCGAACGTCTCCCGCGCCAATCGCAGCACGTCGCTGAACTGCTGCCTTGTGACGCGCACGTTCTCTAATGAAAATCGATAGGGGAGCGCATCCGATTCGCTGCGGATCCATTCACGCCACGGCACGCGCGCCTTTGCGATCGTTTCGGAAAACGCCCCCGGCGCCCCCTCGGCAATCAGAAAGCGCACGTCGTACGCGCAGCGAAGCGCGTTGCGTAATCCCGGCAACGGAGCGCGCAGCGCGATCAGTCCGCGCCGCACAAGGCTCGCCTCAATCGTTCGTTCCGCCGCCTCTGCGATGGCAACATCCTCCAGTCCGAACGGAACGCTTGCGAACAGCCGATCGTTCGTCGCATCGCTGCGCCATGCGAAGCCGGTAGCCGGCGCGCTCACCCGATCCCGCGCCTTGCGCAACGCCTCCGACTCCGCCTCGGAACGCGGCTCGACGTCCGCAAGCGCTGCGCGCGCGTCGTCGTCACCGATCTTGCCCAGCGCCAGGATCATCGACGGACGGACCCACAACACCTCCTCGCGCGCCAGCGCCGCGCGCAACGCCGCCACCGCGCCCGCCCCTCCACGCTTGCCCAACGCGATCGCAGCGATGCGCCGCCCCTGAGGCGATTCGTCAGTCAGTTCCGGCATCGCCGCGCAGTGTAGTTTGCCGGACCGTTGTTTTGTCACGCGAAGCCGCGAGGTCGCGAAGTATCTAGAGCTATCTGCCCCCTTCGCGCCTTCGCGTGATAAGACTGTTCTCGATGACTGAATTCGATGCCGTTGTCGTCGGCTCCGGACCTAACGGGCTCTCAGCCGCGGTCGTGCTGGCGCGCGCGGGGCTCTCCGTGCTCGTGCTCGAGGCGCACGAAAGCATCGGCGGCGGCACGCGCACCGAGGCGTTGACGCTGCCGGGGTTTCGCCACGATGTCTGTTCGGCCATTCATCCGATGGCGCTCGTGTCGCCTTTCTTTCCGACGCTGCCGCTGAAGGATCATGGGTTGGAGTGGCGCGACTCTCCCTACGCGATCGCGCATCCGCTCGACGACGGATCGGCCGCGGTGATGGAGCTGTCGATTGAAAAGACCGCGGCCACGCTTGGCGAGGATGGCGATTCGTATCGGCGTCTCATGGCGCCGCTGGCTGGCAACGCCGAGGAGCTCTTCGCAGAGATCCTGCGTCCGATGCCGCTCGTGCCGCGGCATCCGCTGCTCATGGCACGATTCGGACTGGCCGGACTTCGCTCCGCGCTCGCCATCGCCAAACGGTTTCGCAGCGACCGCGCTCGTGCTCTTTTCGGCGGATGCGCGGCGCATTCGTTTCTGCCTCTCGAAGCCGCCGGCTCCGCATCGTTCGGGCTCGTCCTGGCAGTGGCCGGACACGCGCTCGGCTGGCCGTGCGCGAAGGGTGGCTCGATCGCCATCACCAATGCCCTCGCCAGCTACTTCCGCTCCCTCGGCGGCGCGATCCGGACATCGTCGCCGGTTCGCTCGATGAGCGACCTTCCGAAGTCGCGCGTGGTTCTCTTCGATGTCACACCGCGCCAGCTTGCTGCGATCGCCGGCGATGATTTGCCGCCGTCGTACGCAAGACGTCTGCGCCGTTTCCGCTACGGCCCCGGCGTCTTCAAGGTGGACTGGGCGCTCGACGGACCAATTCCCTGGCGGGCCGAGGAGTGCGGACGATCGGCGACGGTTCACGTTGGCGGCACGATCGAGGAGATCGCCGTACACGAGCGAACGATCTGGCAGGGACGCAGCACCAGCCGGCCCTTCGTTCTCGTCGCGCAGCAGAGCCTGTTCGACGACACTCGCGCGCCGGCGGGGAAACACACCGGATGGGGCTATTGCCACGTGCCGCATGGCTCGACCGAAGACATGACCGAGGCGATCGAGCAACAGATCGAACGCTTCGCTCCCGGATTTTGCGAACGGATCCTGGCGCGTCACACGATCAACACGGCCGCCTACGAGTCGTACAACGCGAACTTAGTGGGCGGCGATATCTCCGGCGGCGCGAACAACCTCATGCAGATCCTGGCGCGGCCGTTTCCGCGGCGCGATCCATATGCGACGCCGAACAAGCGAATCTACCTCGCCTCGAGCTCGACGACGCCGGGCGGGGGAGTGCACGGCATGTGCGGCTACTGGGCCGCGCGGTCGGCGCTGCGCCGCGCGTTCGGCAGATGAAACGGCTTGAGCAGATGAAGCGGCTTGAATTGATGGCAGCTCACTAAATTCGAGCGCCTTCTCCCCTCGAAAAGCACGAGGGGAGAAGGCGCTCGATTGGAGCGCTGCGCGAGAAGGTTTTTGGGGCATGGGCGCTTGAATTGAGGTTGACGTGTGGCACAGACGCTCTTGTCTGTGCTTAAGGAGTGCGGGCGTCCCCGCCCGAGAGCTTCAGCCGTGGATAGCCGCGCAAGATCACCTTCTCATGTAACCCCTCGATTGATCACCGCCGGGCGAGACGTCCACACTCCTCGCGCCTACGTTACCCTTTCACGCGACATGAGACGCCTCCTCGCGCTTGCCTTGCTCTTTTTCGCTGCCTGCGCCACGACCCCTAAGACCGACTACGACATCGTCCTCCGCCACGCCACGCTCTACGACGGCAGCGGCAAGCCGGCGACGCAAGGCGACCTCGCCATCCGCGGCGATCGCATCGCCGCAATCGGCGACGTGCCAGGCCACGGCGCAAAAGAGATCGACGTCCACGGCCTCGCCGTCGCGCCCGGCTTCATCAACATCATGAGTCAGGCCCAGGAGTCGCTCATCGCCGACGGCCGTGGGCTCTCCGACACCAAGCAGGGCGTCACCACCGAGATCTTCGGCGAAGGGGAGTCGATGGGACCGCTCTCGCCGGCGATGAAGAAAGAGCTCATCGACTCCGAGGCTGACATCACGTATCCCGTCGAGTGGACGACGCTTCGCGAATACCTCGACTGGTTGCAGCATCGCGGCGTCACGCCGAACATCGGCTCCTTCATCGGCGCCGCCACGCCGCGCGTCAACGTCCTCGGGCGCGAGAACCGCGATCCATGGCCCGCCGAGTTGCAGCAGATGGAGAGCATCACGCGCAAAGCCATGGACGACGGCGCATTCGGCGTCGCCTCGGCGCTCATCTACGCGCCCGGTACCTACGCAAAGACCGGCAAGCTGATCGCGCTGGCGAAAGTCGCCGGCGAGCGCGGCGGCATCTACATCTCGCACATGCGCAGCGAGGGCAACCGTCTCATCGAAGCCGTCGATGAGCTGATCACGATTTCGCGAGAGGGTCACGTTCCCGCCGAGATCTACCACCTCAAAGCCGCCGGTCAGGCGAACTGGCCGAAGATGGATGAGTTGATCCGGCACGTCGACGCCGCCCGCGCCTCGGGGCTGCAAGTCTCCGCCGACATGTACACCTACACCGCCGGCATGACCGGACTCGATGCGGCGATGCCGACGTGGGTGCAGGCGGGCGGCTACGAAGCGTGGCGCAAGCGCCTGCAGGATCCGGCCACGCGCCAGCGCGTCATCGCGGAGATGCGCACGCAGAGCGACGCGTGGGAGAACCTGATGATGCTGGCCGGTGGGGCCGACCGCGTGCTGCTGGTCGGTTTCAAGAGCGACGCGCTCAAACCGCTCACCGGCAAGACGCTGGCCGAGGTGGCGAAGATGCGCGGCGTGTCCCCCGAGGATGCGGCCATCGACCTCGTCATCGAAGACGGCACCCGGATCAGCACGATCTACTTCCTGATGTCCGAGGACAACCTGCGCAAACAGATCGCGCTGCCGTACGTCTCCTTCGGCTCCGACGCCGACTCCTCCGCTCCCGAGGGAGTGTTCCTCAAGTCGTCGAACCACCCCCGCGCCTACGGCAACTTCACGAACCTCCTCGGCAAGTACGTCCGCGACGAGCACGTGATCCCGCTGGCCGAGGCCGTCCGCCGACTGACCTCCCTCCCAGCCCAAACCCTCGGCATCGCCAACCGCGGCCTACTCGCCCCCGGCAACTTCGCCGATGTGGTGGTGTTCGACCCGAACACGATCGGCGCCCAATCCACCTACGAAAAGCCGATGCAGTTCGCGACCGGCGTGGTCCACGTCTTCGTCAACGGCACCCAAGTGCTGAAAGACGGCGAGCACACGGGCGCGAAAGCGGGGAGGGTGGTAGTGCGGGAGCGGGGGCGGTAGGTGTATCTGCCGTCTATCTGCGCTCATCCGTACGACGCGTAATCACCATCCAGATCCTTCATCCCTCACGACAGGTTGGTGTCGGGCGTCCGGAAGAACAGGTGGTAATGACTCGACATGACCCCTCCCGCTTCCGCGGTGTGTCACGCCCGGGTACACAGTGGCGGGACCGGTGCCCACGTGCGCACTCCCGCGATGCAACGTTGCACCCGCGGAACGCACGTGCGCTCCTGCCGCGACGCAACGTGGCACCCTCGGCGCGCACGTGTGTCGGCGGCCACTCTAAAATCCCCCCATCCGGCCAGCTAAAAATCCCCCCTCCTGGAGCAACGAGGAAGGAGGGAGTCCGTG